>Ga0326512_10000318_pt1 | contig 40981 bp, 44 predicted proteins | sample 1_2617_0518_D_FD_203652 | JGI IMG/M metagenome (GOLD analysis project Ga0326512, IMG submission 203652) | Bovine rumen microbial communities from UC Davis, California, United States - 1_2617_0518 | ecosystem: Host-associated > Mammals > Digestive system > Stomach > Rumen | place: USA... | reverse complement strand
TTAAATGCTTTTAATATAATATCTCGAAAAACTTTAGAAGCAGTCTCTTATGATGAAACAATAAAATGTAAAATTATTGATATTACAAATAGAGATTTAGGCGAATATAGAGTTACTGATGGAGTCAGTACATATACAGCATATTCTGACAATACAGATTATTATAATGGCTGTCTAGTCTGGGTTACTGTGCCTCAAGGTAATTATAGTAATTAGAAATTAATTACTGGAAAATATATTGAGAGCGATAATTCAGAACCATATACATATGTTTCTCCTTTAGATTCTTTTATAGACTTGACTTCGAATCTAATTGAACCTGGAGCAGTTCAGGAAACTGGCCTCGTTGCAAATGGAGTAAGTATAGGAAAGCCTAAAGAAATAGAATTATGGAGTATTTAGGGTAGATAGCTTGTTGGTTATGAAAGATTAGCTATTCAAGGTAGTTTTAAATCTGCTTTGAAAGCTTTAAATGTAAAATATGGAACATATGGTTTGAGATTAGATATTTTTGGAAGAGAAATGGGAACTTCTCAAACTTCTAATGATAGAACTGTTTATTCCATAGAACTTAATACTAATGATTTCTTTGGAGATCCATATAACTTTGAAACTTTTTATCCTCAAGTAAAAGTTGTTGATATATCAATGATTAAATGCATTGATAGTATGGTATTAACTGCTTATCAAGGATAGAATTTTTATGTTTCAGAGAATCATCCTTTAACATATTCTGGCGCTCAAATAGAAAATACTGATCTTTCTAATATTTGGGTAGATTCTCCATATATTAGTTTAGGATATGCTTTAGATAAATTTGAAACAGATACAGTATTATTATATAGTTTAGATTCTTCAACGTATGCTTCTTTCTTATCTGAAGATACTAAAGAGAAATTATGTCAAGCGTTAAAAAGAGAAGATTTTAATAGCGATGAAGAATATGAAGACGCAAAAATTCGTTTAAAAACTGATGATGGTGTTATTAATGACACTCTATAGCTTTTAAACAAAAAAACCATGAATGTTCGTTGGGTGCATTTTGAAGAAGGGTCTGATAAACCTACTATTATTGGACCTGATTTAAGTTTAATTAATAATAATGATAATAGTGTATTGCCGCCAGGCGCTGTTTTGCACTGGTATCATTATAGACTTGAAGAAGGAGTTAAAGATCCTTTAGCAGGAGTTTATTGGGAAGAAATTTCTTCAGATGCAGATGATGAACATCCATATAATATTTTTAGAAAAACATATTATCCAGATATAGAACTTCAATCTGAGAAGTTTAAAGTTATTATTGAAATGCCATCTCAAGAAATGGTTGCTCAAAGTATTTATAATAGTTATGGAGATAGAGAAGTATTTTGGGATACCGAAGTTGATCCTCCAGTAAACTATTATCCAGAAGGAGAACATCTTTTAGAAAATGAAACTTATTATGAATGGGTTAATCGAGGTTTAGATACTTTAGAGCAAAAGAAGATGGAAGTTGTTACTACTTTAGGTAGTCAAAGAAAACTTGAAGCTTTAGAAGATGAAATTTATGAAGAATATTTAGCTGCACTAGAGGAAGCTGGATTAGAAGCAACTCAGGCAGAAGCTAATTCTATAAATGAAGTTTATCGTAAAAAAATGATGAACGTAAAACTTTCTTTAGAAGAAAAAAGAGATATTTACGTTAATCTTTATAATGGAATATTAAAAGCTTTATCTGGAGTTACATATTATTATAGTGATATTCTTGAATTTACTAATGAAGATCAATTACCTAATATGAAGACTTTTGATTTAATTCGAGGATTATAGTTGACTGTTGATGATGATTATCATGGCAATTATCGAATTTATAATGAAGAAGGCTAGATATTAAGTAAGAAAGAAAGTTAGAAAAAACGTACTATAACTGCAAATTGGACAAGTATTGTTACTGGAGATCGTGGATTAGATGGCATTGAACGTATTGAATGGCATATACCAGTGGATAATACTATGATTGAATATCCAGCAGAAGGAATTGAATATAGTGCATATGATGAATATCCAATAGAGACATAGATAGATTATGATTTAATAAGAAGTAGACTTCGAACATACAATAAAGAACAAAATACGTATGAGCCTGTACCCGCCTCAGCGACGAATTGGGAAAGAACTAAGAAGTATTATATAAAAAATACTACAACATATTCTCCACCAACCCCTGAGCAACCAGAATTTTTAATTGTTCGCGCGGGACGCACTTTTGAGGGACATGAGCCTGGCACCGAAGAACCTAGCTCAAGCGGCCAAGTATTTCGTATAAAAGAATTCTATAATCAAACGTTAGTAAATAATACTATTCGTTGTGTGGTATGGAAAAATAATAGAAAGTATGAAGCTGAGTTACCTCTTACTTTTGGTCCTGTTGGAACAAATGGTACAGATTATACTTTTGAACTTGAAATTGCTAATAAAGTTTAGGCTTTAACTGCAGGTCAAAGTAGACCAGAATCTTCAGTAGTAATTATTCCTCATTTATATGATTATACTGGTCAAGATATTATTCAATAGTATAAAAATAAATTAAAATATAGTTGGTGGAGTCCTACATCTTCGACAATTGAAATAGAGGGAACTTCTCAGAAAGCAGGAGATTAGGAATATTGGACTAGTAGTGAACCAGATGGTTCAATAGTTTTAACTTTGCCGCAAGAGGTTACTATTGAAGAAGCACAATATCATATTTTATATGCTGAATTAACTAATGCAGTAGACATTGGATATTAGAATGACGAAGGCGGCACTCAGCATATAACGCTGACAACTTTTAGACCTATTCCCGTACGAGCGTAGGAAAGATATGTAAGTATTGATGGGGCAGATAGAGTTTCTTATAATTCAAGTGGTGTAAATCCATCTTATTATAAAGATCCTTATCATATTTATGTATATCATAATAAAAGAACTATTCCAATAGAGGAAGAACTTGATGAAGAAGGAAATCATGCTTCAGAATGTCCTGTTTATTGGGAAGTTGCTTTAGGTTCTGATACTGTTGGAGCAATAGCGGGTTCAGTAGCTAGAAAATTTTATCCAACGTTGTCTGAACAAAATGCACTTATTCCGCCATCTTTCTTTTTACAAGACAATGGAAAATAGGTTGCTGTAAATTGTTGTACTGGAACAGGGGTTAATAAACAAATACTTTGGACATAGCCGCTTTATATATATTAGAATAGTTATACATCAGCTCTGTTAAATTCATGGGACGGTAAGTTGACTGTTGATGAAGAAAGTGGTATAATATTATCAACAGCAGTAGGAGCTGGTGCTAAAGATGAAAAGAATCGTTATAATGGCGTTTTAATGGGAGATCTTAGAGGAGTTGATTAGACTCCTACTTTTGGATTATATGGATATAATGAAGGCGTTTAGAGTTTTGGATTAAAAATTGATGGAACTGCTTTTATCGGTAAATCTGGTAAAGGTCAAATTAATTTTGATGGAAATTCTGGTCGTATTTCAAGTTTATCTTATAATTTAGTTCCAGATGAACCTCAAGGTATGTTAATAGATCTTGATGATGGATATGTTGATATGTATGGGGCAGATCTTCAAGGCGTTCATTATACAAATGGCGAAGAAGGTAAAGATTATTCTATTGATGAAGTTCTTCAATATCAATTAAGTATTTTACAAAATGAAATTTAGTCTTATAATAATAAAAAACAAGGATTAAATGAATGGGCAGACAAAGTTGCAATTTAGAGAGAAAATAATAGAATTAATCGTGCACAAAGCAAGTTAAATCAAGCAAGAGAAACGATTGCAGCCTTTTAGGAATTTGTAGATTCTGGAGAATCTTTAAATGATTTTTAGAAATTAAAATGGTTACAAGACCATAGTGCAACTTATTTAATTAATGATGATGTTTTTACTCCTCATTATCAACAAAGTGGAAGCCATGTTAGAATTTCAGTAACAGATCCATATTTTATTATAACATCTGAAAATGAATAGGATTTAATTCATATAGGCAAAGATGAATATTTCTTATAGACAGATGATTATATTTCTGAAGAAGACGCAAAAGAAAAAGATCCTGAAAATGGATATGGATAGGGATTTAAAATAAATCTTCGAGGAAAACGTAAAGATAAAAATGGAAATATTATTGAAGATGATCCAGATGGTTTTATTGAAGGTTATAATTTTAAATTAAAAGGAGTTAATAATGGACAGATTGAAAGTTCTGCAACTATGAAGGATTCTTATTTTGAATTAAATAGTTCTGGTAGTCCATTTTTAACTGTTCATTATAAAAATACAGATAAAGATAAAATAAAAATTTTACAAGATAAAGGATTAATTCCATATACAGATTATAAATTAGATAATTCCGGCAAAAAGATTAAAGATGAAAATGGTAATGATATTATTCGAGGAGTTAATACTGAAGAATTTATTGAAAAGGATTTAATTCTTGTTAGTAAAGATGATTTTTATTTATAGTCTTGGAATTATATTCCTGCAGAATTCGAAGTTAGTGAAATATCAGGTTATAAAACTCATAGAGTTAAAAGACCTGGATCTGGAGTATTACTTGATTTAACTGGTGGAAAATTATATGGACATGATTTTGAAATTAGTACGGTAGACTCTGGAGAAAATGATACTGAAGATAATGCAACTTTAAATACTATTTTATCTAAATATGCAGGATCTTATGTAAGATTAAGTTCAAGTGGAGATCCTTATTTTAGAATTCATTATTAGCATGAAGGATATGAAAAATATCCGACAGATGATGATGAAGCAGTAAAAGTCAGTTAGGATTTAGATATAATAAATATTTCTAAATCAGCATATACTATTGCTTCCAAAGATTTTTAGTTACCAAATAAAACTGAAAAGAAACCTGGACGAGGCATTAGATTTGATCTTGAAGGAGATCATCAATTATCTTTAACCAGAAATGGAAAAGCTAATAGAGGTTCTTTTATAGAAGCTTATTCTTTTGGATTAGATGCTTATAGACCAGGATTAGTTCAATAGGATCCTACTTCTCGTATAAGAATTAATTCTGCGGCAAGTGGATTATTAGACTTAGAAGCTTTAAATGTTACTAATAAAGGAGAATTAACTGTTCCTACAGTTAATCATAATTATTTAAGTTTACCAAGTCACACTTATACTCAAGAATAGATTTGGAAAGTAATTGATGAAAGATTTACTAATCCAACAGCTTATGAAGCAATGCTAGCTGTTCGTGAAGGAGATCATAATTATTGTCCTATTGATAAAATATCTGTTTTATATTATGATAATCCATTAAATATTGGTGGACTTTTTTCTGTTAGTTGGGATGGAAAAGTTACTATGGGATGGCTTGAAGCTATTCAAGGTGGTCGTATTGGACCATTTATGATTAGAGAAAAAGCTCTTTATAGTAATAATGGTTTACTTGCTAACGGATAGAATTTTTATGATAAAAATGGAAATCCTCTTACTGAGCCTGATGGAGTTTTTGGAGGTAAAGGCGGAGTATATTTAGGTCGAGATGGTTTAAGTGTTAGAGATAAATTTGTTGTTTATAAATATCCTATAAATAAACCTGGGACTTTTGATAAAACCGAAACACATACTTTAAAATTTCCTATTGGGGTAGATAGTGAAACAGGAGAAATAAAATATCAAGAACCTTATATCTATGATTTTGTAGAGACTAGTTATTATTCTGATGAAGAAAAGAAATAGTATTTTGAAGATTTAAATGGTGGAGTTTATGATTAGTTATTTAGAACAGTAAATGATAATAATTATCTTTTACAAAATTTAAGTTTTTATTTAAACGGAAATTCTGTTCTAAATGGTAAAACTGCTATAAATGGAAATACATATATTATGGGCCATTTATAGATTGGAGAGCCGGCGAATTTAATTGGCGAAACAATGGATAAAACAAATAATTCCACTGTTATATATGCTAATACTGCAGTATATGGAATTTTTAGAACTACTGGAAAAACATATGTTGGAGCAGTAGATGCTAAATGGCATACTGAAGGGTAGGCTTTAAGAGATACTGCACGAGATGATAGAAAAGCTCTTGATATTGGAAGAAATGCTAAAAATCCAGATTTAGGTTTTTATGTTTATCGTAATTCATATATTGCTGGATATTTAAAAGTTGCAGGAAGTATGGTTGTTGGTGATGCTAATGCAGCAGAATTGGCAAATACTTATACTAAGAAAAAATACGATGAAGTTGATCTTCATGGAGATTTTACTGCATATGTCATAAATTCTAAATTTTATGGTGACGTTGAAGTTGCTGCAGGTTTTGTTGCAGGTTCATTAAAAACAGATGGAATTGCTTCTCCAAGTAGTTATAAATTCCCAGAAGTTCCTACACAAGGTGGCGAAGGTACTGCGCCTGGCTCTGGAATTCAAGCTAAGTATATTTTCTTAGGAAGAAATCCCACAGCGGCAGAAGTTAAAGGTCATAAAGACGTTCAAAGTGATTTAGAAATTTATGCTAATACTGAACAATGGGGTTCATTTATTGCTGGACGTCAAGGCGAAAAGATTGAATTATATGCAGCAGAAGATTATGCTGATGCTAAAGAAAGTGCTCATAATGCTCATTTCAAAATGAATAATTAGGGTATTTTCATGAGGACTTATGCCAATAAGCCTTTTAATTTAAGCACAAATGGTGGAGATGTTACCATTGACGGCAGAATGACAACTGCAGTAGATGGTGCTAAGGTTGAAGGCGGAAGTATTTATCTTTATGCAGGAACTGGAGATGGAAAAAAATTATATATCCAATCTGGTGATGAAGATTATATACGATTTGATGGTTTTACTAAAGGTTCAACTAAAGGTAGTACACTTTCAATTTCTATAACCAGTAAATTTTTAGTAACAGTTAAAGGCACTTCAGGAAATTCTACTTTTTCTATTGATGAAAATGGTATGAAAGTTCATTTAGAAAATTCTTTGAATTTTTCTATTGAAGGAACTAAAAATGGAATTACTAATACTTTTTCATTTGATCAAGATAAAATTTTATTATCTCGTGGCGAAGATAATAAATTACAAATGGATAAAGATGGAACACTTTTATCCTCAACTGGAGCAAAATTTGATTTAACTGCTGGTGAAGATAAATTTTATATGGATAAAGATTAGATTTATCTACAACGCGGAGATGCTAATAAAATTGCTTTAGATAAAAATGGTACTACTATTTTTTCAACTGGCGCAAATTTTGATTTAACTGCTCATGATAATAAATTCACTATGAATAATAGTGGTGTTAAAATTATTGCTGAAGCTGGTCCATCTGCAACTTTTGATAGTAGTGGAATTAAAATAGATTCAAATGTAGGTCCTACTGCAACTTTTAATACTGGTGGTATTAAATTAGATTTAGGTAATGGTGATGGTTTATCTTTAACAGAGTCTAATTTTGTATTAAAGGCTGGAAATGCTTCTCTTACTGGAACTTCTAATGGAGGTGAAGGAGGAAAAGGATAGTTTGTTCTTGATGGTACCACTAGAGTTCAAGGTAATATATATGCAGATAATCTTAATTATACACCAGATGGTAAACTTTAGATAGGTAATATTCCTTCTGTTCCAGGCTTACCAGGCACTTTTACTGCAGGTCCTGGTGGAATAGGTATTGGTGGTTGGATTTTAAATGAATTAACTTTAGAAAATGAAAAACATACTATTGGATTAGATCCTAAAGAAGCAAGAATTTGGTTTAATGGATAGGATGTTGATTATGTTGATGGCGCAGGTAAAGGAAGTAGCGCAAAAGGAATTAGAATTCATTCTGCAAATGCTGTTGGAATAAGTGGTCCTCATGGTGTTTATATTAATACTCTAGAAGATTCTTATTAGGGTAATAGTGGCTTAGTTGTTCAAGATGATCATATGAGTCTAGATTCTCCAACGGTATTAAATCGTTTAGGACAATATATATATTTAGGAACTCTTCCGGGTAGTGGAACTCCATCAGGAGGATCATCAACTGTATATTATTTAAAATATGATGGAACTGCTTTTCTTAAAGGATTAAAAATTGGGTCTGCAATGGAGTTTAAAGAAGATGGAACTATCATTGCTTAGACTTTAAAAGGATACGGAACAGGAAGTTCAGCAGGTAATTTAAAAATAGAAGCTAATGAATTAACATTAGATTCAAAAGGAATGTATGTTAAATATAATGGTAATAATATTTTAACAGCTGATAATACTGAATTTACTATTTTAAGAGATGTTATAGTTGGAGATGGTTCAACAGTTCGAAATGTTATAATGAAAAAAGGTAGCTTAACATTAAATAGTGGAGATCTTAAGTTAACTAGTGGAAAAGCAGAAATATCTTCTACTTTAAAAACAGGTGGAAATATATTTAATGGTGGAGGATTATATTTTGGAGATTCTACTTCTGCAAATTATAAAATTACTAGTGAAGGAAATGCAACTTTAGCATCTTTGAAGATAGGAGCTCCTTCTACAGTTGCTCAAATAAATAGTTCTGGTTCTATTTATGGAAGTCATCTTTATTTACATAGTGGATCTAGTTATAGTTATAGTACAAGATATGCATCAATTGGAGATAGTGATTTATCTATAAATATCACCAAAAATTCTAAAGGATGGACTAATCTTAGTTCTGCTCTTGGTAAACTTGCATTTGCTGATGAGGTAAAAAAAAAATTTGACGTAAAATTATCAGGAACTTTTAGTACAGTTTCTTATGGATCAAGTTCTAATAAATATTTATATGTTAAAAATAGGACAACTACATATTATGAAACAGATGGAACTCAAGACATAATTAGTTATAATTCAAGTTATAATTATTATAGAACTTCTACATCATATGCTGGTGGAGTCTATGGACTTAGTTCTCATGGATCTGCATCAGTGAGTGGAACTTATTATTATAGTAGTGGATCTGTTAGTTCATAGACATATAGAGCTGACTGGGGATCTGGTTATGAACATTGTGTATGTAGTGGATCTTTTACTAATTGGACGGGATCTTGTTGGAATCTTGGTACTGTTACTGTTCCATCTTATAGAAATACAAGCGATTCTGATTATGTAACAATTGGCGGATCATTATCTTCCGTATCTCCAACGAGTATTACTAAATATAAAACAGCTTCTGGAGATAATTATGATAGAGTAAAATTTTCATGGGAGTTTGATCATACTTCAAATTATATTGAACTTGTAAATGATGATAATCCTCCTACAGGAGGTGCAAATATTCCTATGGAAAATTCTGATTTTAGAACGCGTACTTTAAAAGTAACAGCAGAAGATTATTCTTAATTTAAAAAGGAGAAAAAGGATTATGAAAATTACAAAAATGATGAAAAATGCAGAAATTTATACAATAGCAGAAAATTTACTTCAGCAATTCCCACAAGGTGAAGAAAGTAAATTTCCTGTTAAAGCACTCTTTCTTTTAAGAAAAAATATAAAAGCATTTACAGATTTAGCACAAGAAATTGAGAAACTTCGTATGGAGATTATCGAGAAATACGGTAAACCTACAGAAGACGATCCTAATAAATATGCTTTTGAAGGTGAAAATATTGATCTTGTAAATAAAGATCTTAATGATCTTGTTGAGTGTGAACAAGAAGTTTCTTATTATACATTTTCTATTGATTCTTTAGGAGATGTAGAACTCACAAATGCTCAAATGGATGCTATTATGGATTTTATTGATTACGAAGGAGAATAATTAAATGGCAAAATTGTATCCCCCTAATATAGGAGGAACAATTCCAGCATTTTATTCAGTGGGGGCTACTACAAAAATAGTAGTCCCCTTTTCTATGAATAAGGCCGTCGGCAAATCTGAAGTAGCAGGATTTTCACTAAAAATAAAATATGTTGATGGAAATGTTATAGATACATTTTAGGTTTTTAGAGATGATCTTATTGTAGATAATTCAGATGATGGCTTTAATATAGAAAGAGCTTCTTATGATTTAGAAAAATCTTTAGAAGTAAGTTTTGATGTAAATTCTATTAGAAATATTTATTTAAAAGAAGGCCAGTATTATAAAGTTCAATTAGCTTATATAGGAGAAGACTTAGAAATAGGATACTATTCAACTGTTGGAGTTATAAAATATACAAAAAAACCATCAGTAATTATAGATAATTTAGATGATGGGTCTGTAAATTCACATAGTTATTCTTATACAGGAGTTTATAGTCAGCATTATGCCGATCCTACTGAAAAAGTTTATTCTAGTCGTTTTCTTCTAACAGATTCTAATGAAACTGTTATAAAAGATACTGGATATTTACTTCATAATACTTCTGAAGATGATTTACCTTATGAATCAAGAGAAACTTTTTTATGGACTAAAGATTTAGATCCTAATGCAATTTATTTTTTAACTTATATGGTTAAAACTATGAATGGTCTGGAATGTTCTTCTCCTAGATATAGAATATCACAAGCTCGTTCTATTGGAACTGAAGTTCAATTAGGCTTATCAGCAGAATTAAATTATGAAAATGGATATATTGGATTAAAATTAATTTGTGATGAACCTATTATTTCAGGAACGTTTTTAATAACAAAAGCTTGTTCAAAAGATGATTATCAATGGACTGAATTTAAAAGATTTGATGTTCAATCTTTAATTCCGTCAGAATGGAGTTTAGTAGATTGTACTTTGGAACAAGGATATTTTTATAAATATTCTTTACAACAATATAATGCAAATGATATTTATTCTAATAGAGTTGTTTCTAATTTAATTTATGCCGATTTTGAACATGCTTTTTTATATGATGGAAAACAACAATTTAAAATTAGTTTTGATCCAAAAATTACTAATTTTAAAAATAATGTATTAGAAAATAAAATAGATACGATAGGAAATAAATATCCTTTTATATTAAGAAATGGAAATGTTTATTATAAAAGTTTTGATATACAAGGATTAATTTCTTTATAGACTGATACAGAAGGATTATTTTTAAATACAGAATCTTATGAGACAGATGATATAGTCAGTGATCTTACAAGTAAAAATATTGCGGCAGAAAGATTTTTTAAACGAAATGTTTAGGATTGGTTAAATGATGGAAATCCTAAATTATTTAGATCTCCAACAGAAGGAAATTTTATAGTAAGATTATTAAATGTGTCTTTAACACCTAATGATAAATTAGGAAGAATGATTCATTCTTTTAAAGCTACGGCATATGAAGTTGGAGCATTTAATCCAGAAAATCTTGAAAAATTTAATATTATTGATTCTAAAGAAAAATTATCTACTTTAACAAGATGGACAACTATAGATTTAAGAAATTTCAGTGAAGAATATATTCTTAATGCTTTAAAAGATCAAGTTAATTTTAATATGACAGAAGAAGAATAGGATGTTGTAGGAATTCATAGACTTTTTCTTATTATGATGGAATAGATTCCTACATAGGTTGCTGCTTTTGCTAAAAATAGATGGTGTTCTATTATATCATCAAGAAAAGCTTACAGTATAAAAGTTCAAGATTGTGAACCTAGTACTATTATTAAAATTGATGATGTTGATGTTATGGTTGGAGCAACAGGATCTTATATGGCTGAAAGCGCAGATGGCTTTAGTAATGTCCAAATTTGTTTATCTGACTATTTAGGAGAAAATTATACTTATCCTATTATTACATATAGTTATCAAACTAAAGCCGTTAGTATTTTTGGTTCTATTACGAAAGTAGAAATAGATGATATTCCTTTAGAATAGTGGATTGGAAATTCTTCTAAAACTAATATTTTAGCTTAGTTAAATGATACAATGACAACAGTTTCTTCTTTGGGATTAATTCGTTTTAAGAAGAAAGATATTTATTAGTTGTTTGTAAATTGTAATAAAATTGAAGATTTTGATCCTTCTGGAAATTATACTTATTTTTTAGATGAAAATTTAAAACAACAAGTAGATTTAGATAAAATATCTCGAATAGGTATTTATTAGATTAGATGTCGAAGAACTGATTATAGAGATTATCCTTCTGAAGGCTATTATACAGATAAAACAATGGAAAATTTAGCTCCTTTTACTGATTACTTTTTAGATGGATATGATAAAAAAATTTATCCACTTTATGATGATTTATTTACAATAATATTAAATAATTCTGAAAAAATTAATTTAAAAGAGAAAAATGAGTATAAAGTTCAAGATATTAGTGCTGTTTCATCTGTTGTAATAAATCAAGGAGTAATAGCAGAGGTAAGTTATTCTAAACAAGTAAGTACTTATCATTTTGAAAATAATTCTCATTCTGGTTATTTAGAATAGAAAATTGAAAATTATAATAAAGCAAAAACAAACTTTAATAATTATTTAATTTCTGAAGTAAATAATATTGGAAAAAGAGATGATTCTTATTTTGATAATTATTTAAATACTTTAGATAATAAGAGTAAAGCTGTAAAAACAGCTTATAATGCTGTAATTACAGAATTAAACAATGCTATAGATGAATATAAGGAGACGCATGGATTACAATGAGAAAAGACCCTTTAATGGATAAAGATTTTTTAAAGGCTCTTGATTAGGAAAATCAAAGAGAAGTATTTGCTAAAATAGCTTCTCTTACTTTTGAAGAACATCCTATAGAATTTATAACAGGTCGTGTAACGGGTGGAAGTGTTAATATAGATGGACAATCATCCACCCGCCGCACATGTTCTCTTACTTTAGTAGCAAAAGAATTGAATATACATGATTTTTATTGGGGATTAAATACAAAAATGGAATTATTTATTGGATTAAAAAATAAAATTAATCCAGAATATGACGATATTATTTGGTTTCCTCAAGGAATCTTTTTAATTACTGATTTTTCTACAAATTAGACGACAAATAATTATACCATATCTATATCTGGACGAGATAAAATGAGTCTTTTAAATGGAGATATAGGAGGAATTGTTAATTCTCTAACTGCCGATTTTGGTAAAATCGAAGAGGTTGATATTGATGGCAATATTACTATTTCATCAATTCCTTTAAAGGATATTATTAGAGAAGTTGTTCATGAATACGCGCGTGAGCCTTTTGAAAATATAATTATAGAAGACTTAGATGAAATTGGTCTTGAATTAATGGAATATAGAGGAAATAATCCAATGTATTTTTTATTAGATGATAAGACTAATGAAGTATCTAATATGTTTGATGTATTAGTAGATGCAAATGGAAAACAAAGAAAATATTCTTGGAGTCAAGATAAAAATGGGCCATATACAGATGAAAATGATGAAGAACACATGATCGCTTTAGATGATCCTGATTTTATTTTAAATACAAGAGTAAGTTTTTTTGGATTTTCAGATGATGCAACACATATAAGAGTGAAAGATCCAATTACAAATACTTTTAATACTTATACAGTATTTAAAGCTGAATATGGTGATGTAATTGGATTTAGAGAAACAGATTTAACTTATGCTGGAGAGCTTATTGGAAAAATTGGAGATTCTATAACTAAATCTTGTTTAGACCCTATAAAAAATATGCTTGGAAATTTTGAATATTTTTATGATATAGATGGAAGATTTCATTTTAGACGTAAAAAAACTTATTTAAATATTTCATGGAATAATTTAATTGAGGAAGAAGATACTGGTGAAATTTATGCTAATGCAACAATGTTAACGCAAACTTCATATTCTTTTGAAAATGCTAATTTAATAACAGCATTTCAGAATAAACCATAGTTATCTAATCTTAAAAATGATTATTCTATTTGGGGTACTAAAGTTACAACAGGTGGAAAAGAATATCCAGTACATTTAAGATATGCAATAGATAAAAAACCAGTTTATTATAAAACATATGATGGAAGAATATATTCTACAATTCGTAGAAGCCAAGCGACGATACAAAAAGAAATAACTGATAACTTAGCAGGAGAATTAGCTAAATAGTTAGGTAATCATGTAAAAGCACCTCTTCCATATGGATTATCAGATTAGTGGTGGCAAATGGAAGATTGGGGAAGATTATATAGATCTCTTTTACATCCAAATAAAACTTATGAAGAAAATGATTTCACTGATTTCCCTAAAGGTCAATTAGATGATTATACAAGTGGTTATGATTATTTAGATTTAGAAACTCTTTTTCCTGGAAGTCCTAAAAATATTTGGTCTAATTGGTAGAATAGACCTTTACATATATTTGATGTAAGAATTTTAGAAAATGGCAATTTAAATGGACCGTTATATTCGGTTCAACATAATCCATATTGTACAGCTCATGATTTTACAGATTATTTTATTCGAGGTGGACGAAACTATGGATATGTTTCATATATTTATAATCCTAGATTTCCAGATAGTGTAACTCAACAGATTAATCAAACAATGTTGAAAAAAGTTATGGGATAGCAACATTGGGGTTGTGATTGGAGAGAAATTTTATATCAAATGGCGTGTGATTATTTAAAATATGAACATGATCCAGATTTTTTGTCAACTGTTGCAAAAAACAATCCAGATTATTATCCTTCTGGATACACAGGATATGAAATGTATTATACTGATATTGTTTCTTTTTGGAGAGATATATATAATCCAGAATATAAATATACTAAAATTCCTGCATATGTAACAAAATCTTCATATGATCAAGATCCAACCAAATATTATTGGTTTGAAAAATGTAATGAAACTACTGCATATTCCTTCGATGAAGTTTATTATATAAAAAATAAATTTGAAGAATATACAACTATTTCTGTTTCTTATGATGAATTTTATAAAGATGATAATTATAATAAATATTGGTATTTAAGATAGGGAAGTTCAAGTGTTCCATATAATAAAGATTACAATTACTTTATTAAACAAGAAGGAGATTTTGTAACTCAAAAATATCTTGGAGTTGAAGTTGAAAAATATTCAGACTTACCAGAATCAGCAGATCCGGCAATTGTTTATTATGTATTATCTGATTAGAAATATTATGCTTATAATACTTCAATTAAAAGTTTTAGATTATTATATGCTGAAAGAAGTGATGATTTTTCAGTATATGAGGATTCTGAAACAGGAGAATGGAAAATTATTACTGATGCAAATAAATTAGTTCAAAATCCAAAATTTGGTTGGAATAATCAAATAATAGATGCACCTCAAACTGTTACTTTTTGGTTTGATTTTTTAGACTCTGCAGATGGTTCACTCACAGCTTATAACGTTAGGAATGTTGGAGATCGGCCTAAATCTGTTAATGATTCTAATGTAAAAGCTATTTATTATAGAGATACTCCAACAATTATTTTTATAGATTCAGAATTGAGCGAAGAAGAAAAAAGAATACAAAAACAATTAAAACCTGGTGGTTATACTTTTATTTTATTTCCAGAATATATGGAACCAGCTTTTAATGTTAGTACATAGAAAAAATGTGCTAAAGATGTTCTTGAAGAATGGTTATATGAATATACAAAATGTACGGAATCAATTACTATTACTTCATTACCTGTATATTATTTAGAGCCTAATACAAGAATTTTTGTATATGATGAAAATAGCGGAATTAATGGAGAATATATTGTAAATAAAATTTCATATTCTTTAACATATAATGCTACTATGAGTATTCAAGCAGTAAAAGCTGTTGATAGAATATATTAATTGAGTTAAAGGAGAAATAAAATGGCAAATGTTATATAGCAATTTAGATTTTTTAGTGTTGATTCTCCAAGTAATTATAATATTGAAGAAGTTAAAGATTTAGTAACAGGAGATTTTTTAAAAACAAATGGATTTTCAATTTCTTCTATTATTCAACTTGGTATTCAAGCATTACCAGGTACTCGCTTTTATTTAAATGGTTTAACTGAACCTATTATTATTGGAGAAACGGGCATTTTTGAGTTAGAGCTAAATGGAGTAACTGAAATATCAAAAATTCAATTTGATTGTGCTTCATTAAATGCAATATCTAGAAATGTAAATGCACGTCTTATTATAGATATAATATATATTAGTAATGAAGGAGGCTCGTAATGGCTAATCAAATTAAATAGTTCCGTTATTATACTGAAGTAACAGGTAATGGGGCAACAATGAATTACCCTTCTTCTATATTAGCTTCTGGAAAAACAACTCCAGTAAGCTATTTACATTATGTAAGCGGTGAAATGTTTGCCAATTATTATCCAATAGTTCAATTAGGAGTTTAGTCTTTACCAGGGACAAAATTTTATTTAAATGAAAGTGCAGAACCTGTTATCATTGGTCAAACTGGAATTTATGAATTAGATTTAGGATTAAATACTAAAATTACAAAAATTTAGTTTGATGCAGTTTCAATGCGAAGTATTAGAGATAATCAAAATGCTTTTTTGATTGTTGATTTTATATATGATGATAAAGGGATTCCAAAAGATGATGATTCTTAGAATCCTACAAATTTAGATGAGTAAAAGGAGGAGGTGTAATAATTGGGCTTTTATGGAAACATAACTAATACTTCTCGAACAACTTTTTAGTTTGATAGAATATATTCTAGTCGTCAAGCTATGGATGATAATTGTGCGCAAGATGGCGTATATGCAGGTCGATATGTATTAGTTGAATACGATACACAATTAAGTAATTCCGATTATGATAAGGGATGGTACTTAGTTACAGATAATACCGGAAAACATATTCCATATGGAAGTATTAGTTCCTGTGTAAATAATGCTGATATAAAACATTTATATTTTAATGGGCCAGATAATAGTTCAAGAATTGTATCTTCAATGATGTCAAATATTAGATATAAAGTTTTATATTTTGGACCAAAAACTCATTTTACTATTATAAATACAACTCCTATTTATATAAAAGTAAAAAGAAATGGCTCTTATACAGGATTAACATGGGAACAATTTAGAAATCATTATAATTATTAGGGTAATGAAACTTCTTTAACTAATTCAACAATTTCTGAATTAGAAAATCAAGGAATTGTTCATGCTCATATCGCAAATAGTGCAGCTCATATTGAGAATACATCTTTATTTGTAAATGAAAATACTGAAATTTATGCAGTAGTTCTTCCAAGAGCTAATTATACATATAACGTCGATGGTGAATTTTGGACTATTGAAGATACAATTTTTACTCAAAATGGAGAAAATTTTTCTTATTTGAGTCAAATTCCAAATGATGCTTCCGGCAATTATTCTGCGAATTTTAATATTGATAAAAGTAGATATAAAACTGCCCGCGGTTATGATTCAACCGTTTGGCAAAAGGTTTATCAAAACGGCACTGAAAAATATGTAATGATTGCAGAATTAAATACAATCATTCCTACTTTTGGAGTAAGCGCTGATCCACCTTCATTATTGCCAATTAGTCCACACTTTGGAGCGGATTCAACAAATGCTTATTATGAATTACATTGGCAACCAAGCTGGGGATTCAGAATAAAAGCTGCAAATAATGCACTTTTAATGCCTAAAGTTTAGCCAAATGGAAGATTGGATATTACAGATCCTAATCAACTTGATAGTCAAGTTGCCAGTATTCGAGCAAGAAGTGCAAATGATGATAAAATATATTATCCTTCAGATCAATAGGTTGCTTGGAAACAAACTTTTGAAGATAATACATTATCTCATGATGCAAAGCGTAGAACACTTTATTATAATCCTACAATTCAAAAGTGGGAAAATGATACTGCAACAAAAGTGCCGGCGGCAATATATTTTAATAGAAGTGGTTTTGATTCAAGTCGTATTGCTTATAGTTCAGATTTAAGTAGTGAAGATTCAAGAACATCTTCTCCATCTTGGAATCGTTATAATGCAAATGTTGCTACTTCTGGATGGGTGAATGAAGATAATATTAGTTTAACTCCTACTGGATATAGTGGTAATGTTTATAATCTTCATGATGGTAGTATTGATTTAAAGCCTCAACCAGATACTCAAGAACTTTCTATTATGTTACCCAGTATCGGTGATACAGTAGCAAATGTTTGGGATTTAGTATATGGCGGAAGAAATACTACAGAAACTATTAGAAAAACTAATTTAAGAAATAAAGAAATTGCATGGGAAGATGCTAAAGGCGAACCAGCAAGAAGAGGTTTACGTTTAACTGGTATTGATGGTAATTAGTATAATACAAAACAAGTTGATACTTTAGCTGGTGCTATTAATACAGCTCATGATTTAATTGGTATGATTATATCTCCTAATACTGCTGATGAATTAGAAGATACAAGTAATCTTGACTTAAATCGTATTTATTATGATACTACTCACAATAGATATTTAAGAAAACATAAAACATATGAATATGATGCAGTAGCTTCAGATATGTTTAATTATAATGAATAGACTACATCAAATTTAAATCAAGAAAAAATTAATTCTGGGCTTTATTATGAATTAGTAAATGGAAAATATGTTTTAGCTACAGTATATGATCCTTCTAAAACTTATTATTTAAGATAGGTTCAAGAACAATATACTGAAGTTAAAGGAACAGTTGTAGATTTCCCATATCAAGATTATAAATGGTATCAAGATTATCTTGGAGAAAATTCAAAAGTTATTCAAGATATTTTGAATGATACTAATTTGGATGAATCTCAAAAACAAAGAGCAATTCTTCAAAAATCAGATTATATTTTAAATGCTTCTTATCAAGAAGGTAAAGATTATTATAAAATAACTGAGCAATCAGTGACTTTAAATAATAGTTATACTCCAAAAACTTATTGGGTAATATAGGGCGGAGATGATGGAATAACTCTTAAACTTGATGATAGAGAAACAAAAACTCCAAATGAAACATATTATCTTTTAGACTTAAATAAATTGGAAGATACTGGTCGTTTAAAAAGTATTAGAGGTTATTCTGGAATTTATGTTCCAGGTAAATATTCTTTTAAAAAGAAAGATGGATCATATGAAATTGATTTAACAACTGACCAAAGTTGTAATGGAGAATTGGCAAAAGGTAACGTTGAATTGGTAGATCCTATAGCTGACCCCCGTCATGATGGTCAATTTAAATATTATACATTAAATGTTATTCGTACATATGATGTAAATGGTCAAGAAGTTCTTTATAGAAGAATAATTAGTTATTTACCTGTCACAAATCCAAGAGTAACAGCAGATACTTTTATAAATGGTGTTTATTATATAAAGACAACAGGAACAAATAATGAACCTACTTATGAATTAGCTCCTTCTTATGATCCTAATGTTACTACATATTATTTGCAACAAATCAATTATATAAAAATTGAAGATACTTCTCAAGTAGAAATTAAAGTTGATAAAAGTTATTATAGAGATGATTTAGTCGTTTATAATGTCGGCATGTATTTTGTTAAAAATGTAAATAATAGTGGAGAAACTATTGGATTTTAGGAAATTACTAGAAATAGATTTGTAAATGATCCAGATATTATTTATAAAGAAGTTTATGTATTTGGAGATAAACAAAATGCTTCCAATCCACCATTTTTAACTATAAATGAAGCAATCTTAAAAAATGATATAATTCAAAGACAAGATAGCTTTTATCAAGAAAATACTTATCATTTTAAGAAAAACGGTAGCTATATTTTAGATACTGCAGCGAATATGACTCCGGGTAGAGAATATTTCTTAATTACTCCTACTAAATTATCACAAGATTTAACTTATTATGTTCCAGAAGAATATTATGTTAAAGATGAAGAAACTGAAGAATTTACCATAGCAATAGAACCTGAAAAGCCTAATGCTACAATTTATAAAAAAGAAGATCTTTATGTAAAGAATGATACAAGAAAAATTCTTCCAGTAGGTACAAAATGGAATCCAAATGCTGCGGCAGTACCTGATGAAATTACTCTTGCAACAAGAAGAGAAGTTTGGGAAACTACTTAGATGCCTAATTATTCTGTATCAATGGGAACTTTAAATGGAATGATTCTTAAAATGTATCAAGTTCTTGAACCATATGATACTTTAACTAGAGCGAATGATAATGTAAGCGGCGTTTTAAATCAAGTTAAAGATATACTTGCAAGATTTGAAACTATGAAATCTCAAGAAATTATGGTAGTTGATAATTATGGACGCGCGCATAGTGCGGCAATTGCAACTTCTTAGATTAATAGTTTCGATCAAGTTAAAGAGACTTATCAAGATATGATTGATAGTGTTTCTAAAGATAAATATCCAGTTGCAGCAAATATAGAAGCAATGCAAAAGAAATGGATTACTGTTAATGTAGATGGTGATCCAGAACAGCCAGTATTAACTATTCATCATAATTTTTAGCCTGTAACTCCTACAACAAGTACATTTGATTTTAATGGAAATGGAGATACAATAGATATTATTACTCCAATAGTTGATGCAATGGGGCATACAGTAGGAACTGATACAAAAACAGTTACTCTTCCATATGGATTCAAAACATTTACTATAAGTAATGAAAATACTTATGATACAACTGATAGTGTTGCTTCAGGTGGTTCTATTATTGCAGATAATACTCAAGATACTTTTACTTTTAAAGCTGCAAATAAATGGTTAAAATTTATTACTGATGTTGATAATGATACTTTATCAATCGCGCATAAACTTCACACTCCTCCAGTCGACTGGAATAAAGCACGAGAAACTAATAAAAATGCAGATGATGTTACTTCAAATTCAGAAAATGATAAACTTATTTTACATGATATCGTTTGGGATGAAGCAGCGCATATGTTAGAGGATCATCCTCATACTTATACGTTACCATATGGTTTTAAATTTATTACTGTAGATAATGCCTCAGATGCAATAACTGATTTGACATATACAGGAGCAACAATTGCGGCAGAAAGTACTCAAGATACAGTTACATTTAAACCAGCAAATAAATGGGTAAAGATGAGTGGAAATGTAACTGATGATTCTATCACTTTTGGACATTTAGTTCAAGATATAGATATAGTCGCAAGTACAGCATCAGATTTAAATGTTATAGATAATACAGTTACATTGACAGATAGTAATAATAAAATTAATGTACAAGATATAAGCCATGATGAAGCAGGACATTTACGTTCTCGTAAAGATCATATTTATACTTTACCATATGGCTTTAAATTTATTACAACCAATGGAGCTGTTGGTGATACTGCTACAGATATTACATCTAATACAAATGTAGCTATTGCATTAAATACTCAAGATACTTTTAGTATTGATGTTGGTAATACTTGGATTAAATCAGCAATTGATGTAGCAAATAGAAAAATTACTCTTTATCATTATGTCAAAAATGATATTGATACAACTGCTAGTTCTGCAACAGATTTTAATTCTATTTCTACTGGAATATTTAGCTTAAATGATATTTCATTTGATGAAGCAGGACATATGATTGCTAACAAAGCTCATTAGTATACTTTGCCATATAGTTTTAAGACTTTTAAACATACTAATAGTAGTGATGTTGTTACAGATTTAAGTTTTACTGATTATAATCCTGCCGCAAATGATATTGTCGCAGGAAATGTAATTGATAGTTTTACTTTTGCAGCAAGTAATAAATGGATTAGATTAAAAGCTACTCCAGGGACTAATCAATTAGCAATCGCGCATTTGGTTAATAATTTTACTCCTACAAATGATACAGCAGATCTTTCTACTGCAACGACAGGGACAACTACATTTACAGTAGTACAATCTATTAGTAAAGATGAGGCTGGTCATTTAAGTGCTATTAATACAAGACAATTTACAATGCCAAATAATTTTGGTTCGATTTCTTTAATTAATAGTGAAAATAATACTAATTCAATTAATTCTAATACAACAGGAATTGAAGCTGATTGTACTCATGATGGTTTTACTATTGCGGCAGGTGATAGATGGACTTTATTGGCAGGAAATGCAGATACAGATACAATTACCATAGGCCATGCAACTCCAGATACTACAACAATATTTGAAGGAGGTAATTAGACTGCAGCACATAATCCTCTTCAATATGGAGATGGATTTAAGATTCCACATATTCAAGCAGATAAATTTGGTCATATTAATAGTATTGCAGATATTTCATTTACATTACCTTCAATTAGTTTAACTGGAAGCGCAGGAACTATTTCAGATGGTACAGTTATAATTTCCGCAGGATTAACTTCAACTTCTGGAGCTTTTACTTATAATACAGCAAAAGTCGGATCTTTATTATTAGATAATTGGACATATAATGGAGAAACACAAAGCGCAGAAGCAATTGCGGGAACAGATTCTATTATTAGTGCTTTCTAGAAATTACAAAAACGTATAATTAATGAAGAAACTAATCGTGCAGCAGCAATTAATGCATTAGATGCAACAATTACTGGAACTCCTGCAGCAGGAAGCACTTTAACAGCTTTTAGCCAAACAAATGGTAAAGTAACTGCTACCTTTGAAAGCATTGCAATTAATGCAAGTCAAGTAACTGTTAATGATACTACTAATTTTGATGCAAGATATAATACTAAAAATGAAATAACTACTCTTGTAAGTGGATTAGCATATACAGCAACTGGACTAGGAACAGGAAAAACTATTACTTCATTAACAGAAGTTAATGGTATAATTGCTATTGAAGCTAGTGATATTGCAATTAATGCAAATCAAGTTACTGTAGATAATAATACTAATTTTGATAGTCGTTATTATACTCAAAATGAAATTGATAATACTTTAACTGCTTTAGCTGTTACTTCAGATGGTTTTGCTCAAAGTAAAACAATAGCTTCTTTAAGTCAAACTAATGGTAAAATAAGTTATACAACATAGGATATTAAAATTAGTTCTAATCAAATTTCAGATTTAAATACAACAATTTCTACAGCAATTAATGCTTTAGATGGAAGTATTACTGGAACTGCAGGAGCGGGAAAAACAATAACAGCATTAAGTTAGACAGATGGTAAAGTAACTGCTACTTTTGGAGATATTAGTATTACTGCTTCATAGGTAACTAATTTTGATACTGCTGTTAATAATGCACTTCCTACTGGAGATAATGCTTTCTTAACTATTGGTAGTGCAGCGAGTACTTATTAGGCTAAAGGTAATTATGCAGTCCAAGATGATAATGATTTATATGTTAAAGCTTCTGCATTAAATAATAATGTAACTACAGATACAACATTCTTATTTAAAGCGGAAGATGGTACAAATCCAGAAGAAAGAAAAACAATAGATCAATTAATTACTTATATTAAAGGATTAGAAGAAAGAATTTCTCAACTTGAAAATCCTGAACCTTAATTCTTATAAATAATAATTTTCCAATGGCTTGGTCTTTAAGGCCAAGCCATTTTAATTTTATTCTTAAAATTTTGAGATAATATAGAGAAAAGCAAAAGGAGGGTAAAATTTTGGCTTGGAAAACTGAATTAAATGGTTATGTAAAATTTTTACGCGGAACTCCTGCAGCTTGGGCAGATTTAGCCACTAAAGATACAGATACTTTGTATTTTATAAGTGAAACTAATGCTGATAGAGGTAAATTGTATTTAGGACCAAAATTAATTAGTGATGGTTCAATTACTCAAATTAACAATTTGGGTGATTTAAAAGATGTCCTTATTCAAGCAGGCATTCCAACTGATTCAATTTTAGTTTTTAATGCAGAAACTCAAAAGTGGGAAGCAAAACCTATATAGTATGTTTTATCTAAAATTATAGCTCCTATGGTTGGAGCCACTGCCGAAGAAGATGGTATTTCAGGTTTAGTTCCTACTCCTTTTAAAGGGCAGCAAGATTTATATTTACAAGGTGATGGTACTTGGAGTGATCCTGCCGCTGATGTTAGAGCTGATTTAACTCGGTTAAAAGGTAGTGATACTAGCAGTACTATTAGACAAATTGCTGCAGATGAAGTTGCAAAAGTTGTTAATAATGCTCCAGAAAGTTTTGATACTTTAAAAGAGATTGCAGAATGGATTACTGAGCATGATGAAACAATTGATATTGTTGAAGTAACAACTGATGTAACTGCGTTAAATAATGCGGTCTTTGGACCAGACGGGAATGGCGGACTTGTTGTTGATGTACAAAATATAGAAGATATATTAAATGGTACACCAAGAAAAGAAGGTTTAATTCCCATTGTCAATAATTTACGTTCAAATTATAATACATTAAATTCTAATGTTGAAACTTTAACTGGAAGAGTTGATACTCTTGAAACAACAGTTGATGATATTGATGATAGACTTAAATGGCAAGATTTAGTTTATGATAATGAAAATCCATAATAAATAAAGGAGGATGAATAAATGGCTTATGATCCTAATAACGCTGGAGTTCAGGCTAATGCAAAATTAGGTTTTAAAGTAGGTACTCAATCAGCTTTAGATCTTCTTTTAACTTAGTCAGCTACTGCGATATAGAATAATACACAGGGGCCTGCCACTCATGGCTCCTTTTATTTAACGAGTGATACTCATAGATTATATGTAGGTAACTCAAACGGTACTTTATCTCCAGTTAATGAAGGTATTATTACGGTAAATACAATTAATGATTTACCAAGACCTTCTGCTGTAAATGCAGGTCAATTTTACTATATTAATGGTGAAACAGGAGAAGATGCTGCGGTAAAAAATGTATTAACAGTAAGTAATGGTCACCAATGGGTACACATTAATGCTAATACTAATACATTTATTAAAGAGCATGAATTTATAACAGTTACAGTTCCTGAAGGCGGCGGCCTTGTTACAGATTCAATTACTTTAACTGATGGTGATGATAGAACATCTCGTTTCCATATTAAAGGAGCAAATGGTGTTTCTGTAGCAGCTTCAACAGCTACTGTTACTATAACTGAAGGTGCAATAACTCGAGAAATTACTGTTCCTGCTATAACTATTACTGGTGATACTTATACTTTAAGTTCAGCAGCAACTGCAGGACAAACTAACAAAGTTGATATTAAATTAGATGCTACTAATGCAAATAATTCTTCTAAAGTAACTCTTGCGGCAGCAAATGATCCAAAAGGTAATGCAACAGTTGCAATTAGTGAAAGTGATGGAACTATTTCTATTAGTGCAAGAGATACAAGAAATGCTACTGTATCTATTGATAATGGAGACCAGACAGCAGCAACTCCTACTACTACTGGATTTACTGTAAATGTTACAGATAATTATGGTGATACAAAATCTGGAGCTTTTGATCCTAAAGTTCAAGTAGGTAATCACACAGCAGTTAGTTTTAATAATGGTGTTGCAACTCTTGATGTTTATACTAAGAAAGAAGTAGATGATACTCTTAAAGTATTAAACGCTATGACATATCGTGGTACTATCGGTGTTGGAGGTACTGCTGCAACAGCAATTAATCCAACTACTCATTATCCGCAAATGTCAAATCAGAAAGTTGATGTCTCTGTTGGAGATACTTTCTTAGTAGTTTCTGCAATTAATTATAATGGAACATCTGTTCCTGTAAATTCTTTATTAATTGCAAGAGGTACAGAAGATCCTGATACTGGATATATTACAAGTGATCTTACATATGATATTGTTCAATCTACTCAAAATGTAGATACTACATATACATTCCAAGCAACCTCTGATGGTTTATATTTACAACCAAAAACTGGTGGTACTGCTGGTGAGCTTTCTTTCGTTGCAGGTACTGCTGCTGATGATGCAATCGGCATTACTTTTACTGCTAGCGATGCAGGTAGTGCCGGAAGCGTAGTTACTAATGGTAAACAAACTGTTACTATTAGCCATAAAGATGTTCAAAGAAACGACCCTGCAAAGCAAACTGTCACTGGAACAAGAGCTTCTAATACTGCAGCAGGTCAAACAACTATTCCAGTAGTTACTGGTGTTACAAGTGATAGTAAAGGTCACGTAAAAGCTGTTTCTATTACTGATTATACTATTAGTGATACTAACGCAAAGATTACAGGTAATGAAACTACTGCAACAGGATATACAAAGAGTGGTAAAAATGTTGGTATTATTAAAAATCAATTAACAACTACATATGGTGATGGTTCTGATAGCAATACTTCTTCTTATGAAGCAATTAGTAGTGAATCTTTAACTATTACTGTTGATAATGCTAACACAATTAGTACAACTAATAATGATACTGTCGCAGGTTTAAATATTGAAATGGTTTGGGGAAGTTTTGGAAGTTAATTAAAAATCCGGACAATTTCTAACAGTTAACTTAATATAAATTTTATTTAAAAATAGAGAACAATGCGAGAGGGAACTTGTTCTCTCTCGCTTTTTCTTTTCTTATATAAGCAAAGAAAAAATAAGATAGAAAGGAGATACCACATGATAGATAGAAATACTAAGTTTAGACCAGTTTATGGTACTTAGGATTAGATTCTACATGTTACACCAACAGAAGGTTATGTATATGTGGCTTCAGATACTAGAAAAATCTGGCTATGTGCAAATCATACCTTACAACAAATTGGTGGTAGCGGAGATTCTGGTGGTGGTGGATCTACGAGTATCTTTTGGGCAAATGGGGATGAAGAAGAGACATTTACCATAAAAAAAGATACAGACGATGCTAGCGATGGAGATCCAATCTTTCATATGCAGCCTGAAGCCATTCAAGGTGATAATAAATTACCAGATAATAATGCTTTAGTTATAAATAGCGATGGTCGATTCTTCAAAGTATTAGATAATACAATCGACGAAGAAGGCTACTTTACTATAGAGCTAATCGCAGTTAGCGGTGGCGGCTCTGGTGAAGGAGGCGGCGGCGGTGGAGGTGGCGGTACCTCTGGTCCGGACTTAACAATGTCTTGGCAAGGAATTGATTTGTTAGGTGCTACTTATATTTATGGTAAAAACCAAGATATTACTTTTATTCCGAATTCAACCGCAGATACAACTTTCTCTTTAAGAGTAACCGTAACTAATGAAACAGGAGAAGTTGTTCTTGAAAGACGTTTTAATAAAGCAAATAAAACTAAATGTATTATTAATGCTGCAGAATTACCAGAAAGTGTAGAAGGTTTAACAATTACTACATTATTAACTTCTGCAAATAGTACATATAATAAAGGTCGTGGATTAACTAAAATCTTTACTCCTATTCAAGTATTAAAAATGTATTTAGAGAAACCTACTAATCAGAATATGATTGGTATTCAAACGGGCGCAGCTCGTTTAAGTTATATTCCATATTTCAGTGGATTAGGCACTACTAAATATCCAGTACAAATTTATTACTCTATAGATGATAGTACTGAAAGTACTTTAGGTAAAGACTTAATTAGTGATAATCATGCAAACAGACAATATATTGATATTCCTCATCAAACACATGGAACTCATGTTATTAATTTGTGGTTAAGTGTTATTATTAATGATGAGAGATTCACAAGCGATAGAATTTCTTATGAAGTTCCTTTCGTAGATACCAGTAATACAGATGATGTTATTATTTGGACAGAATCTGAATTAGGAACTATTGTAAATTATGAACCGGCAGTTGCAAAATATATGGTTTATAGCCCTGAAGCGGCAAGAACTGGTGCACAAATTGAAGTTCAATTTTTACAAGATGGCGCGATGTATGATAGTGTAAAAGTTGACTATGGTAATAGATGGTTAACTGTTGATTTCACTTCTCGTTATGTTGTTGGGGAAAACCATTTTACGATTGTTAGTGGAACTGCTAGTAAAAATATAGATTTTTATATTACATCTGATGGTGCTAGAGATCTTTCTTTGAAGCATAAAGATGAACTAGAAATTAATTTTACTTCTTTAGGTAGATCTAATAAACAGATTCGTGCAAATAGAGAGAAATGGGTTTCTGAAGGTAGACCTACAGTTACAAATCCACTTTAGAACTATGAAGCTCAATTTAGTGGTTTTAACTGGTATAATAATGGATGGTTAGATGATAACAATGGATATGGATCTTATTTATCTATATCCAATGGAGCGAGTGTAACTATTCCAATGGAAACAATTACTTTAAATACAGCTTCTTTCCCATGGACTTTTGAAATGCGTTTTAGAATAAGAAATGCAAAGAAATTTGCAACTCTTGTTACTGAAGTTCCATTGTACGTATGGGTTAAAGCTGATGGAAGTACTTGCGCTGATGGTGATGAATTAACACTTGAAGAAATTGACGAAAAAGCAAAAACCGAGCCTGGCGTTCATGCATTAAGAGACCAAGATGGTAACTTAGTTATGAATGAAAAGAATACTACTCGTAAAATTGTTCGTTCTGATAAATATATTGCTTTTAAATATTTAAATAGTGCAGGAAATGGTTTTGCTATTGGTACTCAAGAAGCTTATTTCAAAGCTGGTGGTAAAGTTGTTAACGTAAAATATAAAGAAGATGAAATTATTAATCTTTCATTTACGGTAGACGGTGGCAAAAGATTATCAATTTATTTAAATGGTATTCTTTCCGGTGTTGTTAATCTTACTGGTGTTGCTGGATTTGTTATGCAAGAAATACCTTTTGAGATTACCTCTGACTGGTGTGATTTTGATTTATATAATTTCAGAGTTTATCCTTTAGTCTTAACAATGCCAGAAGTTATTCATAACTACATCGCAGATACAAAGAGTGTTGATTTATATGATGAAAATCAATTAACAGATGCTAATGATGATAATAAATTATCATATAAAAAATTATTAACTTATAATGAATCTCATAAAGATACTCCTACAATGCCATATGTAGTAATTGACTTATCTGGAGAAACTTCTTCTGGAAATAGTGAATTACCTTATGCTAAAACAGCAGATGGTATTAATGGATGTAGAATTGAATTTACTAATCCAACAGCAGATAGATTGATTGAAACAGAGCAAATTACTGCTTGGGAATATTATACAAGATGTCCAAGTTATTCAGCGAATAACGTAAATATCAACGTTCAGGGTACTTCTTCTCAGATTTATCCAAGACGTAATTTTAAAACTAAATTTAAGAAAGCTAAACAGTGGATTTATACTGCTGGTCCTTTAGCTGGAAAACCTGTTAATTATAGTTATTTCTTTAATAGCGATGGATCTATTGCTGAAGAAGTTCTTGAAGAAACTGTAAGTATTCAAGATGAAATTGCGGCAATTGATAAGATCAAAGAACCAACTTCTGAAGATAAAGCTAGAAAGAAAGCTTTAAAGAGTCAGTTAAAAGGCTTAGGAGAAGGTAAAAAAGAATTAACTAAAAAATGGCATGAAGACAGTGAATCTTTTGGTTCTAATAAATTTACTTGGAAAGTAGATTACATGGAATCTTCTGGCACTTATAATACAGGTTTTGCAAACTTAGTAGGTAATAAGATTTATAGTAAACATCCTCTTGAGGATATTGGCGCCATAGGATCAGGTTCTGAATACAGAACATCTGTATATGGTTTCCCAATGCTAGCATTCCATAAGACAGCCGAAGATACATATACTTATATTGGACGTTATAATTGCAATTTGGATAAGAGCGCAAATGAACGTTATGGATTCGAATTAGAACAAGAACAGCCTTTTATTACAAATGAAGATGGATCTCATCCTCTTATTGCTGATGTAGCAGAATGTTGGGAGTTAAGAGATAATCAAGGTACTTGGTGTTCTTTCAGATATCCTAATGAAATGAGAGCAGATGGATTTAATGCTAAAATTTATGGCTCTACAGATCGTATTGAGGTTGTACAACACTTTGAAGCTCGTTATCATAAAGACGCAGATCAATTTGAATGGGGTCAAAACGTAATCTTGAATAAAGATAACGTTGATGATTTCTCTGCCGAAGTTGGTAATGATAATGTAACCATTTCAAATTATCTGTTAGCAAGATTAAGAAATCTTGAAGTCTTATTTAATTGGCTTGATAGTACAGATAAAAAATCTGCAACGAATGCTCCATTATCTGAAGTAATTGGACAAGAAAGCATTAACTATAAAGTCAATGGACAATTAAGCGCAGAAGATGCAGCGGCTCAAGGTATTACATATTATACAGAAACTAAATCTGATGGTAGTACCATTAATATGGGAACATTTACTAAAGATACTATTGAATATAGACGTCAAAAATTCTATAATGAATTTAGTAAGCATTTAGATGAACATTATTGCGCAGTTTATTTTGTAATGACAGAATTGTTATTATGTTATGACTCTCGTGGTAAGAACATGATGATTGCTACTTTTGGACCTCATGAAGAGGGCGGCGATTATATTTGGTATCCAATTTTCTATGATATTGATACTCAGTTAGGTCTTAATAACGTAGGTGCTAAGTTATGGGATTATGATGAGAACTGTACTGAAAATGGAACATTCTCAACAGCGCAAAGCGTTTTATGGGATAACTTCTTTGATTTATTTAAATCTTCTATCGTAGCAACTTATAGAAGATTAAGAAGTGGTTCTGAAAATGCAACATTATCTTATAAGAATATTGAAGGTGCTTACTTATGTGACCCTAATGTATTTAAAACTTCTTATGCTATGAGAGGACGTCGTCCACTTATTGCAATGGGTCTTGATATTTATTATAAATACGTTCTTCCAATTACTGAAGCTTGGAGAAACCAAGAAGGTAAGATGGTTAGAGCAGATTATTTATATGCTTGTCAAGGTGATAGAAAACTTTCAAGAGAATTATTAATTAATAACCGTCTGTTGTATATGGATTCAAAATGGTTAGGTGGTTCCTTCACTATTAGCACTGGTGGTATGGCTGGAATCATGTTCCGTTCAACGGCAAACCATGAAACCTCAACATCAGATAAATATATTGATTTAATTAATCCTGGAGATTTAACCCCAGGAGACGAATATGATTTAACAGTCGTTGATCCTACAACAGGACAATCTTCAACTCACCATTATGTGTATTCTCCATATAGAAAAGGAATATCAGAGTATATTGATTCTGATCCAGTATATAAGATTACTCCATATTTGAATTTCTATATTACAACATTTACAGATGAAAATACTTATTCTAATGATGAAGCATTTAATGAAGATAAGTATCCAGACGGACAGCCTACAAAAGATGTACCTTCTGTTACAGAAGCTTACAGATATGGCCGTGTTGATCAACAGTTAAACTATTTTGCAGGTTCTTCTTACATTTCTAGTTTAGGAGATTTAAGTACGAAATATGCGAACCAGATTAACTTGCCTAATAGTGATCGACTTTTGGATATTCGTTTAGGTAGTGATCATCCAGATTATTTCAGTAATGAAGTATTAAATCCTTTTGAATTATTTACTGGAATAGATGAAGATACAGGATTACCAATTGATGGTGCTAAAAAACCATTGCTTGAAAAGATTATCTTAACAAATATGAGAGGAGTTAACATGGATTTAGATGTTAGATCTCCTGAAAAGTTGAGAGAATTTAGAGCTTTAGGCACTAACTTACCGAAAGTATTATTTGCTAATGGTGCGCCTTTAGATACTGTACACCTTCCAAACACTGTTAAAGAATTATACTTTATTCAAAATAAAAACTTAACTAGAATTCTTACTGAAACTCCAGTAGTAGCTGATGTAGTAGATAATAAATTGGTTAATAGAGATGCTGAAACCTTTAAAGGTTTATTCATTGACGGATTAACTAATTATACTCCAGATATGGCTGAAAAAGGATCTCCAATCGAAGTTATTAACTTTGAAGGTGTTAATATGGGATATGATTCTTATACTCTTTTAAAGAATCTTGTTTCTGAGAAATTAGGATCTGGAAGAGCTAATCAATTACATATTAAAATGACTGAAGTAAATTGGACTCCTTACGTTCAAGTAGAATACGGTGAAGATAAAAATGATGATAAGAATTATTTCTTATTAACAGATCATAATACTTATATTGAATATCCGGCAGGTAGAATTTGGGCAGATGATACATTAAATGGTCTAATTTATACATTAGATGAAAGTGCTCCAAAAGATAGAATTACTGATTTAAGCTTGTTAGATACTTTCTTAGAAGACTATGCAGATACTTCAACATCATTAAATCAGTTTACTAATAATATTGAAGCAATGTTAGCACAAAAGACATATCCAACACTTTCTGGAGAATTGTTCGTTTATAATGATGAAGATCATAAGATAGATGAAGAAGAGTTAAGTAAAGATGGTAAGTATGGTAAGAACTGGCCAAACTTAAAGATTACTGCTCAAAATGTTAATGAAGCTTATATTGCAAAATATGTTCAAAAATTAGAAACTGGTAAAGATAGTGAAATTGAAACTATCAGATATAAGAAGGCTGCAAATGTTCATCCAACAGTAACATCAATTCCTGTCTCAAGACAGAATTATGACTTTATTGGTTGGACATTAGATCCAAGATACTGCGAAGTTACTGAAGATCAAATCAGTTCAGCTCCAATTTATACAAATGAACAAATTGAAGCTTTAACATTCTCAGAAGAACAAAGCAGTTATGTTTTCTATGCAGTATTTACTTACACCCTTTATAATTTCAATTTTGTAAATAGTGATGATTCTATTATTACAACTTTACAAATTAAATATGGTGATAAGTTAAGAGATCCTGGACTTCTTCCAGTATCTCCTCAAGAAAGTAGTTTATCAGATACTCAAAGATATAAATTTATTGGTTGGGTTGATAATAAAGAAGATTGTTATCCTGATGCGGCAGAATTAGTTACATTAGTTGAATTAACTGGAATTACTTCAAGAGTTCAAATTAATAATAAGAATTTCTACGCCTGCTATGTTGTTGAAGATTGCTTAACCAATCTTACTGATGTAGAAAAATACTTTAAATTAGAAATTTCTGATTTTATTTATGGAGATGAGTCCATTTCAGGTTATGCCATTGTTCCAAAACCGGGAATGAAACTTGCTGGTAAAATTACTTTACCAACAACTTATAATGGACGTCCTGTTGTTTCTATTGGAGGTTTCTCTGGTGAAGCAGGTAAAAATGTTACTCATGTATTCTGGTATGGTGAACCTCAATTAAAAGAAATTTTAACTGGAGCATTCCAGAGTTGTAGTTCTCTAAAATATTTCGATTTGCCAGAAACAACAGAAGTAATTTATGATACCGCTTTCATGGAATGTAGAAATTTAAGACCATTAGATTTTGCCTCTTCTCAACTGAAAGAAATTGGAGCATATGCTTTTAACCAAGCTTTAACTAATGGTACTAGCAAGTTAGATGTATTACATTTACCTGGTTCAGTATATCAAGTTAAACAGAGTGCTTTTGCTCATATGGCTTTCCAAGCAGGAATTGGAAAACTGCAATTGGGCGGACCTGGAGATCCTTCTCAATTAGGAATTATGGGAGATTCTGCTTTCCAAGGTGGTCAACCTCGTAACCGTTATACCGATGTAGAAATTTATGTATCTCCAAGTACTAACATTGAAGTTCTTGAAAGCTTCAGAGGTTGGATTGGATTTGATGGCACTCTTAGTTATCCAAATGCTTGAGGAGGTAAAAAAGAATGACTAAAACTATAAATTATGTTTATTTAGGTACGAACGGGACTATTATTAGTCCTGTTCACCTTGAAGATGTTTATTATACTCGTAGATATCAACTACGAGCAGATAAAGGTAAACTTCTAACAAGAGATGGACGTAATTTCTTCAAAGAGTTTATGGTTGGAGAAGACGACGTTGATGAATGGGTAGAAGTTGACGAAAAGACAAAAAGATAAATTTGGACAAAAAGAATTATATTATCACTGTTTTCTTTCAAGTTTCTTTGAAAGAAAACAGTGATGTTTTGACAAAATATATAGAAAGGATTGGATAATTACATGATTACATATGTTAATAATTCGAATGCCGAGCAATATAGAATATTATATGCTAAAGCTACGAAAGATTTAATGAATCATAACGCTGAAGGCGGAAAAGTAAATCCAGGTGGCGACGCAGCAATCGGAAGAGAAAGTATTATTCCAATTTAGGGAAGCGATTTTGGTCCAGAAGGCGGCACAGCTCCAGTTTATGAACCATATACTTACTATACATGGGATGCTACTAATAAAGAATATGTTCTTGCCGCAGAAGCTACTCCAGATGCAGCAACAACTTATTATCAAGCTCCTGATATTACGTCCTTAAATGAATACTTCTCAAATATTGAGGCATTAGCAAGAATTAATCCTATATATACAGTTCTTCCTTTAGATGAGGATACTTTTGATATTGACGCTAACACACGTGAAATCAAAGTTCCTAAGCATTTTAAAGACAATGGAATTTCTGTTCAAGGTGATGAAATCGCTGAAGTTGTTTACTTTAAGATTAATAGATATTTTGATACAATCGACTTATCCACTAAAGATATTTATATTCAATGGAGATCCGCAGCTGCAGATGAAAATGGTCAGTTAATCGAAGGTGTATCTGTTCCTTGGTGTGTTGACTATGAAAGTGAACCTAACTATATCCTTTTCGGTTGGCCTATTTCTTCTAAAATTACTAAAGCGGCAGGAGAAATTTCTTTCGCAGTTCGTTTCTATGAGTTCGATAATGATAACAACCAGATTACTTATTCTTTATCTACTTTGATTCAGAAAGTTCAAGTAAAACAGTCTCTTGACTTTAATATTCTTGACAAATTCCTTGAAGGTAAAGGACTTGCAGAATCTACATTAGTTCTTGACGATAACAGTAATTTAATTCTTAGTAGATTAGAAGATTCTGAATTAACTGGCGCTACAGTTAAAGCAGAAGTTCCTGAGTTTCTTGTTAACCTTAATCCGGCCGGCGGCGAACCAGTTGAAGATGAAAATCATCAACTTAATACTGAGGCTTGGTTAGCTCTTGATAGCGAAGGATTCCGCACTGTTCCAATTAGCGCAGAAGTTCAAGCTACAAGCAGCGATGGTGGACGCATTTCTTACTCTTGGAAGAAATATAGCATTGATAATAACGAATTAATGCCGATTAGTTATACTAATAAATTCTTACCAACAACTGATACCGCAAGAGATCCTAATAAGAGTTATTATATTAATATAACTGATCTGAATGATGATAGCGCATATAAAGTTTATCCAGGTAACAAGAATGATGCTAATGATGTAAGTAATACATTTGATAAAGAGGATGAAAATTATCCAGAAAATGGTATTTTTGAGAGATTTTCTAGTGCAGTTATTGATACCGTAGGTAAGTATTTAGTTTCTGTAACTAATAGAGTACAGAATAGTACAGCTAAGATTCAATCTTATATGCTTTATGTAAACAGACCTGTTGAACCTGTAATTGAAACTGATCTTCCTTCAAGAGGAGCTTTAGCATTCAATGCAGAAGAAGATCTGTCTTATAAACTTACTTTAAGTATTGGTGTAAGTGCTTCTGATCATGATGAAGATCAAGAAAAGAATGATAACAAGAGTAAATTTACTTATCAATGGCAGAAACAGGCTCCTGGTTCTTCTACTTGGGTTAACATTGAAGGTGCAACAGCTTCTTCATACGTAATCGAAGGTGCAGAAGGCAGAATTCCGGAATCTGAAGTTGGTCGTGTCGGTGATGGTAATTATAGAGTTCTTGTTTGGAACAACTTAAATAACGATTATGATCCTGTTACTTTCGCTCCTGCTGGAGTTGCTAAGATCATGGTTGAGTCTTCTCCAATGAGAATTACTCACGTAGCTTCTAAACCTGCTATTAATATTGAAGGAAGAACTTCTTTCAACTTAAGAGAAGCAGAAGTTGGTGGTCTTCAAGTTCAAGGTAGCGTAAAACAAGAAGCTGGTGAATATCGTAATATTGATGAAGATGGTATTACCTATCAATGGTATAAATATCAGACCAGTGAAAACTATACTACTGAGCAGGATGTTGATAGAGCTCTTAACGGCGAATATGAAGATGATCCAGAAAATCCAAACGATATTCTGATTGAAGGAGCAACAAATCCAACTTATTATCCAAGCGCAGTTGGTCACTATTATTGTGCAGTTAAAAATACTTATAATGGGACTGAAGCTACTCAAATCTCAAGATTCTTTGTAGTAACTGATGCTTAATGATAAATTTCAGGTAATACAAAGGGAGGTTTAAGCTTATGTATACAGATTCTAAAGAGTATATGGCTTTACTTTACCATATACAAGATACAAATGCGCCAAGCTTAGCCATTTTAGCTCCAAGCTATGAACCATTCTATGAGATTGATCTCGAAACAAGAACGATTCATGCACCTGAAATTTTAAGTGTCAAATCAGATCATAAATCTGAAACAGTTTATTTTAAAGTTGCAAGATGGTACGATGGCGTAGACTTAACTACTATGTGCTGTGTTATCCAATATATTAATGCAGCAAATGAAGGCAGGGTCTATGCCGTACCTTTTTATGATGTTGATACTTGTTCGGGAGAAGAAAAAGATACAATTTTGTTCCCTTGGGTCATAGATGGTGAAGCTACCAAGGCGGCAGGTGAAGTGAAATATTCAGTTCGATTTTTTAAATTAGATAGTTCTGGACAATATTTACTTTATAACTTAAATACCTTACCTACTACTGGAAGAGTAGAAAAAGGTATTGAAATGAAATATGAAGAAATTTATAGAGTTGCCGATCCGGCTCCAACAGCTGGAACATATAAGAAAGGTGTTTACTATGTTTTAAAGAAAAATAAAACATATGATCTTTGTTGGGATGATTATGATGATCAAACTCAATATTATGTTAAAGTAACTCTTAATAACGATAAAACAGATTTTGCTGCTTCGTTCTTAGAGCAAATGATTAATTATGCGAATATGGCAGCACAACAAGATGTTTTTTGGATTGTATTAGACTAAAAATTGGGGAAGAATGATTAATTTCATTCTTCCCCTTATTTTTGTTTTAGGCCAAAATACAAAAATGCTTGAGGCTAAATTTTCATATTAATTAGATAAAGAGCAAAGGAGGAACTTCATTAATGGCTAATGATTTAGTGCGTTTTGCGACTGGGTTAGAATCTCAACTTTCTCAAGAAGCAAAAGAAAAAGGAAAAATTCTCTTTGCTGTTACTGGAGACAATAGCAATAAAAAAGGATATATTTATTTTGATGTAGATGATAATACTCGAATAAAAATGTCTGAACATGCCTTAACGGCAGAAAAAGATAGTGCAAATAATACTATTGTAACAACCTATTTAAAATAGATTGCTTAGAATGAAAGCACAGCTAGCACCTTCAGTATTAAAAGTCTCAGTGGAAATGGCGCGACCAAAGATGTTGTTGTTATTCCTAATGCAAGCGCTACAATTGCAGGACTTGTAACTGCAGAAGCTCAAACCTTTGCAGGACAAAAGACTTTTAGCGGTGGAGCGATATTTTCAAATAAAGCTTTTAACTATTCTGGAATTGAAGCTGGGACAGCAGATGCGGCAAGAGTTGTTTGGTTTGCCGATACTGCATCTGCCGGTAAACCAGTTTATGATAATGATTTTAAATATAATCCCGCAACAAATACATTAACAGTTACTAATGTAACAGGTACTTCGGCAAAAGCTAAAGCAGATGAAGCGGGAAATCAAATTATTACCACTTACTTAAAAGCATTAAGTATTACTGGTAATGATACGAAAGATACAAATGAAACTACTGCAATAACAGCAGGATCAAAAGGTTTTTATACTGTTACTACTGGAGATGGTAATTCTACAAAATTTGCTCTCCCAATAGCAGGAGAATCTGTTGCTGGTATTGTTGTTAATACAGCTCAAACTTGGAAAGGTTTAAAAACCTTTAGTACAGGTGTTACAGTTAGTGCATCTGGCGGTTTTGAATATTCTGGGATTGAAACAGGGACATCTGCTGGTGCGCGTCCAATTTGGTATTCTTATTTAGGTAAAAATGGACGTCCAGTAATTGATGCTTCTCATTTTACTTACAATCCAGGTACTCAAACTTTAAATGTAGCTAATATGAGTGGTCTTGCCGCAAAAGCTACAGCTGATGCAACAGGCAGAAATATAGCATCTACTTATTTAGCAAGTATTGCTGAAAAAACTCATACAATAAATACTTATAGTATTGAAAGTTTAACTGGCTCTGGCGCTACTAAAAATACAATAACTATTCCAAACGCGACAGAAGATAAAGCTGGTTTAATGACAGCTGATGTACAAACTATTGGCGGAATAAAAACATTTAGTGGTGAAGTTATTGTCGAAGATGTTTTATCTGCAGAAAATGATATTATATCAGCAAATGGTTATCCTTATATAGAAAGAAAGATTTATAAGGATGTTATTGCAACAGCTAATAATACAACAAATGGATGTTTTTATTTAGCTGATATTAGACCAAAAAATTTTTATGAATCTTGGAGTATTAGACTTCTTGTACATGCATATGTTCCTGGTCATGCGGAGTATGATGGTTTATATGATTTAACTATTTATGGTTATTATGCAACATCAGGGTCTACTCATTATTGGAATATTGCATATGCGAATTTTAATAGTGTGCATACAAGTTATAGACCTATTTATTATTCTGATATAAGAACTTTAAATAGAACTGGATATGATGCAGGATCACCTATTTTGTGGGGTGTCGATTTATATGCATCTAATAATCCTACTAATACTAATTATAAAAGAACAATAGAAGTTACTTTATTAGATACAGAAAATTGTACTTTTACATTTAAGAGTACACCAGTAAAATATGCCGATGTACCTAATACAGCACATTATTATACATATTATAGTATGGATTGTGCAAATGTAGGCTTACGTGAAACGGCAGATACTGATACATATGATCGTACATATGCAACAAATTATGTTAAAGTTGGTAGTTCTCCAATTCATAGATATAGTTTATTAATGCAAGATGATACTGGCGGATTTTCATCTATTTCATATAAAACTAAAAACGCTAATAATAATGATAATGCGTCAACTGGGCATATTGCAGCCTCAGATGTACATTTCATTCCTACCGGACAAATATTATGGAATTCAACTGGAAGTTGGTATAATGTTCAAGGTAATGAAACAGGATCAATTGGAATGTATACTGCAATTCCATTTGATTTTAGATATGTATCTAATTGTAGTTCAAGTTTGGTAAGGGGCAAAATTGTTTATCTTGTTTTTAATAAAAACACTGATGATGGCACATTAAGTATAGATACTACAATTTATACTTAGGATCTTCCAACAGTAGCAGATAATAAAGTATATATGTTCTTAGGTATTGCTTATGCAACAACTAGTATATATCTACATCATGCGCATCCTATGTATGAATTTGTACATGGACAATTAAGACCATATAGAGAAACTATTCCTGTTGAGCAAGGTGGCACAGGAAAATCATCTTGGACTTCTAATGGATTAGTTTATGCAACTGGATCTACTTCTTTAGGTCAAATTTCAACTGGAACAAGTGGATATTTCTTAAAATCTTAGGGCGCTAATGCTGCTCCAGTTTGGACAGCTCCAGCTGACATAGCTGTTGAAAAAGCCAATAAAGATGGCGCAGGCCAAGTAATAACAACTACTTATGTAAAACATGGTAGTATTGCAGTCAGTGATGCTGATCATAAATTAAGTTATACAAATGGTAGTGGAGATCCTGCAGAAGTATCTCTTCCATTTGTAAAGCTATCTGGCGATACTATGACTGGAATTTTAACTGTAAAAGCTTAGGTTAAATCAACAGGGACTAATAATAAAACTATTAGTTTATGGGCATCTACTAATAGAGGTGTATATGATGATAGTAATGCCGAATGGTTAATTTATAGAGCCGAAGCTGGCACAGCCGCTTATATTGTGAATAAAGGAAAAACTTGGACATTTGATAACTCTGGAGTTTTAACAACTCCAGGAGGAGCAACATCAACTATAAATCTTGTAGGTACGGCTACAAGAGCTGTTAATGATGGCGCAGGATCTTCAATTAGATTAACTTATGCAAAAGTTAATTCTTTTGTAACAGATGCGGCAAATCATAAAGTTAATTATACAAACGGTAATGGTGATGCTTATTCATTCACGGCGCCATTCGTTCAATTAAGCGGCGATACGATGACCGGTAATCTTATTACTTCTGGAGATATGACAGCAGTTAATTTTATTGGTCATTTAACAGGCAATGCCGATTCTGCTTCAACATTAACACATAAAACACTTAATAACACCACTTTAAATAATACTGCCGGATCATTTGCTTTTTCTGGTAGTGGACAACCTTGGGACGGAACTGATTGGGTTGGAATTCAAATTGGTGATAATGTAGATAAATTTCAAATTACTTCAAATAATGCAGGTGGATTATTATTTAGATAGAATGATAGTGGTGGAACTAATACAAATTGGGAGCCTTGGAAGAGAACTGCATATGCAGTAATGGGTGCTCAGGTTGGTTCTAATACACTACCAGTTTGGATGAGTGATAAAGGTGAAATTACAGCTTGTGATTATAGTTTAAAAGCAACTGTAAATAATGCCACTCAATATGGAGTAGCATATTACTCAACAACTACTAATATTACATCTACTGCAGCCGGCGCAGCAAATACTGCGCTTATGGGCAAAGGCGCTTCAGCGGCACCAGCTTTTGTTAATGTTAGTCCTACACTAACTTTAACTGGCGGCACTACAGCAGGACCAAAAATTAAAATTACTGTATTGGGTGTTACAGGAACTGAAATTACTTTACCTACTGCAAGTGCTACAGCTTCTGGAATTATTACTACTGGAGAGCAAACATTTATAGGATTAAAGAGATTTAAAACTCCTATCATTATGGAAGCAGGATTAGATTCTGAACATTCAACTTTTGACAATGCTTCTATAGTAACATCAGGTGGTATTTCAGTAGCAAAGAATTTATCAGCAAAAACGATACGAATAGATAATAATAAAACAGATGAGGGTGTTTCTCTCCAGTATGATGAGACGCTTGACACTCTTAA
>Ga0326512_10000317_pt1 | contig 41229 bp, 52 predicted proteins | sample 1_2617_0518_D_FD_203652 | JGI IMG/M metagenome (GOLD analysis project Ga0326512, IMG submission 203652) | Bovine rumen microbial communities from UC Davis, California, United States - 1_2617_0518 | ecosystem: Host-associated > Mammals > Digestive system > Stomach > Rumen | place: USA... | reverse complement strand
AGCTGTACTTCCACGCTTCTTTTGTCGTTCCGGTCTGCGCATCTGTCTGCATGGTCATGTCAAAGTAATCCGTCTTGAACAGCATCAGGTTTGTGCCGTTCACTTCAAATTCCCATGACTCCATGTCACCGCTGTAGCCATACGGGCCAGCTGCACGTTTTGGAAGGTTGAAATTGTACTTGCCGAAGAAAATCGTCTTATCCGTTGCGGTATTATGCCAGAACACTACGATAGGCCGCCCCCAGATGCCGTTACGAACACGGCTGTCTGCAATCTGTTCCGGCCTTGTGTACGGGTTCAACTCGTTGTGAAGGATAACAAGTTCGACATTGTTCGCACCTTCAGAGGAAGCATAGTCCTTTTTGAGCACAAAACGGTTGAATGGGATGACGTTTTCATTCAGTGCATAGTTGTCTGATTCTGTTCCGTCGTACAGCGTGAATCCACCCTTGTACTGGCTGTCAAAGTTCAGCCGTGGATATACTGCCGATGAAGTACCCTGAACTTTGAACTGTACATTGTTGGCTGTAAAGTTCTTGTTTCTGTTTGCCGGGTCAACAAACTCAACTCTGGCAATGGCCTTGTCTGAATCATCCTTAACTGTCGGCATCTTGTCAGAGTGAATAATCATGTAAGGCGTTGTCTGCGGCAATTTGGAGATAACAACATTTCCATCCAAATCGTAAATATTATTGCGTGAGAATGTTGCAAGCATTTCGTCAACATCCTGCATATCGGCAATCATATTTCCGAGTACCTGCGAACTTGTCAGGTCATTGGAATAAACACGAATGCAATAAATATCCGTTGTGCTGTCGTTTGTTCCAATCGTAATTCCAACAGGCGAAATTTGAGAGAAGTCATCTGTTGTAGGATACTGCACACCACCTGACGGAATACCATTGATGTACATCAGTACCATACGCGTGCTGGAGCTTTGCTTCTCGACAACGAACGACAGGCGAATGTGTTCATCATCACTGAATGCACGCCCGACTTCCTGCTGTTCAGATTTGAGTCTGGCGTACTGTGATGTAATCTGAAGTCCACGATCGCCGTTCCAACTGGAAATAATTGGTGTGTCGTAATTCTTAATGTTTCGCGTAGCAAATTCTACTTCAATGGTTTTACCACCTGTACGGAAATCTCGCTCGAAGGGCATAAACGGAATTGTTACGCGTGCATCACCGGATACCCTAAGAACGGTATTTCCATCTTCGTCTTTTACCCAGCCATCTGTTACGAAGTTGAAACCTGTCAGTGTGGCATTGATACCTTCGTAACTCCACGTAGCCGGATTCGCTTCACCGTTTGACCTGTTAGCGGCAGTCAGATAAAGTTCGAGTCCTTCTGTGACGGCTCCGATGTCTGCGCTTGATTTCGAAACAGTCAGATTAAAAGTCTTTGTTGTTGATCTGCATGTAATGGACAGCGTGAGTGTGCCGTCTGTGTCTGCTCTATAGCTCCAAAGCTGTTCGGTTCTGTCAACAGTAATTGTATTTACCGTTGTTCCGTTCGCTTTCAGTGTTACAGACGCATTCATGTTTGCCGGATCGTAAACACGATAGTTAATTACAATGTTGGTGTACTGTTCAACACTTGTTTCTGCGTATGTACTTGTGATAATCGGTGTAGTGTTTCCATCTACAATACAGATAGCCTCATATCTGAGTACATTACTGGAAACTGTTTCCCCATTGATCTCAGCTTCGCACCATGCCCTAATAACGTGTGTCCCGTGACTTTGCGCTGGAATTGTGACGGTCATCTGCCTGTCAGACAGACTAGTTACTTCGGTTCCAACGACCCTACCGTCTACTTCCACGTAGGCAGTTTTTTCGACATCACCGCTCAACACAAACGGGAAAGTGAAAGAACCATTATAGGCTATTGAGTTGTCGAAACTTGACCGGATACTCAAATTGACAACGTTAACCGTATAGTTCAAAACTGCGAGATTCCCGTAAACATCAGTTACGTGTAACCGGATTGAGTTTCTGCCAGAAACAAGATATTTGCCGATTTCTACTACGTTATCACCCTGTGGAACACCTTTGTTAATCCTGGTTGTTCCGTTTACGTATACGGTCAAACCACCGTCACCCGTAGGCTGTTCATCCTCTAGCGATGTCCAGTTAAAGGCAAGGCGTACAGTGGAATCTGTGGCAGACACTGTTGTAATCGTCCAGCCGCCTGTGTTTTTAATTGTCATAACGGCATTGTTGACAGCACCGCCGCCGCCACCTTGCCCGCCACCACTGCCACCAGCGAATGGGCCAACTGTATCTATAAGCTCTTCGTTAGCGTAAAAATAAAGCCTGTCATCGTCGCCTTGCACAACTTTATCGAATTTTATTTTTAAGTAATCATTAGCAAGTGCGATACTATTTTTTAAGCCGGAGACATCGCGGTCGATTGCGTTTACGTTATTCTCGACAGCTGAAAGCTTTGTCATTGCATTGTTGACTTTTGTAAAGTTGCTATTCGCCGTTGCTGTAGTGTTGTCAAGTTTTGTAGACAGCTGCGAAATTGACTGCCCGTGACTGGAAAGCGTTGCCGCCTGTGCCTGAAATGCAGCAGAAAGATTTCTGTGACTTGTCTCCAAATCAGAGACGCGACTTCCTAGACTTCCTTCATTGATATTGATAAGCCGAATAGACTCTTCAATGCTTGCCAGTCTTGTTTTGGCACTTGTGTTGTCGGTTTCGAGTACAACCAATCTGCCGTCATGTGCTGTGATTGCTGTCTCTGCATTGCCTATGCGAGTGACCAGCGCAGAAATCTGGCCTGTTGCTGTACTTTGCCCTGTTTCCAACGTTACAATACGTCCCGTAAGTGATGTGCTGAGATTTGTGATTGCGGTTGTTACGTCTTCAGTCAGTGCAATTTCCTTCACAACGCCAGACAGGAAACAAATGCGAAGTTTGTTCTGGTCAAGGCTGACAGCAAATTCGCCCGGAAGTAATTTTGATGCAACAAAATTAGCTTCATTGCCGCGCCTGTTCTGAATGGCCATAAATCATCACTCTCCTTCCTCTTGCCAATCCTCAAAAGTTCCGCCATCTACGTTCGATGCATAGTGTTTTGCCATTTCAGCGTATTCCTGTACATCTTCAACAGCTTGTGCCGCTTGTAATGCGCTCTGTTCTGCGTCTTCTGCGCCTTGCAATACGGTTTCCTTTACTTCATCGAAATACCCTATAAGCTGTGCATATACCTGTCCTGTAGGGTCTTTGGTTGTCTCTGTTTCGTCTTTATATCCTGTACTACTCACAAATACGATTGCCTTATCAACGGTAATCAGCGAACCGCCGAATACAGACACGTAAACATATCCAACTTTGTCCAGGACTTCCCACGGCACTAGGCATTTGTTGTCTTCCAGAAGAATTACCGAATAGCTTGTTTCCTCTTCGTTGCTGTCTTTTGTCGTGAAAACTGCCGTCTTAGTAAAATCGCCCCATTCGTCCGTAAGGAATTCGAATGAGGCGTATACGTAGTTTTGGCTTTTTGCCACGACATATGTTTTATCAACACGCTTTATGTGCTGATGTTCAACTTGAAATTCGAGTAAGGCTTCACTCATCTTTTGGTTTCACCTTCTTTCCTATTTATAATAGCCTCCAATCTTGCGAGACGGGTTTCAAGGTCATCAATCTGTTTCTTCAGTGCTTTGTTTTCAGCTTCAAGTTTCATAATCTTCTTTTCATGCTCTTGAACGACAGGGACGGAAAGCATGAGAAGTTCAGAATAATTAACGGTCAGCAAATCAGGATTGTTGTCATCGACAATCCCCAAGTTCTGATAACCTAATTCTCCTGAATCTCTTTGGAATGTCTGCGCTCCAATACCAAAGTGGAAATGATTATCTTCTGAATCTTTCCAGTTGAATACGATTGGCTTTATTGCCATGAACAAGTCAAGATACTTTTTGTCAAGATTGCTATAGATATTTTTGATACGTTCATCTGAACCTGTACATGTACCGTTTATGCTATATAAATTACCACCGGAATAAATTGAACCTGTTGTGCCAAAATTGTAATTAGATTCGCATATTATTCCTGCTGTGGAATCGTTAAAGTGACTTTTACTACTACTTGAGGAAAAATAATGGGTATTGTAAAAATGCATTTTATTTATTTTGCAATACCCATCTGCATAGACATTATCTCCAGTAAAACTTTCTGCATATATACGTCCGTATGAATCAATGCCAAAATTTCTGCCAAATTTGCAAACTAAATCAGTTCTACTGGTGTTACGTATTGTTGCGTCAAATTCAATAAAACCTAATTTGATTTGACTGGTAGCAGATATCTGACCGCTAGTAATTTCAGGAGCATTTGGATTTGGCCGAATACCATCGCCATCAATAATCCAATGGTCAGTTGTAATATTTTCGGCGGTTAAATTACCGCTAAAGTTTGCATTGTTTGCATACAGAATACCGCTTGATGTAACGGCAAAATTAACACCAATGGCAAATTTTAAATTGTTTATTACATTTTGACCATTCACAAACCTGGAAAATGGTTCTGTGCTTAAGGCTATATTTCCAGATGATTGGCCGTCTAATGGACCGGATCTAATTGCGGTTGCGTCAATAGTAAAACCACCAATAGTAGCACCAAGAGCGTATAAATCTGTCACACTAATAGCATCAGCACCAATGTACACACGCCCATCATTATTGATTACAAGCCCGACAGAACTTCCAAATGCTTTATAGAAAAATTCAGCCGTTGACATCGCAACTCCAACTCGCGGATTATATACATACAAATCAAATCCATCGGAAGATGTAAAGCTAGAATTTCCACCAATTGTTACAAGATTCTCTGCAAAACTTTCACCATCCGAGAAAGGGTCACTTGGGTCAGAACTTCCATCAGTTGCAATAGAATCAACAGTAACTGACATGTTATATTCTTTCCATTCAGTTGTTATATAAATGTCTTCAGACGCAACGTCATTAAGATGCAATCTTATCGGATTACTTGTACAATTAGAATTTGAAGCTTTCAGCCACACGCTAAAATAATATTTTAATCCAACAACAGAAAAAGGATTATTTACGTCTGTTCTGGCTTGTATGAATGCTTCATCGTTACTTCTGGGCGTAATCACAACCGCATTTGTACCGCCGTCCGGATCTGCTATTCCTCTGCTAATAGTCCAGTAATGTAAATTCCAATAATCTTCTGTTAAGCCTTTTGCATCTTTCAATAAATTGCCATCGTCAAAACTGAAATTTTCAAGAATTGTTCTTACATCATTAGCTGTCTGATACCCTTTCCCACTTGCGACTTCATCAGCAATGGTATTAACGGTTTTTCCAGACAATAAAAATGTTGTCGGTCTGAGTTCTACATTCCCATTGCCATCAATATAAAAGGTTCTGTTTCCGTTATTATCTGAAACCGAAAGATTTTTAGCGTTAATATATTGTCCGTCTACCAGCCCCGCATTGATCCAATCAGCATTTATCCCTTCAGCAGAAAGTATATGTGCAATGTAGTCACCATCTACTTCAAGTCCATACCATGTAGGCGTTTCGGCTGTGCCTGTGTTCGTTACTGATATGCCTACGTCTGAAATAACAATCTGAATATCTGAATCTTCCAGTAACTGCTTATTGTGGTAGTACGTTGTGACGGCGTGAGTTTCTTCGTCCTCAACTTCAGTGCAGTACATTCCGCTTGCATGAGCCATCTGCTCCTGAAAATCATCAAACATTAATTGACGGGCATTCTTTTCTTCACGTATCTGTTTTCGGACTGCCACGTAGTTTTTGGTTTCGGCAGAATACCGTTCTGCTGAGTTACGCGCCGGAGTCTGAGCGGAGCTGACAATTGTCTGTGCATCACCAGTAATGAATGTTGTACGGGATACAAGAATCGGATGATAAATGCCTTTCCTGTCCCAGTAAATCGCTACGTCACCAGCTTCAATAGACGGGTCAGAAGGTACAGACAGATTAGCTTTGCGGAACCGTAAACCAATCAGTTGCGTGCCAAGGTACGAGATAATCACGTTTACATTGTCTTCCGTGATGAACGGATTTTCCGAGATTTCAATGATATACCCTTCAGTACCCTGAAAATGAGTAGATATGACATCTGTGTTGGTAACAGCTCCTGTTTCGGAATCGACCACATCTTTCGTCTTTACCAGAATCCGCACGCCTGTAATGACCACATCATCAACTGACATCGTATGAGAATATGCAGTGTTGATGAAATGCACATTCTTAATCATGTCGGTAAAGTCGCCTGAATCGTACACATCACCTGTATTCCATGGATTGAAGGAACCGCCGTTGGCCGTATCACCAGTCTGATATGACGGCAGAGTTGTAACATCGAATACACCGCCATCCAGACCGTCTATAACCGTTTCAAGACTTGTCCTGTCGTACCATTTCAATTCCAGATGACCTTCAGAATTGAACCTGGCAAAACATCCGCAAATCTGTGCGATCCACGCTAAAACTTCACGGTATGTACATGTATCCTTGTCAGGCGCAGACGTAATGATATAGTCCTTATTGGGGAACGACGTAGTGTCGAGAATTACACCGCATGTAGTGCAAATACTGCTCACGATATAACCGGCAGTTGTGGGAAATGTGATTGTATTCGCCTTGAATGGCTTCTCAAATTTGTGCATCCCGTCAAGACATTCCAATGTGATAAACGTGTCGTTATAATCTGCCGTGTCCACATAGAATGTGCCTTTTTTAATCCGCTCAACAGTATCATCACCAATGTCAAGCCCAACTGTCAGGAATACCTTTGCGTCTTTAAAATCGTACTGGCTGTAGGTTTCATATATGTTATTGATTGTGAATGAGAATTTATTGATTATGGCAGTTCCGACTTGCAAGTCCTCGTCGGATGAAACTGCATCATCTATCGTCGGGCTGAAATCCCAGATGTTTTCATTCGTTAATGTCAGAACTGTTTGATTTGTATCAGCAAGATTGATTACGACTCGAACGAGATAATTGCGTTGGTCATTATAGAGCTGTTGCATGAATTTCCGTGATATATTTACCATTGCGTCACCTCTCTATAATGTCAAAAGAAATCGTTTCGATTAAGTGTCTGCCTACCCACCATAGCTTTACGGGAACGGTTTTATCACCTGCGTAAAACGTCCGGTATTCATACTGATTGTCAAGCATGTCAAAGTACCGTACATTGAAGTATTCGGGATTAAACGCCTGTAATATCAGTGCCGTTGTCGCCGTATCTTTACCACGCCAACCTAGCACTAATTTTCGCTTTTGAGCTACCATCTGTTTGTGCATCAAAGCGTCAAGCGTTCGCCCCGCATCCGGTGCGCTGACATCCTGTATTGACCATTGGTATATATAGGGCTGTGGCAGTACAACTCCGTCTACAACGATTAAACTGTTGTAATCGGCCATTTTAATCACCGCCTTATATATGTTTTGGTGTATGTGAAAAGAGACATCCAGAACGAATCTGAATGCCTCTTGTTATTGTTACTGTGCAGTTACCGGTGTTGCGTTGTACCGTTGGTCAAGTCTCGCCCGTCCACGTGCAACCGCCTGTGCAAGTCTTTCGTCATTCGTTTTAATTACCGAATTTACAATCACTTCAACCGTCTGCGGATTCTGACTCATAGCCATAGCTACGCCAGTCGCGACAGCCTCAACCATATCTTCCTGTGTCATGCCACCAAAACCGTTGCTGTTGTCTACTATGGCATTTGCGATCCTAGACATTACTCCCTTATTCGACAACGGCAATGCGGCTTCGTCACCGGCTTCACCGAAACCGGCAAGTGTCGGCGTTGTGAAAAGGCCACCTTTGGCATACCAGTCTACTTTGAAGTTTGGTGTTACAAAACTTACTTGACCGTTGTCAAATGTAGACCACGGATTCCATGGGTCTTGCACGATATGTGGCAGTTTCAAAGGATTCATTGTCAGGCCGCGCTGAATACTTGCTATGATATCAATTCCTATCAGTTCAAAATTATTGCCAGAATTGATAGTGCTTTGAATAGTGCCTGCAATGTTATTGAAATGCGCCGCAATATCGGTTCCGATTGAACTAAAGTGGTTTGGAAGACTTTCGGCTATTGTTCTAAAACGATTATGAAGTTCCACGGAAATCTCTGTAACCTTATTGTTTAGAGTATTCTTCATGTCAGAGACATGTCTTACAGAACTTGTCTCCAATGCACCAAACTGCGTATCAGTGTCTTTACTAACTTCGGCGTTTACACTTGTGATTTTGCTTTGAACGCCATCGAAACTTGTTTTGGTTTCCTTTTCTGAAGTCTGTACGGAACCTACAATAGCTTCTTTCGCTTCTTTGAAATCATAAGCTGATTTTGTTTTAATCTCCGCTGAACTTCCTGTCGCAATGGTTCTCATTTTCGTAAAACCATTTGTGACTTCTTTTTCTGTTCCCTGAACGCTACTATTTACTGACTTTGTTCCAACTTCAACAGCGTTTGGAAATTCGTGCTTGAATGCGTTGTTAAGAGTTGATACAGAGCCACCTGTGCTCTCAACAACATCTTTTAGCAAATTGTAAGCTTCTTGCGCAGATTCGGTGCCTTGATATTGGTTTTCAAACGAATACCTTAAATCATCTACGTTATGACCGAAATCCTTATACTTGCCAGCGAGTTCATCAACAACAGCATACACATTGCCAGACCATTGAGCTGTGCCATTGCCATAAGATGAAAGATCAAGTGTTGCCTGTTGCGCCGTACTGCTTACCGATTCGACATTTGTTTTAGCAGTTGCCGAATTCGTGCTAATTTCTTCCATTCGAGTAGCAACAGCGCCAAGATTGCTGTCCATGTCACCAGACATAGCAGATTTGACGCTTTCGGCTGAAATGCCAAAATTTCCGAATGCGGTAGCCGCTCCTTCAATAACATCAACAGCACTTCGAGAGTCAGACAAACCATCAAATTTCTGTTTGAGCAAGTCAATCTGTTCTTGCGACAAACCGGCTTCAGTTCCAATCTCTTCAAGATTGTCATATATTTCTTTGAATACACCGGAAGCAGTGAAATTTTTCTCAGATGCGCCAACCTCAACAGACGTAGCTTCAAAAGTTCCAATCGCCGCGCCAACAAGGCCAGCAAGTTTGCCCAAGGCAGGTAAAGCCCCAGATGTTGCCGCTTCTCCTGCCGAAGTAGCGCCTTTTTCTATGGCTTTCTTAAACATCTGCCCGAACGCACTACCTATTGTTTGCGAAACGGTTTTTCCGGTGAATACTTTGGCGATTTTACTTGCCAAGCTGATGCCAACAACAGTTCTTATAAACGTGCCAAACTCATTACCGGCTGTAGCTGTCCAAAACGCCTTTACTGCACCGTTGAATAAATTCCATAATGTTTCGGCCACTTCACCCCATGGAACTGTATCTAAGAATCCTTTTAAATCCTCGCCAATATCTTTCCAGAATTGTTCGTCGCCAAACACTTCATTGATAGTTCCAAGAAGTCCCTCTAAAGCTTCTTTGAAAATCCTGCCAGCTTCTGAAAGGTCAGCTTCTTTAACGAAACTTTCAACATTTGTCTTTAAGGTTTCCTTCAGAGCGTCCCAGTCTATACCGTTTTCTTCATCCGTGCCATTAATCAGGCCGTCAATGAATGCGAAAAAGTCATTGAACGCCGCGCCTAAAGCTTCACCGAGCTTTCCTTCTCTTAACGCCGTTTTCTTCGGTGCAAGGAAGGAATTTATCATGCTTGCGAATTTGGCACCGAGTTTCTTGAATCTCGACTCGTCCTGTACGAAATCGTAAAGAATTAAAATCAGATGATCCACCGCAAGCCTTAACGCCTGTCCAACTTGGTCAAATTTGAATTCATTAATGAACCGGTCAAGTCCTCTGTTGAACTTGCTTGCAAGCTTCTCAGGCCAATTGCCTTGCAACGTCAGTATCATTGTATGAATGGCATTATTGAGAAATCCTGCGATGGAACTTGCCGCTTCTTCAAGATTGACTCTATGAACAAAATGATTTATTCCAGACTTCAGCTTCAGCGCAAGCTCAATCCAATTGAATTCCTCTACAGCGGCTTTCAGCGTCCTGAACGCACCGTTGAATGCTTCTGCAATCGTATCTGCAATCACAGCAAAATTAACTCTTTCGAGCATTCCATTCAGCATGGTTCCGAGCGACGTTCCGAGTTCTTCAAACGGGAAATTCATCACAAGGCCGTATAGCGTGTACCATAACGACATGAATTTATTGCCAAAATAATGTCCAAGTGCAAGCCAGTCTATTTCATCAATCATTCCTCTGATGCCTTCTGCAAGCTTCTTTCCGAGATTAATGAAATCGAAATTCTCATACCACAGATTCATGGTATTTACGAGCGTGTTTAGTCCTGCACCGAGAATTCTGCCTATCAGGTCAAAGTCTACGTTGTCTATCAGGCTATTAAGCGTTTTAGCGAATCCTGTTACAAACGGTTCTATACGCCCCTTCACATTCTCCCATTTAAGCAGGTTATAAAGCTTTTCTAAGCCCTTATTAATACCATCCGCAAGGTATTTGCCAAGATTCGCCCAGTCGCCGTTATGAATGAAATCCAGAATCTTTTTGCCTACTTCTGTAAGCTTATCAGCAATTTCCTGTGCCTTGCTCTGCATTCTAGCCCAAGCTTCATTCCAGGCTTTTTCATATTCGTCCAGAAGGTCAAGCAACGATTGGTCAAGCAATGCCTGTTCAGCGGCAGACATGCCCGTTTCTTTATCCTTCTTGTTCTTATTCGGATCGTTAAGAACATTCAGTTCATCAAACGCAAGAATGGTATTCTTCAGTTCTTCGGCTTCTTCTTGTGCATCTTCAGCAGAATCAGCCAAATCCTCAAAGTCGTCACCGAGATCACCCATGCCGCCTTGCGATGCAATACTTCCGGCTCCACTTACTCCCAGCAATTTGCCTAGCCACTGGAATAGTCTCTGAAGGGCGATGACAAGACCGTTTATGTACGGTAGTACCTTTGCTACAATCGGAAGGAAAAGACTTCCTATTGTCCTTGCAAGTGACTTCAGATTCTGCTCAAGCATACGTATCTGGTTTGCAGGCGTGTTCAGGGTTTTCGCCAAATCACCCCATGCCACTCTGGACTGTTCCAGAATAGCAATCATACGCAGTTCAGCTTTTTGCGCCTGATTCATTTTTGATACAGACGTTTCAATACCCAGATTCGCCGCAGTATTCGCAAGTGCTGCCTGCGTGATATCAATGCCAAGGGAACGTACAGCACGAGACTGGCCAGCCAGAGCGGATGCCATTTTGCTATAGGACTGTTCAAAGGAAATGTTACGCAAAGATGACCAGTCACCGGCAAGCATTGTCAATGCGCGGGATGTAGCTTCAGCGGCTTCGCCCACCATGCCAATTCCATATGCCTGTTGCGCGTACTGTGCCTGATACTGCATAACAAGGTCAGCATCAAGACCGAGTGACTTAGTGCCTGTATATGTTGGATTTCCTTCCGAGTCAAACGACACACCGGACATCTTCTCATTCAGTTGTAATGCCCTATCTCTGAATGATTGTGCATATGCCTCTGCCGACTCATAGCCATAATCAGCCCATGCCTGTTTGCTTTCCTTGCCTATCTTGTCGTATACCGTTTCAAAGTAGTGGTATGTTTCCACCAAATCCATTGAACTCTGTATGCCAGACATTGCAGAGGACAGCACACGCCTCAATGCCCATACTCTTGCGTACAGCGATGCAAAATACTGTACAAGATTCTTAGCAGACGTAGCCGCAACGCCAGACGACGAAAAGAACGATTTCAAGCCTTTCGCCGCACCTACAGACGCAGTAGCAACCCCTTTCATGCCTGTTGCCATTGCTTTATATGGTGCTGTGAGAATACCTTTTCCAACGGATGCGGCTTTTCTTCCAAACTGTCCAATGCCTTTGCCTAGACTGGACGTAGAAGAACCGCCTTTAACAGACGTTCCAAAGTTTCCTGTTTTGGAAAGCCGTTCCATGGAGTCTGCTAATTTATCGAGTTTCGCTGTGTCAATGTGATTTATAGAGTTTTGAAAGGTGTCAATATTCTTTGCCGCCCGATTGATACCACCGTTGAACGACTTAAAGTTTTTTGAACCAATCAGCGAGAGTGTATTTCCTAGTTCGGTCAGCTTGTTGATAAGATTGTCGAGTTCTGGCATCGCCTTTTTGGCACTTGCCTCTATTTCAATCGACAGTTGGTCAATACTAGGCATTGTTCCTCACCTCGCTTTCTTTCTTTTCTCTTTCAAGTTTCTTCTGCCGTTCCATGTTGAACACGAATGCAAATGCGGCGAATCCGTCAGCTGCTTTCTTCTCGACAGTTACCTTTTCACCGTTTTCACCAATCTCATTGGATTCAAATGTGAATGGCTGTTCAGGATACTTGTGTTTGAACATCGTACCTAATGCGCGTGTCATATAAAGGCCGGTCAGCCAACTGGCATTATCCATTTCATCGCGCTTGCGTTTTGCACGGGTCTTATAGAATTCCATGTACCGCATCATCAGCTTTGGATTCATGGAGTAAAATTCATCACGTTCAATGTCAAGCGCAACAGCCAAAGGAACCCATTCGCCGTTTATCAAATCAACGACAGTCTTGTATTTCTTTGTTACGCGCCTACGGTTTTCTGTTTCCTCTTGTGATCCTGAAGTTCTACGGTTTTTTCGTTTCTTTCCTTCAGGGACTTGAAAAAACCCGATTCTTCTACCACCTCAAAGAATCCAGAGAACAGGCCATCCAGATTACCACCGCTCAGAATGTGCTTTTGAATTTCGTCGCCAGCTTCTTCTGTACTCAGCCCCAATGCCCACGCAACAATGGCACGCGCCGTCAGGATCGGCTTTTTAGACATTGTTTTGGGATTGAACACATCAACCCCGTTTTCCTGTAAGTCGCAAATCGCATTAAAATCCATCTCAGGGTATTCGTATTCCGTACCGTTAATGACAAGCTTCTTTGCCATAAAAATTCAAATCCTCCGTAAAATAAAAAAGACGGGCGCAACCTAGTACGCCCGTATAATGTTTTTGAAATGCTATATTCTGTTTATCAACCGGTTACACCGGTTGCGGATGCATCTACAATGTCTGTAGACGGGAATACGGTAATGACCATTTCCCTTGCGGCATTTACATCGCCGCCACTAATTGTGACAGAAACTTGACCGCTCCAAGTGAACTTGCCATCTGCACCGTTGTTGCCAAAGTCAAGCTCAAAGTTGAGGTCTTGACCTTCCAGAAGCTTGATAGCCTTAAATGTAGACAGCAGATAGTTTGCCGTAAATTCAAAACTGTCAGCCGACTTTACGCCGGGGACGAATTTCTGAATTTCGTCCTCAAGGTCTGTAATCTCGATCTGGTCAGGAGTTCCGAACAGGTCAGGATACGACTTGATAGGAGTCACTTTATCAAGAGATGTACCAGTACCCATTTTAAGGACGGTGTTAATGGTGGACATGCCCTTTGCCATAACTCTCATTCCCCCTCATAAATAAAAAAGCACCCGTCAAGGCGCTTCGAAAGTAAGTTTCTCGATTGTATCTTCAGAGCCGATTATTCTGGCATATCTCGATGCAAGTTGATACAATTCAGGAGACGTTTCATCTTCAACCTGAATCGCCCCTTCCTGCCGTTTAAAGCCCATTCTATACATTGCCTTGTTTGCAATGTCCATAAGTTCAATAGCGTGCGCAAGTGACGTTTTAGAATAGATATCGACAGCCACACCGCATAACACAGCGGCCTCTTCGCCATCCATCTCTAAATCATCCGAAACTGCAGTGTCCGAAACAATTCTGACAGCACAGGCAGGAAACTTTGACTTTTTATTACTCGTCGTTGACGATACATTAGGGCATTTGTTGCCTAATGCATTCTTGACGTTTGTCAGGATTCTGTTTTGCCAGTAAATCATTTGAACACTTCCTTCGCTATGCGCTTGATTTGAACTTTCATTCCAAGAACAGCTTTAAACATTGGCATTGTTGGTTCTTCACCTTTTGAATGATGCCATTCGCCCTGTAAATCCATCCAATACCACCCATCTGGATCAAATGCATGTGTCTGGCCCGGAAATGTACCTTGTCCTGCACCTACTTGTTTTGCAGTCTGCGCATTTGGCAAGCCCGCCGCATCTGAAGCTCTGTGGCCAGAACCAAATTCAGCCATAAGAATAGGCATAACAGCCGCGCTTGTCACAAGGCCATCTTCTCCAATCCACATGCGAATTAATTCGCCAGATTTGCCATCCATAATGGCAATTGCACCGGTATTGGAATCTTTTATATCTTTACTGTACGTTATATACTGGCCGTACTGGCCACTGTTCCGCACAGCAACTTTAATCCCCTCATCTGCAAGACGTTCTACGAACTTGTGACATTTCGTTACAAGTTCCTTTTTGTACGACTCAACTTCCCGAATCGCCTTTTTGATTTCATCTGTGTCAAGGCTGAATTTGATCGTCGTCGCCATTCTCATCACCGCCATTATCACGGTTTATCTGCCGTAAAGCGTAGTGAATATGGTAATGTCCACGCGCAATAGCTGCCACACGGTATTTAGCCGTTTCCGGGTCAGCTTTGCCGTTCTCTAAGAGTCCTGGTTCTTCATCCCATAACAGTGTATGTTCATCAATGCCGAGATTCATTTTTGCTGTGGACATCGTATTCGAGTAACTTACGTTCGTACCGAAAATGTCATTCTCAACGCTACCACGGGACGGTGAGATGTTTGCCCTTGTGAGATGCGGTTCACTGTAACCGGCTTTATATTCACCGGTATAGTCACCGTTTTCATCAACAACAGGCGCATCATCCTCATAAAACGCATACCAGACTTTCTTTGTGTTGATCCATGCGTTAAGCACTTAAACCACCTCACATATCGGAGTAACATCATTGAAAAGTGTCTGGTTTTTAAACTGGCGTACTGTTCCTGCATCCGTAAGAAGTGCCAAACCTTCAGCACCAATTCTACCGTACATTTCAGGAATAACCGTCATTGCTATATCCGTTTTGCGTCTCTCAAAATAACGTTTGGTATCAGCCTCAATCATCTCATCAGTGTATGATTCAGGATATTTGCGCAACGTCTTGTATTGGTCTATAGCTGACTTCACAAGTAGGAGAAGGAAACCTTCTTTTTCTTTGATATCCTCATCCATCAAAGTGAAGTATGATTTTGTCAATTCAAGGATTTCCTGCTCCAACTCGTTCATGTCACACCTCTGTTTTAGGCTTTCTGCCCGGTCTTTTTCTCTCTGTTTCATGGACAGGTTCGCTTGCAACAGGCTCATTCATAGCAGTAAAGGAGTCCACTTCTTCAGCAGACTCCTCTACAACTTTCCACCCATTACTGACATATGCGTTCACCTGAACTTCAGATGAAACAATGTCACGAACACCATCCTTTTCAAGGATGAATCCCATATATACCTCCACTATTAGGCGGCGTTCTTGATGACCGCGATAGCATCCTGTTTCATTTCCAGAATGAATGCATCGTAACGGATTCTGCCCTCTACCAGCCAACCATTGATTCCAGGCGGGTCTTGATGAATCTTGTAATCCTCAAGCTTAACCGGAGACGGCATTACCTGATTGTTCGTGATAATACACTGTACTTTTGTCGGGAAATAAGTGGACGGTGCTTTGATGAAGTACACGCCATCGCATTCGCCGACAAGACCGTTAATAGCAAGCTGAGTTGCCATATCGCCCCTCTTAATGAAGGATTCGTCCTGTTTCAGGAAATTGATGAAAGCCGGAGTTGCAAGGGCAAATCTGCCGACCTGCGGAACCTTACCTTCATCCAGAAGTGCCTGTGCTGCAAGGAACTTCTCATAGGCATTTGTTTTGGATACATCAGTAGCGTCAATAACATTTGCGGCCTTTGCACCGGACACCAGTTTTGCAATTCTGTAGACATCCACCTCTGGGATCACAATTTCCTGAATCTGCCTGCGCAGTGCTTTCGCAGCATTCTGAACGCCCATGGTGTCCTGCTCGTCTTTCCGGTCGATGGAGAAGGTGAACGCACGATCCTGAGTAATCTGCATTTCCTGAACACTGTTTGCAAGGTCAGCGGCAGTGCCGTATCTGGCTGCACCGGACTTTGTATAGTTGTTCATTGCAACAGTCGGCAGGCTGTAAACAGCAACAGTTTGAACACCAACCCAGTCATAGTTGTTGTTCACGATGCTGGAAGTAACAGCATCAAGTTTAAATCTTTCATCTACAAGGGTAGAATACTTTTTCGCGTAGTTTACGCCCTGAGTATAATCAGCCATTATAGTTACCTCTCTTTCTAAATTTTTTAATAAGCGGAATTCCATCCAATAATGAATGGGTCTTTTTCCTCTGAATCATCGCCGTTGCCAGCGTTTACATCCGGGCGGCTCTTCAGCCATTCTTTTTCGCGTTCTTTCAGAAGGTTTTCGGTATGCTTGCGCTGGATAGATGCAAGCTCATCCATATCGCCTTTGACTTCTGCTTCCGCGGCTTTTGTAGCAAGCTCTTCATTCATGCCCTGAAGTGCGTAACGTGCCTTTGCTTCTGCTTTCTTTTTAAAAGCCTCAAGCTCTGCCACATATTTGTTGTGTTCTTCCTGCGCCTTGAGCTTTTCTTCTGTCTGAATTTCTTCGGCAGATTGCTTCTCACGCAGTGCTTTTTTGTACTTCGCGGCGTCTGAAGAAGCTTCATCGAAACTGTTTTTGAGCTTCGCTTTTTCGGCATTTACCTTCGCAAGCTCTGCCATCAGTTCCTCTACGGTGGGAGTCTTCTCACCATCATCAGTACCGTCATTTCCTGCATCTTCGTTTCCGTTTTCCTGACTGCCTGCGTCCTGATTTTCAGCAACATCTGCATTGCCCTCTGCGAAAAGCTGAAGCTTCATTTCCAACGGATTTTCAATACCTTCTGTGAATTTGAACATGTTATATTCCCTTTCTTTTTTGCGATTATCAAAAGTCTTCTCTGACTTCTTGCGGGATTAGAGTGCTTCTCTGCACTTGTATATAAAAAAGAGCCTATGAATTCTCATAAGCTCTTCGTTATATGGAATTAAATTGTTCTCTTGTGAGATAGTTAATGGTGCAACGGCAGTTGATTAGTTCCTCTGGAAAGTCTGCCGCCATATCCCAGTCGTGTGGGAAACGCATCTGAGCATTTCCAACCTGGAACAGTTCATTCATCGGAATAATCATGCCATCAACTTCTGAATGAGTCCTTCTGACTCGCTCATCCTTCATCGTTACCCATTGCTTATATTGTCTGCCATCCTCAATAGCTTCTCTGTATTCGTCGTAGTTGAAAACGGAATTCGCAGTGTCTGCGGCATTGAATTTGGCACGGATTTCAGAAAAGAAATAGGCTACTTTTCGCAAATCTTTGTCGCTTATCTCTTTGGATTCATCAAACAAGCCGTATTTCTCCGCATTCTCTACCGTTGTATCAACAAACCATTCTGCGTACTGCGACGCCATTTCTGTAAGCTCTGAATTGGCATGTGTATAGGTATTGATAGCATTCAACAGTGACCGTTCTACCGTTCTTTTGACGGTTTCAATGCCTGTCACCGTTCCGTACTGAAGAAATAAAAAAAGAAGTGCAAGGGCTGTAAACAGCTCATCACTGAACCGTTTTGCAAACTCTTTTCGCACTTCTTTACTGCTCTGCGGCAGTTCCATTTCATCAAAGTACCTGTCTATGTCAATGTTCCGTTTATCGTCTTTTCTGACCAGTGCATTCAGTTCGTCAAATCTGAGCGGCATTACAGCTCACCACCCATCGAATAGTCAGCACCTGTTTTAGTGCCGTCAAGAATCGGTGAGTTTACTGCCTGATCCGATGTATCTGACATAATCCTGTCATTACCTTCAAGTGACATACTATCCGGTTGAACAAATAGTGCCTGTTGGAACATCTCAATGGTATCTTTACTGTCAGCCCATGCCTGTGCAATATCCGGGAACAGGTCAACAACCTGCATCGCCACTCTGCCATTGATACCGGCTTTAATCATTGTGACCATGGCATTTGTTTTTGTCCCAAGGTCAAACGTCTTCTGCCGTGTGAATTTCGGCTGTATATCGGATTTCTTCAAGTCGTACAGTACATGACCTTCCGGCAGATAATGTGATTTCTGTATCGCAAGCAGTTCCAGTTCAACAACCTTCATCACGGATGCCCTGATGATGTCTTCCTGTTTGGCCGCGACAGCTTCAGCAGCAGACCATCCAGCACTCATGCTCATAGCAGATGCAGTTGAACCGCCACCCGGATCAGACTGTAAAGGCACGTAGCATTTTTGCAATATCGTGTCACGCTTTGTGAGGATGTTTTGTTGAACACCGTTGTAATCAAACGTGCTGGACAGCGGCTGAATCATCGGCCTATTGCCATTTGGTGCGGTTTTCGTCTGAATCCATTGACCAGATACAGGTTTTTCCTTTTCGCCAGTCTGCGGGTCAGTTGGGAAATCAGCATCATTCATCCACCAGATTTCCTGTGTGTTCTGAGCTACGCTGTTTGCGAAATCGGAAACTTCGATGTTGAGCGCGTCCATATCGGGTATCTGCCGTTCAAAGCATCCCATGCGGTCATATGCCCTGACAAATTCGACTGTAGGAATTTCTCCGAGTGGATTCAGTTCACCGCTTCGCCGTCCTTCGCTCCATGTTTCCTTCTTTTCACCGTTTACAATCTCATAAATGTCTTTCACTTCATACCGCCGGTCTTTAGTGATGCAAGTGAAATACCTGTCACCATTCTTTAACTGACGATATGTTACAGACATCATCGGAGTTTCGCGGATATCATTCCTGTAAACGATAAACGTGTACATTGGATTAAGCGTATTCAGGTCAAAAACGGAACCGCCATCCTGATAATCGCGTTTTATGTCAACCATCTGATAACCAATACCGCAAATTTCAATGTATCTGGCCATTTCCTGGTCTTTTGCGAATGCATTCTCATCCTCATTCATCTGGTTCAGAAGTGTAATGGCATCGTCATCATTGTCAGGATTAGATGAAGACAAATCCCTGTCGCCTCTTTGCACAAGCGACTTCGGATTGCCCCAATGATAACCGAGTTTGAATTCAACGACCTGGTTTGCTACGTTATCACAAACATTTATGTTCACCTCTGGACGAATGAGCTTTTTTCTTTTAAGAGGCTGCAATCCTTTTTCATAATTTAGAAGGTAAGCAATCTCTGTTCTATTCTGTTCATGGATTTGAATAGCTTCTTGCAAAACGGAAATCACATTATCAGAGGTAATTTCCGATACGTCGGTGTATATCCTGCGACGCCCAAGAAGTTCCATCTTCTCTTTTTCGTAAGCACCGCCGCCATAGGCAGTCATATAAAATCACCGCCTTTCCGGCGACAAAAAAGCCCGAAAGCATAGTTGCCTTCGGGCTACAATATTCCCACTTTGTTCATTATATATAGTATCACACATGAATTATAACATTTTATAACATTTTCAAATTATTTATAAAACTCTCCGAATTCTTTCTCGAATTCAATCAGTGCCTGACCATGAAGCCTGAATGTGTGCATGAAACTTAATTCCATGGCATTGGCGGCTATGTTTTCAAATGTCATGCAAGCGACATATCTCCAATAGAGGATTGCGCGGCATTTTGGATTCTTCATCGAATCAATCTGGTGCGTGATTTCCTTCTCTTTCTGAAGATATTCATCAACGTATACCTTCAGCTCCGCTTCTCTGTCCAGAATATCAGAAATCATTTTGCCGATTTTATCAGGATCACTGGAAGAACTGACGCGCTCATTCTCAGTGTTTACAGAAATGCTTGTCAGCAAACTCCTGAGATTGTCTATTTGAGCCTGTTTTTCTTTTATTCTGTCCCGCATGTCCTTTATCTGACTCAAATATTCCTTAGTTGTCATTTTCCTTCCCTATTACCTCTTCCTTGATCTTCTTCAGAATGTAGTCACCATCAACACTGGTCAGTGTGCCGAACCAATTTGAATGGAAAAACTTTTCAAGTTCCTGTACCTTACTGAGCCTCACCAAATCAGGCCGTCTGTTCAGGATTTCTATTACTTTCCTGTAATCTGTTGCCGCCAACTGTATAATGGCATTTGCCAATTCCTGATAGCCATTGTTACATCCACTGTCAGCTCTGAATGTTCTTAACGGCTTTTCAAAGTCACCGCGTTTCGGAACACTTGCAGCTCTCTCCGGGTCAGAATACTTCCATATATAACCGCCAGATGTTTTATTGACTCCACGGCAAGCCTTTATAATGGAATTGATAGAAATTCCTGTCGTATCTTCTGCACTCGCTATGGACTCATAGTGTGCAAGGAAATTTCCTTCTTTATCATATTGGTCAACTGCTATCGTTACTTTTGGCATATTTTTGCTACCTTTGGGCTATATACCAGCGGCAGAAAGAAAACCATCAATATCTTTCTCTGTGTATGGTATCCTAATCATCTTAATGCCCTTGCGCTTACAATAATCATTCTTAATGTTGTCGTTTTTGATGATTTCTTTCAATTCCTCTTCGCCGCCCCAGTGCCTGACAGGAATAAAATGTTGCGCACCGTCATATTCTATAATTGTGTTCACGCTTGGAATAAAAAAATCGAATCTCCGCTTTCCAAGCTCACCATCTTCTGGTATGTATTGCGTTATATAATCATATCCCTTAGTATCCAAATACATAGCTACTGCGTGTTCGCCGTTTGACATCGAACAAATCGGGCAAGCCGCATTTCCAATTGCTATATTGTCAGCGAAAGACCAGAAGGTATTGTGGTGTACTCTACATCTGACTTCCATTTTGGTTTTGGCATTTTTGTATTTATCCGGCGACACAACTTCAAGATGAGGAGAATTTTTTGTCGCTCTTTTCATAAAATGCTCAACAGTGCTTCTATTTTTGATTGAAATCTTTTCCTTCATACACTCTGGGCAGCCGCAACCTCTCAATATAACCATTGGACGTTGTGTATATAAAATGTTGTGTATTCCACAAACAACCATTATAGGCGTATCGTCATTGATGTACTTTCCCAATATGATAACATTCGGATTTTTTCTCTCTGTCTCTTCTACAAACTCTCTATGAGTTTTTCTATTGATCTTCGCCAATTTACGTTTTTTACAGTCTGGACATCCTTTGCCTGATAATATATTTGTTGGCTTCGCATCCCAAATGCATCCACACTTTTCACACCTGAATTTTATCTTAACCGAAGCTCCTTGGTATTTTCCAAGAGGAATATATTGTATTTTCTTCTCATTCAGGTCATCAAGAAATTGCTCGTGTGTTTTTCTGTTCCACGCAGTTTTTCCTTGTCTCTTTTCCATACCTTTTTGCCTTTAGAACGGACTATCTATAACGGTTGTTACTCCACCAAATAAATTTTCCACAAACTGAGCGAACTGTGCCAACCCATCTGCGGGATCGTCATGGACATTTTTTCCAGCTGTTGTATACGTTGTTAGAAGTCCCATTGCAATTCCATAGTCATCTCTTGCTGCGTAAAGTGACGAATCTTTAAAGACACAATGCTTTTTAACCCATTCAGCGCATACGATTATTTTTGTCTCTTTATTTTGTGTGGTATAATGAGTTGTTATGCTACAAATCGATTTCCCGACTAGCATATCTGAAACAGTTTTGGCTATCCTATCGCCACCGTTGTTTGTTTCAAACTCAACTCTTTTAACACCGTTTCTGATTATGATATCTGCAAGCCTCTGATATTGTATATCGTAATCCGCATTGTCATCGCAGATACAATCAACCATGTAGTAGTCATTGCCATACTGGTAAAAGACAGGTAGAAACATATAGTCCGTCCCTTTATTTTTGGTATCGCATATACCCATGATCGAATCAGGAGCTTCAGACGGTAATGTGAGGTATCTTCTCAAACTATCTTCTGGATAAAGTAATCCTTCTCGCTCTATTGGCTCATTTTTATACAGACACCTGTAGGAAACTTTATCCATCGTATTTTCCATATCTAGAAAATACTCTTTGGAAAAACCAACTCCATATTTATAACAAAAGTTGCTTTCTCCTGTTTTCGGATCGATATCTGGAACGGCTATAAACCTTGCTCTTGGGTCATCTCCATATTTTTTGATAATCTTCCCAATCGGATCACCAGTGGCCCATCGAGTTGCAATATGTAATTCTTTGCAACCATCAATTCTTCTTTGAAGCAAATCGACCGTGTACGATTGCCATAATTTCTCAAGTCTTGGTTTACTGACAGCAAGTTCAATACCACTGACCAAATCGTCGCACAAAAGTAAATGATTAGCCCTAACACGCCCGGCCAGATTTTGGCCAATAGACACGCACGACAAACTTTTGAAAGGTTTATACTTTCCAAAATTAATTTGCATATCTTTAGCGTTTGTGGAATACCGTTTACATGTCGGAAAAATATCGGAGAATTTGTATTCCGGCGTTCCGGTAAGCGCATCGATTGCATCATAGAACATGCGGTCGATTCCACCTGAGTGCGATGCGAAAATGTTATAGCAATCAGGGTGGCGGCCGATGATCCATGTCATATAGAATTCGGCCAAGGTCGTTTTTCCAGCCCCAGGCACAACAGATAACGAGCCTATATCAAGTTTGTCATCCTCTAAGTCCTGTAGCAGCTGAACTGCCCCGATTTTCAACAGTTGTTCCCTTCTAGGCAGATAAAACCGATTCTTTGCCGGTCTGTCCTTCTCCATGTAGATGAGATAACTATCAAAATCATGCGGTGCAAGTAGATGCAGTGCTTTCCAGTACAAATCCATGAAGCGGATATCGGTTCTTGCCTCTACAGACGAAATCTGCTTGACTTTCTTCGCATTGGCAGTTAGCACATCGAGCTTCAGGTTTTCTTCATCGTCTACAATGGCAATGCACATGTCGGTGAGCATACTCAGGTTACTGTACACGCTCATATCGCGCTGATTCAGTTTGTCAATGATTTCATAGTTGTTTAAAGCCATGTACTGTACCTAAAAAGAAAAGGCACAGGTGAAATTCATCACCCATGCCTTTTTAGTTTTTGGAAAATTTTTTTGAACCGGTTATTTCACTTCCTCAGTGCTGAACTGCGTGTTCCATTCTGCATAAAACAGCTCACGGGCAACATCTTCAGGAAGGGCATTGAAATTGCCTTTATAGTCGGTCAGGTCATCGTTGTAGAACTGAATCGGTTTGGAACGCATCACGATGTAGCAATGCCTCGTGCCGGTGAAGTCTGTTTCCTCAACTACGTCTTTTACAATGTCATTGCCTTCGAACGCCTGCCGGAACAGCTCTGCTTCAGTTTCGCAATCGTCAATTTCCTGATTCTCTGCGTCATACAGGTCAATGTGAAGAACGATATTTCCGAAAATCACACTGTCCTTCAGAATCTGGCTCAGTGCCATGCACTTCTTGTGATTCCTGACCACTACGGCGACGTGCTTGTGTGCGCCCTGACCGTCCTGAATCTCAGATACCTCAATGTCTTTGTCATTCTCAAACATTTTCGCAAGCTCACTCTGGTACGTTGACCACGGAGATGCAAGCTTCAGTTTATCTGCCATTCTCTCTTTTCCCTTTCCACGAACAGGAGGTGCCGGTGAGCCGCATGGCACAGCTCACCGAACAAGTATGAAATAACAAGGCTCCGGAACTTTTACCCAATGCCATTTAGGAAAGTGATAAGCCATAGTCTGTCCGGAAGAGGCTATGAAACTTTAATGGGGACGAATGGATTTGAACCATTGACACAGGGATTTTCAGTCCATTTGCAATATGCATTTGCTGTAAGAACCACCTAGCATGATTCTATATGCATTTTCTCTTGCTCTACCAACTGAGCTACGTCCCCGTATAAGGGTGACTTGCATCACCCTGTTTTTTATCCGACCTTGATACAACTGTATCTGTCAGAATTGATAACGCTCTTCATTGCCTCAATCGGAGTCATTCCGATACAAGACATTACCTGCTTAAACACTGTAGTGGACTGGCCGGAACAAAGCTGAACACCTTTACGCTTGCTATCTGCATGAAACACATCATGACGACTATTGACATTCCAGAAGATGATATTCGGAATTGCATAGCCGTGTTTCTCAAATTTGTGTTTCATCTTGTCGTAGAACGTCCACTCACGGTTCCCGCAATTGTCAATCTCCATGTCAGAGATAACAATCAGTGACTTAGGCATTTCATCTGGCGAAATATGATTCTCTAAAGCGATTTTCAAGACAAGGCTGAATGCCGCTTCAAGGTCTGTATTCTGTTGCCAGTCTCTCATATCAAGACTTTCAATTTTCTGTGCCAGTGTATTGCCTTTCAGCATGTGAATGTGCGGATCAGATGAAAACGACATCCACATGTTATGATATGCACCGGTGTTCCGCTCTGCAAAGTAAATTGCAAGACCGATAGCAGTTGCCATAGGTCTGCCGTGCATTGAACCGGATGTATCTGCAATTACAAGAGCATTCGTACCAGGCTCCACATAATTCGGCAGTTGTCTCCACTGAGCTTCAAGCTCTTTGCTGTCATCAATTACATTAAGTCCAAACCAACCTTGAATCGTGATTTTCTCGATAATGTCATACGGATACAGCGTAGCAGAGTTGATTTTTTCTTTCCCGGTCAAAGCTCTGTCAATGAAAGCTGAATACCGCTCCGTGTCATGCTTCATGAAAGCATTCCGGTAAATCATCATTGCTCTTGACGGGACGGCAGAATACTTGATTTCATCCCACCGACCGGCAGTCATCAGAGACTCAACAATACCAATCTGTCTACGCAATGCCCTGACAATCCGTTTGAAGTGATACACCGAATAGCCAAGCTTATGAGCGGTCATCACACCAAGTTGTCTTGTCTTTTCAGAAGACGCATCCGCAGTCTTGATCCACTTTGCCAGAAGGGAAACCGTGTTACCGGCATGAAGATTGGCAACATCCTCTTCGAACTGCCGTTTCATTGCCAGCCACATATCATCCTCAACTTGCGTGCCAATCAGCGAATACAGGTCATCGTATCTGCCAAACACTCCAATCAGGTCAAGATTCGGGCGTATGGCTTCAGGATGATACAAGGCCATGTGACGAATGATATCGCGGAAGACTTTTCTCTCTCCAAGCCCTTCCCGGATATCCCGTGCATAAAACGCTATCTTTGTTGCAAGCAGAGGTTCTTCCATGTACGCCTCGTCAAATAAAGACTCTGCCCTGTATTCGCCAGCTCCACGTAAGGAACCGATAGTTCCAAACAGATCAAGACAGGCATCACCCGTCGTATTCAAAGCAACCGCACCATTCTCAGTGTGAGTCCACTTTGCTTCTCCTTTTGCCGCTTCTGCGAAATTCATATCATGACACCTCTTATCATCCGGTTGATAGAAAAATAATTGCTGTATGTGTCACACTTAGTACATGATGCTTTTGAAAGATAGTTTTTGCAGAACCATATTTGTTATAACTAGATTGCTGTAAGCATCACCAAACAGGAAGAACAGGACTCGAACCTGTACAATCAGTTTTGGAGACTGATATGCTGCCAATTGCATCATCAACCTGTATGCACCTTGAAAACTCCCTAGGCAAAGTCACTGGGGAAACCTCTCGCCTATCTTGACTCCGGTGCAATTACCAGCGAAATACACCTGCGCACTGCAATGCCTATTGCTGTGTATCCTCGCAGATAAAGTTTTTTCGGCAGACGCAGTATTGCAGACCTGCTATTGCCTAACTCAGAAGAAAAACAGCCCCAACAGGATTTGAACCTGTACCGCAGCAGTCAAAGTGCTGTGTCCTGACCAATTAGACGACAAGGCTAGAAAGGACAGCCCCCGGAACCTCGCTTGGTTCCTTTAATCAGCTACCGCTAGGAGCTTTTCCCAAATGGAGGACACCTGATAGCAGAAAAAATGAACAAAAAAGGCTATCAGGGCAAACCAAAGATTATTGTCAGTGCGTTTAACAGATAAATCGCGGCAAACGTTACAGTCGGAACTGCAAACTTCCTGTGCTGATTCTTCGGAACTGTCAATGTCAACATCATGATCCCGAACAACATAATGTCTGCCACGAGTAAAATAGTTTTCAAAAATCTCGTAAATGTCAATCCGATTACTCCTCTGCTTTGTTAGGGACAGCACCCGAAAGCACCGCCCCACACGACTAGGAAGGTAATTTATGCACGGCATTCTCATTCGTACACGTAAAGCATACACCCGAAATTTTCAAAACGTCAGGTGAGTTTTCAAAAAATTTCAGAAACGTAAAAAGGCTACTCTCCTAGATGCGTAGAAGAATAGCCTGTTCAGTTTAGGCATAATGCCTTTTTGTATTTTGAGAAATTTTCAGGAAGTACAGAACCCGGAGAGTATAGTGCCTTTTTATTTTTTGGGAAAAATTTTCAGACACCTATCTGCCATTCATATCAGCTTTTATCAGTTCCCGGATGTACTCTGACATTGATATCCCCAAGTATTCAGACTGCGTCTCAACCCAAGCTCTCATGGACTCATTAAGCCTTAACTTGAGTTTACAGTCTTTCTTGTCTGTTGTGGGCCGCCCATTGTTCATAAATGCCGTACCTCTTAATGCTGTGGGACAAAACGCAGGGGAGTAAATGGTAAAATGATTAAATGGCGCGCCGGGCGGGGCTGCTCTGACCCCCTCACCCTTCAGTTGTCACCAGTTCCGCGGCGTTAAGTAGTCAACAGGAAAGTACTATGTAGTCAACGGCTGCAATCGGCAGATCGCACAGCACCAGAAACACAAGCGGCCATATATAACCATGCTCGACAGTACACAATGCCGTGATTCTGTCGCCTGTTATATTGTGTGAATTGTCAGACTTTCAACTGTTCGTGTAATATGAATTATGCGAATAGTTGAGCATACATAATACACAAATACAGCAATGTGATATTGTGCTATTTGTACAAGTTGTCATTCTGGAATAGATCACGTTATTCCGCCTCTTTGTATGGCACATCAACCGGTATATCCGACTCAATCTTGTTTGCAATTTCATCCGGCGACAGTTCAGCATTTTCTTGTGTTTGCGCGGTTACTTCCATGCGCTGCACATCTTCCAAACCGTCAAAATTCTTTTGCCAAAATATGAGAACAGGCGGCGACAACTTACCTTGTGCACCTAACATTTCCCGATATGTGCCCATCGCTTTAATTGCCTTTTTTAGGTGTTCAACGCTGCGGGGATTTGCTTTTTTAGGTGTTAGCCCGTGTATTAGATCATACGCTTGTTTTTTATCAATTCCCAATGATGCATATAAACCTAAGTTTCCAGGACGTAAACCTTTATCAATGCAATTCTTGAAATAGTTATTTATTGCCTGTTCTACTTCATCCGGTTTATACAGATCAGGTTCTCTTGAGTTGAATATATCAAGTGCATACTGACATAATACAGCATTTTCGTCATTATCCATCTCTGTATTATTTGCAATTGGGAAATTCATATAAGCGTTTTTATTCCCTTTAGCCATGTAACTATGCACCTCTTTTACTGTTGAATCATCCTGTATATTGCAATACTGTGTTGTGATTTATAACTCATTATCCGGTTAATCCTAGTACTGTAGATCACAGTATTATTAATCACTTTGCTGTGTTACTTTTCGGTTTTCTGGAATGATATTTATTAATCATTATCCGGTTAATCTGTAGTTCCCTGTAGTGATATATATTATATCTATCTGCCTGTTATGGATCAGGATTATAATATAATTCACTGTATCCGGTTTACTGTATTGTGATTATATCATACTGTTCTAGGTACTGGTTTACTGGTTATGTGATTAATAATAATCATACTGCTGTATAGGTTGATATATAATCTTTATCTTTCCAGTAAGGTACCGGAGAATGATATATTATAATTAATCATACTGTTTAGCTTTCCAGTTATTCACAGTTAAGTTGATAATTTATAAATTACGATTTTATGTAGAACTTACTGGAAAGCTGAAGTATAACCTATAAAGCTGTAATCGCTATAAAAAATAAAGGTTCTAAACAGTCGTTTCTTTACTTCTCTGTTCTCTTTATCTCTCTTGTCTTTTCTTTTGCTTCTTTTCTTTTCGGTTCTCTCGTTTTCTCTGTCTCTTGCTTTCTTTCAGTTTTTTTCGGGCAAATGGGACGCTGCCCTTTTCCCCGTTAGGGATTGTTAGCTGTTAGTATTGCGGGCCATACGCGCCGCGCGCCTTATGACTGTTATATACACTATACTGGTTTCAATGTCAAACCTTCCGGAACGCCTCAAATCATGCAGATATGCCTATTCTGCTTGCGTATCTCAATGATTGTAAATTTTTTGTTAACTTTATGGCAAAAGTGTAAATTTTTCAAAGTTACAACTAACTCCTGTTAGCATATAACTAACTATTTTCCTGTTTTTCTGTCGCCTGGACTGCTGCCGAAAATAGGATAAAATACAGGCAGATCACGCCATATAAATGTCATTTTATCGGATATTTTCCGCGCCAAAATTGGCTATTATTTGCCCTATTTCCATGTCAATTTATGGATTATTTTCCCTGTTTTCCATCTCGAAAAATGCGTTTTATCTGCCTGTTTTCCCATCCAAAAATTGGCTCTTTTACGCCTTTTCAGGCGGCAAAAATTCGCTTTATTTTCCTGTTTTTTCGTCTCGGATTATGGCATTTTGTGCGCAATTCAGGCGGCGAAAATGGCATGAAAAAGCCCTCAAAAGTGATACTTTCAAGGGCAATTATTCTATGTTCATTATGCAAAATTTTGTATTATTCTATCGACGTAAACCGTCATAAAATTGTTTCGGATGCAATCCTGTATAAACTTTATTGCGCCATATGCGCCGCGTTCGCTGGACAATGATTTTTTGTTGACTTTGATTGAATATCCGGCCGCATGTCTGACCGGAATATAAATAACTCTTTCGTTGTCAGTGTTTGCATCTGCTGCCATTATAATATTATTTGTATTTTCAAACCATGCGAATATATACCACTTGCCATTATAGTTATAACTTGCTTTCATAACGTCCCCCTTAACAAAAACCATTTTCCCGGAATTCAGTAAGCATTCCGTAACGTTTGCCCATGGTTTCAAACCATTCAGAAATATTACAAAGTTCTAACCATGAAACGTACATGCTATCGAACCATTCAGAAACATCATGGGCTATGCTTTCAAGGCTTGCTTTTCTTTCCGCGTATGTCTTGCCGTGTACATGGAAGTCAATAATTTTTATCACGTTGCACGCTGGGCTAAACGTGTCGGCATGAAACTCCGGCCAGCTGAAATATAATCTATCTGCCTGTTTTCCGTTTTCATCTGTAAAGATTGCGTAAAACATTGTATTCATTCTATATACCTCTTTTCTTTATTTTGGCGGGGGGCTCTTTACAAGTCCCCATTGTTTAAAATTCTTCCTGGTATTTATCTTGCGAGATGATATCCCGCCGGAATTCCAGTGCGGCGACTGTGTACGCCTTGACCATTTCCAGAATAACCGGCGTTTCATGTTTGACCGTTTCCAGTGCTGTGTTTGCTGTCTTCTTGATTCTGCCAGCTGTTGCCCTTGTCATTGCGACAGCTCTTTTATATCTCGGTTCCATCCATCCGGCGAACGTCGCCAACATATAAGCGACTGTTGCGAGATATCCGACGATGTGCGCCGCAGCTGCGAGAAGCAAACCGGCGACGGGAAACACAATATACTGTGTGATATCCCACATAAGCCCGCCTGTTCTTCTGTTTGCTACTACATCCAGCACGGGAACCTTGACCGGTTCCAGTTCCTGTTTTTCTTCTGGAATGGTTTCCAGCGTTTCCGGTTCTGTCGTCGCTGCTGGTTCCATGTCCTGTTCTACCGTTTCGAATGTCGCCGTTTCCGGTTCCTCTGTTGCTGTCTCTGTTGCTGTCGCCTGTTCTCTTTTTGCTAAAGCTTTTTCGAGCTTGTTTTCGAGATTCTTCTTAGTGTCGCCAAAGAAATAAACCGGCTGCCAATTTTCATCAATCCAGTTCAAAACGGTTTTAGGTGCTTTATCCATCGGATAAAACTTAATTGTTCCTGTTGCGTATGTTACCTTGTAGTTGTTGAATTCTACGGTTTCGACTTTCTCGATTTTTACGCTTGCCATTTTTAAATCCTCCTGTTCTTTTATGGCCTGTTCTCTTGAACTGTCTTTATTATAACACGTTATCGTTATATTGCAAGCGTTTTTTACTTATTTGTGTATAGAATATAACACGTTATCATATGTTATTGTCAGTCATTAATGCATTGTGTGCATGTTCTGGACAACAAAAGGCAATGTGTACCCAAAACCGGAACAATAACGTTTTTGTTTGAGCTGTCGCCGTGGATTTTTAGCGACTCATTCATGGCTACACAGCTTAATTGTGTTCTGTTACGTGTTGCGCCGCGTTGGCGTGCTGCGTGCTGTGTGCAGATCACTCGCGCCGCGTTTTGCCTGGAATCGGGACATGGAAAAGAGGCGACAGCTGGCCGCCTCTTGTGTTACTCTTTCCGGTAAATCCCGATTATGTTGCTGTCTGCATCCAGGTTCAACCATTTAAAGCCCTTTCCCGTAAATCCGCACGCCTTGACGTTTCCATTATTTGTTGGCATATCCAGCAAGCGCATGAATCGGACGACGTTTACAAAGTTTTTTGTATACATCCCGCTGCCTATATCGGGATTATATTCACGGCAAATCACTTTTACCATGTCGCCTTTCTCTGCCATTCCTGGCCGGATCCTTTTATATCCTTTCATGCCGCTACATTCTCCTTTCCGTATTTCTCGATTAATGTATGACGCCACGCTGTAAACATATCTACTTTATCATTGCGCCACTGTCTGAAGGTTTCCAGTGCTACAAAGTCGCCAGCATCTACAATAATGTACGTGTGATAATACAAAGAGCTGTTTTCCCGCACAATAATGTCCTTCTGTCTTTTGAGATATTCCAGGAACTTATTTTCCTTTGAAAATCTGTTTGTGTCGTTAAGATTGTACATCTCAACAAAATTATCATTTTCAAACGATACTTTGTAGCATGGGACATGTACACCTAAATCACCATAGCTTAATCCGTACTTATTAGACGCGTCGAAATTGTATCCGTTTCGCTTCATCCATGCGGCTGCTCTTTCCATTGCTGTCTTTCTCATTGTGTTCTATCTCCTTTCTTATTATGCCGTTTCCGATCTTTCCTCAAAATCATACCAATCAGCAAAAGCTTTATCATATTCCGGTTTATGCGCTGCCTTGTATGGCACGAATATAACCATGTAGTCGCTGCTGTTGGCGTTTAAGTAATGCTCATAGATAAAAGCATAGCCGCGGCGCGTTTCCAATACGAAACTATCCAGTAAGCAGCCCTCAACAAACATACCTGTATAACTTGCCCTGTTCTGGTGCATCCATTTTTCAAAATGCAATGGATTTAAATAAAAGCTTGTCATTGTTCCATTTTCCTTTCTTATTTGTGCATGGTTTACATGTTTCCTATGAATCCCCGCTCACAATTGAATGTCACGGCTATACCGGCGGGGCTATTGTGATTATGCTATCAATTTGTTTGTGGGATCTTCCCTGAATATAAAAGCGTGTCTAAACTTGCTATAATATCCACCGCGTTCCTTCATTGCTTTATTTTCAGCAATATACTGTTCTTTTGTTAGATCTTCATTGATTCTTACAAGCCATAATTCGGAACCGTCGCGAGTGTCTTCACCTTTTGTTATTTTGTATGTGATTTCTAGTTCGTTTTTGTTCTCTGGTGCGGGCTTTTCTTCTTTGGCTTTTATTCTTGCCGTTTTCGGAACCACTTTTATATTCATTCCGTTATTCTGTGCGCAGCCAAAATAGTAGAAATCAACATCAAAGTAATCAATCATTCCATCACAATCATGGAAATTATAGGAATTGACGAAATTATCAACGTCCTCAATCACTGACTTTGTAGCTTCATTAAGCACTCGGAAGAAATCGCCGTTTTCTTTCCAGATTCTTTCAAGTTCTGCCCTTCCTTCATCTTTTGACCAACAGTTCAAAGTCCAGAGGTGATTGTATTTTGCTTTTCTAAAAGCCTCATTAAAATCATCATCCGTTAAATCAGAAACGGTTTTATAAATTTCGATCGGACTTTCTTTGAGCGTTACGTGTAATTCCTGGCACATGCTTGCGTAGCTTGTGCGAACGCTGAATTTATACGTCGGATATTTTTCTTTTACGTATGCTCTTACAATTTGAGCAACTTCTTTTAAACTGCGGTTCCAGCTGTGGTTTTTACCTTCCCATCCAAACTGTGTATAAAACTCTGCTCTTGTGTTCTCTGCGGTTTCCTTTATTGTTTCGCCGGTTTCCTTCTCTTTTTTGTTCTTCCAGATCGGGAAAAGCGCGTCAAACTCGACATTGATTTCTTTCATAATCTCAACATCGCCGCCATTGTCCGGATGATTGGTTTTCAGAAGTTCCCTAAATTTCTTCTTTAAATCATCGAAAGATGTAATGTTTTTAAAATATTTCGCCATTGCTTTTTCTTCCTTTCTTATATGTAGGTTTTGTGTATCCCGACGGCCGCCGCGGCCGTTTCGTCGTAATTTTCAACGACTCGTCAGGGGATTTTTTAAAATGTTATTCTCAACAGATATGTAAGTATTAAAGCCGGGCAAAATGAATAAGTGAATTTTAAAAAGTAGATATCTGATTTTGTATCCCATTTAATATTGAATTCTTTCCACATCTTTTTCATTGTTCCATGTCCTTTCCTTTTCTTTTGTCCAGCTTTCCGGTTTTCAATGCCTAAAGCCCTAACCTATTAAAACCCTAAGTATTTACTTGCTTGCGTTGCTGTCGTTCTTTCGTTTTCTATGTACCCATTATAACACTATGTACCCATTATACAAGATGGAATATTGCACAAAATATATGTACCCAAATTGTGTATTTTTCTATGTACCCAAAATCAGGAAAGTGTGCTATTATTACATGGAATATCTATGATTAATTTTTCTTTTACATAAAGAGGTGAAAAATATGTCAGTAAGTAAAGCACAGCAAGAGGCTGTAAACCGGTATCTTGCGAAAACGTTTGACGACATAAAGGTGCGCGTACCAAAGGGAAAAAGAGACGAATACAAAAACCAGGCGGCATTATTGGGATACAATAGCTTTAACACCTTTATTATCGAAGCTATGGAAGAAAAGATTAAACGCGAGACAAAAACAGAATGATCTATATTAAGAAGGTTTTAACCATGGAAGAAAAGAAGGAAAAGAAAAAGGCTAGCGCCGCGCATATGGCAGCAACTGCAAGATGGGAAAAGAATAACTACTTTAAAACATTAGTGAGGTTTCCGGCAGCACTCGAAACGCAAATAAGAGCAGCAGCAGGCGACAGCTTAAACGGTTTTATAGTTCAGGCAGTAAAAGAGAAGCTGGACAGGATAACCGGCGACAACTAAAAGGGGGAAGTATGCCCTTTTGAGCATAATCGGCGACGGCTGGACATTACAGGGACTTTTGCGCCTATTCCGGCCCGATTGCATCCGGCGGCATTCTGTCCAGCTCAACCGGCGACGGCAGCACCAGGCAGCCCCCGGACCTGAACCGGATCCCCGTAAAATTGCCCTGGCCCTGGGAAACGGTCATTTTTTGCCGGTTCCAGAAGTCCCGGAAATTTTACAGGCCGGTCAGAACGCAGGGAAATTTTGAGCATTCCGCACGCACGCGCATAGGAAGATTGTGCCCATTTCCCCGGATCATCTGGTGAGCACCCCACACATGTGCGCGACTGGCCGACTCGGTGAGCACTCCACTGCCGCCGACTTCCAGACTCCGCGCCGTTTTGGTGAACATCGCCATATATATGTGCATGGTATAGGGCTACTGTGCCTGTTTGAACGCCATATGTTATATAATTGCGCCGTGAAATTCTCCGGTTTTACTGCCGGTTAAAAAATTTAAAGGAAAGGAGCTGTGATACCATGGGAACAATTCAACTGCCGCGTTCCACACCATGCCGGATCATGCACGCCGTCATTGACGAGTCACGTCATGAGCTGCCATATTGGACACAGAACGTTATCGCACGTACCGTGTATGAGCATACAATCACGACACATGCACTCACGTTACCACGTAGCGACGCCAGAACGCCATATATAGCCCCGTGAGCATACGCGCGCATAAATGAACTCTCACGCGCGTTAACGTGCCTAGAATCGCAAATCTGAACGCCTACACATGATTCTGCGATGCACAATGGCAAGAAATTCAAAAAGTACCCCTCGTTTTTTCTACGGCTTTGCGCTGGCGAGGGTGGGTGCGTTAGCTACAGCTAACCACCCCTCCAAAAATTTTTGGAACGCCTCACACAGGGTACGTGGGGTCTGTGCATGAAATACATGTATATTGGAGAACAGAAGATGAAAGAATATTATGGGCAACTCTGCCAACGATTAGAAAAATACCGCGCAGAATACGCAGAAAGAATGCAATCGTTTGAGATATGTGTTGAAAACAGACGGGCAGATTCATTGTTTGAAGCGAACATTATTCCTATGCTGACACGTATGAATGAATTAAAAGCTGTGATCCGTGAGCTTGAATTGCAGAAAGCCATCTGTGAGGCATATATGTGATGCTGTCTACGTAATCAACACATGTGTATCGAATCTGGATGGCTCTGAAGTGTAGAAGCCAAAAAAGCAAGCGAAAACTCCTCAGAAAAGCCGCCTCTCCTTTTAAATCGGCTCACATGGCGCAAGCGTCCCACCCATCTGTCAGAAGTGCCACCCCTTTGTTTTTTCAGACCCGAAAATAAGGAATGGGCGGGATATAAAAAAATCCCCAGTCAGAATAAGTCTGGCCGGGGATTTCTATTTACAGAAGTACCATCAATTCTTTTTCAAAATCTTTCCATGAAAGCGACTGTCTGAAACCTTTGGGAAACTCAACTGTCACATGATGCTCATTAATCGCTACAATCGTTACGGAATACGCATCCTCATCTGTACGCCTACCGCTGAAATCTTTGTGAAGAATCTGCGCTCTGCATCCTTCCCAGATGTGATACTTCTGTCTCAGCTGCTCTCGGATATGCTCATAATCTTTTGCTTTTGCAAGCTTGACTCCATACCCGCTTATAAACTCTGGTCTGAACGAACGTCTTTTAGTCTTCATGCTGTCCACCGCCATTCAGGTAATTGACAAGCTTGTAGGCTTTCCTGACTTCATCATCGTCATTACGGTCAAATGCCTCAATCGTCACAAATCTGCCGTTCGGATTGAAGTACCCCACCCGTAAAAAATTATCATCAAACTCTATAGTGTGTATGTCCATCACTCCTTTAACAAATTGTTGAACTTGATATCAATCACGTCAATTGCGCGTTTAATCGCTTTGACATATGTCATTGCATCACGCCGCTCTGTCTCTTCCTTTGCTGTCTTAGACTTTATGTACATGAAGTTCGCAATGGAATTCAGCTTGATCTTGATATCTGTCTGAGCTTTGGTCAGTGCCTTGCGCTCTATGTTCCTTTTGATTTCCGCAATGTCTTCATCATAATCAGCCATTGTTGCCATTCCCTTCACCTACATACAGCGATATTCTGCGTGCGTTCTCTGCAAACTTGTCATCCTTCCGGCTTGTAAAGTCGTAACCGGCATCATTCAGGCTGTTCGCAATGGCGTTCTGCACCTTAATGCTCTGTTCTCCACAGTTGACAATAATGGTTCCTACATAGTCAAGTCTCATTCTCTATCCCTCTCTTGTTTTATTTCTCAATGTTTACCGGCAGTACGACATATGTCGAATCAAGCCCTTCCTTCATCAGGAATACCGGAGCTTTCGGAGATATAAACCTCATCTCCACTTCATCATCCTCAAAAGCATTGACGGCATCCATCAGGAACTTCGGATTCATGCCAATGGTAATGTCGTTGCCCTCATGGCTGATTTCCACATCTTCTTCTACATTGCCGTAATTTGACCTTACAGACAGGTTAGCAACGTCGCCTGATATTTTTATCACCATCGGCTTTCTGTCGCTCTCCTTGACCATTACAGAAGCTCTGGCAATGCTCTCAAGAAGCTCTTGTGCATATGCTCTTACGATAATCGTTGGCTCTGTTCCAAAAATCCGTTTGTAGTCAAAATAGTCCCCGCCAATAGTCCTCACCAGAATGATTGTCTCGTCAAACTGGAACACAACATTGGCAGGCGTCACGGTGACATGCACGATATCCTGAATAGTTCCGGTCATCAGTCTTGCGATATCCTGTAGCGATTTACCAGGTGCGATAAATTCACATTCGCCATAATTCTGGTCAAGTGTTGCTGATTTGATTGCGACTCTATGGCCATCCAGTGCAACGGCTGTCAGCAGGTCGCCCTCAACCGTGATGTATTCTCCCGTCATCGCCTTGTTGTTATCGTTGACTGCTGCACAGAAGATAGTCTTATCAATCAAATCTTTAAGCACCGGTTGCGAAACTGCGAATCTGAAACCCTCTCCAAGGTCTGGCATTTTGATATATTCATCTGCGTCACGTCCTGACAGATTGAATTTCGACTTACCGCCTTTAATCTTGACTTCAAACGTCTTCGGATCAGCCTCAATCGTTACGTCGCCATTCGGCAGCTTGCTTGTAATGTCGTTAAACAGCTTTGCATCAACAGCAATCGCACCAGCCTCTTTCACATCGCCGTGCATCATAGTGTTGATTGCAATCTCCATGTCATTTCCGGTGACTTTGATAACATTGTCGTCTGCCTCAATCAGAATGCATTCAAGAATCGGCATTGAAGCTCTGTTTGGTACGGCTTTCAATACCGTTTTCATGGCATTTGATATGTCTCTCTTCTCACAAACAATTTTCATTCTCAGATTCTCCCTGTTGATCCGATACCGCCGCGGTCAGCATTGCCCAGTGTTTCGACTTCCTCAAATTCAATCTCCGGTTGATTCTTCAGAATTCTAAACTGGCATATCCGTTCGTTCTTCGGGATGAATGTATCCCTGACAGCATATGCAAGGAATTGCCATACATCATCATCGCCGCAAAACGAATTGTCTATAACCCCGCACGAGTTAACCAATATGACTCCGTACTTCTTAAACGTACTGCTTCTTGGAAGTACAAGTGCCTCATAACCTTCTGGCAATTCCATGGATACCCCAAGTGAGAACATCCTGAATTCGCCCTCTTCCATCAACACATCTTCTGCTGACCGCAAATCAATCCAGTCTGATTTCTTACCGCCTACTTTGCAGATTTTGTCAATGTCTGCATGATACTTGATTTTGATTTTCTCCATTAGATACCTCTAATAAATGTAGGAACTGTCATCACAGATGCAATGCGCTTTATGTGTTCCATGTCAGGTTCGTCAAAGTAAAACTTGCTGTTCTTCGGTTGTCTGTACGCCTGTAGGAAATACCGTTTTGCACCGCTAATCAGTTCGTTGATGTGCCTGAAATCATCCAGTGTTTGAAGCTGTGGCACTACTGTTGTGCGAAACTCATAGTCAACACCGCTATTCATTATTAGTGATATGGATTCCGAAATGCTTTTCTCCATGTACGCAATTCCACATATGCTGTAGTTCATTGGATTTGACTTCACATCCATAGCAATGTAATCAACTACCCCTGCATTTAAAATGGCATGTATGTGCATAGGGAATGACCCGTTCGTGTCAAGCTTCGCTTTGAATCCCATATCGTGAATCCGTTCCATGAATCTAACCAAATCACTTTGCAGTGTCGGTTCACCGCCTGTAATTGCTACGCCATCAAGAATTCCTTTTCGAGTTTCCAGCCACTGGAAGAATCTGCCTTGTGACATTAGATGCTCTGGATTGCCCCACGCCAATTCCTGGTTATGACAGTATGAACACCTGAAATTGCACCCCTTTGTGAACACCGTACATGCCGTATGCCCCGGATAATCAAGCAATGTCAGCTTCTGTAGTCCATAGATATTCATTCCTCATCCCTACTTTTGTGTTTCTTGCATGAATCCTCATCGTCTACCAGAAGTCCTTTTAAGTCACAGAATCCGTCTTCGTTCCACTTACATGTTCCGCAGTTCCGTTCCATTTAACGTACCTCAGTCTTTCTTCTGCAAACTGACCTGTTTCTGAAAATCCGCATGAATTCAGTTCCGGGCAGAATCCACGGTAAACACATTCCCTGACACAAACACTGGCTATCTCTGGTTCCTTCTCTGCAAGCGCATCAATTACAAGCCGCCACGCTAATCTCGTCTCTTTACTTGCCATTGAACACAAACGTTTTCTGGATATGTTTATCATCGCCTGTGCATTGACTCTGATTTTGTGTGTAACAAGAGCGTCCTGAGTCTTTTTGTTGCGGTCAATGCCCGTCCTGTCCGTGCGCTGAGTACTGACAAAATGCACGATCCCCAGCCAATGCCGCGTGATGTGTACCGATACGTAATACGGTAACTCTCGAATTACCACTGTGAATTCCAACAAACGAATCGGCGAATGCTCTGCAAGAAGTATCTTTCTTTTCCATTCAGAGGAAGGATACTTCCCTGTATCCTTCCCTATTGTACTCATGGCAGCATCTTTTACTTTCTGCCAATTGTCTTCATAGTCAATCAGTTCCGCTCTCAACCTATAATGACATCTCCTTCCCCTTCATGAACAAGATTAATGTTGAACACCACACTTCCGTAGTAGTCACCAGCTCCTTCTGTCGAAAACGGCGTTGCATAAATCATTCCCGCTTCTGTCATTCCATTATGGAAAGTAGCAACTGTCTGGCCCGGCATCAACTTCCCTGATTCATTAAAGAATTCCGCAATCATGTCTTTGTTGGTGGATGTACTCATATGAATTGAGCCTGCCATGTCAATGTTTCCGATTGTTACGTCAACTCTGTCGCCGTCGCACAAATCCATAACCGGAGCTGTAAATGTATACTGCGTGCCGTCTACAATAATAGTTTCGGGAATTAAAACCGTGTACTGTGAATCCTCATGATAAAACACCGTTGTATCTGCGCTGACCGCTGAACAAATCATCATAACTGCTACGATAACTGCACACATAATCTTCTTCATAATTCTTTTTTTGTCCTTTCTTTTATTCCACAATGATTTCTACGTTCATATTCGCTGAATTTAATTGCTGTCCGTCACGTTCACATACATGAAGTAAATGTGCGTTGTAAGTACCTACCTCTAAACCATGCGTTAATTTGATTTCATAAAAGCCATAGCCCGGATAACACTTTTCTGATTTCCATATCACCTTGCCTTTCATGATTAATTTGTATGATATAGTGCAATCATTGCTTTTGGGATTATAGATGTTGACCTTCTGTACCGTTTCCCCAGCTTTGAAGTACATTCGGTCGATACCTGGGATTTCAATGTGCTTGACTTCCGTCTGGTGTTCTATGACTTGTTTTCCATGCCACGCTTCGCCATCAGAGGTGCCGGGGCTGGGCGACGCAGTTCTGAAGCGGTGTACTAAAATCACGGCTGTAGTGACACAAGACAAAAGAAGACCAACTATCAGAAGTAAAATAATTATCTGCTTCAGAAACTGCTTTTCTTCTTCGTCGAACAGTGGTATATCATTCTCGCTTTTCTTCAGCGTTCTCACCTTCCTTCTTTTCGTCTTCCAGTCCCACATCTACAAGCCACTTTTGCAATTTCTCTTCAGCTACAATATCCATGGGCTTTTTATCACCCTGATTCTCCATCATTCTGTTACCCCGCTCAAATCAATGATTGGCATCCCTGTTCCCGACACAGTAGGAACGTTTCCGCTCCACTTATCAATCTTGTTGTTTTCAATCAGTTCAGGCGTTAAGCTTTCCGCAATAAGCTTATTTGCTTCGGCTTCTGCCTTTGCTTTAATCCGTGTTGCTTCTGCCTGGCCTTCTGCTTTTATTTTTGCCTGTTCCGCATTGATAATAGCTGTTTCCTTCTCCTGCTCTGCCTTGATAATAGCCGTCTCTTTATCTTGCTGCGCTTTGGTCAGTGCAACCTCTTTTTCCTGATCTGCCTTAACCTGCGCTGTCTTCTTTTCTGTTTGGGCTAATTCAAGTTCCTGAATAGCATTCACTCTGCGCTGTACCTGCGCTCTTGTTTCCTCATCGGCCTCAATATTTATCAGGCTTGTGTTCTCCACGATAATTCCATATGGATCGAATTTTTCCTTTACATATTCAGACACAGCGATGTTGAGATTCGCCCTTTCCTCTCCCAGAATCTCTGTAACCGGATACTTTGCTGTAACTTCTTTAACCCATGAAATGATATTCGGTTTAATAAAACTGTTTCGAACTTCTTTTCCTGACTGGCCTTTGAATCTGGTAAAAAGCTGCACCACTCTCTCAGGATCGTATCTGTAAGTGAATGTCAGGTCTACCTTCAGCCCTTTGCCGTCAGATGTAGGAACTTCGAAAGAGTCATCGTTCTTCGAATCACCGTCTTCACCGGACGTAAGATAGCTCTGCTCAATTCCGACTGAATACAATGTCACTTTCTTCGTTGGCGGTACAACATGCCATCCTTGTGTGAGAACTTCATCTGATACCCCGCCGTTCATGTTGTAAACAATTCCAACATACCCAGCAGGAACCTTTTCCATCATCAGCAGAAACACGATAACCCCAACAAAAACCACAACACCGCTTGCAATTGCTCCGATATATCCTTTACTCATCTTCATCCTCGCTTTCTTCCATCATGCCTTTCATGGCATTAAAATAATCTTTTATGAAGCCGCCAATCTTTGGAAACAACAGTGCTGAACATAGCCAAGCGAAAAAGGCTAGCCCAAACACGCATAATATAAACAATGGGTTCATGCTCACCACCTCATATACTTTTCGCCGTTGATCTGGATCAGGTATTTACCCTCTTTCGGAATACGTGTTCCCCTGTTACCGTCTTCTGTCAGATACAGATGCCCTTCCCATGTCAGACAGAATCCATGAGCAATGATTGCAAGGAACCTATCATCCGGAAAACTTTTCTCTGCTACCTGACTAGGCAACAGATTTTCTCCAGTTTCCGCATCATACACATCAAAGCCGTTCCATTCGGTCAGCTGTTCTGGTTTTAGTTCCATCACTATGCACCTCACACGTCTTC
>Ga0326512_10000316_pt1 | contig 41230 bp, 82 predicted proteins | sample 1_2617_0518_D_FD_203652 | JGI IMG/M metagenome (GOLD analysis project Ga0326512, IMG submission 203652) | Bovine rumen microbial communities from UC Davis, California, United States - 1_2617_0518 | ecosystem: Host-associated > Mammals > Digestive system > Stomach > Rumen | place: USA... | reverse complement strand
TGAAATGGAGGAAAGAGCATAGTTTACTATGCTCAATTCTCGGGTGGGAGACATAACCGATGTCGTTTGAACCACCAGGGCGTTTCATAGAGGAAAATCTTCAAAAGGTTCTACCCAAAGAACCTGCGAAGAGTCTGGATGGAAATCTTCGGATTCCATTTGGATGCTGATAGTTGGTCCCAGAAGTGCCTGGGTGCCGCCGCTACAGGGGGCTAGTATGAGTAGTAATCATATGGACATAGAGGGCTAATTAGGCGTAGGAATATGCCTATGGTAAGTGAGAGAATCCCATGCATTAATTTGCAAGTAATCTGTCGATTTAGCGGACGAAGTAGCGTAGTTCGTATAAGTCGGGCACAATCGTGCAAGCAGATAGCAGGCGGGCTCTACCGCTGCTAAGCCGATGCTTAACCTCCGCGTGTGGATAGGCAAAAGGCGAAGAACAGTAACATCTATATTATTATGATATAGATAGTTATCTGTCGCTACTGAAAAGGTAGTTGGAAAAGAGAGATGAGGTAACCTGAGGTAGTCCAGGTGATGAAACACGTTCAAAACATAGGAGGAAATGCTTATGCAGAGACATCACCGTACAGACATCCAAAGCGTAAACGCAAGTAGATCCAAGAAAAGAAAGTCAGGTCGCAACGAATGTGGGCGGACGCACATGAAGGGGTGGATAGCACCTCAAGCTCCGAAAGGGAGGAAAAGCTATCGCATACCGCAAGTTAAAACGAGTTATACTCGGTAGAGCGGAGGGAGAAGCCGTGAGGCGCTCGTGAATACTAAACCTCTGGTAGTTCGTAAACCATGATCCACTTGAAATAGTAGTGGAAGAAGCCCTAGAGAAGCGGGGATTGAGGATAGGAGCTCATTAGCTCTTATTCTTATGAAACGTGGCTGCAAAAATACGAAGGGGTGTGAGGTCCTTCCATTAGGGACCGTCCTAGCGAAGAAAAAAGCGCCTGGAAGAGGCAGTTGGTGCAAGTCCAAAAATGACTATATATCTATGTGATATATGGGTAATCCTCGACGGTGAAGATGGAGAAACCAGATAAAGAGGGGGTGCAAGTCCCCTGAACCATCTACGATTGGAGTTTCTTGATAAGAAGCAGGTGGGCCGTCTAAGCGAATATATGACTAATGAGATTCATATGTGTAACTTGGAAGCTGAAACCCTTCATCCTTGAAGTGCTAAGGAGAAGTAAACGTGTTATTCTCAATATATAATGGTATATATAGGATATAATGAATGAAATAGAGTATATAAAGAGAATAGTATATGAGCCAATACAACTGAATAGAGGAGCGTCTATCACTCCTCACACATGTCTCTAGAGGAATAATAATAATGCTGGGTTCGACTCCCGCAAGAGACAGAAAGGCAAAAGGTAATATTATGTTTGAAATTACTGGTAATATATTACAAAAATTACAACAAACTGGTTTTGAAATTGTTGCTTTTAAGCATCAACCTAACAAACTAAGAATTACTCTTAGGAATGTTAATACTTCTTTATTCTTCTATCAAAGATTCGATGAAGATGGGAAAATAGACGACGTGAGTTATGTAAGTGCTTGTCTATTAAAACATGTTGTTGATGGTAGTTATGTATCTGAAGATTCTGTTGGTTTTACTGACCTTCAAAATATCCATGATTTAAATAAATGGCTACATAGCTACTGGAAGAAACATGGAATAGCAATTTAATACTAATTAATGTTCATCAGTCGCTAGTACAGGGCTGGTAGACATTGGTGAGTATTAAATACTCAAAAAAATATAAAAGGAGAAAAACTATGCAAAAAAAGATTTATGTTGTAACTAAACATTCCTATTGGGAACATTACAACGCAAAGCCAAGTACAACTGAATATGAAACAAAAGAAGAAGCTTTAAAAGCTGCAAATGATTATGAATCTAGATGGTATATGGAAGACGGCTATTATGCCACTGTCCACACCGAAAAAAGAGTTATTATTACTCCAGAAGACGAAAGAAAAAGAGAAGAAAGAAAACTTCTTAAAGAAACTTTCGATTACAGGAAAGATGCGTATGCTTATGGCATATACACTTTCTGGGACGGAACTAAAGATATATTCTTTATTATCTTAGAAGACGATGGGACAAAATCTATCTGTTTTGTACATGATAAAGTAAAATATACTTTAGCATCTCATGTTGATTATTTTAATTTCCAATTAAATGGAAAGTGGTGCGTAGGTTCTAATGAATCAATGGTAATCTTAGGAGGTCTTCTTAAGAGACTGCCTGAAAGTTGTCAAAAAATTAGAACTGTTTCTTTAGATTACTTTAATGACGAAATGATATTAGATTTATTTTTCTAATTTTAATATTCACACTGTGAAGGAGAATAGGTTATGAAAATCATTTATTATATTCTTAAAGCTCAGGAAATGAGCGACTTAGCAAAAGCTAAGAGTGAAGATAAATACTTCTTCTATAAGAAAAAAGAAGAGTATATTAAGAAAGCTCTTAGCGAATTAAAAACCCAAAGACACAGCAATGTGTCTTATAAAATAGAGAAGGGGCCAGACCAGAATGGCTATCCTTCCAATATTTATTATTTCGAATTCAAAGTGAAAGGGGAATTATATCAATTTTCCTTTCACCAGCCTAGAGGAGATAAAAAGCCTCAAGGCAATTCCAAAATTAAATGGGACCGACGCATTGGTGGTTGCCAACAAGCTTACAGAGAGCTTGTAAAATAGCTTCAGGACGGAGTGGCACGTCAGAAAATAAGATCACAGAGTAACATGGGAGGCGAGAGCCGTTCACGGTGCTTTCTATCATGTATCGCGACTAACCATGTTAAAATTCTCAAAGGTGGCATCCGCCCGATTATCCCGGGTGTCGGAGCAGAGTAAGTCCATCTAGAATTAAATAAAATACTACTAAAAACATAGCAGAGTGAGTGCTATGTTCGCAGTTTTAGTAGCGTAGGCCATCCACGGAGGGGTGGCGGGGGCAGTGCAACATGCCCTGACTACAGGAGAATATGCACAAAAATGATAGATAGCATATTCAATGCACAAGGTTGGAGTGAGACCCACTCGCGAACCTAACAGATGTGGAGGCGACAACCACGTTAAAAACACTCCTTCTTAAACCCACGAACTGGTCCCAAGTCCAGTATAATCATAAGGGGGAGGGAGAAGGAGACAAAAATGAAAAAATTTAAACAATATTCAAATGTTATTTCTAAGGATAAAGTATTATTCTTAGCTATCGAAGAAAACTTAAATAACTTCGATATGAAAACATGCATCGCATGCGATGCTAACATCTACTTTAATGTTGACACGCCTTTAGAGATGTGTCCTATTTGTGGTTGCACAAAGACAAATACTCTTTCCAGAGAAGAGTATTTGAGAAGATATTGCAACAAACAAAATTAAATATTCAACCAAGAGATATGAGTCTCAACAGATTCGTATCTCTAATTGAGTATTTAATTACTCACATGATGGAGATAAACACTGAAAGAAATTCGAGAGTCATGTAAAAAATAAAAAGGCTAAAATTATGAGCAAATGGAGTATAACAAGAAAGGTAGACAATACTTGGACTAATTATGTAGAAAATTTAATAACTGCAAAAGAATTCAAAGACAAAACATATAAGTGCGATTCTAAATTATTTGAATTGACTGAATGTTATCAGCAAATGCATTGCTTGGTTAAAACCATTAAAGGTTATGAAGATTTAATTTATTACAATGGTTTTCTAGATGATTCAATGGTTTATGCATTAAAAAGAACCGATGGTTATCTTTATCTTACAACATTAGGATGGGAATATATAACTAAACAATTGCCAGGTAATATGCAACTTCATGAATTAATTATTGTTAATAATAAGGTTGTAGTATTTTTTGCAAGACAATATGACGGTGAATGCTTCATGGAATATGAATATAATGACGCAGTTCATACAGCACCTTTTGGGGTATTAATAGAACCATTGACAAAACATCAAATCAACATAGTAGAACATACTATAAAAGAATTAAAAAAAGGTTTTACTTATGGAGACGATGTAAAAGATATAGCTGATAATATTACTGGTATCGAACCTTGGGATGATAAATCTTCAGTTTATATTACATCTTATGGGAAATGGCTTTTAAAACAAGGCATCAAAAAGATATTTAATGATATTAGTGAAATAACAAATATTTTTATGGATGATTATGACCATATAGAGATCAATATGGCAGCTAATGGAGAGCCTTATACAATCAGTAATAGTCTTTTTGAAGAAACAGCTTACATGTTTGAAAATAATGCATATTAATTGAATATTAAATATTGAATCGAAGGATATGAGGAAACTCGTATCCTTGATTGAGTATTTAATTACTCACGCGTGGAGATAAAACTGAGAGAAATTCGAGAGCGCGCATCTTATGGAGGAATTAAGATGGCAAAATTAATTAATAATATTAGTGATATCAGAACACTAATAATACCTGCAGTTCGTGAATACGAACTAAAAATTTCTGATTCTGTTTCTTTATATTTCTTAACTGGCTCTCATGTAGACAGCGCAGAAAAAGGCACTTTAGAAGTTCGCTTTCATGCTGACGCTTTAAAAGAAGATATGGTTATTGATTACATGTCTCCAGAAAAAGCTAAATACATGGTTAAATCTATGCGTGATAGATGGTCATGGGGCCACTCATTAAGAGATGTAGCGATTGCTTTCCTTTGCTACAAAAAGGGCATGAAAAACAAAATAGACGAGAAAAAGGCGCCTACTCATGTTTACATGATGGGCTGGGGGTCTCAGGAAATCTTGAAGATGGTTAAACCAAGAATCGGAGAGGAAGAATGCTACATGCTGTTCCTTGACCTTGGCCAAGAATACTTCAGCAACACGCTGAGTCTAAGAGACATCAAAGAGTTGGCTGTTGAAAATAAATATAGAGGAGAAATTTACGTTTACGTGAAAGCCTCTGAAAACAGACCAGAGATGTTGCACTGGTTTGTAGCAGAATAATAGGGGAAGGAGAAACGCACAGATGAAGAACAATAAGATGAGCTTTGCTACAATTGTTGGTAAGGAAAAGGCAAAAGAGCGCAAGGGCTATAAGAAGCTAAAGGCTCAGGCTGCAGCTAAGGCCGACAAAAAAGCCAAGAAGTACAATCTTTCTTATGAAGAAGAAGACTTCTAGGCATTGATGTATGTAGTGCGCGTCTTTTACTTGAACGTTGAGCGGGTGGAAGACGCGAAGGCTAAAGGGCTTGCCTATTTAAAAGCCCTCTCAACACTTAAAAAATATGCGGAGCAACCTAGCCGCGTTAGAAATATGGTATCCCTTCGGTGGGACGTGTGAGAAAGGACACGAGATTTAAAGATGATGAACAATACAAACGTAACAACACCAGCAGAAAGAAACGAAGGAAAACTTCATTTAGTATTAAAGAGAAGTAGCATTGTAAAGTTTGCTGTATTCCAACTTTTAGTGTTAGCTGTAATTATCACAGCTATTATTGTTGTATGTCTTTTAACTATTAAGAAAGACACTCAAGTAATCGAAAAAGAGGTTACTGTCGAAGTTCCTGTTGAAACAGAGCCACAGATAATCGAGAAAGAGGTTTTAGTGGAAGTTCCTGTTGAAACAGAGGTCGTTAAGGAAGTAGAAGTCCCTGTCGAAGTTATCAAGGAAGTAGAAGTCCCTGTCGAAGTTATCAAGGAAGTTGAAGTTCCTGTTGAAGTTATCAAGGAAGTTGAAGTTCCTGTTGAAGTAGTTAAGGAAGTAGAGGTTCCTGTCGAAGTAATTAAAGAAGTCGTTGACGAAGAGGCTGTTGAAGCCTTAGCTAACGAAAAGGCTGAGGTTCTATATAATGAACTAAGAAGCTCTTATGTTGCTCAAGCAGATTCTCAATTAGTAGAACAAACTGTTAACGAAAAGTATGAGGAATTAAAAGCTTCATATGTTGCTCAAGCAGACGCTACAGAAGTTGAGGCTTTAGCTAATGAAAAAGCTCTAGTTTTATTAGAAGAATTCAAAGCACAGTTTATAGCAGAAAAAGAAGCAGAATTAGCTGCTGCTGTATCTACAATTCGTGTTTATATTTATGGCGGTAAAGAAAATTTCTATCTTTATATCACAGGTCAAATGTACGAAAGACTTACATATGACAAGATTTATGCAGCTTTACAAGCAGATGCAAGATTCGAAGGATATAAAGTAAATAGAATTGCTAATAAAGATGCAGTAGAAGTATTCATCGGTGAAGATTATACATCTACAAGAAGCATTAGAATCGAATTAAAATAGAGGAGGAAGAATAATGAGTTCGAGTTGGGCATATGTTCATTGGGGTTGCAAAAGGCGCCCCAATGGGCTTTTAGCTCTTGAAGAAGAGGACATGGAAGAAGATTATAAGAACTGTAAAGTTGTCCAGTCCATGGGCAAGACAAAACAGAAGATTAAAAAGCTTCTTCTAGCAAATAAAGATATTAAAATTGAGTATTACACAAACTTTGTGATTATAGAGGGGCAAACCTTCAACGGGGTAACAAAAGAATGTGTAAGAAAGATAAAAGAAGAGCTGCATATGGTTAGTAAATACGAGTTAGCTCGTAGAAAAATGAAAGAAGAAAAGGAGAATAGAAAATGAAAGTAAGAGATTTAATAAACCTAATTTTTGGGATTAAAGATTTCATGCTCGTCAACACATGGAACGGCAAAGTTCTATACAAGAGCTGGTCGTCCAGCAAAGAGAAGTTAAACGAACTCGTTGATTTAGAGGTGTTAGGAATCAACGCAAACTTTGTGTTGGTCAAATTTCATGGTGACAATAACGTGAAGGCTGTTGTAGAAGTCAGCGTTAGAGCCTATGATTATCAAATTAAAAAAATGGATATCAAATAAAATAACAAGGAGGACAAATAATATGAAAAATAAACAACAAAAATTTGAATTTTTATTCCCAAAAGGATATTTAACTGAAGGAAAAGGTACAGTGGAATTCCACGTTACTGGTTTCAGCTTTTTCCATGTAACTCACGTATATAGAGCTACTTTGACAGAGCCAGAAGATTATGATGGAGAAGATATTGAATTTGAAGATACAGTAGACTTAGGCCAATTATTAATTGGTGATGAATTTGATTTCTACGGTGGTACTTGTAGAATTAGAGAAGACGTCGGCGATAGAATCGTAGGATTTGGAAATATCGTCATGAAATATTTTAGAGAAATATTTAAAGAAGCTGACAGTGTCTTCCTTAGTAGACTGGAAGATTTGTATCATGATGAAGATGAAAGAATCACTGATGGTGGTGATGGTAATGAGTTCTTCGATATGATTCCAAAGGCATTCTGGGGTAATCCAAAATTCGTTGAAGAGCTAGGAGAATACATGTATAATATTGCTAGTAATGCTTATGATGATGATGATAATTTCCAAAACTCACTAGATGATGAGTATAATGAAAGATGTGCAGAAGAAAAAGCAGATTATGATTATGACAGACAGCAAGAAGATGCAGAAGCCAGATATTATGATATGCTAGATAGATTAGGCTTATAAAGGAGGTGGGAAATAGTGTGGACATATCCATGGTATTGGAAAGATTTCATTAGGCAGCCAAGCATGTACGAGGTTGGCGTGTTCTTCTCGTCTCATAAAATGTGTGTAAGAAGAATGAAAAATAAATTAACACAAAGAAAATTAGGAGGAAAGAAAAGATGAGTAAAGAAATTACAGAAGCATTGAAAACATTGGAGGTATTAGATAAAATTATATCGCCTTTATTAGAACCCGTTTTAGCAGAATATGAAGATGATTTAAGCGATAAAATAACAGCTAATTATTTTGCATTAAAACAAGCCTTAATCAAATCACAAGAAGAGCTAGGAAACAATCTCAGTGGTAAAAACGAAGATTGTTCTTTTAAAGTGTTATTTGAAGCAACTAAATATGGATTTTGGTATAAAGTAAAGTATTTAAATAAGTATATTCACTTAGTACCTGATGAAAACCATACTATTGTTTATAGTTGGAACGATGGCTATCCAATTTTACAATATATGGAAGTTACAAATGATATTTATTATACACTTCAATGTGTATATGATGTATTTATTACTGATTATAAAAAAACATTCTGGTTAAAAGAAGATAGGAGTGAATAGAAATGACAACTGAAGAACTTATAAAAAAACTTAGAGAGGTTGATCCTGAGGGGAACAAGATGGTTTTCATTGATGGATGCTTCTATTCTTGTTCTGCAGATTATATTGAAATAAAAGTCGATGATGATGGTGATTTAGTTATAAAATAAAAGGAGGAAGAAAAATGAAAGAAACTTTTGAAATAAAAGGTGTTGAAATCATTATTAATTACAACGAAAAAATGATGGACCGCGAAAGGGTCTTATCGTTCTTAAAAGATGGTGTAAAGTCTTTAAATAAGTTTTATGAAATGGAGGATGCGTTCGATATCCTTAATGAACCAGAGGTAATTCGTAAGCTGTTCCTTAGTGATACCTCAATAACAAAAACTTTAGATTTAACTAATTACACAAGCTTCTGTAAATACTTAGGAGAAGACCTCGAAAAAATGCTATTTAACACTTTTGGAATCACAATAGAAAAACGTGTTAGCGGAGACACATATGAACTACGAGGCTCAAAAAAAGGATTTTCATTATTAAAAGATTTTTTATAGGAGGAAGAAAAATGACAGAAGAATTACTAAACGAAATAAAATTCACAGGAGTGTATATCCCAAAAGACGGGTGGAGTAAGGGCTACATGGATACCCAACATTATGGTTTTTGTATGCCTTTTATAGTTGGCGAAAACATCGTAATGATTGACACCTATCACATCAGCTTTTACGGAAAATATGAAGGTTTCGTAAAAGAGAGAGAGCAAGAAAGGGAGGAGCAAAGACAGTTCATTCCATATGTTACAGACTATTACTATCAGCACTATAAAGTTGTTCGTAATGTCAAAGACTTACAAAGAGACTTTAAGTTGATATGTGATTTAAAAGAATATCATCCAGTAGAGAGTAACGTATATGCTCAATACAGGGATGAAGACCGTCTTGACGGCATTCGTCTTTGGTTTGAATGTCAATACTTCCAAGGAGGCTACATGCTGGTTAAAAACGACGCTAAAGTCTTCTATGGAAGAAATATTATGGTTCTTTTAAATGGTTTGAAGAATGATACTTGTAACTTGCTTCATTCCATGTCAACGTATGACCTAGACGAAGTAAAGGAGGCGATAGAAAAGGCAGAATCAGAAGGCTCTTGGTACGATAAAGAATTTTATGAAAAGGTTCTAAAGTGGAACGACTTTTTGATTGCTCAAACAAAGATATTCAATGAAGAATACAAAAAGATTTTTGGCAACAGGCGATATGCTTGTGAAACTCAAGAAGATTTAAACAAATTAAAAGAGGAGGAATAAGAAGATGTTAGAAAGAAAGGTTTATGACGGTTGGGCTTACACAGCCAATGATGAAGAAAAGGCTCAAATTAATATGGAAATCTATGCAGAGCTTTGTAAGAAATATAAGATTTCCTATACTTTACCTGAAACAGAAGAGGAGGCAGAGCAATACGATATTATTGTTCACTTCTGCCGTTCCTGGTATGCATCATGTGAATACGAAATTATTAAAGAGCCAGAAGGCATCACAGATAATGAAATCGCTCTTATTTGTGATAGAGGCAATCTCTGCTTCGGACATTGCCGTTCGGCAGCAAATCGTTGTCAAATTTATACAGATTAGAGGAGGAAAAATATATGACAAAATATTATGTAGATGACATTAAGGGAAACAGACTTTACGAAGGGTTTGATGAAGACGAGGCTTATAGAGACTGCAGACAATACAACGATGCGTGCGGCGGAACATATGCGGTGTATGAACAGGATACGGATTTAGATGAATTTGAAGAAATAGATGACAATACTTATGAGTTCTATCAAAATGAGTTTTTAACTTCATTATATGGTGATGATGAACATATCAAGGAAAATATTTGGATGGCAATTGAATATGAGACTGGAAGAGAAATTATTGACTTTGATTTGAGTTATAATGACCCAGGTGATTCAGGAGATAATGCAACTTTCTGGGCTCATAACATTAAATGGGAGTCTATTAAAAAATGCGTAAAAGACTGCACTATCAACGAAATCTATACCTATATTTTAAAGAAAGTTGGGCCCGGAGCTGATGTTACAGGAGTCGACCTTACGGCAGACCAAGGTGTGTCTGTACGTTGTACTACAAAAACAGGCAAGCCAAGACAATTCCATTTAGGACCTAATAAAAAGATTGAGATAGAGGAGTAAAAGGAGAAGATACAGATGGAAACAATTACATTAAAAGATTTAAAAAAAAGATTTTACCCAAATTGCAAAAATCAGGATTTTGCAAAATACATGGGAATCAGTGACTCCGTTCGTAGTGAAATAATGAGCGGAAAATACACATGTTCCGCACGTAGTAAGGCTTGGAAGGGTCTGTGCGAGAGAGTAAAGAATAGCTTTAACTTACAATTAATCAGTGAAAATAAATTTGACCTCGAACATGATAAGGTTGAAAAAATAATTCGTAATCTTAATCAAGAAATTAAAAGAAAAGATAGAATTATCGCGGAGCAGGCCGAAGCAATAAAAGATCTTGTGTCATCTGTAAGAGTGGTAAAAGCCGCCGAGCAAGCTCTTGAAAAAGGTCGTTTTGTTTTATATAAATATGAAAATAATAAAAAGAAAGGAGGTGACATTTAAGATGATGGACGCTAAAGAATACAGAATCATTTATTTGGCTCTGTTGGCTGACTATGAGAAGACCAATAGAGAAATCGAAATGATTTCAGTCTCTGTAAAAAGAGCCACGGAAGCTGGTCTTGACGACCTATCTGCTAATTTAAATATGAGACTAATCTATTTAAAGCAGCACGATGTCGATGTCTCAGCTTTAATTAAAAAAACATTCAAACTATGGAAAGAACAAGAAAAAGGAGGAAAATAGTATGAAGAAAATTTTAACAAAAGATTTCTTGGAGCCAATGCCACTTGAGGAAATCAAAAACATTGTCAACAACTGCAAAAAGGGAACATTTCATTCCATTATGATCCTAGATGGAGCACCCATCTCTTTGGACGACGGGAACATCCTATATGTTACCGAGACATTCCCATGTACTTTCAATATTTCATATGGAAACATGCCTCATATGAAATTCAAGAGGAGCATAGAAAAGGCAGCAACGCCAGAAAAAGTGGCAGAAGCAAGAGAGATGTACTCAAAACTAAAACATCCTGAATTTGTTTCAAAAGGAGCTTTAAACCTTCTAGAGAGCAAAGAAAAGGCTGTTGCAATGGGCACACCTCTTAAGGTAATCGAAGAAGAGAAGCCAAAAGAAATATTAAAAGACACGGACTGTAGTGCCATTACTTATCACAAAAATGGCTCGGTCACCCTTTTATTCTATCATAGTGATAGAAACTCAATAAGGTCTGTCCCAGGTGGATTCGAATTCCACGAAGCCGACGTGAAGATTAGATACTTTATGAAGCTAAAAAGTGGAAGTGTGATTGAAGTCTGCGCTTCAATTGATGAAGAATTAGAAAAAACGTTAAAAAAAGCTCGTACCATGGCTCGTACCGTAGCTTCTAAACCATCAGGAGCGCCTTCTCCAGTTAAAAAGGTTGGCGTTCAAAACGTCTTACATATTTGGTAAAAAAGAAAGGAGAATGATATAGATGGCAGTAAAAGCTGAAAAAGTTTTATCAGTTCTTTATAGTTCTGATATAAGGGAAAAACTAAAGACGTTAATCGCGTTAATTAGTGACCCATCTCAAATTATTAATCTATCTTTCGAAACAGACGCCTCGGGAACGTGGATTTCTGTGGACGGAAAGAGGAAAGACAAGCTAAGAATACACTTGGGAGGGCAAGACGTAAAAAAGATGTCAGGAATGCCCAACTCATTTGTAAGCAAGGCTTCGATGTTAGGAATCATGAAAACACTAACAAAGCATGTTTATCTAACATTCTGGGGATTAACATGTCATGAACTTGGACATGCTAAGTATACGGATATGAAAAGCACAGAAATAAGCTTATATCCAGAAGTAAAATATAGAGGTTTTATGCATAAGACCTTCAATATTTTAGAGGATATTGTAATTGAATACAGTATGGAAATGTTCTTCAAAAAAGAGCACCCATATGACACAAATCCTCGAGTATATTTTAATTTTATTGTTAAATCTACTTTTGAGCCACAAGGCAATGAGTATGAAGACGATAAAACACAAAATGGATTCTTAAATTATTTACTTCTCACTCTTCGTATTGGAGAGAAGAAGATTAAAAATCGTTGTGAAATATTCGATAAATATCGAGATGGTTTACTTCCTCTCATAAAAGACGTCTTACGAGAGCCTGACGGCACACAAAGAATTCATAAGACTGTCATTTTATGTGAATGGATTATTAAAAATATTACCGAATTCTCATGGGAAATGCCAGAGCCAAAAGAGTCCGAGAAAATCTCAGGACGCACTGCTGGCTCTTCAATTGGAGGCTCTCCTTCTTCTGCCCCAGTATCTAGAAAGAAAGGCCCTTCTGCTTTTGCACCTTCCGAAACGCCAGGAGCAGGCAAAGAGGGTGCCGACGCCGGAGAAGAGGAAGAAGAAGGCGAAGAAGAAAAGGAAAAAGAGCCAGAAAAGGATGAGGAAGAAACTGAGGAAGAGAAAGGCAAAGAGGAAGAGGACGAAGAAGACGAAGAGGAAGAACATAGCGACGCTTCTGTCGATTCTTCTCTTTCTGATGATGTTTATGACACTGTCTTTAATGATGTTATCAGAGATGGTGATGACCACGAATGGGTTATCGCAAAAGACGAGTATGAAATCGTTGACTCAGCGCTTCTTGATGAGATTGACAAAATCCTTGAGAGACAAGCCGATTTGGCCAGAAGCGTTTCTGATTACTTCACTCTGTTCCAAGGGCGCGTAAAGCCACGTATGACAGAAGGAATGACCAGTGGGCGCTTATCTCCTCGTCGAGCTATAAGAGATGAGATAGAAAACTCTCACAGTCTTCAGCTTTTCAAGAGGAAACTTCCTCGAGGAAAAAGTGTTGACGCGGCCATCTATCTTCTAAGTGACGAGTCTGGGTCTATGGGCTCACAAAAATCTAAGATCTCGACAGAGGCTTCATTAGCGTTAGCTCAGGCATGCGAATGGAGTAATATCCCATTTGAAGCGGCATGCTTTACTAAAACATGTGACAGCTACGACGGAATATCTATAACCATAGTCGAAAAGGCTTTCGAAGACAGCTTTGAAGAGAGTAAACCATATTTTGGACTTAACTCTACGTCTCTGATTGGATATTTACGTTCTCAAAAAGAAATTCCAACTTTCTGTGGAAATTCAGAGGAAGTAAATATTTATTATATTTGGCAAAAGCTAAAAAAGGTAAAGCATAAAACAAAGATACTTTTTGTTTTGTGTGATGGAGGCACAACGGGTTCCAGAGCGAACCTAAGAGAAGTCGTCTCTAGAATGGAAGCAGAAGACGGAATCATAGTAATAGGTGTCGGCATCCTAAGCTCTGATGTTGTAGGCATTTACAGCCATGTTAAAGTCTTCCCAACACAGAAGGAACTTAACGACGGCTTGGCGGCTTTCCTTGTAGAAACACTGGACTCTTTAACCAGATAAAAAACGAAGACTTGGTAAGAGCGGGACCAAGAAAAACAATCCCGCTCAAAAAATATAAAATATTAAAGGAGAAAAAAAACAATGACAAGAGAAACATTAATTAACTTATTAACAAAATACTTTGCTGTAGTTCAGCTAAAGGAAGAGGAGACTTACTTACTATGCGTAGTAAGTTCAGCTCAAAAATGGTTTATCCCACTAACAAGAAAAAGTGGAGTTGGAAGAGCATGGATTGATCCTGCCGTATATTCCGATGAGGAATGCGAGAAAATCAGTGAAATTATTGAAGCGCTAAATAGAGAAAAGGTATTCCCAATTTCAAAGTTCACACCTATGTGTAAGGCTGCTCCTGAGCACTCTCATATTTGTGTAGGCTTTGTAAAACCTGCAGGTATAAAGCATATCGTACCTAAAAACATTAGTGAAATTTTAAAAGCTGCTGGCTATGAGGTTTCAACAGGAGCTTCAGGCAGTTTTCCATATAAAAGAAGGGACTATGGAACTCAGATAGAGGATAATCCTAATTTCAAAATGCAGTATGAAGAAGAAATGAACAAGCTTAACAACGCAAAGGTAACATTCGACAATTTACCAAAAGACGTTCAGCTTCTTTATGAATCTGTCGAGGCTGGTGCAAAAGATGGTATAATCTTTGTGGGACCTGTTGGAACAGGAAAAACTTGGTTGACAATGGCTCTTGCCTGTCATGCTAAGGCACACAGAGAAGATATTCAGATTAGACCAAGCACTCTAGAGGAAGACTTGATTGGTAAATATGTAGCCGATGATACTCCTGGCTCAACTCGTAACTGGAGATTCGTAGAAGGTCCATTACTAAGAGCATGGTATCTAGGCTATGTTGTTTCCATTCAAGAAGTAAACTATGGAGTAGGAGGAGTTATGACCTGTCTAAATAGCTACCTTGATGGAACTATGCAGATGGAAGTAAACGGAAAGATTTATCATCGTCATCCAAACTTCACGGCATATTTAACTATGAATCCTGGTTCAGAAGGCTCAGAAAATCTAGTTAAAGCTATTAAGAACAGATTCAGTATTGTCCAAGTTCCTGCTTTAACAGAAACTGAGTTCACTAGAAGATTATTTATCTATAGTGAATATTTAGGACACAGAATTTCTGCCACTCTTGCTAAAGAGCTTTTCAAGTACGGAAACTTTATAAACAAGAAAGCAAAAGAGGCAGGATGGCATGAACATGTTGAGTGTTCCATTCGAAATGCTCAACGTTTCTTGGACTCTATCCTTTTAAAAAGTCGAAGCATCGAAGAATTCGCAGAAGTATTACATCCTGAGTATCTTAACTTATTAAGCTGTGATAATGATAATAGCGAAAAGCTAGAGCAGCTAAAAAAGTCAGACGAGGTTGTCAACTTCATCAAAAAGATGTACGATAGCTATGACTTCTCTGCAGCTCAAGAAGCTTCTTCTTTACCTTCTGACTTATCTGAGCTATTCCTTACAGCAGAAGAGACTACTGCTTATGATGAGTTCGAAGGCGCGCTAGGTTCTTTAAAAGATAAAATTATTGACAAGTAGGAGGAAAAAAGAAATGGCAAGAAAAAAGACTTATGAATTAGAAATCAGTACAAAGGAATTTAAGGTATCCGATATCCTAAACAAAGGCAGCGAGGCTCCTCTAGAGCTTCGCATCGCCTCTTTGGCAATTTTAAAAAGCTCAATAGCAGAAATGTCTGGTGAGGTTGCTAAGTGGAAAGGGGTATATGAAACTCTTTGCAATGAAATTACAACTTCATCATTTGAAAAAACAAACGAAAAATTAAGAGAAGCTTATGAGGCGCGTACTGGATTATGGGTTTCTGAAGATTGTTCTCCAAAAATCTTGATAAAAACAAAAGATGGTGGTACAATGAAGGTAACAGTGAAAGCCGGAGTCGATAAAAGATTCGAAATCAACTCTGCTCTAAAAGGAAAAGCTGTCTTAGATTTAATTCCAAATGAATATAAGACCGTCTCTGTCACCCTTAATAAGAAGGCAATTGAAGCAGACTTTGATAAAGGAAGTTTACCAGAATTATTGAGGAGATACTGCTCAAGCGCTCCAGTTGACATAACAAAACTATCAATTTCTTTAGGAAATAAAGAAGAAGAAGAGGGAGAATAAAGAAGAAAGAATAGGAGGAATATTATGAAGCTTAAAGATATAAAAAGAGAATATTTGGACAATACAGAAATATCGGAAGTTAGCATCCGATATGAGTCAGAAAACTTGGAAAAACATAACAAAACCATTAAGTTGGCAGCCTTCCTTGGGGGTGACCCCGAGGAGGACTTCGCCTCTTTTGACACAGCAACTTTCTTTGTTGAGAAGACACTGGAAGAGACAAAAAAGGGGACTGAAGAAATTACTCGTTTAGTAATTGAGCTTCCTGAAAGAGATAAGAATAATTTATATGTCTGTCACAAGGCTATTAAATTACTTACTCAGGAAAAGAACGCACTAAAAGAGCGCTGTGAAACCGCAGAACGTTCAGGAGAAGATATCTCTGCAATTATAAAGTTTTATAAGCAGGGCAACGAGTCTATTTATAGGATAGACAAAGCCCCCCTTGCTAAAAAGCTAGAGAAGACCCTTGAAAAAGCAGAAATGCCAATTTTGGAGCGTGTAGGATATTCTATTCGTCGTCCTGGCTTTTTGCCTTCTGAAAAGTTCCTTGTCCAAAAAGGATATGCTAAGATTATCCAAGAAATAAAAGCTTGTTTAAAAGAAGAAAGTCCTATCCCCATGTTTAATTACAAAGACAAGAGCGATCTGACAGACAAGCTTCATAAAGTTGTTCGAGCAATAATACTTGAGGAAAGCAAAAACGAAGAATTCTTAACCAGTGTTAAGAAAGAGGACAGTTTTAGCGGAAAAGTATTAGAAGAAACCCCAGAGCGATGGATTAACATAACTAATGGAATATCAGCGGAGGTTAGCTTTGTGTGCCGAATTGGAATTAGTAGACCAGAAAATATGTACTCATATGGCTGCAGTACTTTTGAAAGAATAAACACACTTCCTAGTGACCAAGAGCGTGTAAGCTACGTTGAGGTGAAAAAACTTTTTGAAAAAGAGAAGGAAATTTATCCACAAGGCACCCTAGTTGAACACTACCAGGCGATAAAAGGGGACAAATTTATAGAAGAGTTCAGGGACATTGAAGCTTATGATTACAGAATAGGTATAAAAGAAACAGAAGAGGCTCTATTAAACTTTGTTAAAGGTTTATTACAAGAAGAAGAGTCAGAAATTCATTCAAAATAATAAAAATTAAAGGAGGAAAAACGGAATGAAAGATGAAAAGTTTAGAAAGTTATTAGGAGAATTAATTGAAGAGGAGGGAATTGAAGAAGAAGACCAGCCTCTTCTTCTAACCGACCATTCGTATGATAAGTCAATTATTGGACTAACCGCATTAGACGGACGTGTAGTATACTCTTATGAGTCAATGATTCAAGAATTTATGGAGGACGAGGGATGCGAGGTGGCAGACGCTATTGAGTGGCTTGAATACAACACCATGAGAGCCATCGGCTATGGAGATACAGGTCACAACCCTATTATTGTAACATTATCAAAGGAAGCAATCGAGGAAAGAATGTTTATTCTGGACTATCCCGATACCCCAGAAAAGAAGCAAGGAAAGGAGGGAGAGTAATATGAATAAGGAAGTTTTTGTATTAACACACTGCACAGCAGAAAAGGACTATCCTCCAAAAGTATTTACCAGCAAGAAAGCTGCTATGGACGCTTTTAGAGAGCAGTATTATGATATGTGCAGAACTTATGTTGAAAGTATTAAGGACTGCTATTTACTTGAAGACACAGCAATTTTTGTTCATGACGATGACACATATGATACTTTCCAGGTATTTAAAGTGCCAGTAATTGAAGGGGGCGAGTAATATGGATGAGCGCACCACTTTACACATGCAACTCTTAGACCTTAAGAATGAAATTTCAAACACAAAACTAATTATTTCATCCATAAAGCTAGATATTGAGATTACTCATAACAAAGAAAAAGCGGCTAAGTTGAAGAATAAACAGTTCTTTTTACTTAGAAGACTAAGAAGTCTTAGTTCTCAAAAAGCAAAGCTTGAAAAACAATATTCTATTGTATGTAAAGGAGAAAGAATGGAGACGTGGTAAAATGATTATTGTAAAAATTCAATTTGAAAAAGGGTCTAGCAAAACATATGATTACCTATTGTTGAACCCCTCTAAATTTAAGGTTTGTAAAACCAAACCACTTTTATGGGTTAAGGGAGTAATTGTAGACCAAGAAATAACTTCTCCAATGTACATTGTCTCGGCAAGAAAAGAAGAGACGTTACCTTCGCATGTAACTTCTCAAATTGTCTTGATGGACAATGCTAACCGTGTTGCAGTGCAGCATCTTGGTGGGTGCAGAAAAACCCCACCCCCAAGACCCACCGCACCCATCACGCCCGCAAAGGAAGAGGTCTGCTCTCCAAAGACTGAGAAAAAGATAGACAAAGACTATCCAGAAATCGAAGAGTGGATTAAAAAATCTTGGCCAAAAATGCTGGAAGATGTGGACAAAATGCATAGAAAAATGAAAAGGAAATACCCTTTTCTAAAACTATTTTAAAAGGAGGAAAAAACAATGACAGCTGAAGAATATGTAGTAAAAAGAATTGAAGATTTAGAAAAGGAGGTGGCTACTCTAAAGGCCGAATTAGAAGATAGAGTTACTGCTTATAACAATCTTCTTGCAATATCAAAAGAAAAGCGTGCGAAATTGGCTAAGTTAGAGCAAACCATAGAGAAATATGGAGACCCCGTAGAAGAAGACCCATCAAATACAGGTGCTCTTCATTTGAATCTTTACAAACCTTATATGGGTTATGCTTCTGACGAAGACGTGGAAACTTTCAAAGACTTTAAGTTCCTTCATAGCTTTTTCCCTAAAATTAAGCCAGAAGTAGAAGAAGAAAAGGAAGATGAACCTGACCTATTTGAAAGAAGTGCCGAAGAAATTGTAGAAGACTTGACAGATGATGATGTGAAAGAAAAAAAAGATGAAGAGGTAGAAACAGAAAAGAAGGAGGAGTAGGAAATGAAAGTAGAAATTTGTAGTGACCACACGGGCAAGATGGAGGGTATAGAGAGTATCTCAACCTCTGTTTTACTAAATCCATTTTGTCAAAAGAACAGGAAAATACTAGGGAGCATCTGCACTCATTGTTATGCAGAAAACCTAGCTAAGATGTACTCTGGTTTGGCAGCTAGACTCGCCAGGAACACTGAAGTTTTAACCAAAGAAGTGATAAAGTGGGAAGATTTACCAGAGATTCCTCTTAAGATTGGAGGAAATAACATTTTTAGGTTTGAAGCTTTCGGGGACATTGTCAACGAAACTCATCTTTTGAATTATTACAACATTGTAAAGAAAAACCCTTGGATAAATTTCTCTCTCTACACAAAAAGATACACTCTTGTAGCGAAGTTTTTTGATAGAGAAGATATTGATATCCCACCAAATTTAACACTTATTTTTAGCTCTTTGATGGTAAATATTCCTATCAATATTTCGTCATTAAAAACACCAGGGAAATTTAGAAAAGGCCAGATAAAGACCTTTACTGTCTACGAAGGTAGTTATATTAAAAAACACCCAGAACTAAAAATAAATTGTGGTGCCAAAGCATGTGCAAAATGCAAGCTGTGCTATTTAAAAAATGAAGTTGAAGAAATTAGAGAAATTCTAAAATCTGAGAGAAATAGTACAGAGCGTTATTTTTCTATGAAAGACCCTAAGAAGCGTGAAGAGATTATTAAAGGGGTAGATGATTTTATAGAAAAAGCATTTAAGGACAATGGAGGCGTAATAGATGAAAGATAATTTTGATTTATACTTGGAGGACATAGAAAAGTATTCTCCGCTATCCATAGAGGAAGAACAAAAATATGGGAAAATACTAATAGATGAAAAGTCCTCCGAAGAAGAAAAGATCGCAGCCAGAAATACTATCGTAAACCATAATTTGAAATACGTGGTTAAGGTTGCAAGAATTTACAAAGGAAAGTCTGGCTACTCTGGTATTCCGATGGAAGAACTGGTTGGGGCTGGCAATGTTGGCCTTATGGTCGCTGTTGAAAGATATGACTGGAAAGTTGGAAGGTTCTTAACTTATGCCGACTTTTGGATTAAGTTGCACATACAAAAAGCGCGCAACGAAATTGTTAATGTATTTAATAAACCAAACCATGTGGTAAAGGCTATTGTCCATATAAATAATGTAAAAGGAGAGCTAGAGCAGTTGCTTGGCAGGCCTCCGTATACAGAAGAAATAGCAGAAGCTATGGACGGTGAGCTGACTATTAACAAAATAGAAGAGATTCTTATGCAAAGCAGCAGAAAGGTTGTTTCTTTGGACGCCTCTCCGCAAGACGCAGAAGACGATGATATGAGTTACAGCGAGGTTGTTGCTGGAGATGGGCAGTCACCTTTAGAAGTGACACTAGAGAAAGAAAGGAATCAAGTGTTGCGAGAAATGCTTACTGAAATACCCTACGCAAGCAGAAGAACCATAGAACTCTCCTTTGGTTTAACTCAGGAGGGGGAGAAAACTTTGGAACAGATCAGTGAAATTCTTTATGCTGAGGGGGTTTGTAACGAAAAAGGCGAGAAGTATACCAAGCAAAACGTCTCGTTATTAAAAGCAAAGGGGCTCGAACTAATTAAAAAGAACAGGAAGTTAATGGAGGTCCTTGCAGAATATATGAAATTGCTATCTAAAAATTAGGAAAGGAAGGAGGATTGTCAATTGAAAAAAAAGAGGATAAATCTTGGTAGTATGCAAAAGTACAACAGTGCTTGCACTTCTATCAATGCAGGTCACAAGGTTCCTGTTGCGTCTCGAATTGCTGGAATGCTCGGAGAACCTGGCGATTGGGTTCTAGATTATGGAGGTGGTCGATATGATTCGGCCACCGAATATTTAGCAACGGTTGGTATGACTAATGTAATCTATGACCCATACAATCGTGGGGAAGAAGAAAATCTCAGAGCTTTGAGTAAGACCGACTACCAACTAGCAACACTATCTAATGTCCTTAATGTTATTATGGAGGAGAGAATCCATCATTATATCTTACAGGACATAAAAGACCATCTTTGCACGGAAGGGACTTTGATAGTAAAAATCTATGAAGGAGACAGAAGTGGGAAGATAAAAGTGGATGAGAAGAGGAACTCTTGTCAGCTTAACCTGAAGACAGAGCAGTATCTTCCAGAGGTTGAAAAAGTCTTTGGCGGAGACAATGTGAAGCAGTGCAGAATGCGTGGAACCAGCGTGATTCTGGCAAAAAAGAAAGACTAAGAAAAGGGGTGAGGGGACAAATGGATAAGGAAGTAGACTTCAGAAAATGTTGTGCCGTAAGTGGCTTTAACACTAAACAGGTTTGGGTTTATACAGAAGAACATGATGCTTATATAGACCCACCAGCCAGTGTGCTAAAAGAGATTGATGACCAGGTAGATGACTGGTGGGATTTTAGCAAGAAAGAAGACTTGCTGGATGAGATAATAAAAAAAGACCCAGATTGGCTTCAGGATATCGAATACAGATATTCTGCAGATGATTTTGAAATTTAAAAAATAAGGAGGAAAATATTATGGAAGATTATAAGTTTCAAGGAAAATTTAAGAATGAGGAAATGTTAAAAAAGATTGTGGATTGTCGCGGAGATGACTTAAGTCAGGCTCATCTTGGCTGGTCAGTGGAACTAGCTCTAGAAGGCGCTCTAGGGGTAGCATATGTTGGAATAAACTTTATAGAAGGCACTGTTGAGTATGGTGATGACTGTAAAGAGCTAAAAGAATCAGACGTAAGTGAAGCTTTGCGTAAATATATTGGTGCAGAGCTAGATGAACCGGAGCTCCCAGAAGTATGGTCAGTGTTCTGCAATGGCGAATTCTTGGGCAGCGTAGCGGCGAGAACAAAAGACACGGCATATCAGGCAGCGGAACAAAAGTTTGTTGGTAAATATAATTCAGATACTCGACTAGAAGTCATCAAAGAAAAGGACGAAGTAGCCAAACCAGTCACCGTGAATCAGTTGTTAAGGAATCTGAAAGAGCTAAAGCAAAAAGGATACGGCAATGCACCAATCTTCATTACAGATGATGAGGAGGGCAACGGCTACCATGGACTATGGTACCTAGGAGAGCCTGCATGCGATTTAGACATGCGTGAAGAGGTTGAGGCATCAAACAGTGATTTATATTGTTTAGAAAATAAAGATATGGCCATTTACATGGGCTAAGAAGGAGGATAAGGTATGCATTCAAGAGTTTTTAAATTACAATCAGACTTCACAAAGGAGTTTTGTCAAATAAAAGAAGGAGATTATGAAGAGAACGGATTCGTAGGAGGCATCGCTGATTATGTCCAGGAAGAGAACGCTAAAGATACTGTAAATTCATATAATTGGTTACAGGATTCATCACTTGGAAAAGTAGTCTCTGTTGAGATTGGTGAAGTCTCAAAGGAAACACTCCCAGACGCAACTCTGACTGTTGACAGAGAAAAGGCGAGAGAATTCCTGGAAGAAAGAGCCAAAGAGATTATTGAGTGTTTTATATCAAAAGGAGCACAGGGCTTCGGATGGGAGATGCGAGAAGCCGTGGGAGGAGCCAAGTTTGGCTTTTATTTTGATATAGATGGTTCGTATTATACAGATGTCGAGTTCTTGTCCTATTGTCTTACCTATAACCCAGAGGAAACCAGATACATCAAATTCAGGTTGGAAGGAACACTGGATTATCATTCTTAAAGAAAGGGGGTTGAAACATGGCTACAATTTGTCCGTTCTGTGATGAGAAGAGAAGGTGCGATGAATGTAAGTTCTCGCGCCCCGACCCTGACCGTTACAATGAGAACAGTTGCTGGGTAGACGTTGACCTTAAGTCAGGGAAGCTCCCAGCAGAAGAAGTAGAGGATATCCGAATGAGATATCTCAGAATGTATTTAAAGATGAAGGAGGAAAAATAATGGAAATCACAATTAAGTACAGAGATGAAATGAGCAACGGAGAGTGGAGAACAACAAAGTGCGTTGTTTCAGACATTGAGGAGGCAAAAAGGATCTACGGGCTAGACGGTTCAGACCCGACACTGCTAGAATATGTTATCACCGAGATTGATGGAGTGGAAACACCGGAAGGTAAATCTTTCCATTCATCTTTAAAGAAAGGGGGTGAAGAATAATATGACAGCAAAAGAATGTTATGAAAAAGCATCTCAGGTATACGGCGTTGTACCAAAAATGATAGGGGTGTATGACCCAATGCGTATTTTCCCTGAATACGCGGATGAATTCCTAGAAACTTCTGGGGATGAGATATATGAGGGATGTTACTACTCAGATGAGCATGATTGTCTGGTTTTATTTCCTGTAGGAATGATTGAAGTAGAGGAGGTTCAAAATGTATAATTACGTAATGCTAATAGGAAAAGTAAAAGAAGTTAAGGATGAGACGGTTGTCAATAACACAACCACTCATTTAATTATCAGCTGTGCAGAGGCAGTCAGTGCTGATGGTGTGCAAGAGGCAGACGACATAGACGTAAGACTCTATGACTACATGGCAGATATCGCAAAAGAAAGGTTGGTGATTGGCGAAACAATAACCGTAAAAGGAAGATTGCATCAGTCGAACCATCCAAGTTTGTGCTATGTCATTGGAGAGCGAATCATCTGGATGCGAGGTAAAGATGGAAGATGAGACTAACCCTGATGGAAAAAAAGATTGTTAAAAAGCTTACCGAATACGCGATCGAGCTTGAAAAACAAGATGGAATAGAGTATCATAAAGGTAAAAAGAGAGAGGAGAGGAAGGAGCTGCGCAAGCTCCTTAGCTCCATCTTAAAAAAAGTAACTAAAGACATTGAATCAGAGGAGGAAAAGAATAATGAAGAACTATAATAACATCATTGAAAGATATATCAACAATATTAACTACTACGCAGCACCTGGAATGGCATTAAACCGTATCGTTGCGTTTCAAGGTAATAAAATGTTCCTGGAATCATGTCCAGAAGGCGTAGATGTAGAGAAGGACGGCCAAATCTTTGAAGACTACATCAATCACGAGGTTGCTCCATGGGTGCTTGTGTGTGGTATCATGCTATCAGGCATGGATCATGGAAGTTTCGTAAGAAATCGAGACTATTGTAAGGCAAAAGATGTTGAGCGAAAGAAGGAGGAAGACTACTATCTGGATACCGACATCTTGAACTATGCATATGCTTGTATGGCAGCCTACACCGAACATGCAGAAGGTAAAGAAGGCATCACCTTGGTTGAATACATTGGCGAGGCAGGAACATGCACTGTGAGTGAATTCAAAGATGAGGAAGACATGTACAGATACGTAGGTGAGTTCCTTGAAGAAGTGGAATCATATGAAGAATGCTATGAAGAGGAGGATAAGTAAGATGGCAGCAAAGAAGAAAACATTAAAAGAAATATTCCAGGAAAGATTCAACCAGATGTATCCAGGAAGAAGATTGCTTGCGATTCATCTGGACGGGTTCACCCATACAGTTATATTCGATGGTGGAACCAAGGACTCAGTAATCAGGTCTGAGTTGTACAGTTCTTTTGTTGGTAAGGAAGAGGCATCATGGTACGGAATGAATAATGAAAGAACCGTGGTAATGTTCGAAGGGTTCGGGAACAGTTCGTACCAGAACAACCCGAAAGAAATAGTTTATGTGGACCCAAAAGACAGATAAGGTAAATAGGAGGAATGAATATGGAAAAGAAAATAACTTATGAAGTAAAAAGAAGTTTAACAAGAGATGAACTCTTTGATGTCTTAGCAACGGCAATAGAAGGGGGCATAGGATACTGGGCATGTTTGGATAATACAACGCTCGAATGGGCAAAGGCTCGTTCCCAAGTAAAGAAGGAAATGGGAGATGATTACTGCATAGAAGATGTTATGATTCAGATGATTAACAATGGTGATAACATAAAATTCTTTGATGCAGAAGACCCAGACGAAGGGGAAGACCCAAACATGTGTTGGTACTTAAACGCAGATAATCTGAGCCGTGGATGTGCTCTGTATTCAGAGAATAGAGGAGATTTGGTTGAGCGTTTAAGAAATGCCGATTTCGATGCGGATGAGGCAGACTGTCTAATGCAATACGCTCTGATTGGCGAAATTGTCTTTGGATAGAAAGGATGTGAAAGAATGCCAACAGCAAAAGAATACGAGTTCATTTATGAAGGAAGAGGTATTAATGAAGACACAGGTGAGTCATGGAAGGTTAACCGAATCACCCGCAGAGTGCAAATCTCTGTGGGGAAAGTCCCATCGGCGTACAACTGTCTTTATGCGCTTTTGGTAGCAGGACTCAGAATTACAAATGAGGATGCAAAAGAAAAGATGTCTGATATGGACATTGCAATCGCTGCTTACCATGACACACCAAGGTTTTTAGAAGGCTTAACATATTTCTCAGTGAAGGAGGTAGAATAACATGTTTAAAGAGATGAGAATTGTTTTTACAGCAAAGAAAGACCCAGCTTATGAGGCTGGGCAAATTTCTTTCAATAGGGAAGGATTTCGTTGGGAGGTGAAGAGGCAGCTGTCTGGTGCCACGGCCTACGGTGACAGGTCTGAGCACTCGGTGATTGTCATTGACCATCCAGAGTTCGGCGGCAAATATTACGACACAAGATATGATGGTATCCCAACCCAGAAGGAAAAGTGGATACAATTCTGGAAAAACCAGATTGAAGACCGTGTTGGAGGCATTGAGCTTGAACCAGATATGGAAACTTATGAAGAAAGAGAGGAGGAATAAAATATGCATTCAAGAATTTTTAAGGTACAATCAGATTTAAGTAAGGATTTTGAAAGATTAAGAGAGGAGGACTATTATGACAACGGATTCTTAGACTCAGTCGGAGATTATGTATCAGAAGACACAGATGTTAAAGAAGACTACGAGTGGTTGGCAAAAGGCACAATGTCTGAGCTATACACAGTGCGTTTCGAAGGAGAAGTTGAGTTAGAGAAAGTCTACGAAGACGACCCAGATTCAATGCCTCTTGCATACTTGGACATTGATGTTGATAAAACTAAACAGTATGTAGATAAGAGGTTGGCTGACTACGCAGAGAGAGTTGCTAAAGACCCTCACTTCGCTCTTTCATACACAGGAGAAGAGATGGTTAACGGAGACTTCGGTGGCTTCTACATCGAAGAAGATGGATGGGGATACGAAACACTGTTCAGGTTCCTTGTCCGTGTAGTACAGTTACACAAAGAAGGTATCGCAACATACCGATTAGAAGGTTCACTAGATTATCATATGTAAGGAGGGAAAGAAAATGACACTAGATGAATTTAAAGAAAAAATTACAGTAGTTAAGAGAGCCAATCTAGAAGACATAGAAAAGATTCGCAGATTCAACCAAAGAAATGGCACGGATGAGAGCTGGGAATATGAGGAAGGCTATGACAACGCATTGAAGTATGTGCTAAAATTATTAGAGGAGGTGAAATAACAATGGCAAAATATGACCAAGAATATGTAACGAAGTGGCTTGAGAAACATCCTCAGGGCTACTGCAACATCGAGGATGATAAACGCGCGCGCGGAACAATCAAGTTACTATGTCAAATAGTTGCCGACGGGTATCAAAAGAGAGGTTCGAAAGACATTCAACAAGCGATTCTGGATGTGGAATGGTTGCTTCAAGATAACCTAAGTGCGTACGGCAAAAAAGTTTTAAGAAAATATTTTAAAGAAAGAGATTTATTATAGGAGGAAAAAGATTATGCCAAATTGGACAACAACAAAAATTATCGTGAGGGGGAACCCAAACGACATAGCAAGACTTGTGAAAAGACACATTGTAAATGAGGAAGGGGGCTACGGACAGTTCTTAGACTTTGATACTATAATTCCAGAACCAGCGACTCAAGAGGAATGCCCTGACGAATACCTCATCAAAGATGCAGCAGATGCTAAAAAGCATTCTCTGGCTTATGATGAAGATAATGAAAGGAGATGGTTCAACTGGTACTGTTGGCATTTAGATTTCTGGGGAACAAAATGGAATAGTCGAGATGCTGATTGTCCATCATGGGTAAGAGTCAAGGAATTAAGAATGGATAAGATAGAGATCTGGTTGTACACAGCATGGGCTCCGGCCACTCCAGTGTATCAGATGCTCCAGGAGATGTATCCAAAATGCGAGATCGTGGTGTATTATGTAGATGAGGGAGGCTTCTTCGCCGGAAAGATTGATTCCACGGGAGAAATTACAGAAGTATCCCCAGTGACTGAGCTTGGCCGGGAAATCTGTCAAGAACTAGACGTGGACTTCTCAGACTGTGAAGAAGAGTGTGAAGAAGAATAGAAAGGAGGTGAAGAGGCATGGAAAGAGAATATACAATAGAATTAATGGAGTTTGTAGGTGTTTACTTCCCCAAACTTCACAGAATAACCGTAAGTGCTTTTAATGTGGGAGAGGCGATTGAGAAGGCATTTGGTGAGATAGGTGTGATTCTATATCCTGAGGACATAGAGAGCGCAAAGGAAGACATAGACGAAGACAGTTATAATGAGATGTTCAACCCTAGGTCAAATGATTATATGGCAATAAAGTATAATTATATTTTAGATGTTTATAAAGAATCCAGCTATCGTTTGTTAAGAGGATACTGTGGGAAGAGAAAGTGCTTTGACATAGTATTAAAAGATGAATACAGTATTTAAATAAGGAGGAATAAAATATGGGATTAGATATGTGTTTATATGTAAAGAAGTATGAATCATGCTGTTCATGGAGAGGCGATTATGAAAAGAAAAAGGTTGGTTTTTATCCAGAGGAGCTAAAAGAGATTGGGGAGCAAATAGATAAGAACAACTTCATGTCCAAAGAGACTTTGTATCAGGTTGCGTATTGGCGAAAGTCAAACATGATTCACAGATATTTTATAGAGAGATGCGCAGATGGCCAGGACGATTGCAGCCCTGTTTATGTACAGCTAAAGGACATTAAGGACTTGGTACAGTTATGCTGTGACGTAATTGCGCATCCAGAAGACGGGCCAGAAAAGTTACCAACCACAGGAGGCTTCTTCTTTGGCAGCACAGATTATGAAGACTGGTATCTCCGTGACCTGGAATACACCGTGGAGATCCTTAAACCTGTGATTTCTTTTATGGAAGAAAGAAAAGAAAAAGGCGAAGATTGGTCATTAGAATATCACGCCAGCTGGTAATCCGGCTGGCTTTCTGCTGTAATATGATAAGAGGAGGAAGAATAATATGAAAAAAGGGTGTTATGGATGTGACTGCGGAAGTGCTGCAGTAAGAATTGGAAAAAATTTAATATTATATGGAAACGGCGTCGGCGATGGAGAGTACGAGGTGTTCGAGTTTGAAAGCGAGAAAGAGTTTAATAAGTATTGCGAAGAGAACCATGTTCACAGACCATACTTCATCTCGGCAGCAACATTTAGGGACGCAGAAGTAGTGGATGGCGATTGCGGACCAATAGACAGCTTAAATCAGCTATTTAAATTAAACGGTAGATATGGAATCTACAACAGCAACTGCGGATGGGAACTAGCTGGACAAGTATATTTTGTTAAATGGGAAGACTAAAGGAGGAAGAATAATATGTCAACAAGAAGCTATATTTGTATTGAAAGAAAGAAGCCAACAGGCGAAATTTGGTATGAAGGAGTTTACTGCCACAGTGATGGATACCCAAGTTACAATGGCAAAATTTTGTATAACTACTATTCCAAGAGAGAAGATGTCGAGAAACTTATCTCGTTAGGGGATTTATCGGTTCTAGATAAACGCATTGAGCCTACGGAGGGTTCTGGACACTGCTGGGACTATGATAAGAGAGAAAGGGGTGTTTGCGTATTCTACGGAAGGGACCGAGGTGAAGAGGGAGTAGAGCCTAAAGAAGTAAAACTTGAGGAACTCGTGTCAGACATCTGGATAGAGTACATCTACGTATTTGGTTTAGACGACGAGTGGAGATGCTGTGCAAATGACTTAAGTAAAATGGCAGCTTTAAAAGATGTACTTAAGAACGAAGATATTTTATGAAAATAAGGAGGTGAAAGAATATGAACATTAAAGATTTCGCATATGAATTATATAAGGTTAAATGGATTGGCAGCCATTGTAATTTGCAAGTTTTGGAAGAAACAATAGCTGATGCTTTTGAAGATGGAATGAGTGTCCAAGATTACATTCGTGAATACGGCTTCAAAAGACTAAATGAGTGTTTCGTTTCTTATGAGGAGTTCATTGACTATGAATATCAAGAAGAGGAATGTATGGTTGATATTTTCGATGGAAACCAAAAGTATCTTAATTTGTGGAAGAAAGATTTAGAGGAGGAAGAATAATATGAGTTGGAGCATGGGTAGTATTGATTGTATTGCAGTAAAAATTGATAATGATTATGTTAGGGCATTAAAAAAAGATGTTGAGGAGTATCGTGTAAATCCTAAAATGCTTGGAAAGATGTCCGAGGAAAAGCAAAAGCAGTTCGAATGGTTGCTAGACACTCTTGAAGCAGATGATTTGGAAGATGTTGATGCTTTCTATAACCATTATTGTGATTATCTAAGCCAATATGATAGTGATAATTACGCTCAAGAAACAAAGATAGATTTCGAAAGCGGTGAATGCGATGGCAAAGTAAGAGATTTTGACGGATACGTACTTGAGATCCGCTGGGGTGCCGAATCTATTTACAAACCAGAATTTAGTTCAAAAGAATCTCTGAAAGTAACCGTAGAAGAAGCTTTCTATATGCCAAAAACATTTAGTTGGAAAGACAAAATTATATTTTTAACAGGAGTGTGGGAAGGATAATATGAAACAAGAATACTATATTGAAGTAGTGGACAAACGAGTGGACTTAGATCCACCATATGTGTGGCAAAGTGAACCGTTTGCTACGAAAGAAGAAGCTTTGAAACTTGGTAGAAAGGTCGCTGCAAGCTTTAACCGCAGCGACTTGTCTTTCTTATTAAAGAAGAGCCCGTGGTCATATCTAAATCCAGCTTGGGAAGTTTCAGCTAAAGGAGTAAAGAAAAATCTTGAAACAAGGCTAATGGTAATGGACTGGATTAACGAAGAAGAGTATGAGGTCGGATTCTTAGAAAAAATAAAATAAAGGGGGTGGAAAGAATGACATACTTGGTGGAAATTAGAAGAACTGTCGGAGCTTACAAGACAGTGGCAGCCTGCTACAATATAAAGGTGGCCCGTAAAATCTTTGAGGAAACAAAGAAGAACAACGGGTTCGGTCAAGGCTATCCTGAGGTCTTGGAGATGACGGATAAGCAAAAGAAAATGGAACCGCATGTTAAAGCGTGGGCTAAGGTTGGCGGGGCACATCACAATGTAATAGTTAGAATAAGAAAAATTTAAGGAGGAAAATTAGTATGGATACAGGTTGGACAGTATTTGTAGTTATTTTAGGCATTGACATTATAGGTCTTACAATGTTGGGCATTCTTGTAAAAGATACTCTAAAAAACAAAAAACGAGACGACCACTTTGTAAAGTATATAGATATGGGTCCAGTTGCAACTGACCCTATTCCTGATGAAATATGGAAAAATATAAAGGAGGAGGAAATTTAACATGGATGAAATCAGAGTAAGAGTTAAAGGCGGTTATTTAAGAGCAAACAGCAGCGACGATCCGGATTATCCAGGCATAGATGTGGAGTTTGTGCCAGATAATTATGATGGGACATTCACAATCCCAAGAGTCTTATTTGAACAACCACAAGACAGAACAGATATTCAGTGCAGAGCATTGATCTGGGGAAACAAAGATGAAGAAGATTATACAGCTGAAGTAGAATGGAAGAAGGAGGAAAAATAATATGAAAGAACTAAAAGAAATTCTAACAGTGAGAACAAGAACAAGAGACTTGTTAATATTGGAGGTGAAGCCAAATTCGGTTATGGATCTGATTGAGAACGGGTTCAACGGCAATGAGAGGCTATTTAGACTGCAAGTAGAAAGAAGAGGAGGATTTTATGGAGACGACAAATACTACACACCATTTTTTGGTAAAGAGAACGAAACCGTGCTAGACAAAGGCGGCACTTATCACTGGGGCGGCACCAGCTCAACCGTGGCGTCAGACGAATTCAGAATGCAACGCGACAGAATTGTTGCAGTTGCCAGAAGCTTAGGCTTTAATATTTAATTTAAGGAGGAAAATAATATGAAATATATTGAAATAATTGACACTGCATATTTTGAAAAAGATGATACTGATTTATCATTTATTATTGCGGTTAGTGAAGATGAATATGAATTACTAAAGAGCGATTTAAAGCACATTTTAGATAATCAAGAAGAATATGATAATGTTTGGGATGCAATGATGGACTGCATTGAAGAGCATGGCGCAGAACGCATTTGCCCAGACTTTAGTATGAAATGGTAGGAGGAAGAGTATGAAAAAAGAAAGATTAAAAGAAATTATTGGAGATTTAGTTAATGAGCTAAACGATATGTATAGTCGTTATTTAGACAATGATGACTTTGGTGATTATATTACAGACTTATTAACAGAAGAAGAAGCAAAAGAACTAGGTCTAGATGGTTGGTTCGGTGAAGAAGAGGAGCCAACCGACGAAGATTATGAAGAGCAGTTCGGTAGCGAAATGGCAATTCGAATTTGTCGAGCAAACGGCATTCCATTAAGTGACATCGAAAAATATGGTTCTGACGCATATTGGATTAACGATGGAATCAACAATCTTCAAGACCTATATGATATCAATGAGGACTTTGTATTACCTACAGGGGACGAAGAGTTAATAAGAGATTACAGAAAAGAAATTTTAGAGGAGGATGAAGAATGGAAAAATTAAATTATCAACATCTAAAAATTAACTGGGAAGCAGATATTGACATTACAGACTACATTCTTTCTTTGGAATTAGAATGCGTCAATGATAATGCTATTGATACCATTGATAAATTCAGAGAAGAGAAAGGCTTTACCGATAAGGCAAGCTCTTCAGACAATGAAGTATATTACAATCTATATCTTGTTTACAGTTTAGCAATAAATACTTATCATGTAGAAGTATTTGTTAACAATAGTGAAGGAGATGATTATGCAACATACGAATTTGAATTAGAAATATCAGAAAGTGATCTAAGGTCAATTTTGGCTTCGTGTATATTAAAACTAACAGATTAGGAGGAATGAAATATGACATTACAAAAATTATTAGACTTAAAAATTATCCACGACAATGTCGTCGTCTTCATTGAAGAAGTGGAGGACTCAGGAAAGTATAGATACAAGGAAGAGTTCAATGTAAACAGAATCTTAGGAAGAGCTGTTACGAAAGCAGACCTTGTAAAAGCCGGAGTGAGAGAAGAGCTCTTCTCATATAAGGTTGTGTCCATCTGGGGCGACAGACACCCATTCAAAATGGGAGTAGTTATAAAAGAACAAAAAAAGAAAGGAAGGATTTAATCATGAAAACATTAAGAGAATTTTTCGAGAAAAAAGAAAGAGTCGAAGGAAGTGAGCGTGAAAAACTGTTTGAGGAGTTCGAGCAAGAGCATGGAATTGAGGGACTAATCTATGACGCAAGATTAGTCATGTCAAGAACGGGTGACATGTGGTATGGAGGTTCGGTAATTTTGTTTAGCTATAAAGACTTGCAAATCAGCATCTCCGCGATAGGCGACGTTGACGCAAATGTCTTTTTACTTAATGAGAAAGGAGACATCGTCGAAGAAGACAACATTTGCGACCACAGCAACTCGGGCGTCCTTGGTGACTATTTACTAGAAAACGGTGTGACTTCCGATAATGAAGTGCAATGGGCGAGTGACTTAATAGAAAAGGAGGATTATGACCCAAGCCAATACAAAGGTTACAAGGCTATCGTAGACTACTCATTTGGGAACAACAACTGGGTCGAAGTTTACGCCACAGACGAGAAAGGAGAATATTACAATGATGATGGGGTTTGGTCGCTAGACGACGTGCTTGCTTACGACTTTGACGAACTTCTTAAAGAGATCTGTGCGAATGTCGAGAGAGAAAGAAATAAAAAATTAGAAAGAAAAGAGGAGGAAGAATAATATGACAATTAGAGAAGTAAAGCAGTGGTGGATTAATGAAATCAACGAGGGGTTAAAAAGGATAGGTATGTCCATAAAAGATTCCTCGATAATGAAAGTTTATGACGCCTCGAAGGAACGCGGCATGGATAAGAAGCTATGGCTAATCGGAGAATGCGAAGACGGTAAGGTGTTTTATTATTACATGTACATCACCAAGAAAAACGAGATAAAGAAATACAACGGCTCCGTTTGCGCAAACACTAAGCATGATTTCGAAGAAGACGTGAAGGACTACAAATATCTAGGAAGAGTATCACGAGAGGAGGCAAAGTAATATGGAAATATTTAAAAATTTAGGCGAAGAGAAAGCGAAAGAGTTATTTGAAGAGCTCAAATCCAAAGGCATGTCTGATGATGATGCTTTTGGAGAAGTGTATTCAATGGAATGTAATTTAGATGATGAGGAGGAAGAATAATATGGAGAAAGAAGTATTGAACACAAAAGATTATGTACAAAGATACAAGGACGAGATCCAAGACGAACTAAACAAACGAATAAGAGGGTGTAACTTATATTATTCGACAAAAGGGAAAGCAATATTTAAAGGCAGAATTATAAAATGCTTTGTAAAATGCTTTAAAGAATATCTACAGTATAACACGGTAGCGATCGACATTGTGACTGACCGCGATGGTGAAAGATTAACCGTAGCGACTCTTGTGGAATGTCTTTACAGTGAAAATGTTGGATATGATTATTTTATAACAAAGGAGGAGGAATAAAATATGGGAACTTGTTATTCAGCAAATGTTAAGTTAAAATTTAAAGAGGAGGACAGCCAAAAAATCCTAGCTAAGATGGAAGAATGCTATCAAAACCATCTATCTCAGAGGGTGAACTTCGGGATCGAGCTATACCCATTTAAATCACCATCATCAATCGAAGATTACATGGCACTGTACTTTGTAAGTCATCAGCGCATGTATGATTTGGAGAAGAGAAGATGGAAGAATGGAAAGGTAACTTATTCCGTAGAGACGGGGTTCGACGCATCATACGGATGGGAAATGGTAATGCTTGATCTGTTCGAAGGATTGGCCGAGTATTTAGAGAGAGGAAGTATTCTAGACATGTGGCCAGACAACTATCATGAGACCTACCGTATTAAAGATGGGAAAGTCTATTAACATAAATGGAATAGGTACGTAAATTTTATGTCGGAGGACACTAAGAAGAAAGGAGGCATTAAAAATGCAAAAAAAGTTTTTCAGGAAACTTGACAGGGGCCCGTGAAAGGCTATAATAGAAGTGTGATAAAAAAACTGCTTAAAAAATATTAAAAATTATTAATAAAAGGAGATAAATGTATGGAAACGATAACAAAAGTAATAAAAAATCTAGAAGAATTCACCATGCCACAAGCATACGCTGCCGTGGAAGCTGCGGGCATTGAGGCAAAAAAGCCATCAATTCGTGCGAGAGTCTACGAAGCAGTGGACAAAGGAATCCTTCAAAAAATAGCTAAAGGTATTTACAGAAACAACGACTGTCTTTTGATTCAGGGAGACGGCCGTGACTTAAGCTTCCTGGAAGACGGTTCTATTGATGCAATCATCACGGACCACCCATATGATATCAAAGCTGCTAACAATGGCGGCGACCGTCACTTTGCAACCTATGACTGCTTCAGATACACGCAAAAGGATTTCAATGAAAAAGCTCGTGTATTAAAGAAAGGAAGCTTCTTGGTTGAGTTCTTACCTGAAGAGTCAGCTGAAAACTTCGAATACCTCTATCAGATAAAAAAGATGGCAGAGGCAGCTGGCTTCAAGTACTACGCGAAGGTTCCGTGGAAGAAGGGAAGCTTTATCTCGAACTGCGGCAGAAAGTCAAAGAACACGGAGGATGTTATGATTTTCTCGAAGGGTGAGGCTCGCTGCTTGCGCCCCGATGCAAAGAAAGACAAAGCTGAACCTGGTGTTCGTCACTTCATGAAGGGAGCTGCTGGAATGCTTCCAACATGTTTTGATTTCCAGAAACCAGGAAAGAAAGAAATGATTCACCAAGCTGAAAAACCGCAAGAGCTTCTGGAGGCCATCCTAGATTATGTCACACTAGACGGTGAAACAGTTCTAGACCAATTTGCGGGTTCAGGGGTTCTGGGGGCAGCGGCCCTAGCTAAAGGCCGCCGCAGCATCTTAATAGAGCTTGCAGATGAGTTCATAGCTAAAATTAAAACAAGACTTGGATTAAAGGAGGAATTAGTGTTATGAAATCAAGTTTAAACAAAACAGAATGCGTGAAGGCAGCAACGTATGTTTTCTGCCAGACATGCGAAAATTCAACTTCAGGGAATTTTTACATCTCAATTGAGGAGGTTGAAGAGTACATCGGGAAAGAAATCAACGAAGAGGCATTTTACAAAATCTGCACCACGATTCGATTAGAATTCGAAGACCAGGTATTGGACGTCAACGAAGATGACGATGAATACGCCTGGGAAGAAGGCGAGTTCAATATGAACATCGGAACAAACTACATCCTTCATGAAGAAGAGATGAACAGCGAGTCGGATGAAGACGAAGAATGGTTTGAAGAGGACGGTGATGAGGATGAAGATTTGTAATAAGAAGCCTGAATTACCAGAGATGACCCTAACAATTGAATACATCAGCAAAGAAGACGGCATGACGTACATCAGGTTCGATGCGGACCAAGAAGAAAAAGAAGAGCGCGTGTCTCTCTTCTGTCATGACGACGATACAGGTGCTCATGACGTAACCGTATCTCAAGAAGAGCTTAAGACTAAATTTACAGAAATAAAAAGATATATGGAGGACTAATAATAATGGAAAACAACAATTTATTGAAACTAAACACAACACCACTATATGATATAAGGTTGACAAGCGATACAAGAGTATCCTTGTCGGCTGGAAACACTAAAATCGGCAAAATGCTAAACTGGAGCACACTTCCTGGTAACGCCGCACACCCGCTAGTAGCGAAGGGACGACTTGTCACCAACGTTGAAGGAACATGCACACACAACTGTGATGGTTGTTTTAAACAGTGCTATGCCCGCCGTTCCATACTTCAGCATCATAATTCCGTGACTCGACCATGGGCAGAGAACACGCTCATGATCAGACACAACATGGCTGAGTGTTTCCGCCAGATTGACCAGACCATCCGCGAGAAGAATAAAAAGTTCTATCTTTCGGGAGATCCAGCAGACGTCCGATTCAAGTTCTTCAGGATTAATGTATCCGGTGAGTTACAATCCTTAGAAGAGTTAGAGAACTGGAACGCCCTAGCTGAGGCGCATCCTGAAGTGAATTTTGGCATTTACAGCAAGAACTCTAAAGTTCTACTGGCCTTCTTCGAAAAACACAAACAAACGGCAAAAAATCTTTGCGTAAATGTCTCAGAGTGGCATGGAACCATGGCCGAAACCATCGCAGCCCTAAAGAGCATGGGCGCCGTGTTTAATGTCTTTGAATACGACGATTCAAATCTCTCATCCGCTCAGCTAACCCCTGAAGAGAGAGAGCAGCTTTCAAAGCACCCGCACTGTCCAGCAGTCGGAGCAACCAAAGACAACCCGCATCCGATCAACCCGAAAACAGGGACTGTATGGCACTGTTGCGATTGTAAAGGTTGCTACTTAAAAACAGGAATTCACCGCTGCGTGTATTCCCACTAACAATAAGGAGGACTAGTAGGTTTATGAAAATTGCTGAAGAAAACGAAATCACGGCAAAAGCATGTCTTGCAGCAGCCAGACTTCTGTATGCGGCGAAGTCAAAGCCGTCTAAAACTTTTACGGATACCCTGAAACAGGTTCACACCCGTGCCAGCTCAAAGGAGGGACTTAGGTCCCTTCTAGCTGAACTGGAGGACTTGAAGGATGCAAAGAAAGGATCTCCATCCTTAGCCATGTACTCACCATCCTATGTCACCATGGCAGTATCCGTGTTAAAGATAAAGGCCACGGCAGCCCCCGAAGAGAAAACATCCCCAGACCTAATGTCTGATGAAGAAGAACGCGAGCTAATCAGGTCTGCTCTCAACAGGGCGATCTCATCACCGTCAGGAGAAAGCATCATTCGCTTCTCGGTTCTAGAAAAGGAAGACATGGATCTCCAGACGCTCGTATCTAAAATGCAGGCGCTGCTTACGCCCGCCAGCGGCAGCACCAGCCCGAGCGGCAAAAAGATCACGGCGGCTCTCATCTGCAGGGACTCCCCAGAGATGGCTTACATGGAGCGGAAAATGTACTACAAGAAACAAATGTACTTAACGTATCCACATTTGCCGTTTATAAAGATAACAGTGCGATAGCACCAGACACCGTGACGGATCAGAGCCAGGCAAAAAAAGTTTATTGCCCCTTTGATTCTCACCCCGTTTCTGCTATAATATAAGTAAGGAGTAGTGAGCGAATTAAAAGGAGCAGGCACACATGAAAGGAGTTGATGCGACAAAATGCTCTGTGTAATTATCTGGGCCTTCATAGTAGCGATTTCACTTTTTATCGCCGCTATGGGAGAAAGAGCTAGTAAGAGAAAGAAAAAGTGATGGAAAACTAAACTGTGTAAAGGAGGGTTCTATGGGTTTAATACTCGGATTATTGGTAGCTGTCGCCTTCGCGGTGACTTATGCGATCATTCAAGCTGTCAAGTTTATAGCCGCACCGCAAGGCTGTGGTTCAGACAAAGACAGCAAGGATGGTTCCGCGGATGAGCGCAAAAACGCCATCATAGCTAAAGTCATCATGGGGATATTCCTGACAGGCCTTATCATAGGAGTAATCCTGATGATAGCAATAGCCTGCAAAGGATAGACAGGCAGCTCTAAGCAAGAGGCTCGCTGGTGTAAAAGCCAGTGGGCCTTTTCTTAATCCTCAGTTAGCACCCACCAACACCCAGTCTCATTTAAGCAACCATTACATCTAGTTTTCAATACTAGCTCTTCTGCTCAGATAGACTATGTCTTCTAGTCTCGCTCTTAGGGTATCAGGGTTTTCGATATCTTGGTATCTTAAGAGGGGGACTAGAAGCCCTCGTGTTTTTAACTAGCTATCAGTAGACCACGGTCGACAAAACTCCCGCAATACTGTATAGCATAGTCGACAGGACCATATACTCTAGAGTATAATACCAACAGGTATAAAACAGGACAATACATTGTAACACCTGTTACACCCTATTCCACCCCTAGCCCCCCACACCTACTTGCCACCCTTTTTCCCGCCTAGGCACCTTTTTGCTTTCCTAGGGGGGAGTTTTTTTTACTCCGCGGGCGCCGCCGATTTTTTTTCGCCCCGGGGGGATTTTTTCAAACCCCTGGCCGCCCCCCAGAATTTTGCCTCCCGCCAACCGTACGAAAGGGGGTTTTTATTTTTAGGAACGGCCCCGTTTTTAGGATCGTCCGGCTCCTCCGCCCCCAACCCCCTAAAAATTTCCCGTTTTTTGGCTTTTTCTTCAGGGGGGTGATAAATTATCCCTCTTTCCCTCAAAAACTCAAAATTCCCCCCTTAAAATTCGCCACAGCCCCTTTTACGCGTCTCTCCGCCCCCTTTTATTTCCTACGTACGCGCACCCGCGCTCCTTTTTATTTATATTATATAGGCCCGCAGCCCCGCAGCCCCCAGCCTCCCGTATAAAAAAAGAAGGACCATACTAGTCCTTCTCTGTTTCTCCCCTTGCTCCCTCTGCAGCAAGAAGCTCCTTATGCTTCTCTTGTGCTTCCTCGTCGCCAATGAGCCCAGCTAGCATCAGGAACGTCTGTAGGTCCCCATCATATGCTAGGTCCAGTGGCACCTTGCCCTCAAAGGCCGCTTCGATGTTCCACACTGCCCCTTCTCCATGATGAATGACCACTAGCTGCTTCAGAACCCCTAAGACCCTATCTGCGTAGTCCACAGCGTCCGTTAGCTTCCCGTTCTCTTCAAGGCACCTATCTAGCGCGTTCTCTTTCTCCTCCAGCACGCCAAGCACATATTCTTCACATGTCTTTGCTTTCATGTCTAAACCTCTTCCTCAGGCTCTACTTCGTAATAGGCACACAATGCATTCAGCATGCTCTCGTCCTCCACATAGTAAATCGCACTCTCTGGAATGACGTTACATAAAAGCTGCCCAAGTCTAAAATCTGGATGCTTTTCCCAAATCTTCTTAATTACTCCTAAAATTTTATCAATCCTCTTTGGATCTCTCATTTTCTATTCCTCCTTATGTATCTACAGCTCTCTAGCTCTAGCTCTAGCTCTAAATCAATAACATTCTTCCTTGCTGTTTTTGTATTTCCGTGAACCCCGTCTCTTCCATCCCCTCCTCGATGTCTACAGAGTCTACTCCGTATGTGAGCATCAGCTTCTGGATGACTAGACTCAAAACTATAAAGGCGTTCTGCCCTCCAGGCCCCGCTTCTTTGAACTTGTCAAGACCCGTCTTTATTATTAAAATAACACACCACTTCCCCATGTCCTTTTCAACCATGCTAGATATGTCTTTCGGTAACCGCTTGAAGTTCTCTAGCGTGAATGCTTTCTCTGGGAACCACGAAGTGTATACGTTTGAAAATTTCGCGAAAAAGCTATCTCGCTCCTCATTTTCGGCCTTACTCACTGTCCCTGCCTCCTTCCATAACGCCCGCGCGCGTGATATGCATACGAGCTCTCCTAGTATTGAAAACTAGATATCCTAGTAATCTTTGTCGCTTTTCCTCTCCTGCCATATTGTTTACCATGTCATCGTCCCATCCTTTATATCCCAGGGTGACTTCTCGTGCGGCTCGTCCAGATAAATGTAAATGATAGCCTGTACCTTTAAAGGGTAGAACCCCTTGTCCGCTGTCTTCTTAGAGCTTCGATATTTCTCTTCAGTCTTTTGGTATTCCTTCTTTATGTTCTCGATAGATAAAGAGAAGGTCTTTATGTACTTATGAGTCTTCTTAATGAAATATTTATGAACATCGTTCCTTTCGATGATACCCTTAAGAATAGCTATAGACGCTGGTGCGTCCTGTAAGAAGGTATGAGTAAAGGAGAAAAGCTCGTCTACGATCATTGTCTCGAAGCAACTGTTTGCTATCCTCTTTGGAAGTGCAAGAACCTCTTCCTCTGAAACTGTACGCTTGTCCACAGCGTCCTCTGGGAACCAGGTCTTATAAACCTCTAAAAGAGTCCTAAATGGAGAGAGGTCCCAAACACTCATGGTTGGGGGTGTACGGTCAATGACAGAGGTTGTACGTTCGTCGGTAACGAAACCAGAACCTTTTCCGCTTCCCCTGGTTACTACTGTTGACCTGTCCGTGCGCCTAGCAATATCAGGAAATTCGCCCAGTGGCACGGCAATGGATTTACGAAACTTTTCAAGCTCGTCCTCTCCGTCTGTGTCTCCACGGCTGGCAACGTCAGTGGATAAAACGGATTTATAAAACTTTTCAAATCCATCGTCTGGTACGTAACCGCGGACCACCCCGCCTACGTCAATTCGGCTGAAAGTCTCCTCTGTTGCGAGAGCTCTCCTTATAGTTTCTTCTTTTAATAAATCAGATATTTTTGCCTTCATAATCTATCGAACCTCTTTTCTTCTGTTCTTCCTTCAAGTATATTATAATAGAAAATAAGAAAAAGTAAATCTTTTTTTAAAGTAAAGAAGATAGAAAGAAAAAGAAAGAAAAGAAAGAAGCAAAGAAAAGAAAAAGTATATATATAAATATATATACTAAAAAGAAAGACAGAAACGGCTCCTCGTTCCTCGTCGCCTGAAATCAAAACTTTGGGACTCCCGTCCCGCGTGTTGCTTCTGGAGTTCCGCTTACGCTATCTTTCGCTACCGCGCGTCGTTTCGCGTACCCTTTACCGCTCCAGTCGGTCCCTAGAAAGCTGACGCAGTCTCGGGACCTCCTTACGCGTGGGTAAGAAAACGGCCGAAGGACGGGGCGGGGGATGGGGGTGCTAGTGGCGGTGAGGGTGGCGTGAGCGACGGTCATCGTCAGAAAAGTAGTCTGGACGAGTGGTCGCTAGGAAGAAGCCATAGTAGAATCCGAGAATCGCTGAGAACAGGATTCCGGAAGCAACGATGACGATGAAAAGCCAAAGTGCAATGGTTATGTCGGTTTGTGTAAACATGGGGTCGCGGACCTCCTTTCTTTTCTTTTATTGTTGTGCCTGCTGCTGCTGCTGAGTGTTTGGATCTTTTTTCTCTGCGTCAGTAACAAAACGGAACTTGCCAGACTTATAATCGTAGGAGTAAAGTCCTGTGAAATAAGCGGGGCCGTTCTTGCGGTAGACCTTTACATAGGTATCGGCATAT
>Ga0326512_10000315_pt1 | contig 41250 bp, 57 predicted proteins | sample 1_2617_0518_D_FD_203652 | JGI IMG/M metagenome (GOLD analysis project Ga0326512, IMG submission 203652) | Bovine rumen microbial communities from UC Davis, California, United States - 1_2617_0518 | ecosystem: Host-associated > Mammals > Digestive system > Stomach > Rumen | place: USA... | reverse complement strand
CACATCGAAACTTGCACTTGTTCCAGCACTACCCGTCGTTCCGGAATGAGTGTGTGCCCCATTATTCCCAGTTGTCGCGCCAAAACTGTGCGTATGGTTAGAAGCCGTCGAGGTTGAACCTGTCCAATTACGAGACGCATCAAATTGTACAGCTACGTTTGTATCTCCGCCTACTGAACGCTGGTTATGTGCTGTGCTTCTGAACGTAAAATAAAACGCACCGCCATAATGTGACGAATCATCATCTCCAGCGTCATGGTAACCCGTGATATTCATGCTCCCACGTGTATGGCTGTGACTCCCAGCGCCTCCGGTGGTGCCGGAAACATAATGCGTATGGCCGCCGGCACTCCCAGTCGTGAAGTTGTGCGTGTGCGCCACCAAGGGCACGTTCTTTGTATGCGCCCCCACACCCGTCGTCCCGTCAACAGTATCTCCATCCTCTGCCGCCAGCAAATATTTCCCTTTAATCTGTACCCATGTCCCGCCGCCCAACAGTGTGGCCGGATTAGTGTTCTGGAACGTCAAGAACACGCTCCCCACAGGCCATGAATCTATCGGGCGCACTGCGGTGATAGCCCCGCTGCCATTGGGCGTGTTCCCGTTAACAGAGAATGCAAACGCCCGCTGAATCGCATTCTCCAACGCGCCCGGGTCAGAATCGTTCGCATCAAACCCACGTGCCGCCAGCACCGATGCAATCGCATAGGCCATAACACTACACTGCCGGTATAATTTGTTGTGCATCTTCGGGGATGCCAGCCCCGGGGTAACCCCATTAATACGCTGGCCTTCCGCAATGTACTCTGCATCCGTATCAATAGACGTCATCGATTCGTCAAAAATCTGGAAATTATGTTCTGCCATAACTCATCCTCCTTATAAGGGCTCTGCCCAGTGCGCCGTGTAACCAGAGAAATCCGCATCATTCAGGTCATAAGCAAACAACGGCTTACCTGTGGTATCCGTGATCAAAAGATTATTTATGCGCACGCCTTCAGGCTTCGGCACAATGTAACCGTTCACGATCAACTCCCGCATGAGTGAAGTAAAATCCCCAGAAATAACCACGTTGTACGTCATCGCATCCCCGGGTCCTTGTGTCTGCAGATCCTGGATCTGTAAATCAATCCCCGGGAACAAAACACCCCAAGCACTGTACAACTCATTCAGCGTGCCTTTCCACAGGTTCTGGATCAGCCTTGCCTTGATGACCAGCCGGTACGTTTCATCATCCATAACAGGTCCGGAACCATCCGACGGATAAAAAGACAATGTCCTGCCTACGCCCGCAATATTCCCCAGCGTGTCCAGCTGCTGCCCGACCGCCGTGTCCAAATTAAAAGCCTCCAGCAACTCATTCAGTACACTGTTATACGTCAGCCCTTCCGACAGCAACCACAACAGCCAGCTGGTCAACCTTGGCCGCGTTTTATATTCGCTCGTTAGCAGTTTCCGGTACCCATCCAGCACCACATCGTCATCACCGCCAATAACGAAATTGCACGGTCCCAGAATCGTGTCTGTCCAGACCTCTCCGCGTTCCTCATGCCGAAGCACCAAATCATAGAGATATGTCCCATATGGCAGCGTAGCCGTGTGCGACTGCACCAGCGAAATCACAGCCTCAGTACTGGTCACCTGAAACGCATTGACCTGTGAATTCACAGACGACCGCACCGTAAATATCAGTGTGTCCTTACCCGGAATAAGTGCATAATCTGCCTGATTGGCGCGCCGCACCTGCACCGGAATGTTCACCGGGTACCCGCGTGCAATGGAGATGTTCATATCTTCGTCAACCGAAAAAAGCATCTACATCTCCCCCCTTAATCAAGGCCGTCCGTTACCGTAATGTGGTCCAGCTCAATCTCCGCCACCTCGTTATAATCAATCGCAATATCCGCCGTTCCCAGCGCACCCGCAGCCGTCCCGATCTGCACCGAAGCCACGCCAAACGCCGGCCGCTTCATGTCCGGATTAGCACTGGCCGCCACACCAGCCAGCAGACTCACCGACACATCCGCCGCAATATCAAACCCGGTCAGATAATCATAGATGGCCTGCTTCACATCATCCTGCATGGTCCGCACATACTCCGGCGGGTACGGGGTCAGGGTCACATTCACATAGATCGGCACCATCGTGGGCCGATAGAACCGGATGATATTCGCATATCCCCCGGCATCCGTGATAGTGGTCTCTATATCCCCGTTGGTATAGCACCCGATACCCTTATGCCGCAGGATCGCATCCGCAATGGTTCCTGCATCGCCGCCTTCCACCACGCAGGTCACACTGTGGGCAGGCAACCCGTATGGGTTCGCATCACTAACCGCAGCGCTGCTGGTGTCATTCTCGTACACGGCCAACCGCTGCACGTTATCCACAGCCGCAATAGCCGCATAGGTGCCTGCCAGCATGGTCTGCGACGGACCCGCCACAGAAGCCGTCTGCCGCACCCGGAGCTCCGCATCCGTCTCGGTATCCTCCCCGGGCACCGCCGCTGCAGGATTCGTGACAGTCAGCCATCCATACGTCGGTGTGTTGATTTTGTTAATTTCATTCGCTGCGGCCGCAACCGGACCGGTCTGGCTGCAGGTAGCCGTGACCGTTACCGTCCCCGATGTCGGGATGGATACTGTCGCCGGCAAATTCCAGATAACATCACTCGAATCTTTAACGGATCCATTGACAATTTGTGTGTACGGCGTGCCGGTAATGACCACGTCTGCTGTGGACCGGCTGCCTGCCTTGCGCGCAATACCGTTGATCTTAACCACGGCATCCAGCCCCACGCCCACCGCCGTCATAGGACTCCGGCTGTTATAAGCCATCGCAATCCCCTGCAGCGTGTCGTAAGTTTTCAGCGCGAAAATGCTGATCAGCTGATAATCTGCAGAATCATTCTCAAGATAGATATCATCCCCAAAGATGGACTTCGCACCGGCCACCAGGTCGTCCACGATATCCTGATAGGTCGGGTAGTGAAATCCCGTCTCGTCGATATAAGGCGCAAAATAAGCCAATTACCGCACCTCCCTCACATTGCTTACATAAAGCTCCCCATAGACCGTATCCACGCGGCAGGAGAAGCTGTATGCCCGTTTGTTTCGGTCGAATGTGGAATCATACCAGGACACATTCAGCACGCCCGTTGTGTCCCCGATACGGCGCGCAAAAATGATATCCACAGCCCGCTTGTTCGCATCGCTCCCGGAGCTTGCCAGAATCCGTTCAAACAAGGGCAGGCCGTCCTCCAGGTCCTCCCACCATTCGCCATACAATAAAAGAAGCCGGGATTTGACCGCCTGTCCGACGGCCTCCCGGCCTTCCAAATAATCGTTTTTCCCATGCCCGAAAACATAATCCCAGTTTTCGTCCAATCTTCGGTATTTCAATTTACACCTCCCGTAGACCCGCCACCGGTCTCAACACCGGAATGTGTATGCGTCAGGAAGTCCCTGCCCTGAATATCGGTCGCTCCTGTGATGGTGGTCTTTCCGTCCACCGTCGTGCGGCCCGTCACCGTCACGTTAGGAGCCTTAATATTCACCGCACTCCCCACGATGTTGATGGTGCTCCCGGACAGCTCCACATACGCACTGCCTTCTTCATTCCGAAGCTGACAACTGTTTGTGGAATAGCCAGATACCCGGCGCGGCTGGCTCCACGGACCGAGAATAGCAAACGCGTCCGACAAGTCATGACGCCGGATATCAATCTGGTTCTGTACTCCGCTGTTCTGCCACCAAGCGTCGATGCAGGAATCCCCGATGCACACCAGGCACTCATCCCCCGGCTGGATAGGCAGCGTCAGCACATACCCGCCAGCCCTCGGCCAGCACACCGGCACATCCAACAGCAAGGGAATGTCCGTCCAATTCCGGGAGCCGTCCTCACCGATCAGGCACTCCCGGATAGCAGGCCGCACGTTGACCGTCTGCTGGTCTGCATCGTAGCTCTCAATAATCCCCGGCATGTGGCACCGAAGTTTTATGCTCGCCTGCCGCTGCCGGATAGCTTCCTGCCTTTCCGGAATCGGGTTCATTTCGTCAATCGTCATGCCGCCACCTCACGTCCCATTCACATAAGTGCTGCCGCTGGCATAGATACCGGGCAGCGCCGCAGCGCCATGCCTGGACAGTCCGACCACATCCGTATACCAATCATTCCCCCGGGTGTCTCCCCGGTGGGTAACCTCGATGGCCTGATAGATCCACTCATCGTCCAGCGGCAACTGTTTCTGACCAACCGTCAGCTGTTGCTCCTGAATCTCCGACCGTGCAATTTTTACCTTGGTCCAGAGCTTAATCGACGGATTCAGCAACACCCGAAAATTTAACCCGTTTGTGGTCTGCTGCGGTATCCCGATCAACCCGGTAAACGGATCTATCTGTATTGCCTCTTCATCCGCAATGTCCGACGGCTTAACCAGATTCACCGTGCCTCCGTCCATGTAGTACGTGGCATCATTTCCCCGGCAGATATCCTCCACATAATCAAAAGCCCGGCCAAAAAAGACCTTGCCCCGGGGAAGTTTCTGCTGGCTCAACCAATCCGTGACCTTCGCCTGCGGCACCTTCACGCTGCCATTGTTGCAGACAGTATCGAAGATCTGCCGCTGGTTCAAGCCCTTGTTCACGGACATCTGAATGTAGTTAAAATTGAGCGGCTGGTTCCCGTCGATGCAAGATAACGTCAATACATAATCGGCATTTGTTTCTTTGGACCTGGTCGGATAAATCACCTGCCCGTCAAAGATCACGCCATACTGTCCTGCCGTAGCCGCCTCCTGCTGGTCGGTCGTTTCCTTTTCGCCCATGATGCCCGGGCCCTTCAGATAATCATTTTTCTGGTCGGCGCCCAGAGTGCCTTCATACCCCGCCTCAATCACGACCCGGTCGCCGTCCTTGATGATCAGCTGTTCCGTGTCATTAGCGAGGTTATAAATCTTAACAATCGCATAGGACGCACCCTGGCTCCGGCGCTTATGGACCTCAAACGTGCAGTGGAGATTCGACACATCCAGCGCCTGCTCATCATTTTTGTCGATGACCAATATGCGGTACTTCCGCAGCCACAGATACCCGCTCATGAATCATCCCCCCAGACCAGCACGAATGTGCTCCCCAGCGTTTTATTGTCCGGGTGCTCCAACTCCGTCGGGAGCGCCTGCATAACATAGGCCTCTCCAGCCCCCAGATAGCCCGCCTGCCCCAACAAATTGACGCCTAATACCAACGGTACCCCTGCGCACAGAATCGCGTTCGTGGCCAAATTACGGACGTCTGCGAGCCATATATCATATCGGTCCAAATACCGCAGCCGCAGCTCCAGCGTGATATTTTCCTTATCATCCTCCGACTCATTCAGGGTCAGGGTAAACGACTGATAACAATCCGGAGCGCACGTCAAAGGAATTTCATAATAGCTCATCTTCTCACCCCTTGCCTGCCACCGGTTCCTTTCGCGCCCCACTGAACAAAAACTGTGCTTCTAACGTCCCCCGGCTGCACCGGTCCCCGCTTGGTCGCAGAGTCCGTCGTCCATTGCCGCGCGGAAACTTTCACTGTGGCTACCGTGGCCACCAGCACCTCCCGCATGGCCACCGTGCACCGGAGCCCGTTCATTGTGCTGGCATCATCCGGAGCGCTGATGGATTCTATCAGCATGTTCTGATATGTCCCCAGCCTTGTGTGAACCACCATGGGAATTCGTGACCGTTGCAAATCTAACAGCCGCTGATACGCACTTACCGACTTATTGAAAAAACTATTAAACTGCCCGGGCTGACGACTGGCCATGGCATCCGACATGAACACCTCCATGGTGATATGCGTCGGCTCCCGGTACGCATGGTCTGAAATGTTCGCCCCGCTCTGCACCGGGTGGGATGTGATGGTCAGTTGTTCCTGAATTTCCGTGGACATAACCCCATCGAAAAACAGCCCGCTGATATTCGTCTGCACCAGCACCATCTGCCGCGCATCAATATCGGCGCCCCACTGGCGTGGCCGATACCCCAAATCAACGCGCCCTCCAGAGAACATCGTCCCCACGGCCGTCCACACAGAACCCAAGCCAAACACATCGCCAATGTTCCCCAGAACATCGCCCACATTCAACCCTTTAGGTTCCCCGAAGCATCCGCCACCCTGGCGGTCGGTCGGTAAAAAGCTGGTAAAAAAGCTCATATTTCAGCCCTCCTCCCGAGCCGCTGCATAACGTGAAGCGTCTCATTCATGCCCTGCTCCACGCCACTCTTGGCCGCGCTTCCAATTTCCTCCGGTGTGGCGCTGGTGCTTTTCACGTAAATATTGACGGTAGACCCGCCGAATGTGTAATTCCCATAACCAGCACCACCGCCAAATCCACCACCAACAGTGGCAGGGTATCCAGATCCTTCTGCAGACACTACACTGGCAGCATAACTGTCCTGTGCCGGAGCCATGCTAACAGCACTGGTGTCAAGTCCTATTCCATTAAGCATGCCAGCCGCAATATTGCCCGTTGTAGAATCACCACCACCGCCAGAATGCCCCTTGGCAGCCTGCAACTCACTCACGGAGCCAAATCCCCGCAACGAGCCAAAATACTGCTCCATTCCGAACATGCTGCCACGCTGTACTCCCCCGCTGGAATTTCTGGCAATGTATTCACCATTCCCGGCATATATACCAACATGATGCGCCCAGTCAATCAGATCACCCGGCTGTGGCTGATACCCGTCACCTTTAGGATGATATGCTCCTTCACTCTTAAACTGCCCAGCAAGTAAATCCCCGTTCATCGTAGGCTCAACATCAATCCCTGCGCTCGCCATCATCTGCGACGCAAACGATGCGCACTGATTCCGGGAATCCTTGTTTTCTCCGGTAGGATCCATCCATTGCGTGCCCTGTTCAAATTGGGATGCATTATTCACTACATCAGCCCCGGAACCTCCTCCGGTAAACATATCTTTAATCTTGCCGTAAAATTTTTTACCATTCGTAATCAAAGCCTTGCCAAAGTCTATAACAGAATCTTTTACCAGCCCAGCCGCCTCCGAGAATTTGCCTTCTTTAACGAGCGCCGCAGCCTGAAGTATCCGCCCTACCAGCTTAACAAATTCTGCCATATTTTTGATTGCTGTAGATATCCCGGTCGCAATCGTACCAAAAAACGTCCTAACCGTTGGCAGCCCTATCCCGAACATTTTTAACAGGTTTTCAATCTGCCTCTTTTGAGCTTTCCATAAATCGGCAAGCCCCTGACCAAGCTCCAGCACCGCTGTTTTAATTGACTGGATTACTTCATCAAGGCGTAACTCTTTTACAAAATAATCTAAAATGCCAACAATTTCCGTCAGCTTGGTCTTAAAATCATCCAGCCATTCCGAGCCGGTGCCTTCCGAAAACTTCAGCAAAGCCTCCCATATCGGCGCCAGCGTAGCGCTGCTGTTCCAGCCATTCATGTAGCCCATGAAATCCTCAATCAAGAGCATGGCCACGGACAGACCTGCCAGCAAGGCTCCGAACGGGCCCGCCATGATAATCGCACCAACGGCCGCAAATACAGCGCCCCACTTCTTCACGTTATCAGGCAGGCTGACGATAAAATCGTAGACCTTCCCGATGGCAAGCCCCAGCGCCTTAATCGTTGCCAGAGCAGGCTGCAACACCATCGAAATAGCCCTTGCTACCGTTCGAGCCAGTCCCGGCATATCCGTCCCCAACTTGTCAAGCAACCAATTCAGGAATGCCCGAAAGTCCTCAATGTACGGCTCCAGATACTTGATCAGGTAATATGCGATCCATTCCTTCAGCATCTTCAGACGTATAAACAAAACTTGTACGTCATAGCCGATATCCCGGATGTACCGCAACTGTGCATCAGCATCAGCCGGTGTGGCAAACTTCTGCATTTCGCCACGCAGCCGGAAAAACTGTTCCCGGAGCTCCGGCACCCATGCAATATCATCCTGGCTGACCCCCATGGTTTTCATGGCAACGGAAAGAGCTTTTGCAGTTTCCTTTGTCGTCCACATAGACGCCGCCAACTTCTGGTACTCCATATCAGCCTTGGCAACGCCAACGGTAGTATCCCAGAGTGCTTTGCCGATAGATTTAATCGACAGCGATATTCCCAGCAGCTGCGCGCCCTTTTTTGCAAGATTAACAAGGCCGAGGTCCAGAGTTTGAACCGCTTCACGCGCCTGATTAAAAGACTTCTGGTCAACCTTGGCACCAACGCCGACCAGATACTCCTCTAATGTTTGCCAGTCCATTACTTCACCTCCGCCTCTGCCGCCGCCTGTGCGCGTCGTTTATTTTCTGCCTGGACCGCAAGCATCTCGTGTGCGTCCAGCAAATCGTCAAAGTCATAAGTCCCGTCCCACATTTCATGCTGCCGCCAGATGCCGGCCGTAACCGGCACCATGGCATATTGTCTGGCAGCATCGATGGTAGGATAAGGAACCGGATCATAATTCAGGGTCAGTCCTTCTTCGGGCTTAACCCTTCCCCGCCGAAAAAACCGCCAATGTTGAATATCGCCGCCTGAACGGTCAGCGCAATGACGGCCGCAGCATCCGTGCGGAGCTCCTCGTCAGTGTAGGTACCGTCTGCCTTCAAAATCGGCATCGGCATATCCACACCGCCAGAGGTTTCCATCTTCAGCACGGTAGCCAGCAGGATCTTCTGTACTTCCGTAAAATCTTTGCGGTTCATGGACGTTATTGCCTGGGACAACAACTGCATGTCGCTGGCAGTGACTCCCTGCCCAGACATCCCGCTCATCAAAGGCAGAGCCACGCCTGCCAACTTAAAAGCGACATAAGACCCGGAATCAGCGTCCAACTTGGTCAGCTTATACCGGGTCCCGTTATAATCAAAATATTTTTCCTTAACCTTCATCGAATAGTCCTCCTATCAGCGCGGATCGTTTACGATATCAGCGCATAACAACGTCCAAGTCACCCGAGAACCCTGTGCCTGGTACGGAACGTCGGCCTCCTTCTGCGGGGAAACTCCCTGACAGATATGAGAACCGCCAGTGCTGGAATTTTTCAACAGCATAGAAGTCTGTGCCCACTGATTTGTGGGAAGCTGCCACAAGGTCTGGAACCACTTCAGCAGCCATTTATGCAGCGGAGCGGTCTGCTGTACTTCGATGGTCACGGTGCCGTTATTGCCCGCAATCTTTGATACCATGATGCTGCCATCTGCAGCGACGTCATGGGTGGACCGTTCTGTGCTTTTCGCAACGGATACGCTGCCGGCACCTTCCCCGGTAAAAATATACGCGCCCACCGCCGGATGGCTAATGGACCCGACCAAATCAAGAAAAGAATAAGTCGTGCGTGACATTTATAGCCCTCCTTAACGATTGATGTTGACTTCGATAACTACGAATTCGATAGCACCCGCCAGCTTCACGCATACGTAAATGGTCGGTGCGATACGTTTGTCGCGGTCCGCCTGCGGCTGGGAATCAATGCTTTCAGCCTGCACCAGATACCCGGCATCCAGATAGTCCCCAGTCATCAGCTCAAGGCACTGCGCACCATTCCACTGACCCGGTGCAATAAACCCGGACCGCACGTGTTTGTCACATGCCTGGTTGATAACGTTGATGATAGACGCCACACCAGCCTCGGTCTGCGGAACCTTCCTGCTCTGGGCCAAGAGGTCCATGACATTAAGGACAATGTCGTTCTCCAACATATCCAGCCCCATGATCTCATCGAAGCTGGTGCCGTCGGCCATATAACCCTGCTGCAGCAGATCGTAATCTTCCGCGCGGGTCACGTAAACATTGCCATTGTTACCGGTGGTCGTCCGGGAACCGCACACATACTCCACCTGGGCCTCGGTCAAAGAATCGGTGGTAATACCGACCGCAGACTTGTACGCCATAGTAAACATGCTGTTGGCTGTGCCAGAATTCAAACCGTTTGCACGGCCCATCCAAGCCGCCGCTGCATTCACGTTCCCGGAATTGTATACGCCCCAGGACCTGCGATAATTGTTCGCCTTCAGCTTCATAAAGATATCCTGCACCTGCACCGGATCCTCACCTTCCTGCTTCGGTTCGGTATAGGTCGGCTGCAGAACTTCTGCGCTGTGCGTGGTATACATGTGCAGTGTGCGCGGTGTAGCACTTTCTGCCCACGCTCCCAGCGCTTCACTTTCGGCATCCGCAGCACCCAGCGCCACAAACTCGTACCATTCAGAGTTTGCCTGACGGCAGGCTTCCATGGCGGTCGCCTTATCCTCGCTATTGGCCGTGTCGATAACACCCACGCAGAGCTTGTCCGGTTGCGGGCTCTGGTTAAAATACAGCCGCGCCGCAACGTACTCATCGCTGGTGTTGGAGAATCCATCTGCCAGCATGGCCGCCGGGGAAGTGTACACCCTGACACGTTCGGTCACCGGAATCACGTCACTGCTGCCCAGAATCAACCCAACGTTGAACCCTTTACGAGCGGCCGCCTTCGCGCTCAAATTGATGTCGACCTTTACAATAGGCCGCAGATCTAATTTGATAGCCATTCCTTTTATCACCCTTTCTTGATAATAATGCCGCCCGTAGATACCACAGTTTCGGAATCTTCCGGACGGTTCGCACCAATCGTGACAGGCACGCTGGTGATCGTTTTAACTTCTGTGTCGTAGCTCTTCGCCACGTTGAAAATCATGGTCATGTCGGCCCTGCGCCACCACCTCGCCTGAAACAGCTCCGGAGCATACCTGGGCGCCTCATTCCCGGGCACCACATACACCCCGGCATTCCGCAATAGCGGCACTCCGTTATAGATGGCGGTGCGGATGTTATCCAGATTGGTCGCGCCATTGGGGCCATAGGCAATGAGCTGTGCCTGCATCACCCGCGTCTGTTCCTGGTGCCGGTTCAAATCTTCCCCGGAATCCTGCCAAAAATCATGCAGCGGCTGCGAAACATCCTGTCCGTCCAGAAACGTCAGCTGGAAAAACAGCACATCCTCGTTGTAGCTCCAATCAGGCTGCCCCATTGTGGGCCACGAGCGCCTCACTGGCGGCCTTTCATTGGCCTCCTCGGGGTTTTCCCCCAGCAGCGTCATAAACGCCCTGTAAAACAAAATCTCGAGCTCATCCAATGCCATCACCATCCAGTCTGGAACCTATCGACCGATAGAACCCGTAATCAATATCCGGTGTGACCGTCACAATCCGGTAACGCGCCCCACGCCAGAACACCATGTCCGTAATCTCTCCATCGCTCGTGATGTAGATCCGCTCGGTGGTCAAAATCTTAATGGCCCCGGTCAGCCTGTCCCCTTCAGGAACCTGCTGCAGGTCTTTTGCACTTGCCATGGTGACGATGCCCCGCATAGACAGCTCGGTCGGATTCTCATCCTGCACCCATGTTCCATACTGCCAGGACCCGCCACGCCGCAGTATCGTTATTTTCTGGCTCATCCTCGGGCTGTGAACCACCCGCGCCAGATTCACCCGTGTGTTCATATCAGCCCTCCCTGATCACATACGTGATAGCCTTCCGCATGGTGCCGGTATCCACCAACGGCCGCTCCGACTTTTTCAGCTTGATGGTCAGCGGGCTGTTCGGCGGCCAACCGTTACGTGGATCTGTAAACCAGCCCCGGCAATAATTCTGCGCCGCCATCCCGCAGACGTTCATAGCCTTTTGCATCGCCGCCTCATCGCCCTTGCAGGCTGCCTTAATGACCGCCTGAAACAACTTCCCGATGGCATCCGCATGGGCCTCCAGTGCCGGCTCCAGCACCGGCCGTGGTGGTATATGCCATAACGGCGAGCCGTGGCTCATGATATACAGCTGGTACGCCGCGGAATACTTCATACCCGCGTCGATCTTTGGCTGCATCTCCTCCCGCATCGACTTTTTACGCACACCGTGTGACAGAATGTACAGCAGCTGCGCATTGTTGATAGACTCGCCCTGTCGGGCCGCCTTCTTTTCCGGAATGCCGACCATTATGCGGCGCTTCTTCAGCTTCTGCATCCGTGCCATCAGGCCATCAAACCCGCCATTGTTCTGCCTGTGCTGGACGTTGACCGTTACCATATGTACATCCCGCCCTTACATAACCGCTTGGCGATGGACGCATACAGCACCCCGAACCGGGTCAGCTTAAAATCTGCCCAGCCTGACAGATCCTGCACCGCGCTCGTGTCCAGCGAATAGCTCACACCGTCTGCCGACTCGCTGGTGACCGTACCGATAGAACTCCCGGCCGCCACGATATCGTCAGCACTGCTTCCATCCGGCACATTCCCCTGCATCCACAAGGTCAGCATGTGCGCGGTATACAGCCCGCAGCAATACTCCCACATCTTCCCGAACCGTTGCTCACTGACTACCTCGTTTGTGAGGTCAATGAACATGTCCAGCACGGCACTCGGTACCACCGGCGCCCCATCCACCACCGTCGCAAACTGTGGATAGACCGCCAGGAACTGCTCCGAGGTATAGGTGCTGTTGTTCGGCTTTTTGATGCCGGATGCCTGGGCCCGTAAATGCAGCAAAACCGTGCCGATGCACGGATTCATCATTTCTTTTTCGCGGCGGTCTTTTTCGGTGCGGCCGCAGCAGAGCTGCCCTGCACGATCGGAGCCTCGGCCAGCTTAACCAGAGAGCCGTCTTTTACTACCAGCGGGAAAAGCGGGTCTTTTTCGATCCATTCCGGCGCGGATTCAATGTTGTTGCCACCCAGGGAAACAAACACCCGGTCATCGCCTCCACGGAAACGGAGCTTCTTTTTTGTCAGAATCTGCATGTGTACGCCTCCTCCTAATAAAAAAGCCCGGCCCCTTTGCAGGACCGGGCTGTGTAAAATCAGATGCCGTCAAAGTAGCCAACCGGCTGTAAGTAGTTAAATTTCACCGGGCCCATCTGGGCTGCATACAGGGTCAGGTAAGCGGCCTGCAGCAGATCAGGCTGGGTCATGGCGCGGGTGTTCGGAACGGTGATGTCATAATACAACATATCTTCGTCGTTCACGTAAGCAACCGCACGGTCGGTGGAGCCAGCGCCGGCGCCTTTGCACCAACGGCAAGGTACGATGGTCACGTCCACGCCCTGGCGCTTGGCAATGTTGTTCTCCAGCAGGTATTCCAGGATGGACTTGTCCGCTGCCTGGGAAACTTTATGCAGTCCAATGTAGGCGTAGGCTTCCGGGGTGATCAGAATATGATTAGGCATGCCCTTCATGTCATATTCAGATGCGGTCCAGCCGGCAACCAGCATGTCGTTCACGTCCTGCAGGATTTCGTCCGGAGTTTTGGTGCTCCATGCGGTGGTACCACCCGCACCGGTCGCAACAGAAGTGACGGTAACGTCCGGGTTATTAACCAGGCCGGTGGTGCCGTAATCGGTGAAGCCGGTGTACACGTTCATGTCCAGGGTTTTGTTGTAATTCAGACGGACGCCCTTGTTCATGAGGTCCTCTAAATTACGGCCGATCTGCTTGGACTTCTGCAGGTCAATGAATTTAACCTTCAGAACATTCATCCAGGTCAGGGTCGGGAACAGGTTCTTGTTCATGTCCACCTGAACGATAGGTACCGCATTAGTAGCAGAACCCACAATGCCGTTCTGGTTAGCACCGGAAGTAGCGTAACCTACATCGTAGGTGCTGGTGTATTCCACCCAGCCGCCGCCAGTCTTGGCAACGATATCGCGCTGCCAGGTGACGGAAGTCAGCGGTTCGCGGACTTTCGGGTCGATCTTTTCTAATTCAGCCTGCAGGAACGCCATGCCGGAAGCAACGGCGGCGTCTGCACCGCGGCCATACCCGCCCTTCGGCTGGTAAAATTTGTGGCCGCCCTGGCTCATTGCGTAGGACGCAGCCTGGGCCAGATTTGCGTCAGGTAAACCTAAAAATGCCATAATCAATACCTCCTCTTACGGATTTACACGGGTCAGCACGGTGACCTCGCAAATACGATCTGCATCCATCGCGCCGGTGGTCCATTTTACGTTAGGAAGCAGGACTGTGTTATTACCATCTGCAGCCGCCTCGAAGCCGCCAACTACGCCGTTAGCAACGGACGCATTCGCAGCGATACGAACGTAAACGGCGCCGCCTGCGGTCGGAGTGCCAACATTGCACACTACAGTAACAGCACCGCGGGTCAGCGCATCCATTACCTGGCCAGGCTGATATTCAACCAGGTTCTGGTTAAAATAATTGGTGGCGTTCTTTACCACGCGAACGGCGATGCCGCCAAATTCAGCAGCCGTGAAGCCAGCGCCAACCAGCTCGTAGCTGTTGTCGCTGTTCAGCTTCACGCAGGCACCAAAAGGTACCGCAGCAGAGCTGCTCTTCAGTTTACGCGCAACGGTCACGTCATCCGGAGTGCGCGCATAGTTACCAGGGTAGCCATACCCTAAAGAAATACCAATCGCTTTACCAGCCATGGTTTATACCTCCTTCTTGTAATGCGGGTTGTATTTTGCCGCAATCTCACGGCCCAGGGCCGCGTCATCAACAGGTCTGGAATCAGCCGCCCGGCGGGTAGCTTTCTGAATGGCAGCATAACCGGAGTCTCGTACATTCCCACGGATCATCTGCGCCAGTGCGTCCGCAGCCTTACGGCGCTGTGCCGTCGGGAGAGTCGCCACAAACGGACGTAGAGCTTTGATGGTTTCCAGAGCAGCATCGCGTGCACTGCAACCGTCCTCCACAACGTCCTCGGATTCTTCCGCTTCGATCAGGCCGTCAGTAACCGCGCTCTGGGATTCGTTGATTTCTTCTGGGTCCGCTTCCACAGCATCCTCATCTTCAACGTCCTCCCGTTCGGTCAATTCTTCCTCCAGGGCATCCAGGGCGTCGCCTTCTTCGTCAACATCTGCCTCAGTGCCGGCTTCTTCCTCGACTTCTTCCGGAACCGTGTCCTCGGCCGGCGGGTTCAGTTTCGCAGACAGATCTGCGATGGCATCCTCGATGCGTTTAAACCGGGCCTCGTTCGGGTCTTCCGGTTCCACCGGCTTTTCATCTTTGCCGTCGCCGTTTACCAGCTTCGCGGCTTCCAGCGCTTCTTCCGGGTCGGCGTCCTTGGCAAACGCGGCCCACATGCGCTGTAAAATATTGCCTTTGCTCATGCGTTTTTCGCTCCTTTCCATAGCGTGATCGTGAATGGCCACGCCGTGACCGGCGCGACCTTTATCCACGACGGCTACGTGGTTCCCGCGAATTTCCCTTTGTTCCAAGGTGTGGTCGCCCGTCGGAACCCATAAGCAGTTATACCCGCAAGAGATCTCACGTTTGCCGTCTTGAACCGCGCGAACCAACGCGCCATCATGGATAACTAAATCAGCAACCAGGCAGCCTTCATACTTGCCTGTGCCTTTCCGGACGTCCCGCACAACGCCCCGAGTGTATCGTCCGTAATTTTCGGACGTCACGTCTTCATCCGGGTGGTTTTCCGTTACCGGTTTACCCTCAAAAGACGCCACCGCCGCCGGGGAAAAGACCTCCTCTGCCGGACGGTTCACCTTAAAAATTTCATCCGGGCGCTCGGTCTGCCCGATTTCCCGCCCCAGATAGTCCTGCACGCCAACGCGTGCGATGGGAACGTCCCTGCAAATTAAAAAGCCCTCCGGCGTGCGACTGATGCTGTCGGAGATGCGGCTCCCATAATATGCGGTTTTCATGCTGCGGCAGCACCTCCTATCGCTTTAAATTGGGCCAGCGTCATCCATTGGATGCGGCCCTCGTAGTAAACTTTGTGTGGCCAGCGGATATCGGAGAACATGATCAGCGGCTCCGGATAACACCGGCAATTGAAAATGTCCCCGGCGTGGTAATTCCCGTAGGTCCGGCTTTCACCAGCCAGGGCTTCCGGGCTTGGCGGGTCGTCCCAGTTTATGAGCACCCCGTCCATGAGCCTGTGAGAGTCTCTGACGCGCGAATCCTCCTCGGACCGCCATACATACCAGTTAATTCCTGCGACGGCGCTACGGGCACGTGTGAGCGCCGTAGACGCCTTACTGGACTCGGTCCTTGCTATCAACATCGCGTGCGCCCGGGTCATGTGCGGCCATTTTTCCAGGACGTCCTCCATGATCGCTTCAGGGCGCAGGCCCTCGTTGGCTTCCCGGGCCACCATTTCCGTAACCTGTTTAGCCACCCGCTCCGGCATAGATCTAATGATTTCTGCATTGTGGTCGACCACATCCCAGAACGCAGTGCCGACGGCCGTCTGTCCCAGCTCTGTCTGCAGAGCGTTATATACGACGCGCCCTTTGGCCCCGGACCGGGCCGCCTCCCGCCACGTTCGGTGCCCGTCGGAAAAGATGTGCGTCGCAATGGACCGCGCCAATATCTCCGCCGCTTTCTGGTAGGTAGGGCTGCGGGCGTACCTTCGGATAGCCGCAGCCAATAAAAAAGGACTCCGGATCCGAGATAACTCGGTCCGAAGTCCCTGTATCATTCGCGCCAGCGCCGCGCCGTACCGGCGCTCAACTGATCGCTTTAATTGCCATTGTGTAAAAATCATTCGTTAAGATCTACCTTTTTGGCCTTATTTATTATATCCATCATCTGCTTGGATGAGAACGTGCCCCCCAGAACGCGCGAATTGCTCGGATGGTGCTCCCATTTGTCCTTGCCAATTTTAACGTAGTCCTGCCCGTCGATATGCAGTTCAGCACGGTCGCCCATCATAGAGCCGCTATGCATCGCCTGCTGCAGTTTCTGCAGCGTCGGTTTCGCAGGCGCGGCCTTCGTTTTGGCTGCCGGAGCCGGCGCAGGTTTGGCGGGATTGTAAATCGCGCCAACATGACCAGCTACCACGTTAAGCAAATTGTCTACGTCCCTGTCGTAAGTTTTGCGGTCGATCCAACCATTCTCTACCGACGCGTCCAGTTTTCCAAGGACCGTGCGCAAAGCCTCCCTGTGCGTACTCCCCTGGGCCATTTCCGCGCGCATCTGTTCCGCAAGGGACGCCAGGTCATTCTTGCCTTGTTCTGTGTACTGCTGCACCAGACCGTCTATGCTATTGGGCTTCGATCCTGCCGGAGCTTTTAATTTCCGCAGCGCCTTCTTCACTTCCGGGCTGGTTCCCGGATTGTTCAGCAGCTTGTTCTTTGCGGTGTAAAAATCGCCACCCGCAGACTCCATCGCACCAACCATCATGTTGTGTGCTTCGCCTTCCGGATGATTGCTGGCCTTTTCACCGGTCAGTTTTTTGTAGCCCAGCTTATCAGCACGCATCTGCCGGATGCCCGGTCTTGCCTTTTCCAGCGTGGATTTGGCAGCAGCCATTTTATTATTCTGCTTCGTCAGCTTATCATAACGCTGTTTGTCTTTTTCGTGGCGGTCTAACTTTTCCCGGGCCGTCTCATAGTCGCCCTTTTTGAGCGCGTTTGTCAGGTCGCTCAAATAAAGAGCGGCCATGCTTTTATGAGCATTATCGTAACGTTCCTGGTTCTTGGGAATATCCCCGGCCTTAACACTGTTAACCTTTGCCTTTCCCCCGGACTGCGCCTTCGACACCGTCGCACCGCCGCCGGACGTGAACTGCCCGTTGTTGGCCCGTTTGTGTTTGGACTCGTCCCATTCCGCATCGCACGCCCGGATGCGTTCCAGGTTTATCTGCGTTTTATCAGCCATGACGCGTACCTCCTGATTTTTCGTTGTGGTCATGTTAGCTCTTGCTTTTTGATAAGTCAAGCCTTATTTTTTTAATTTAGGGTATAAAAAAACCGCTGGCGTTTAACCAGCGGTAAAGAATTACATGGACAGCAGATCTACGATTTCAGATGCAATCCGGCAACGTTCGGTCTCTTCGTCCGGATGGTCCATTGACTCCTTGATTTCGATGTCTGCACAGTCATTGTAGACCTTTTCCCAACCATCGTCGTCAAGTTCGTTTAGTTTTTCCAGCGTTAGCCCGAGCTCCCTTGTTAAAAACTCTAACTGTTCTTCGGTTATTTCCACTACGTCCATTTCCTGATTTTCCATTTTTTAGCCTCCTATCGTACACATGCATGACAGTAACGATGTTCCCAGAATCATCAATCACCACTTTTTTACTGTCCTTTTCATAACAGGTCGTGTGCGGAATGTGGCCAGGGTATATGTGCCTTGCGTTTCTCAAGATATCAAGAATTTTTTGTGGATGGATATCCCGAGCCACGCTACGCAGGTTTGAATGGAACGTAATCGATGTAACCTTTTTCCCAGGTCTGTAGCTTCGGCCAAGAAGATGTTTTTTGCACTCCTGCATGTTAGCATTATACTGCCCAGGTGTCAAGTCTTTCTTTTCTGCCTTATCCCCGGAAACAACTTTTAATTTTTCAATCTGGGCTCTCACAGACGGAGTCTGCGTTTTTTTATACAGCTGTCGGATTTTTGTACGCGCTGCGCCTCGTTCTTCGCGATTTTTACCTACGCCTGACCCCGATTTAAACTTCCCGTCGTCCCCACGGGGATGTTCCGACTCGTCCCAGTCGGCGTCCAACACGTAAAACCCGCTGTCGCGCCCAGATTCGCCCGCTGGCGCGTTTTCGTTCCCGGCCTGACCGTTTCCTTGCCCTGGCTCATTTCCGGGCCGCTGTGGCGGTTTTGGAGCGTCGCCCCCAAAATCCATCCCCGGCGGCATCATTTCACCCGGGTCCTCGATCTCATCCGGCGCTTTTTCGATATCTTCGTCGGTAATGTTAGTCCAGACGCCGGTCCGTTCTGACTGCTGCTTCAGTTCCTGCAGACCCGTGCGCTTGGAAATCATGCCGGCATTGAGAGCCGCTACCACATTGTCCGTTCCGGTCTTGGCCAGCTCCATGCGCTCCTTATCAGACGGCTCCGATACCGGATTAAAGTCAAAATCAAGGTCGTCCGGTACCGCCCCAAACATCGACACCATGAACGGCGGCAGCAGCTTATTCAGAATCGGCCGCAGGATGCTCTCCTGTTTTTCCCCGATCATGTCGTAATAATTCTGCAGGTCGGACTCGCCGGTGGCATTTAGCCCCGACGGCGACCGCCCGAAAAGTTTTGTAACCGGAATCTCGGCCGCACCACTGATGTCCATAATGAACTGCTGGTAGCAGTCTGCCAGACCCCCGAACGTATACTGATGCGTTTCCAGACCGTCCGCAGCGTCCATGATCTGAATGCCCATGTTGCTCATCAGCCAATTCTGGGCCGTCAGGGTCCGGTACAGCTCCGCCTGACTCTGCGGGTCAGTGGCCGCCAGCGTCTGCCCTATGTCGTTCATCTTCAGCACCCGCAGATTGGCCATAAAGGTCAGCTGCGCGATGTTCCATGACACATTGTCGCGCTTCTTCAGCTCATCGAACACCGATTCAATGACCGAAGCGCCCCAGTACAGCTCCGCCTGGCGCTCCCAGAACGGTAGGTTATTACCAACGAACCGGATGCAGCGCGTGTGGTGCACCCGGGTCATGGTTCCGTCCACCGGGTCAGTCACGATGTACGCGTCGGGAAGCCCATACTCTGGATCTGAAATATCGTCCACCAGCTCGCTGGACGGACTAACACCGTTCCAGCGGTCCAGAATCATAAGCCCTTTAAAGTCCCCCGGAACCATCTCCTCCAGCGCCAGCGGCATAGCCAACTGCTCCGGGCTGCCCTGGCCCTTGATCAGCATGATGCCAATGGCCCCGCCATACAGACGGCCCCAGCACAAGCCCTCCTGGATCTTTTTGATGAGCTGTGTGCGTCGTAGCTCTACGTCTATTTTTTTGATGAGGTCCGGAGCCAGACCCGACGTGATAGTAATCCAGTTTTTCAACATATCCGCAGGAATTATATCCACGATGCGCCGCACGATCCAGGAATCCCGGTACATGGCATTCAACGTACCAAAATCGTTTGTCATGCGGCTCATAACATACTGCGTGCTGTCTAACAGGTTCGGCGTTCCGGCACCCAGACGCGCTAAAGGATTGCTGAATCCATCAAGCGCCGTCCCGCGCCGCACAACCAGCGCCTGTGCGCTTTTCTTTTTTTTACGCATTTGCAATCCTCCTCGCTTTAATCACGGTGGAAACAAAATAACGCAGGGCGTCGCAGCTGTGGTCGTTTATCTTTAACGGCCGCTCGCGCCCGCCCTGTTCTATTGCCTTGTTATCCCAGGCATAGGACTGATGCTCTTTTATCGTGTTTACGCAGCGCCGGTGAAAATGGATCCTGCGCCGCGTCAGCAACGTGTTCACGTTGCGAATTCCCTCGATAACGCTGTTGTCCGCGTTTATGGTCTCAACCGTCTCCTTCATCCGCAGGCCCCGGTTCCGGAGCTCAATCTTAAAAGACGCCGCCGATGGGTCGATGATGGTCCCCGTAGGCCAGACGTCCACCGGGCACTTGTGAATGAACCCCAGCAGATCGTCCGCATATTGGCTGTTGTCTTTTTCGTGGTTCCCGTCGGCCCGGCTGTCCCAGTAATACTCATCCACAACCCAGATGTCCTGCCCATCATCCCAGATGTCCAGGTACACCATCGGGTTGACGGTGCCGTAGTCAATGGCCAGGAACCGACGCATGATGTGTGCATTTTTGTATATCCAGTCCAGCTTCTCATCCCCGAAAAGCAGGTCGTCAGACCAGGCGTCCCGGTAGATCGCACCCTGGGCCATAACCCAGAGCCCCTGAATGAACCGCTGGTAGAACACGCCAGTGTAGGTCGTTCGGTAACGTTCCCGGACCTCTTCAGTCAGCGACGGATTGTCGTCCATCAAAAAGTGTATAAAAAGCAGCTTCTTCTGATCTGCTTTTTCAATCCAGTTTTTCAGGAACCAGTGCATCGGGCTGTCCGGGTTACAGTTAAACCACATCTTGGCTCCCGGAACGGAGCACCGGCCTGTGGCCTGATTCACAAAAGACTCCGGCATTAAGGCCGCCTCGTCGCAGTAGAGCCCCGCCAGCGTAATGCCCTGAATCAAGTCCTGCGACGATTCATCCCGACCACCGAACACGTAAAAATAATTGGTTTTGTCGTCCTTGGATATTACGATCAGGTTCTCTGTGCGTGACTCCTCGATGGTGAACCGCCGGATCATCAGTACCGGTTTTAACCAGCTCCATACGTTACGCCGGAACGAGCCTACGGTCTTACCGCACATGGCAAAATTCTGGCCGTCGTAGGTGTCCATGGCCCAGAGCACAAAACTGATGGCCATGGCTACCGTCTTACCGGCACGAATAGATCCGTCAGCAATGATGCCGTTATGCTTTCGGTACGGTGACTTCTCCGTCCACCACGTCAGCAGCTGCATTTGCTTCAGGCTGAACCGGCTGAACTTTACGACCGGTTTTATTTGCAGTTTTCTTTTTACGGCCATGCCGCTCACCCCACACATCGACGGCGCTGGCCTTGATAGCCTCGGTAAACCCGTCGTCCTCGTATTCCGTCAGCTGGCCGGCCGTTTTATCCGGCAACACCGTCTGCCCTATCGTGTCCCTGATATATTCCGCAGCCCGCACATTCCCCTTGATGGCAGACGCGATCATCGCCACCAGAACCTTGTCCTGGGCAGTCATATTTGTGGCACTGTTTAGCGCCTCCACGAACGACGTAACCTCGTGGATAGGTGCATCGCTTTCTTTGAACCATGGCAGCTGTAGCAGGTATTCAAGCCCCTCTCGCATCGTTCGCCGTTCGCGCTTTGATTTGCCAGAAGCCCTGCCTCCTTTGCGGCCCTTTTCCGCGGCGTTCGCTTTGGTTATCCGCGTAGCCTTCCCATTGGCCAGGTTCTTCTTGGCTGCCTCGATCTGCGCCGGACTACGCAATGACCTCGGCCTTGCCGCCGGTCAGCTGCTCCCAGCGCTCCACAATTGTCCCGTCCTCTTTTACAACAAACACGTCATGGTTCCCGGAAAACTCAATATATCTTTGAATGATTACGTCACAGTACACCGGGTCAAGCTCCATCATGTAGCAGGCCCTGTGTAGCTGCTCGCAGGCAATCAGCGTCGACCCGGAACCCCCAAATAGATCCAGCACCGTGTCGTCCCGCTGGCTGCTGTTTTTTATGCATTTAGCGCAGAGCGCTATCGGCTTCATGGTCGGGTGTTCACCGTTCCGTTTCGGCTTGTCAACGTAGATCAGCGTGCTGGCGTCCTCGGTGTTCACAACCTCCGCAGTCGGAACCCGCAGCACCAGGTTCTTGTTTCCCGACGCAAAATTGATCAGCATGGACCCGTCCGCATCCTGGCTCATCACTACCGGGAAATTTTCGCTGATGGTCGTCCCCTGCTTCCGGCCCCCGAACCAGCGGTGCTTCCCGCCGGCCTTCCAGCCATACAGAATCGGCTCGTGTTGCCACTGAAAATCCTGCCGGCCCAGAGTGAAAGTGTTCTTGGCCCAGATCAGGCACTGCTTCAGTAGCAACCCGGAATCGACCATGGCCTGCCGGAACGTCAGCGACTCACTGTCCGCATGGCAGATGTACACCGTAGCCCCGGGCTCCAGGACCTCCTCGGCCCGCTGATAAAAAGAAAGCAGGAAGTCATAAAACTGACTCCCTGCCATTTTGTCGTTTTTGATTTTCAGGTGTTCTTTTGTACCGCCGGTGTAGTCGATGTTGTACGGCGGGTCTGTGAACATCATGCTCATGGGCACCCCGCCGGTGAGCTTTGCCACATCCGCAGCGTCGGTAGACGACCCGCACATCAGCCGGTGTGCACCCAGCTGGTAAATCATGCCGGGCTTTGTTTTCGGTGTTTTGATTTTCTCCACCGCAGCCCCGAAGTCGAACCCGTCCTCCTCCGGTTCCGGATCTGGCAACTCGAACCCGAACGCCCGCATGTCAATGTCAGCGATTTGCAGCAGCTCCCCGTTCAGCAGTGACTCATCCCAGGACGCCAGCTCGGCCGTTTTGTTGTCGGCCAGCCTGTAGGCCCGTATTTCTTCTTCTGTGAGGTCGTCTGCCCGGACGCAAGGTACCTGCCGCATGCGTAACCGCTTCGCCGCCTTGAGCCGCGTGTGGCCGCATACGACCACATTGTCTTTGTCAATCACAATAGGCTGCCGGAACCCGAACCGCTTGATCGACTCTGCAACCGGCTTCACAGCCGGGTCGTTTTTGCGCGGATTATGCTCATACGGCACCAGCTCCGACGGCTTCAGATACTCAATGTTCATGCTCATAACAGCCTCCCAGCCAATAAAAAAAGCGGGCAGGTTTTTCACCTGTCCGCTTCAGACACTTTTTGCATTATAGTCATTATATCACACAATGAATTTTGAGTAAACCCCTACGTGATAATTTTTTTCCTTTGGTCGTTTCGCCGGCTTCGGAGCGGTTCCCCCTTTTTGGCCCGGCGCTTGTCCAGCTGTTCCAGAACCCAGTCGTACTCTTCCTGCGTGCAGTACAGACGCCGCTGCAGCCGCCGGTCGATCAGCTGCATCTTGGGCCTCCCTGCGCCTTCCCTGCGGCCACCGTTGTGTTTCCGGCCGTCCTCTTTTTTCTCTTCCATGCCCTCACCTCCACGGGCCCATATTAGCATAAAAGGACTTGAAAAATCAAGCCCTTTTTTTGCTGTAAACCAGCGCTTCCCGTAGGATCTTACGCGGCATTTTAAACAGCTTGTACGCATTGTCCAGTACGCCGTAGTATTGCAGGCTGGGAACGCCGTGATGCCGGTCCTCGTGCATGATGTACACCAGCGCCGGCCCGTAGCCGTCCACCCAGAGGTACTGCTTGTAGTAAAACCTTGGGTAACCTTCGTAGCGGTCCAGGCTGCGCTCGTCGCGCTCCGAAATTTCCCAGAGCAGCGCCGGAACCTTACACCCATCCTCCCGCTCGATGGTGGCGTAGCTGCCGGTCTGCGAGCCCTTGAACATGAGCCGCCACCCGTCCAGCGTGGTGGTCCCTACGAACGCGGAGTCCGGGCACCGGTACTCCATCTGGTCCAGGTCCATGTTGGACCCGTAAGCAATGTACAATTTACGCATTTTAACATCCTCCTTTTATTTGAACCGGGGCTGTGGGCCCCGGTTAGGCTGCCTGGCCGTGGCGCCATGCGCTGCAGCCCTGCAGATTTGCCATCATGTGAGTGCGGCAGGTCTTGAACTCGTCGCCGATCAGGCCCAGCCGGAGCAGCCAGCAGCGGAACGTGTACTTCTCATTGTCGCTGACGGTGCGGTCCATCTTGATGCTGCGGCTGTTGATGGCCAGCGCGCTGACCGCCAGACAGAACTGCACGTAGGCTTTGATCTTGCCGGCGTGTGTGGTTCCGTTGAACAGCCGGAACTCTACGGTGCCCTTGCTGAACGTTGCGTGCAGGTTCAGGCCATGGTACCGGGTGTCGTTGTAGTGGTGGTGTTTGCCGTTTACGCTGGACCCCTGGGATTCGTACCACAGATGCTCCCATGCGTTCATGTTCGCAGGACGCTCGCCCTTTTCGATGCGGTCGGCCAGGTTGCAGTTAACCTTCTTGGTGTAGGTGCATTCCCGGCGGCCGGTGATGGCCAGGGCCTTGTACAGAATGTCCTCCTTGGACCGGAAGATCTTGACCAGGTTCAGCAGGCTGCGTGCGTCGTGCTTGTCAGCGCCAACGTGTACGTGGATGCCGCAGGAACCGTCTGCCTTTGCGCCTTTGCCCCGCAGGATCCGTACCACTTCCTGCACGTCTTCCAGGTCGTCGTAGGTGCAGATCGGGGTGACCACTTCGCAAGCATGGTCGGCATTGGTCAGGCTGCCGTCCCTCATGAACTTCCAGGTGCGGCCCTTGCGGTCGGTGCAGGTCCAGGCATCGTAGCCAATCTCGTAACCAGCGTACCGTGCGTGGGTTCCAAAGTATTCCGCAATCGCCAGGGCTGCGGTTTTCCGTTCGATCTTAACCAGCTCAACCTCTACTCCGAACGTCTGATTCCTTAAATCTAACTTTGCCATGTTTGCGTCCTCCTTTATTTTCACCGGCCCCCGCGGGGCTCTTTGCCTTTCGTTGTGTGCATATTAACTCTCATTTTTTGAAATGTCAAGCTCTTTTTATTAAATTTTTAATTATTTTTAAAGGGCGCATAAACCCGCATGGTTGACAGGCTTGTGTAATAAAAGAGGACGGCGTGTGCATGCCGTCCTCTTGTTTTTACTCTTTTTTTCTTGTTTTTTCCCGCGGCCGTGACATTTGTTTGCGCCGCACCTGCAGCTCATGCAGGAAGCCCCGCAGCATAGCCGCCGGAATGATCACGGACCCGTTGCAATCTTTGAGGTTCCGCAGGATCGTCCGCGCGTCCGCATTATCCGGCACAATGTAATTCATCCGTCCAACGCCTCCGCTCCATACAACCGCAACGCCAGCACCCGGACCAGTGACGCCTTCGCCTTGGCCACCACCTGCCAGGTAGTGTCGTGCTTTTCCGCAATGTCCTCGATGCTCATGCGCTCAAAATAAAACTCCACCAGCCACGGGTACCCGGCGTCCATTTTGATCGTGTTCAGGGCCCGGTCCATAACAGCCAGCTCCTGCCGGTCGCGCTCCAGCTTGGCCTGTACCGCCAAAATGCGGCCCTCTTGGCGCTCCTCCGGGGTGAGCTTTACCCCGGCCTGCTCCGACCACCGCACAATAGACTTACTGGTCTCCGTCACCTTTTCCCGCCGCAGATCTTCGATGTCTGCAGGCCAGCGATTGTGCACGTTATCCATGAGCACCGGGTACGCATACAGCCGCTGCTCCGTTGCCTTGTACCCAGACATCCGTGGCGGTTGGCGCTGGGCCAGCACCAACGGAACGGTCTGCCGCACTGTTTCGATGATCAGTTTCCGGACCTCTTTGTCATTCATCGTCACGCCTCCGCCGCTTCGTCACCGCTACCAAACCCAGGAAGCGCCTGATGTTTCGCGTTTTCCGGTTCCGCATCCTCCGCAAATTCCAGCACGGTCTGTGCACGTTCACCGTTGATGTACGCCATAGCCCGGTCAATAAACTGCCGGACGGTGTACGTCAGATCTTGCCCCAGGACGTCCTGGTTCTCGTTTTCGCGGGTCCCCGGATACGAACCCTGATAGGTGTCAAACAGCCCGAAAAACGGAGTCTTGGATTTGACCTCGTGACCAGGCAGCCCGTACATGAGATGGAACGCCACCTCCTCCGTCCAGGACTTCTTGTCACTGGCCTGCCGGAGCTCGATGCCATACATCGCGAAATGAAACGGCGGGTGCGCCATCGCAACGTCCACGCCAAACATCTTCTGCATGACCGGCATCGATAACTGCTTGACCAGTCCGGTCAATTCAGGCACCGGTGGCTCTTCACACCGCACCCGGACCACATCGCCGATACAATTCTCACCCTCTGCCTGGTAGCTGTACTCGATTGGAGTAACCACCGGCGGGTTTAAAAACTTGAACGAAATAAACTGCATCAAAACCACCTCCACACTAACGATACAAACGCCCAGAACCCTGCCAATGCTATCATCGTCAGAATAAAATCAACGTTCACGGCGCCTCGCCTCCTGCTTTTTGATAAACTGCTTCCATGCCTTTTTCAGATCTTCCGCATTCTGTTTCCTTACGGCGTCTCGATCCTGCACCGTAACCGCCTCCGTCCCCATTTCCAGCACTCATCCTCCGATAGTAAAAACAGATCTAACCGGTCACCATGGCCGCCGCCTAAACGGTCCTCTACGACCCACGTGCGCCCGTCTGGCAGCGTTACACGGGTGCCAAAAGGTAAATGATCAGCCGCGCAGGTAGCTCCCGCTGTAGGCCAAACTCCGGACGCCGTAGGGTTGCCGGTGTGACAGTAGGAAGAAATGTTCAACGTCTGCCAGAACACGGCCAAAAGAATCAGCTTTTTCATTCCGTATGCGTCTCCTTTAGCCACGCCTCCGCTTCTTTAACTCCGCTATCCACATCGACTATCCCGGCATTAACCACTTCTGCCGTGAAAAATCTGTCCATCAACACATCCGTTACTGCAATTTTGTAAATCAGCTTTGCCAATTCTTCTGTAGAACAGGTACGAATATATTCCTCGTTTGTCATTTCACCTTTTCGGTAATCTCTGCAACTTTTAACTTTTGAACTGTAACCACCAGCAACTATTTCACAGTAGTTAGCGTGTTTACAAGTTGAACATACTGTCATTCTGCCACCACCCTTTATTTCATTTGGTCTCACTCTCCTGCTTCAGCCTTTCTGCAAGTTTTTTAAATCTTTCCGCAACCTCGGAATTCACTCTGCCCACGTATTTTTTATAAACAAGCAAGGCGTTTTCTTGGGCCTCCGCCTTGCTACGGAAGCAATTCCTGGACCGGAGCAGCAGATAGTCCATAAAGCAGTCACGCCATACCTCCGGGTGCGTCAAAATCGTCCCATCTTTGGTCCACGCCACATACCAATAAGGGTCGCCCTTATACGGCCGCCAGGGCATCCTGCGGATCTCGTCATAGCCATTAAGCAACTGACCTAACTTACACGCACATGCCCATGATAATATCTCCGTCCCCTCTTTGCTTTTTCCTTGCAGACCGCTCTCTTCAAACCACCAAACATAGTCGTTATGCGTGTGTTTCGTCCGGAACCTTTCTCCCAGCCGCACGCCCAGCAGCCGGGCCACCTCCGGCATTATAGTCATACCTTCACCCCCTGCTGCCGCCAATACCTCTCCATCTGGTCCACCTGCTCCGGCGCTAAATCCAACAGCCGCATGGTCTGATCCATTGTGGCCAGTACACGATTTAACCGCGACTGACCGAAGTGAAACTCCTTCTGCAATGCGTCCAACATGGCCAGCGTCGCCTCTTTGCGCCCCTGCTCCAGTTTCGATTCCGTCAAAGTCTCCGCCGCAATACGCACCGTGTTGAACAGTTTCTTTTTATCTTTTTTCAGCTTTTTGATTTTCGATGCAGTTATCATTCCCCAGCGCCTCCTTCCAACATTGCTCGCATGAATGATCCGGGCATGACCGGGTGTCCCGGTAGCTGGGTAGTCCCCAGCCGTCAGGGCACTCCGTCCGCAGGATATTCTCATAGAGCGCCGGCCTCTTTTCTTTGCACTCCCGGAACCAGCGCCGCTTCAGCCAAACTACGTTCATGGCTCCGCCCCCTTCAAAAGACCCGTCCGCTGCATGGCCTGCTGCAGCTTCTCCGCGTCCTTTCCCAGCACGTAGCTGTTCACCGCGGCCTCGTCCTTCCGCTGGCACGCCTGATCGTACAAGCGCCGGAGCTGCGCCCAGACCGTCGGCATATCCACTTCCAGCACGTTCTGCAGGTTGTCAAACCCGTAGCTGTCCACTGCAGCCTTTATCTCCGGTGTGGACCACATCGGCTCGCAGGGAAGCCCGAAGTCTGGATCGTCAAACGGAATCTCTCCCAGGCACCCATGGAACCAGGTGCGTGCGATTCCCTGCTGGATTTCTTTCTGGGCCTCCTGCCAGGTCTTGACCTTCCTGGATGGATCTACGGTAGCCATCAGCGACATGGCCGCCTGCCGGATCTCCGCTACGGATGGCAGGAATTTCTGCTCACAAATGCATTTTTTTATCGTTTTGTTTAAAAGTTTTGGTGGAATATCAGCCAGCATACTGGCATACACGTCCTGCGTTTCTTCTTCATTTTCCAGCCGGTACGCTGTAAACAGCAGTTGCACGGCGTTCATGGTTTCAGCTGAGTATGTCATCAATATCCTCCTTGCTTAACCGGCGTCTGGCCTTCCCAGACTTGCTGTCCTGATCAGCCCAATAACAGATGGTCGAAAAATGGTCTGCATACTTTTTCCCGGAAGATTGCATATACACCGACAACCGGTCAATTTTTTGCTGCCAATCTGGGAATTTTTCCTGCAGCTGCTGCAATTCTTTTGCAGTGAGAAAAACATTGGAATGCGGGCCGTATCGCGCGCGTGTTTCTTCCCCTTCTTCCCCTTCTTCTCTTTCTTTTATAATAGGTAGGTCCGCCGTTTGTCCGCCACTTGTCCGCCGTTTGTCCGCCACTTGTCCGCCATTTTGTCCGCCAACAAGCTGGTACTTTGACCAATTAACCACGGTAATAAGCGTGTTCCGCGGGCTCGTTTGTACGCCAATTTGACCTTCACTTTTTAGCAGGTTTACTATCCGCCTTGTTGTCGTTTCTGGAATCCGTAAATCCGCCGCTATTTGTCGGAGCTTAAAAACACCCTGCCCAGGCTGCAACGTGATGCGTTTTCCCTCGAAAACAACGTCCGTCGGGCGCCAGTTTACGCGGCCCAAAATATACATCCAGACAGCTAACACGTTAGGCCGCAGCATCCATGGGTTCCGGAAAATAGACCTGTGGATCTTGATCCAGCCTTTCTCATCGTCCATGCTGCCGCCTCCCTAAAACAAACTCTGCACCGTAGTCATGTACGGCATAATGTCCTCTACGGACCGGGCCAGGATGTACGGCGCATAACCCGCCACCGCAGCCTGGTACCTTTTCTGTGCCGGGCTCTGCCGGCCGTCCTTTGACTTGCACTCGATCAGGATAACCCTGCCGCCTTTGTAGGCTTCCATGTCAGGGCGCCCAGGAACCACATAAGGACCAAACTGCGGGTTACTTTGCACGAACCAGCCGTCGGCCTTCAGCATTTTCTTTATTGAGTCCTTGACTCTGTTTTCCGGCGTGTCTTTCATACGCCCTCCATGTAAACCGGTACCGCTACCACCCCGCGGATTTTATCCACCGCGGCCTGCTTGTTTAGATTCCGTTCGGAGCCGTGCAGCAGATACACGGCCTGCGTCTTGGACAAGTCCTGCGTATTCAGGAACGCCGCCACGTGGTCCACCGACATGTGGCTCTGCAGGATCCGTTTAGCCTGGGCCTCATGCACCGCACCGGCCGTGATGTTTTCCTGCAGGATAGGCAGCTCATAATTGCACTCCAGCATCCAAACGTTGATGTTGTGAAACTTATATGACAGCAGGTACGTGTCCACAGCAAAAACAACCCGCGTGTAATCCGGAGCCGTGATAATAAACCCGACCGGCTCCTCGGCGTCGTGCTCGACAGGGAACCGGGTCACAGTCCAGCCCCCGATAGAGTACAGGCCACAGGGCCACGCCTGCTGTTCCAGAACATACCCCGCTCCCACAGCCCGACGTGTCCCCGGGCTCATATGCACCGGGATACCGGCGTCCAGATACTGCTGAACGTACCCGGCGTGGTCTTTATGCTCGTGCGTAACAAGGCACGCTACGACGCGAGATAAGCGCGCTGTGAGCTTTTCCCGGAGCTTGGAGACAGGAATACCAGCCTCCAGCAAAAGGACGCTGTCGTCGCATCGTAGCGCGTAACAGTTACCCTTGCTGGAGCTGGCAATAATCTGAACGTCCAATTAGAACGGCCGCTCCGGTTTTTCTGCAGGTGCCTCTGCAGGAGCCTCAACCGGCTGTGCGGCCTCCATGGCCTCTTGCGTTTCCACCTCGACCCGGTCGATCACGTCTTGTACAGACCCGGACCCCGTCACGTTTATCGGCTCGTCTTTCAACTCCTCAACAGTGGGCAAGCCCATGCTGATCTCCGGAGCGCACGTCCGGATAAAGAACGCCGCCGCACGGTAGGTCAGCATCAACTGCGGCATGGTCTGCCATTTGCTGCCGTTCTTACCGTACCAGCCCTCCTTCTTGGCCATGCCGATGGTTACATCAGGCCCGGTCAATTTTTCGCCTGTGGCCAATTCTGAAGCATACGCACGGCATCCGTAATCATCCTTCCCGGGAGTCCCGAAAAACTCATAGCGGATCGGGCTGTACTTCCCGCTCATGTTGAACGTACTGATCAGGAACTTGCTGCTCCAGCCAGGGTTCCCATATACCACGTACATGTTCTGCATTACCATCATCGGGCTGGCATTTAACCGGTTAGCCATATCCAGCGCGATCAGTACGTTGGCCGGTTTTTTCTGAAATGCCTGCGGAATGATATCAGACCCTGCCAGCTTGGAAGCCAGCGCCATCATAGACTCCATGCCATCCTTCGAGAATAAAAAATTGTTTGCAACCGTTAACGCCTTGTCCATCATTTAACCTCCATTTTCAACTGATTAATATTTTCCTGTGCTTTCAATAGCACCAACTGACTTTTTACTTCCGGTGTAAAGGTGATGCTTTCGGCGCCGTCAATCCACACCGGATTCAAGATCTGCAGCTTCTCCTGCAGGGTCCCCACGATAATCATGCCGGCACGAATTTTCTCTCCCTGGGACAAATCCCGGTACCCGACGCCGTGCATCGTAAGCTCGCAGGTTTCAACGATGTCGTCATTCGTTACATTCTGCTGGAAAAGCCGCCATTCCAGCCCCGGGAACAAGGTGTTGACTTTGTCTGTCAGCATGCGGCACTTGGCAATAACAAACTGTGTCACCAGCCGCAGCCGTTCCGAAGCAACATCCGCGTTCTCCCGCTGTGTCTGCAGGTCTTCCCTAAGTGCAGCCACGGCCTGCAGCGTCCGCAGATTTGCCTGCATCTCGCCCAGCTTCGCCTGCAGCCGGCTGCGGATATTGCGCGCCTCTTCCAGGTTCGCCAGCTCTGCCGACTTGTCCGGGACCGCAGCGCCCGCCAGAGCCTGCTCGGCCTTGCGCTTCTTTTCCATGAGCTCCTGGTATTCCGGAAGATCTTCCACACTGTGTCCAGCAAGCGCTTTTTCTTCCGGAGATGTGATGCCCTCCTGCGCCTTCAGGTCGTGGTACTCGGCTTCTTTTTTCAAAAATTGGGAGTGGCACTCTTCTGCAGCAGATTCAAGCTGTGCAATTTTCTCGTTTAAAGCCTTCCCCTTTATAACAATTCCTTCCAGCCGGAGAGATTTGTCGCGTTTAAACCGGGAAATCATTTCATTTCTTTTTATTTCCGGAAGCTCCTGCCCGCAGTACGGACACGGCCCGAACGCGTCGATCGTTTCAGCGTAGACCTTGTCGTACTCTCGATACAAAGCTTCTTTTTCTGCCTGCAGGCCAGACAATGCCTGACGATCCGCCAGGTGCCGGGTCGCAATAAGATCTAAATCATCTTTAGCCCGGGCCATCTTCAAGTGCAAATCAGATGTAAGCTCGTACGTTTTGCGTCTGGCAGCGGACACATCCGCGTCAAATTTATCCCGGAGCCGGAGAAGTCTCTGCCCGATATCCTCCACAGCCCGCTGCAACCGTTCATGCGCATCTTCAGCCTTGGCCCTGTTAAGCGCGGATTCGGCCTGTGTGACGGCTTCTTCCTGTGCCTGGACCATTTCCTCCTGCTTGGCAATTTGCGCCGCCAGATCGGATTCTGTGACGTTCCCGGCCAGCTTCATGGTCTGATCAATCCGTACCACGCCCTCTTTTATTGCTTTGTTCGCCAGCTTCAGCTGGGCCGCAGCCATGGACCGGATGCCCTCAAGGTCGTGTTTTTCCAGCATAGCCTCCAAGGGCTTTAATTCCGGATGGGCTGCAATCACCGCCGCATCATCTACGCCGCCGGCAATCTGCAGTAACAACACCCGCTGCTGTTGCCAGGGAAGCCCCGGAAAATACGCCGGATCACTGGTCAGCTTCATGCGGTCAGGATCTATGTTCTCCTTCACCCAGGCATCATACCGGGCTGCCGGTACCGGCTCGTCGTTTATAAAGTATTTCGTAGTATTGCCTTTGAAAATTTTGTCGCCGGAGTTTTTATCTGCGGAATACACCTCGCAGAAAACCCGCCGCAGTGTGTGGACCTCTCCGTCCTCGTCCACCAGCCTGCCGGTGACAGCCACCTCAACCTGCCGTAGCAACTCCCCGTCGGCCTGCCGGGGCCGGATGGTAGCTTCACCCTTCTGTCCGGTACCACAGACACGCCCCTGCGCGTCCTTGCCGGTCAGCAGCCAGCAGAACGCGTCAAACACGCTGGTCTTCCCGGTGCCATTGGCGCCGGAGATGATCGTAACATCGCCAAAATTTACCGTTAGATCTTGGTGCCCTTTAAAATTCTGCAGAGCCAGAGATAACAACCTCATGCGAACTCCTCCCCTCGTGCGTAGGCCAGGGCTTCATTCCAGCCAGTGTTGACCAGCATCTCATCGGCAGTTTTAACATCTTTACAGAGCTCACGCGCCAACATAAACTCAGATACGCATCCAATGCTTTCCTGCCAGTTTCCACACATCACGATGCCGTCGCAGCGCCGGAGCAGCTCCAGGCAATAATCCAGCCCCTGGATGTAATCTGTTTTGCTATACGGACACCGGATCGCGTGCACCGGGCTGACGAAACAAATATCCGGATATTCGGTCTGCAGAACCCGCACTATCACGTCCGCCTTGGCCTCGTTTTCCTGCTTACCCCCGTAGGGATGTGACACATAGTATATTTTCATTCCAATATCCTCCATGAACGCGGGCCGCCTGTGATAGAGCACCTCACCCCTTCTGCATCTGCGCCTGTGGTTGACGGTCCATCGGCCCGCGTGGTATAATTAACTAACCTGAAAAATTAATCGTTGCTTTTGTTTTCGCACGCCGCTGATACTGCAATATCAGCGGTGTTTTTTTATGAATGCATCGGCCAACGTGCCTATCTCATTCAGCGGAAGCACCTTCCCGTCTAACGATACCGCTATATCCACGTTGTCACCCAGCAAGCCTTCCTCCCATAGCTGTTCGCGCAAGGAAGCAAAAAGAGAAACGATAAGAACATTCCTGCCAGGAGCATCGCAAAGTTTTATCGTTTGGGAAAACAGCGACATGAGAGCAATCATAAGACTCCCACCCGAGATGCCACTCATGCATGTTTCGCAGTTGTCCTTGGTTAGCGCCGCAATCACAACCTCGACATCCTCCGGGCGTTCCACCTTGACGCCCGATTTTTCAAGTTCAAAAACTTTCATTCTTTCCCCTTTCCGCACACCACACCCAGCGTGGCAGCCTTTAAACTTTTACACCGGAAACATTTTTTATTTCGCAGCGGTCGGCTTTCGTTGACCTTGCGCTTGGTACATCCGGCCTGGTTCCCGCAGGTCCGACATTGCCATGCGTCCGCGCAAAACCCCGGAATGGCCGGGCACCGTCCTCCTAAATCCATCACCTCACCCCCGCAAACGTTACGTTAATTATTCCGACCGCCCACACCATCTCAAACAGCACCAAAACAAACAGCGCTCCGGCCAGGTAATCGTTGTGATCTACCTGATCAGCCATCCAGTCCCCCAGACGGTCCAACAACTCCAGAGCTATGAACCAGAGCCCCCACGCATAACACCAAATCTTCAATGCACTCGCCTCCTTATCTGATTAAACATACGCCACCAGTCCGCGGTAACATTTCCCTGTCGCCAGCATTCCAAATACATCTCTTTATGCAGCTCCCATTCGGCGTTGGTTTCGCACCCACGGTACAACGCCCGTAGTGCATTCAACTGCACGCCGCAGTCATATCTCGTTGGGTTCATGCGTGCACCATCCTCTCCGCAATGTATTTATCGATCGCCGCGGCCGGGATCAGCTTCCGGTTGTTCCGGATAATAAAGCCGATCTTCCCGTCGGCAATCTCTGCCTTCAAAAAGTTGATGCTGCAACATAGCAGCTGGCACGCCTCCCCGGGCGGGTACAACATCCGCCGCGGAATTTCCTTTGCCTTTTTCATGGACCGCCCTCCTTTCATTGCGTATTACGCAACGATTTTCTTAAAAAAAATACGCCCCAAGACTTCCGGTTCTAAATCCAGAACCGCTGCAATAGCATAAATAGCCATTGCGCCAGGGCGTACTCTTCCGTTTACAATATCAGACATGGTATCACGACTCAGACCGCATGCGTCCGCCATTTGCTGAATGGTATTCAAGCCTTTGTCGATCATCCGCTTCCGCAATTCAACATTATCAACGGTATACACAGGGCTCCCTCCTTTCGTCGCTTATTACGCAATAAGAATAACATACGAAAGCGGAATTGTCAACGCTTAATACGCTAAAATTTATATGTTTTTCGGAAATAATATTGCATTTTGCGTAAAAAGACAATATAATGGCGTAAACAGGGAAAGTGAGGAAAAATGCAATGGAAACAAAACTATGCGAGAACCTAAAGAAATTACGTGACCTGCACAAATACTCATTTAAAGATTTAGAAAAGTTAATGGCTGGAAAAAGCTGCAAAGTAACAGCTTCCACACTGCAAAGATATGAAGCAGGGATAATCCCTAACGTGCCATACGATTCAATAATCGCCCTTGCGGAGATTTATGATACTCCGCCAGCCGCACTAATGGGATGGTCGACCGAGCCAATTTTAAACCTTACAGAAAAAGAAGTCCTAACCGATTTCCGTAAATTAAACTCCTTCGGCCAGGACAAAGCCGCAGACTACATCCACGATCTGACCGAGAACCCCAAATACACGGAAAAAGAATCGTCCATCTCGACCGATACCGCCTGACCCATAAAAACCATTCGTGCTCGTAACTTCCGACAAGAATCTATCAAGAAGCAAGTTACCCGCAAGTTAAAGAATCGCTCAACCATGCTGTTTTCAGGGCTTGACGCAATGAAAAATTACGTCAAGCGCAAGTAACATAAGATCCAGAAGTGTGTTGTTTTGGTTCTTAACTCGCCAAATTTGGCGAGTCTTTCGAGTAGGTTACGAGTAGGTTACGAGTAAAAAAAGACCGCCCGGTGCTGGCACACCGGACGGTCATGCAGACGACGCATTTTTTAGTTTGACGAAAGACAAAAAGGAGTTGCCTGCCTTTTTATTATACCATAGGCAGGCACTCCGGAAAAGAGGTAAACATGTCAGTATTCAAAAACCCCAACGGCCTGTGGTACGCCAGAATCTCAACCGGCCAGAAAAACGAAAAAGGAAACTACACCTACGTCACCAGCAAACACGGCCGCAAAAGCCGCGGTGACGCCCTCATGGACGAAGCAGAGCTCCGTGTGTTCGTAGCCAGCAATAAGGCCGACACCCTGACGCGGATCCGGAACCATGAGCTCCTGGACCGGTACATGGCCACCAAGGGCATCCGGAAAACAACGGCCAAAACCTACCGCAGCGCCGTGAACCACATCAAGCGCCTGCTGCCGGATATCCCCGCCCGGGATACCACCACCATGCACATGGAAGCATACCGCCAGGCTGTGCTCCAGGAACCGGTGGCCACGTGTACCCACCGCACCCTGATCTCCCTGGTCAAGGCAGCCTTCACATGGGCCGCAGATAACGATATGATCATCAAGTCCCCGGCCCGGAACCTGAAGCTGCCGGTAAAGGCCGAACCGGCCGGTATGCATGTACAGATAGATCTGCTGCAGGAGATTCTGAACACAGCCAAAACATACCGGTACAGCCAGCTGTACATCCCGCTGCTGTTGGCCGGCATGTGCGGGCTCCGGATCTCTGAGATCTGCGGTCTGCAGGATAAAGACGTGACCGCGGACTGCGTCCAGGTGCGGTACAATTTCCTGCGGGCTGACAGCGCCCCCAGCCTGCAGCCATTAAAGACAAAAGCAGCAGCCCGTGTGGTGCCCCTGATTCCCGCTGTGAGCCGCGAAGTAAAAGCATACAAGGGTTTTATCAAGACGTGCCGTAAAGCTTCCCTACAGGCCCGTATGGAAGCCAAAAAGAACCCTGGCTTTTTAGACGGCGATGCGCCATGGGATGATTCCGGATTCTTCTTTGTGTTCCCCAAAGATGGACGGCCCCACGCCAAAGAATATGTGGAGCGGCAATGGAAACGCTTCAAAATGTCCCCGGAGATGCAGCCGCTGATCAGCAAACACCCGGAACTGGCCAAGATGCGGCTCCATGACTTCCGGCACTCCTTCGGGTCCAACCTGCGGTACGCCGGAGCGCCCATAGAGGACGTGACCGAGATCCTCGGCCACACAGACAGCAACTTCACCCGGACCACCTACGCACTGCCGATGCAGGGCACCCATGAACGCAGTATGGCGCGATTTGCGAAACTTTGTGAAAAATGATTAATTTTGTGAATGAATTTCTGGTCTCTGTGACGAATTAATGAAAACTGCCAGGTATAAAGCCGGTAATCGAATTAGATAGAATTAGATAAAGAAAAGCCCCGGACGCCACAATTTATGCGGTCTCCGGGGATTTCTTTAGATAGAATTGAAAAGTCAAGCCTTATTCTTCGGTCTTGATAACCTTTATTTAAGGCAGGGAACGCCAGCCCAGACGGTGTGCGCATCGTGTCGTTTGGCAGGCGACGCCCGTGAACAAATTTATGAAAAACGCGAATTAGATGCAATTAGATTGATTTAGATATATTTTAATAAGGAAGAAAAATGACCGGCGTGTAGCCGGCCATTAACCCCTTTGATTAAAATAAAACTCGGCTCTTTCTTTGGCCATCCTTACGTTGTCGAGCAATCTCTCCATGCTTTTAAGACTGCACCACGCATCTATCCATTCCCTCGTCTGTGGATTCTGTACGGCTACACACTTTTGTACAACCAGCCTTGCTCCATTACGGCCCAGGTTCCAAATCAAATAACGTGTGCTCCCTACCTCGCATTTGTAAACCGTCATGCCATCTACGTTGTTTCGGATCCATTTCATAACCATGATTATTTCACCTCCCAAATTTCACGCAGGCTCATGGAGCCGTAGCAGCAACCGTTCTCAATTTCGCGGGCCTTTTTCTGTGCGCTCCGCAGGTTCCGCGCTTCAATTTCTCTCGTGGTTTCGTAGCCGCCATTTTTTAACTGCGGATTAGATCTCCAGAACGTAGCTTTGTATTTTTTCATTTTCGCTCCTCCTTATGCCATCTTTACATCTACCATCCAGTCAACTGCGTGGTTCATTTTGCCGGTCGTTTTTTCCAGGACCATGTCGTCCTCGTCCACCAGGTGCAGGCCCTTCCCGACCTTCACGAACCGGAGCCCTTCAAAACCGCTTATGTTGCACCGGTACACGTAAGCGCTTCGGCTTTCCCCGTCGTAGCTCTTGCCGTCCCAGCCGTTGAAGCTGAAAGTTACTTTTTCGCGGGTCTTGGTGAATTCGGATTCGAAATCCTCGCGATAAATCGCGGTGCCGTGTTCCACCAGGAAAAGCTGTTTTCTTAATTCGTACCATTTGCTAACGTTTTTCATTTGGGCTCCTCCTTTTATCTTCCCCGGGGTCCGGCCCCGTTCCCTTTCGTCATGTGCATGTTAACTCTAACGATTTGAAAAGTCAAGTCTTTTTTATCAATTTTTAAAAATATTTTTTGCAATAAAAAAAGACCCCGGACCGAGGTCCGGGGCAAGATTTTAATCGTGATTTTGGTAGTACTCGCACATCTTGTCGTCAATTTCTTGTTTCTTTTTTAGGAGCCGCTTCTCTTCGGCGATCCACGCCTTCATGTCGGACGGAGCCTTCCCTGTGCGTGATTTTTTCCGAAACGCGGCAATTTCATCGTTCAGCGTGTCCATTTCCTTTTTTAATTCACCGATTGCTGCTGTATTCATTTACATCCTCCTCCGAAACAATCAAGCAACTACGGTCTAATACGTTCCAAAAATCATGCCCTTTTTGGTTATAATTCCCGCCTTCAACATATATCACATTATACCCATGCTGCAGGCACCAGACAGCCAGCTGCGCATCATCGTTAAAAACGTTGCTGGGAACCTTGTCGGAATCTTTGTGGTAATCAAAAACCTTTACCTTTTTAGGATCAATAGCGGCTTTGATGGTATTGTCGCCATAGTGCCTGGACTCATGCCAGTCCTCTGCAAAATAGTGCCCGTCTCCATAAATGCCCTCACCGATCCAGGCGTTTTTATCATACCGGAATCCATTTGTTAAATCTTTCCCGGTCAATCCGTACCGGTTCGGACCGCTGGAATTCCCGACTGACCGATACATAACCGGCAACTTATTGTCCTTGACATATTTATCAAAGTCTTTAGCAGGAAGCACCGTCGGCGGTTTGTCTAAATCCATTGAAGTAACAACCTGCTGCAGGGCCGTCCTATGCAGCAGCGGATTCTTGGGTTTGCGGTTCCGACGCCACAAGCTGTTGATAACGTCTCCAGGCGCGGCCGCTTTGAACTTATCCATGGGCATGCCAGTATAACTGGTCCTGGTTATATGAATCAGGTTCTTTCTGATTTCGTTCCGCAGATCGCCCTCGCTCATGTTCGTGGAGCCGGAAATGTTCATGTCGTGCGCTAAATTAACAAGCCGGAACCTTTGTACATGATCAAGTCGGCTCCTGGTGTAATTCGGCTTCTTAATGGCCTTGGTTTCCAATACCGACTTTTGTGGCATATTAGCATTAGTTTTTTGATTTGTCAAGCCCGTAACGCTTAATTCTGAAGCGTTCCCAAAATACTTTTTGAGGTTAGGAATCGACAGCACATACGCGCGCCTTGTGGATAAATTCTTTAAATACCGACGGCCGCCTTTGTCGATAACCTCCCAGTCAGTCGTATCACTGCCAAGCGGGCTCACATGCTGCGCCGTTATCTTCGTCCCAACGCCGGCGTTGTTCAGGGAATAAACGCCTTTCATAATGCTGGCGTTTTTGCGCGAAAACGTCTGCGTCTTTGGTTCCACCGCCTTCTTGAGGTTCTGCAGCAGCTGCGCCTTGGACCCTTTGAAGTGTTTCATTTTCGTGTGGATAGATGGCAGCAGAACCTTCTTCCCGGATTTTAAGGATTTGCCAAAAGACGGTTTGAACTTTTTACCGTTCAGCTTCCCTCCGGCCCCGCCTTTGATTTCCCCGGTGCCCTCGTCGATCAGGACCTTGGCCCCGTTGATCGTGCGCCAGATATCCTCCCCGTCGCAGGCCCGGAGCCGAAGTGTGTTTATTTTTGTATTGTCAGGCATAGTGCACCCTCCTAAAAATTAAAAGAGAGCCCGCCGGCAACAGTTTTCCTGTCGCCGTAGGCCCACCCTCCCACATTCTTATACACCGGGAACCGCAGCGAATACGCCACGCCATGGCTGCCGGCGCCGACGCCAATAGACCAGTGCCGGGTCTTATCCGGTACCTTGATATCCACCGACGCCGCCGTGTGCTGTTCCAGCTTCAGCTGATGATCATCAAAAACATACTTCTCACTTTCGGCCTTTTTGATGACCTGCTCCTTGCCGTTCACCGCGACCTTTATCTCCTGCAGCGGAGCCTTCACGTCCACGTCCGGAGCGGCCGCCGACGGCTTCTCAACGTACTTGATGACCGTCTCCGTTTTGGTTTGTACGACCGGCTTCTCTACGGGCACCTCTATGACCGCAGAATCGGCCGTAGAGCGCCCAGTATAAAAACCCAGACCAAATACCAGCACGGCCAGCAGAACGCCCGCTATGGCCAACGTGTGGCGCGTCAGGGCCGCCTTTATCGTTTCCCATACCTGCACATCACTCACCGTCCTTGTGAATACCCCACACAAAACAGAGCGCGAACACAAACAAATACAGCTCCAACCGGTGCGCCCCAGGGAACTCGTAGTCGTCCTGGTATGTCACCCCCAGCAGGAGCTGAAACGGATCTAAAATATAGCCCTCGATAAGCAACCAAACCCCTCCTAACTCACCACGTGGACGCAGGGCTCCAGCCCCGCAGCCACACTCCGCTGCCATTGATGGCACAACCAGAAAATGTCAACGTTGTGCATGCGGAAACATCCATACGTGGGTAACAACTCCTGAAATGGCGCCATCGCACCGTCCCAGCCTAAATTGCTGCCACCGCCATGGAGCGCACGCCCCCGGCCGTCAATGTTTAGGTAGGCCCATCCGTAGGCTGCGGACAGGTCGTCCTGGTCTGGATAGTCGATATCACTCCAGCAGGTCTCTCTATAAACACCATCCGCCGCATTGCCTCGGGCCAAGCCTGCATTGTTGACACCAGCGTAAAAGTCTGTAGACATGGGGAGCTCTGCAAAAACGTGGTACCGTTCATCAAGGCAGTACACCATCCTCTCCGTTTTATTCACCTGGATCTCCTTCAGCATTATTTGATGGCCTCCTTCCGTTTCTGTAACAGCCCTCTGATTTCCCCAGCTATCTTGATGCCAGCACTGTCAAGGTTCTCACAAATGCTGATTCCCTCTGTAATGCTCAATACACAGCACACAATGGTCAGTGCCGGTTGTATTGGCGCATGGCTGACAGACAACACGATGTCAATCACGAATCCGGTAATCAAAAGTAGGGAATAGATAATGGTTTTGCTACAGAACCCATCACGCAGGGCATAGGAGTCAACATATCTCCAATGGTGTGCGCTCCAAATAAACTTGATATATGTCAGCAGGGAGCCACGCTTCGCCACTATCTTTTTGTCATACATAGCCTTGTATAGAAGGCTGGCTTGGTAGACACAGGCAGTGAATATGTCGATTATCTCCAGTAGCAT
>Ga0326512_10000314_pt1 | contig 41262 bp, 28 predicted proteins | sample 1_2617_0518_D_FD_203652 | JGI IMG/M metagenome (GOLD analysis project Ga0326512, IMG submission 203652) | Bovine rumen microbial communities from UC Davis, California, United States - 1_2617_0518 | ecosystem: Host-associated > Mammals > Digestive system > Stomach > Rumen | place: USA... | reverse complement strand
GGCTTCGTACACGCCCGGATTCTTGACATCGCCACTGATGCAGAACACCTTGGTACCGCCAGCACGGGGAGTTCCCATCTTGGCGTATTCCTCGGGTTCATGCTGGAAAATCCACGGGAGGGCCATGATGGTCTCGACGTTGTTCACGCACGTCGGGGACTTCCAGGCACCGCTCACCGCCGGGAAAGGCGGCTTCAGGCGGGGCTGGCCCTTCTGGCCTTCGAGCGAGTTGATCAAAGCGGTTTCTTCACCGCAAATGTAGGCGCCAGCGCCACGGTGGACGAAAATATCGAAACTGAACTTCGTACCGCAAATGTTTTCACCGAGGTAACCGGCGGCGTATGCCTGGTTCAAGGCCTTGTTCAGGCTTTCGATGCAGGGCAGGAATTCGCCACGGCAGTAGATGTAGGCCGCGCGGCTACCGAGAGCCCATGCCGCAATAATCAAGCCTTCGATCAAGCGGTGCGGATCTTCCATCATCAGGAAGTGGTCCTTGAACGTTCCGCCTTCGCCTTCATCGGCGTTCACGACGATATAAACAGGCTTGCCGGAATTGCGGGGCACAAAGCTCCACTTCATACCTGTCGGGAAGCCTGCACCGCCACGGCCGCGAAGACCGGAACGTTGCACGTAGTCGATCACTTCGAACTGGCTCATATTGAACAAGCGGTCCGAAATATTGGCGTAGCCACCCAGCTTCTTGTAGACTTCAATGTCCTGGGCGCCCTTGCCGAAATTCGCAGTACAAACTTTTACTACTTCTGCCATAATTACTTGCCCTCCTCGACCGGAGCCGGCTTCTGGGTGGTAACGGCTTCCTTGGAAGGCTTGGCCGTACGTTCACCGGAAGTGGCAATCATGCGGTACACGTCGCCGACCTTGCCGGCAGCGTCCACGAACGCCTTGTCCTTCACGCCGGGCTCGCCCACGGCGACCCAGCTGCTGCCGTCCTTCTTTTCGACGACAATCTTCGTAAATTCAGGAGCGCCCTTCCAAGTGAGGGTAGCGCCTGTTTCGTCGGCTTCGGCCTTTACGTTCAGCACCGGAGAAGGCGGAGCATAATCGGCGACCTGCGGCTTTGCCGTAGCGCCCGGGGCACCCGGATGACCGCCGTGGCCCTTCACGGTTCCGCCCAGCACATCGTGCTTCGGCACATTCTTTTCATGAGCGCGACACCAATTGATAATGCGGTCGATGCTCGCTTCGGTGAGCGTCGTCCCGCGCTTCATCTTGAGCTGGTCGTCAATCACATCGGTCGCGAAGTCATCGTTCACCAACATCATCGGGCCGTTGCCGCAACTACCGAGGCATTCCACCTGCAAGATGGTGAAGAGTCCATCGGGAGTCGTTTCGCCGGACTTGATACCGAGTTTCTTTTCGACGTACTTGATCAGCGGCTGAGCGCCCTTGATGGCGCAGCTGATGTTACGGCAGAACTGCAGAAGGAACTTGCCCTTCGGAGCGTGGTTGTACATCGTGTAGAACGTCGCTACGCCGAGAGCGTGAGCCGGGGCGCAACCGCAGACGTTTGCCGCCCAGCGGATGCCTTCCGTGGGGACCCAACCGAACACGCCCTGCACGAGCCACAGCACTTCGAGAAGCGCTCCCTGGCCGACCGGGTAACGGCTGAGCAAGTCCGCACAGCGTTCCTTGATTTCCGGAGTATCGAGCTTCGCCAGCACATCTTTCGGAGCGGGCTGCGGAACGGCCTTGTTTACATGGCCGAAAGTTTCCGCCGGATCCGGAAGGGCCGTCACCGCTTCTTGCGGGCCGCCAAACTTCAAGCGGTTGTTCGATACAAACTGAACTGCACCAGTAATATGATCTCTCATCGGTCAAGTTCTCCAGCAATGATGTTGAGGCCAGAAAGTACGGCCATGGAGTCGGCCAGCTGGCCACCTTCCACGAGTTCGTGGAACGCAGCGAACTGCGTGAGGCAAGGCGGGCGCACCTTGATGCGGTACGGATGGCCGCTGCCGTCAGAGACGATGGTAAAGCCGAGTTCGCCGTTCGCGCATTCGCTACCGCAGTAGAATTCCCCTTCGGGGACGCGGATGCCTTCATAGACGCTCTTGAAGCGGCCGATAAGGCCTTCCATGTCCTGGTAGGCAAGCTTGTGCGCCGGCACGCGGATGCGTGGGTCGACGATGTCGACCGGGCCCGGAGCGAGGCGCTTCAGGGCCTGGCGCACGATCTTCACGGATTCTTCGATTTCGGCCATGCGCACCTGAAGGCGGTCGTTACAGTCGCCCTGGGTGCCGACCACGACTTCCCAGTCGTAGGTTTCATAATCATAATAAGGTTCGTCCTTGCGCAGGTCAGAAGCGACACCCGAAGCGCGAAGGCACGGGCCCGTCCAGCCGTAGCTGATGGCCTTCTCGGCAGAAATCTTGCCGATGCCCACGGTACGGTCGAGGAAGATGCGGTTACGGTCGAGGCACGCATGCAAGTCCTTCAAGGCCTTCTCGGTAGAATCGAGAGCGGCAAGCACATCGTTTTCAAAGCCGTCGTAGCTGTCGCGGTAGAGGCCGCCGATACGGGCATAGCTGTTCGTAAGACGTGCACCCGTGAGCTTTTCCCAGATACACATGATTTCTTCACGCGGGTTGAACGCGTACATGAACGGAGTCGTACCGCCCAAGTCCTGGAACGCAGCCGCGATGCACACAAAGTGGTCGTTGATACGGCTAAGTTCGTTCACAATCACGCGGAGCACCTTGCAACGTTCCGGCAGTTCAATACCGAACATCGTTTCCACCGTGCGGCAGAACGCGATATTGTTCATAATCGCCGAGCAGTAGTTGAGGCGGTCAGTATAGGGCAGCACCTGCTGCCACGTGCCGCGTTCCACCATCTTCTCGAACCCGCGGTGCAGGTAGCCGATTTCTTCGACGCTCGCAACGATGGTTTCGCCGTCCATGGCGGCAAGGAAACGCAAACAGCCGTGGGTCGCCGGGTGGCTCGGACCCACGTTCAAGGGCATCAAGTTCAGCTTTTCGCCATTAGGATCCAGTACGATCATTCTTTGATACTCCCTTCCAAAAATTCGTTGTCGTTGGTCCCGACTTCCTTGCTACGCTGGACGACCCTATAACCGAGGTCTTCCAGGCGCTTTTCCAAGGCCGGGAGCAGGTAGTCGTTGGTGGAAAGCCACTGACGCTTCTGCGCAGGGTAATCCTTACGGAGCGGGTGACCGACAAATTCCACATGGTTCAACAGGCGGCGGAGGTCCGGGTGGCCCGTGAACACAATCCCGAACTGGTCGAACACTTCGCGTTCATACCAGTTGGCGTTGGCGAACAGGTCGCTGATGGTCGGGACCTTCAGGCTGTCTTCGGAGACCTGCACCTTAAGACGGATGCGCTGGCCCGGAGTAGACACGCTCTTGAACGCGTAAGAAACGGCAAATCGCGGTCCTTCGTGATTCGGGTAGGTCAGGTAGTCGATACCCGCGATATCCACGAGCATTTCAAACTTGATGGCCGCAGAATCCTTGAGGAACTGGACCACGTTATGCAGGTAGGCGGCGCCAACGACAGCACAAACGCCCCACTTGTCGCGCGTATCGCGCTTTACGCCAAACTTTTCCTCCAGGACGGAGAAGATTTCTTCAACAGTATTCATCCTTACTCCTTCCAGAACTGGGCCTTCTTGACAATTTCTTGTTCCTTGGACACCACGAAGTCCTTAATGTCCACGACCTTCTCGCGGGCAAACTCCTTGGCGTTCGCCTTGGCTTCGGCAGTCTTCGCCTTGATCATTTCCAGCTGGTCCTTCACGCGTTCGGCACGCTGCTTCATGTAGGACTCGTCCTTGATCTTCTTCTGCAGGTCGAACATCGCGTCAAAGAACGCTTCCGGACGGCTCGGGCAACCACCTATATAGACGTCTACCGGGATGATGTGGTCGATACCGGGAACCGTGCAATAGCAGTCATAGAAGCCGCCAGAACAGGCGCAAGCGCCCATCGCAATCACCCAGCGCGGTTCCGCCATCTGTTCATAGATGCGCTTCAAGATCGGAGCCTGCTTGTAGGTAATCGTACCTGCGACCAGCAGCACGTCGGACTGACGCGGCGTAAAGCGCACGTATTCTGAACCAATACGGGAAAGGTCATAACGACCCACTTCCGTACTCATGAACTCGATTGCACAACATGCCGTGCCATAGGGGAACGGCCAAAGGGAATTCGTCCGGCCCCAATTGACTAAAAAGTCCAGGGACGACGTTATGATGTTTGGCTTTTCTGCCTCAGCTGTCATAGAGGATACCTCGTAAATTTCGGGCAAAAAGATAGAAAAAAAGGCCTTCTTTACATATTCTGTCGACCATTTGGAGCCTTACGCAAAGCAGCCCCGACAAGGCTGGCACGACGTAACTCCATGATATTCAACGAGATAAAATTCGGACCTTTGAATATTGTTACAATTTTTCTAGATTTTTCGCGCAATTTTGGTGCATGTAGGATAAGGGCAATATGGATTTGCTTTTCTTTAAAGATACGTATCGAGCGTTCAGGAGTGCGTTCCAGAAGAACTGCTCGTCTCTAGACGACATGGCAAAGGCCATCAGCGCGTCTATCGCTCCCATAGCCCAAGCCCTGAATATCGGCCTTGTAAAAGCAAGTCTTATGAACCCTGCCGACAGGAACGCCTACAACGCCAACTGGACGTTCTTTGAATCGCCCGACGGATGCAGCCTCGCCGCCCTTATCGAAAGCTTCCGCACCGGGGACAACGGCATTTTCAGCCTCTCGGTGAACCCGCTGAGCCGCCACAAGTTCAACGAAGAAGAAATCCGCATCATCAAGGTTGTCGCCCAGGATATTTTCCTCCAGATCGAGCGCACCCTTTTGACGGGGCTCATCACCAAGGCACGCGCCACCGATACCATGACCGGCATCCCGAACATGGGTGACCTCATGCAGAAGGGCCTCAACATCAAGATTGCCAAGAAGTTCTCCCAGTATACGGGCATCTTCATCAACCTCAAGAACTACAAATTCATCAACAACACCCTCGGTGGCATTGTCGGCGACCAGGGCATCATCATGTTCGCGAGGATGGCCCAGGATTTCGTCAGGGGCAAAGGCGAAATCGCCCGCCTCGGCGGTGACAACTTCTTCACGTTCATCCAGAACGAGTACGTCGACACCTTCATCCAGAAGTTTTCGAACGTCGAACTATCCTTTAGCCAGCGCAACGTCTTGCATACCTTCAGCATCCAGACGCGCATGGGCATCTGCCCGGCAAAGCAGAGCGATTCCATGGGGGATGTCATGCACGGCAGTTCCATCGCCCTGAACATCGCGAAAAACGAGTACGGGAAGGATGTCGTCTATTACTCCCCCAAGATGCTCGAAAGCATCATGCACGAAAAGAAGATTTCCGCCACCTTCCAGGAAGCCTTCAAGAAACATGAATTTGTCGTTTACTACCAGCCCAAGGTGCGCATCGATTCCGGTGAACTCTATGGTGGAGAAGCCCTTGTCCGCTGGGACCTCGGCGACCGCATTGCTCCGCCGGCAGAATTCCTCCCCGTCCTCGAGAAGGAAGCTTCCATCTGCCAGCTGGATTTCTACGTATTCGAAATGGTCTGTAGCGACCTTCGCAAATGGATAGACGAAGGTATCACTCCCGTACGCATTTCTTCGAACTTCTCGAAACAGCATCTCAAGAACAAGGCCCTCGCAAACGAGATCCTTGCCGTCATGAGCAGATACAACATTGACAGCAAGTACATTGAAATCGAGCTGACCGAAGTTTCTGACTTCGAAGACAGCGTTGCGATGCAGGACTTCGTGAACAAGCTGCGCGAAAAGGGCATTTCCGTATCTATCGACGACTTCGGAACCGGTTCCTCTACGCTGAACGCGCTCACCAACATCGATGCGAACATCATCAAGCTCGACAAGTCCCTGCTCGAAAACATGGACAAGAACAACGAGCAAGACAAGATTGTCCTCAAGAACATGGTGAACATGATGCAGGAGCTGGACAAGGAAGTCATCGCCGAAGGAGTCGAGACCAAGAGCCAGCTGGAATTCCTCAAGGGAATCAACTGCCCGATGGTCCAGGGCTTCTTCTACGACAAGCCCCTGCCCCGCAGCGAATTCGAGATGCGCCTCAAGGAAAGGCGCGTCTACTAATTACCTTCAGCAACCTTGACGTTCACCACGCGGGATTCGTTACCCACGCGGATGATGTAGGTACCCGTATTCTGCAAGCTCACGGAAGTTTCGCGCAGGTGCGTCTCGCCCTTTTGGACAACCGCGCCCATCAGGTCCATTACCGCAAACTTCTGCACGGACTTACCGGAATTGCCAAACACGATGGTGAAGGTATTCGGCCCGGCCTGCCTTACGCTAAAGCCCGACGAAGCCAAAACTTCAGGCATTTTGATTCCCTCGTAGGTACTGTTTTTGCTGAAGTAGATCGGCGAGAAGGTCGCAACAATCAGTGTCGGATTTTCGCCTTCAATATGGATGGTCGCCGGATTGCGCTTGGAAGCGTCCTTGCTGGTACGGTATTCCTTCGTCGAACGGAGCGTTATCTTGGCATGGCCCTTGACAATGGCAATAGAATCATTCTTGAGTTCAAGCTTCGAAGAAGTACTGCTGCCGAGCATCAGCGGGAAGTTACATTCCTCGCAGAACGACAAGGTTCCATCTTCACCCGGCATGAACGCGGCGAGATAGAAGTCATAGTAGGTATCCACCTTGCGTTCCACGGAATGATCGTCGCCAATAACAACTTCCGTCGTCGTGGTAGCATCCTTCATGAACCGGATAACCGGGGCAACGAAGTCAATCGCGGCCATGGTAGAACCAGCAACACCGACATGGAAGGTTTCGACGGCCTTGTTGAGAGCAACCAAGGGAACCGTCACATACACGGTGTCGACACCAGATGCGCCAACCGTCCTGGCAGAACCGGAGGGCAGTATTTCAAATTTGCCCTTCGAATTCTTCACATAGACATTCAGGTCATCATCTGTTGCAAGGACATAGGAACGTCCCGCAGCAGAGGATACATCCATCAAGAGAGCATCCGAGCAGGATTCTTTTCCCTGACACGGGTCAGCAACACTTGATATATACACCGGGACTTTTTCCCCGGCCAAGGCTCTTTTCACAAACGGGTATTTTTTACCTTCAACGAGCACACCGTTTGTATCAATCACAACAGCGTCCCTCGTCGCAACATCCAATTCGCCGCCAGCCACCTTGAAAGCAATTTTCTTCGACATGCCTTCATACGAGACAACAAGATAGTAGCGTCCCGAAGCAAGCGTGCACTTGTCCTTGGTGATAACAGGAACCGTCTTGTTAGACAAATCGATACAGCCCTTGCTGACCTCTCCCAAGGGGAGGTTGTCCATCACGACATCGCCATTAGCAAGAATCAAGGAATATTTAGGCGTGAAGTCAGCAATCGAATCTCGACCGGACGAATTGCATCCGCCAGCATTGTTCAGAATCACAAGTTTATGCGTTTCCTTAGTACCAGACTTGGACGGGATATCGATCATGCCCTGTTTCTGCACAACCGGCATATCCGTCTTGATTGTCACGTTGCTCATGGGAGAACGGCGATCGCAAAGGAAAATGTCGAGGTCATAGGTTTTCCCTTCCGTAAGTTTACCGCTCCTGCCGGCAAAGTCGTCGAGTTTCACGTAGCCAGGGGCGGCAAAGTGAGTACCACCGAGGTCCACAGCGAGCTTGTTATCGATAAACACCCAAATATCGTCATCACCGCGGATGCTAAAGCGCTGACCCCGCTCATAGACGAACGACATATGGGATTCAAGACAGAAGTGCTGGTTACGGCCACCTTTGCCCGCCTTAACTTCGGACTGCCAGCGGATATCGGCATCGGCGGAGAAGGCCACCGATTTTTCAGTTCCGGTTTCGAAAAGCGGCCAGCCATCAGGACGGCTGGTATTGCAATAGCTACCCCAGCACCAGACAAAGTCGTAACCCATCTGGGTAGCGGAGGGAAGAACGTCAGACAGGTCGTCCCCATTACCATAGAGGCCTTCGCAATCAGACCTGGCAACGCCCTTGTTCCAACCGGGACCATTACACATCAGGTCCATACGCGGAGCATCTTCGCCAAGGGTTGCGTCAACTGCGCGCAGCCAGGGGTTCATGTACACCGGTCCCTGAGCCGGGCGCTTGGTACGTGCAGCCGCAACAGGAGTCTGAGAGGGATCAGCCTTCAAGACGTCGGCATTTTCAATGTTTTCAACCGGATAGAAACCGCCTATGACATCCGTGCCCGGGCTGGTGAACTTGTCGGAATCAAATTCCCAGCGGCCCGTTTCAGCACGTTCAAACGGAATGTCGAAACAGGTCACCTCGTTCACGCCCTGCGTGTACGTGAACATCTGTTCAAAGATCTGGGAATTCGGGAAGCACGCCTTGGCGTTCGCCGTGTTGGCGAGGTGCGGCTTCTTATCGGGACCGAGGGTGTCAACGACGATGCCATGGTGGATGCCGATACAGTTCGTGACATAGTTCTGCGCCTGCTGTGCAGTATAGCCCTGGGCACCCATCTGACAGCCTTCCGCAGGAGCCCCTCCACCATCCGCCACACAAGAGAACGACGGGTGCAAGCTAGCATCGGTATCGTAAATAATCGCACTTAAGTTAAACTGGCAAAATCCATCCACCTGAGGGTCAGAACCATAAAAACCACCATCGCCTTCAGCCGACCACAAATCCCTCTCCGAAATGAAGAAGACTTCATTCGTCGAAGAGAGTGCTTCATAATAAGTCTGCAGAGGAATCGGCACAGCAGTTTCCCCTTCTTCAGCAGTACCATTCACACCAATAGCATCGGCAAGGCTCTTGGCATCGTCGAGCATGAACACGACGTTATCGGTAACCGGGTGTTCAGACGAAAATGTATAGTAAAACCAGCCGCAGCGTTCCGTATCAACCGTCATGGGCAGCTTTGTTTTGCCGCCATCAAGACTGATCATCGGGACAGAGGCCATCCAGCGTTCATCCTCCAACGGAGCAAGAAAGTAAACTTTCTTGGCGTCAGAAGGAGCCGCCTTCGCAGTCCCAAAGCTACCAGCAAACGCCCACTGCCCCCCAGCAGCAAGCATAATTAAACATTTGATTAGTTCTTTTTTCATTGTTTCCTCCCCAATTAAAAATGATACAATGAAAATACTTCTTTTTCGAACAAAATGCAACAAATAATTTACAATTCTTCCAAAAAAATGCCAGCACTCGGCCGGCATTTTTTCGTATTTTATTTGAAAGTTCCCGATTAGAAAATCTTCTTCGCAGAGACGATATCGCCACCCTCTTCGTGGAACAGGATCAGGGAACCGCCGTCCACCTTCTTGAACACTTCAGTCAGTTCCTTCACCAGCTTGCCTTCGTCAAAACCGATGGCGTTCTTGGCCGATTCGCCAATCACGATACCGAAATTCACCATGTTCGGGGAAGAATAGCGGAGGTACTTGAGGAGTTCTTCCGGGCTGTTCACGTGGTCGGTCGCCGTCTCGCGTTCCAGTTCCTGCGGGTCACGCGTGCTCACCGGGAACGGGAAAAGACCGCTGCTCGCCACATGCTTCACATTCAGGTACAGGGCGTTTCCGACCATGAGGCTGAGGGTGTCATCGAGGGTTTCGCGCACTTCGACAAACACGTCGCAGTTGGCGGACATTTCCTGGATTTCAAGCTTGGACGGGCCGCAGGCAACGAGGGCCATAGAAACGATTGCGGCAAAAGCAGCGAAAAGTTTTTTCATCATGTACTCCTTGATGGTTCAGCCGCGTTGCGGCGTTGAAAGACAATATACAAAAGTTTCTGGGGTCGTTCCTATTTCGAGAGGATCCCGAGCGCCTTTTCGACAAGCGCCGGCGACAATTTGAATATTTCGCTCAGTTTTTCCACACGGACGGACTCATCCAGGCGTTCCATGCGGCTCCCATTTACGTCACGGACCACAAGATTTCCCTTCTGGTAGTAATACTGTACGCCCTTTTCGCGGTCCAGGCGGTTCAAAACCGGATACGTCATCATCTCGCGGTAAAAACTTTCGGCCCAGTGCTGTTTGAATTCCTCGACTGAGACTCCTGCCAACGGGTATTCGAAACGCAACTTCATCGGCGAAGAGAGTTTTCCGTCACCGCGGATGGCACCGCCCGTCCAGAGTTCCATGCGGTCCTGTGCCGAACGCACCAAGCGTACGCTGTTAGGTACAAGCGGGAACAGGGTTTCACCGGGGCCGAACGGCGGCTGAAGCGGAATCGGCAGCGGGTCAAAAATCAGGTAACCGGGGTCGAAGAGGTATGAGCTATGAGCTATGAGGTCGCTCCCTTCGGTCGCTTTGAGGTATGGGGTGTTAGACGAGAGTGTGGCAGTGTCGAGGGAGACGTTCGGGAGGATGAGGGCGCAGTGGATGTTCTTCTCTATCCGCTTGTGGCCCATCACGAGCCGGGGATGCAGACCCATATCGCAGAAGGACTGGTAGAGGAACCACGTCATGCTGAAGCACGTTCCGCCTCCCATCCACGTATCGACATCATTGCGGTCGCTGTCGTCGAGATTGCGAGCAGCGCTTGCACTGCCCGTCGATTCCAAACGTATGATTTTCGTGAGATTCTCGTATGTCACGTGCGAAAGTTTGTCACACAAATCGAGAATCTTTTGCCAGGTCGCGGGTTCCATAGATGTAAATATAGGATTTTGGACCAATGCCCAACAACCAATAACTAATGACCAATAACTAATGACCAATGACTAATGACCAATGACTAATGACCAATGACTATTTTCTATATTCTACACATGCTCGGTATCGAACAGAAAAAAGGAAACGACGAACACCTCTGCGGCCGCATGATTGCGTACGCAAAGATTTTGCCGTCGCCGGATGCCCTAAGCGGGACGCCGTTTGACGATATGGTAAAAAACGGGCTCCTGACCCTCGAGGGCGATTTCCGCAACACCCCGACCGCGCCCGAAATTCGCCGTTCCATGGACAAGAACGTCGATTCCAAGCTGAACAACATCCTCCAGACCATGCAGGAAGAAGGAGTCGACATTCCCGAGAACCTCGATGTCGACGCCTTGCGCGACCGCCTCCATGAACTTTCGAATATGGAAGTCATCCCCATCCCTGCACGCATCGGCAATTTCGCCACCGAGGAAGACATCTTGAACGAAGACGCCGACATCTACTACATCGGCGAATACATCGGGCTCAACCAGGCGCACTTCTGCCTCACGACGTTGCCCATCTATTACCAGGCGCGCTACCGCGAACAGGCGAAGGCCGCCGAAATCAGCCTGTTAAACGAAATGCTTTCGCAGTTCGAATCCGGCGCCCTCATGAACAACGACGATATCCAGAAAGATACCGACGAGCTGTTCCCCGAAGGGCTTACGCTCAACACGTTCATGGGCGACCTGGACAACCTGCTGAACGTGCGCGTCATCCCGTTCCTGCTCGCTTGCGAAACCGATAACGACTACGAAAACCAGATTGCGCTGTTCTACAACTTCATGAAGGACTACCCGCAGCAGGAAGACATCACGCGTGTCGACCACGCCATCCGCGAGCTGCGCCGTAAAGGCGACAACCAAAGCGCCCGAAAGTTGTTGGAACTGAGCTGCAAGAAAATCAGCTCTATCTACAGCGAAGACACGAAGACGGCCGAGAAACTCGAGGCCGAAATCAAGACCATCTAACGGCTACATCTTCGAAAGCGTCAGTAGCGCCGCTCCCGAAAGGATTACGACGGTCGACACCGCCAACTTGATGCGTTCCTTGCGCGTTGCGTATTCACCGAAAGCAAAAACGCCCCACAACTGGTTCACCACCAAGTTGAGCTGCAAGAGCGGATAACCTACCGCATAGCCAAACAAGCCATCGTCGGCAATCGCCCAGAAAATGGCGAGCGTACCAAGCATCCAGAGGATGCCTGCGCAGAAAGCGAACAAGGTCGGAACCGCGGGCATATCGTAACGTTTGCCGCGCTTGAGCGTCAAAACGGTAAACAGGGCAACGCTTCCGAGGCACACGCCCACCGAAAACGGGAACAGGAATTCCATGTCGCCGAGGTTGCTGAGCTTGTATGGAATCAAATACGAACCGAATACCGCGCCGGAAAGAAGCGAGCGCCAGTTTTTCCAGATGTGCTGCATCTTGCCCGCAGGAATCCAGATACCCACGAGCATACAGATGATGGCGGGAATCGAAAAATAGAGGAGCGTATGTTCGGCAAACAGCGTGACGCCTGTAATAAACGAAAGCAAGATGCTCACGCTCATGGAACGCAGGCCTGCCCCCGCAAGGTCGGCTTCCGCCTGCACTGCCCAGAAACAGAGTCCGCCACCGAAAACCCAGAGGCATCCGCAAAGCACCCCTACCGGCTGCAAGTTGAACTGCCCCGTAACGCTTGCGATAACCGCCGAGCAAGCCAGAGCGCCGACGGCCATCACGGCGAGGAACGCCCACGAAGAATAGTTCGGGTATTTCTTGAGCGGGATCATGTACGTCCCGAAGGCGAAGACGCCCGTCAAGACGCCGATGATGCTGAGCATGCTACTTTCCAATGCAGAACCCCGCGAAGATGGATTGTAAAATGTCTTCGGACGAAATTTCGCCCGTTATACTCTGGAGGGCGCGACGCACCAACTGCATCTCGAAAGCAAGCAGTTCTACGGCCGGATTATTCTTGAGCAAGTCGAGTACGCGGTCAACACCCGCGAGGGCATCCTCGAGACAGGCCTTTTCGCGTTCGCTCGTAATCCAAAGGTCTTCCGCGTTCGCATTTTCCTTGAACAGCGCCGCATTCATGATGTTCTTGAGGTCTGCAAGGCCGTCACCCGTCTTGGAAGAAATCTGGAGTGCGCCGGATTCAATCGGGCACGAGGCTACGCGCAGGTCGCTCTTGGAGTAAACGATAACGTCGGGCTTTCTCTCGTCTTTCGTCTGTAGGGCGCAGCCCGTTCTTTCGTCTGATCCGTCCACCACGAGGATTTTCAAATCCGCTTCCTCGAGAATTTCCTTGCTCTTCTTCATGCTGAGGGCATCGAGTTCGTCGGTCGCACGGTCCGCTATCCCTGCCGTATCGACAAGGCGAACTTCTCCACCGGGGAGGAACAGGCGCACTTCTACAAAGTCACGCGTCGTACCCGGAACGTTGCTCACGAGCACGCGGTCTTCGCCCAAGAGTGCATTCACGAGACTTGACTTGCCTGCGTTGGGCGCGCCGTAGAGTACCGCCAGCGGGAGCTTGCTTAAGGAAGCCTTTCCGTGGAAGCTGTTCAAAATTTGCTGGATGGATTCGCGGACAGAAACAAACCGCGCTTCCCAGCCCGCGAAATCCGGGTCGGCCTCTTCTTCGGCAAAGTCCACATCGAGTTCGAGGCGTGCCGAGATATCCTTCACCTGCGCGGCGAGCGTCGCAATCTTTTTCGAGAGCGCCCCCGAAAGCAGGCGATGCGCATTCTCGAGTTCCGCACGGTTCGCGCTGTGGATCACGTCGGCCACAGATTCCGCCTGAGTCAAGTCCATCTTGCCGTTCAGGAAGGCGCGGCGCGTAAACTCACCCGGTTCCGCAAGACGCACGCCTTCGATACCGCGAATCGCCTGCAGCATGTCGCGCACGATAAGCGGGTTTCCATGCGGGTAGAGTTCCAAAACGTCTTCACCGGTATAGGAATTCGGGCCTTCGAAAAACAGGTACAAAAGACTATCGATGACCTTGCCTGTTTGCGGGTCGCGCGCCGTCCCGAGACTTGCCTTGCGCGCCTCCAAATTAGCCGCGGCACGTTCCCCGAAAAGCGACTTCACCACATCGCGGACCTTGGAACCACTCACACGGAGGGCCGCCACGGCGCTTACGCCGGCGGGGGTCATCGGGGCTACAATCGTCAGGGAATTCATATGCGAGAATATAGCAAATGCGGAGCCACCTCCGCGGCAGTTCCTAATTCCAATAAGAGTTACTAGTTCTAAGTTCTGAGTTACTAGAATGTTCTTTGATAGCATTTCTAGTAACTAGTAACTATTGACTAATAACTCCTTTTGCTATCTTGCCTTCCATGAGCATCTTCAAGTTGATTTCTCGCCCCCTGGGCACAGTCCAATGTTTTGTCCTCCAGCGCAACGACGGCGCCGAATTCGAAATTCTTTCCGGTTACGGCGGCGGGCTTAACGCCTGGCGCATCCCCGTTGCAGAAAAAGCCGCAACCGCAGGCAACTCATCCGAAGGGAAATCCCTCGACCTCCTGTTCGGCTATCGCGAAGGCGACGACATCTTCAAAATGGGCCCCGATACGAACGCGGGCTGCCGCCTCACGCCGTACCCGGGCCGCACCGCCTATGCGCAGTTCACCTGGAACGGCAGCACATACAAACTAATCAACAACGTCAGTTGGGCCCCGCACGCCCTGCACGGATTTCTGCAGAACCAGGAATGGAAATTCGAAAGTTTCGAAAGCAATGGCGAAAGCTGCACCGCCGTATTCACCTGCGATTGGCCGGGCGCCTTCGCCGGCTTCCCGTTCCCCTTCCGCGCCACGAACACCATCACCTTTACCGGCGAAACCGTCACTGTGACCTCGAACGTCAAGAATACCGGAAAAAAAGACATGCCGTATTCCGAAGGGTGGCACCCGTATTTTATGCTCGGCGAAAAAATTGACGGTCTCACCCTCACGCTCCCCAAGACAAGCCTCGCCCTTTTGGACAGCGCCGACCTCCCCACCGGCAACTTCAAGGACGACACGCGTTTCGTGGGCGGCCGCAAGATTGGCGACGAGTTCATCAACGACTGTTTCTGCCTCAACGAAGACGTCCAAAAAACAGGCTGCGCGACGGTTTCGCTCGAAAGCGACCGCTTTGCCCTCGACATCTGGCAAAAAACCGGTAACGAGCAGTACAACGCCATCCAGATGTACACCCCGCCTGACCGCATGAGCATCGCCATCGAGCCCATGACTTCGGAGCCCGACGCGCTAAACCATCACCGCGGCCTCATCGTCATCCCTCCCGGCGAAGAAAAGACGTTCTCTTTCGGTTTCAAGTTCCGCAAGAAGTAGTTTTTCCTCGCCTGCAAGCATTTTATAACATTCGTTTTCCAAAAACAGCGTTTTTTCTTCAAAATCGCGGTTTTCTTGTTGCGAAAGCCCCAACAATTTATGCTTTACATCCTCATTTTTCTTTGGATAGCTTCGGTTTTTAACTTATTTTCTAGAAAAATGCAGGAGCATACTATGGGATATTTTAGGATTTTGATCGCAGCCGGTCTTGTCTCCGCGGCAACTTCTTTTGCCGCCCAATACGAAGCCGAAAGTGCCACCATCACCGAAGACGCCACCATCGCCACAAGCACAGACGCTTCTGGCGGAAAATACGTCCAGATGAGAACGGGCAACATCTCCTTCGCCGGCGTAACCGTCGATAAGGCGGGCCAGTACACCGTCGTCATCCATTACATGAACAACTATGACGACTCCAAGATCAACCTCGTCGGCGTCGGGGAAACATCCTCCCAGGTCACCTTCGAAGAAACTGAAAAAGGCAAGTTCGCCGACGTGGAAACAGTCCTTGCACTTACCGCAGGCGAAAACACGATTTCCATCACCAAGAGCTGGGGCTGGATCGACGTGGACTACATCGAAGTCAAGCCCTACGAGGCAAAGAAGTTCGACCTCTGCAACGCCCCCGTCACGGCAAAAGCGACTCCTTCCGCCATCAAGCTCTACAACTTCCTCGTGAACAACTTCGGCAAAAAGACCATCTCCGGCGTGATGACCGGTAACATGGACGCCTACACCATTGGCGATGCCACACAGCACGAAGACGTGCAGGCCGTTTTCAAGGCCGGCGGCAAATACCCGGCACTCGTCGGCATTGACCTGATGAACGCCACCGGCGCGAACAAGGACGATTCCTGGTTCCAGGAATACACCGAAAAGGCTGTCGATATCGCCAAATCCATCTGGAAGAAGGGAGGCATTCCTGCAGTCACGTGGCACTGGCGCCCCGGCGACGAAGTAGAATTCTACGTGAAGGGCGCGCACGAAACCTACACCGAATTCGACTTCACCGAAGGCTTCGTGAAGGGCACCACCAACTGGGACACGCTCTCCACCGTGTACAAGGCGCTCGCCGCCGACATCGACCGCGTCTCCGAAATCTTCCTCGAGCTCCAGAAGGAAGGCGTTGCCGCCATCTTCCGTCCGCTTCACGAATCCGGCGGAAACTGGTTCTGGTGGAGCACGCATACCGGCAAGCAGTTCGCGGCCCTCTACCAGCTGGTGTACGAGCGCATGGTGTTCAAGAACGGAGTGAACAACCTCATCTGGGACTTCAACCCGCAAAATGCCTCCAAGCTTTCCTGGACTCCGGGCGAAACCTACTACGATGTATTGAGCGTCGACATCTATAACGACGCCAACGATCACCAGAGCAACAGCGCCGCCTTCGTGGACTTCACGAACAAGGGAGGCACGAACAAGATTATATCCCTCAGCGAGAACGGTCCAATTCCCGACGTAGACAACATGTACAACGACGGTGCCACCTGGAGCTGGTGGATGCCGTGGTACGAATCCCCGAGCTGGAATGGCGGCTTTGTAAGCCAGACCGCAGCAAGCGTGTGGCAGAAGAACCTCGCCGACGATCGCATCATCACCCTCGACAAGATGCCCGGCTGGGACAACTACACCGAAGCCGCCGCTTCCACGAAGGTATGCCCGACATCTACCGAAAACGGCAAGTTTGACGCCGACACTTCCAAGAAGGAAGATGCGAAGAACATGATGATGGCCGTGACCTACACCGCCTTGAACGACAGCGGCGCGAACATCGAACTCCAGAAGGTCCCGAACCTCACCGGCGCACAGACCGTTTCCGTCAAGATTACGAACAATGGTTCGGGCGGTGCCGACGGCGGCATCTGGGTCGGTCTCGCCTTCGTGCGCGACGGCATGAAAGACAGCCTCTGGACTTGGGAAATGTCCACCACGAAAAGCTGCTGGATTAATGACGGAGCGTCTTCTACCTGCGAATTCGACATTACCAAGTACGAAGACGCCGCAGGCACCGAGCAACCCATGGATTTGGACAAGCTCTTCTCCGTCACGCTGATGGTTGCCGCCGTGGGCTTTGAAGGAACCGTCATCTTCGACGAACTCGTTGCCGACAACGGGAAGGTCATATCGGCATTCGACAAAAAGACGGAACTCTTCACGGTGGCAAACCAGAGCAAGGGTCACGTGGCCAAGATTGAACTTGTTGACGAAAACGGCAATTCCGACGCCATCAGGCCCGTGGCCGCAGCCGCTACCGGTAAGATCAGCGTCGTCGGCAAGAGCCTCTCGCTCACCACCGTCAAGGCGGGCCTCGTATCGGTCGACGTCTTCGGCATGAACGGCAAGCGCGTAGCAACACTCTACAAGGGCAACCTCACCGCCGGCAGCTACGCCTTCAGCCTGGCCGATATGCCCAAGGGGCGTTACATCGTGCGCGTGAAGGGCTCAGGCCTCACAGCAACCAAGCCGATTCTCGTCAAGTAATTCTACTTTCATGACTTCTGGAATCCCCGTGGCTTATGAAATTGGCTACGGGGATTCTTCTTTTTAGATAACAAACAACCGCAACGCAAGAAATTAAATTATTTTAAGAAAGATAAGCACTGCCTGGAGATTATACAATGATGCATAAAACTTTTGCCCTGACAATTGCAACGGTCTCTTTTGCAACAGCCGCTTTTGCCGCCACCCCTATCCGTTTAGAAGCCGAAGACGCTGTCCTCGCCGATGACCACAAAGTCGTCGTAATCGAAGATGCCAAAGCTTCGGGCGGAAAGTACGTCGATATGAAAGACGGCAATTTGGAGTTCAAGGTGACTGTCCCCGCGACAGGCTATTACACGCTTTGGGCAAATTACCAAATACCATCGGAATCGACCAGCAAAATCCAGAACTTGACCGTCAACGGCGTTTCTGCAGGGCAGATTTCCTTTGGAATTTCTGACGAATTCACGACCATCAAAGGTGCGGGCAAAATCAAGCTTACCGAAGGCGAAAACAAGATAGGCATCGTCCACAGCTGGGGTTACGTCAACCTCGACTACATCGAGCTCACGGAATACGAAGCCAGCCCGTGGAGCATTTCACCGAATCCTGTCACTCCAGAGCCAACCGAAAGCGCACAGAAGCTCTACAACTTCTTGCTCAACAATTTCGGCAAGCACGTGATTAGCGGCGTCATGACGGAACGCCCGTTCGAAAATAACGGCCAGTACACCCCGCAAAACTACGAAACGCAAACCGAACTCAGTTACATCAACAAGGCTAGCGGCAAGAACGTGGTTCTCGTAGGCTTTGACTTTTTGCATGCCTCGGGCAAGAATTCCGACCAGCAATGGTATCAGGGGTACACGCACGCTTCGCTCGAAATGGCAAAGACGGTCTGGAAAGCAGGTGGCATTCCGCAATTCAACTGGCATTGGAAAGACCCGATGCACGAAGTCGAAGCGTTCTACACGCAATCGAGCGGAAACGATCCCTACACCGAATTCAGTATCAACAAGGCTTACGACGAATCCACCAGCAAATGGAAAACAAGTAGCGATGAATACAAGGCCATTGTCCGCGACATGGAAATGATCGCCGACTCGCTTTTGACTTTGCAAAAAGAAGGCGTCGCCGTTCTTTGGCGCCCTCTCCACGAAGCTAGCGGAAAATGGTTCTGGTGGGGTACCGATGGCGCAAAGTCATGCGTTGCCTTGTACAAGCTCATGTTCGATATTTTCGTGAACCAGAAAGGTTTGCACAACTTGATTTGGGTATGGACCACCGACGAAGCGAGCGATGCTCTTGACTGGTATCCTGGCGATGAATACGTAGACGTTGTCGGCCGCGACTACTATTACTACCCGCGCGAATCAAATCACTCCAGCCTTGTCGGCAGTTTTGAAACCGTCAAGGAATTGTTCGGCGGCAAAAAGATTGTGACACTCAGCGAAAATGGTTCCGTACCTTATCCTGACGAGATGAAAGCCGATGGAGCTAACTGGAGCTGGTTCATGCCGTGGTATGGTGACTATGCCATGGAAGGCTGGGCAAACGACAACAACGCCGAAAGTTGGAAAATCGTGATGAACAACGAATACACCTTGACTCTCGAAGACATGCCGGGCTGGGACAATTACGAAATGCAGACAACCGTCATCGCCGCCACCAGGAATACGGCCCCTGCAATCCAGCTTGTCGGTCGCGATTTGCAGGTGAACCTGAACTCCTCTACAGCACAGGTCTCGATTTACGATTTGCAAGGAAACCGCGTAATTGCGCAAAAGATGAGCCAGAACGGCACGATTGCGCTTTCACGCCTCGCCCGCGGACCGTACCTAGTGCGCATCCAGGCAAACGGCTTGACACAAAACCACAAGATCTCGCTAAAATAAGCAAATTTCAGCAAAAAGACCCATTCAAGCTATTGCGGAAAAGACAACATCTTTTCCGCTTTTTTTGCTTTCAAAACGGAAAATACAGCCATTCGAAGATATATTTGGAGCATAAATTAAGGAGTGATGTATGGGATGTAAGACTCTGACGGCTTTTGCCATTTTGTCGGCGGCAGCACTCGCTTTCGCCGCACCAACAACTTACGAAGCCGAGAATTTGGCCGGCGCAACTGTTGTCGAAGATGCCGATTATTCGGGTGGCAAATACGCAAAACCTGCCGACGCAAGCGGCATCACGTTTACGGTCAAAGTCGAAGAAACTGCCGTCTACGACATCACCACTAAAGTATTGATCAAGCAATACGACTGGATTACCTCGAAAATCGTGGTCAACGGAGTAGAAGCGGGTTCTATGCTCACGACCCCGCGTAACTGCGATTCCAGCTATGTCATCGCGGCCTCGGCCAAAATGAAGGTCGGCGAAAACCAGATTACCGTCGGCAACCAGGCCATTGGCGTTGACTACATCACCGTAGAGCGCCACCCCGATCCCGAATTCAAGATCAGTGCGGCCCCGGTCACCCCGAACGCAAGCGAAAGCGCACGCAAAGTATATTCCTTCCTGCGCGAAAACTTCGGCAAAAAGACCATCAGTGGCATGATGATCAGCGACCAGAATTTCAACTACAATTACGGCGACATGAAGATTATTCCGCCCGGCGGCTGCACGCCCGCAGATTCTTGCAAGTATACCGACGAACAGGTTTCCTGGAAAGGACAGACCGACATCGCCGAATTCTACAAGCGTAGCGGCCACTACCCCGCCATCGGCGGCTTCGACATGCTCTTTGCTGCGGGCGGCCACCATGAAGAAGGCTGGTTCAAGGGCTATACCGAAAACAACCTCTTGATGACCGAAGACCTGTGGAACATGGGCGGCATTCCGACTTATACCTGGCACTGGAAAGTCGGCGAAGATACCGTATTCTACACCAAGGATACCTACCCCATGAACGGATTCAACGCCAGCGGTTGCACCGAAGGCGTCAAGGGCACCAGCGAAAGCAACACCTGCTTTAACTACACCAAGGCATTCAAGGGCGACAAGTGTGCCGAAATCGACGAGACCTCGCAGGAATACAAGGACATCGTTGCCGACGTGGACATTGTTTCGGGCTACTTCAAGCAACTGCAAGAAAAGGGTATCGCGGTCGTGTGGCGTCCGCTCCACGAAGCAAGCGGAGGCTGGTTCTGGTGGGGCACCGCTAGCGCTGAATGCTATGTACAGCTGTACCGTCTGGTCTTCAAGCGCATGGTCGAAACCAACAAGCTCAATAACCTGATTTGGGTCTGGAATATCAATACCGATCCGGCTTTTGGCTACGACTATTCCGCACTGAATGCAGCATGGTACCCCGGCGATGACTACGTGGACATCGTGGCAGTCGACATTTACGACCCACTGAACGACCACAATTCCGCCGCCAATTACTACAACAAGATTGTGAGCGACGTGGGCACAAACAAGATGATCGCCTTGAGCGAAAATGGTGCTATCCCGGACATCGATAGCATTGCCGAAGACAAAGCCTATTGGAGTTACTGGATGACCTGGAGCCAGACCTGGAGTGGAAACTTCCTGGAAAAGACTCCGACAGACATGTGGAAAAGGAACCTGGACGACGAACGCATTATCGCCCTCGACAATATGCCCGGCTGGAACAATGTTGTCGCCGATACAAGCAGCCAGAGTACCGCCATCGAGCCGAAGGTTTCAATCGCCGCCTCCAAGATTAGCGTCGTCGGCAAGAGCCTCTCGCTCACCACCGTCAAAGCGGGCCTCGTCTCGGTCGACGTATTCGGCGTTACAGGCAAGAAGGTCGCCACGCTCTACAGGGGCAATCTCTCCGCCGGAAGCTACGCCTTCAGCCTCGCCGACATGCCCAAGGGCCGCTACATCGTGCGCGTGAAGGGCGCAGGGCTCACCGCAACCCAGCCGGTGCTCATCAAGTAACAGTATCTCCACTTCCCCAAGCCCTTGCAGGAACACTCCTGCAAGGGCTTTTAAATTGTCTGAGCACAATAGGGAAAGCGCGTCGGGGTGTTGACAAATTCGGCACCTTTTGTCAACACCTTCAAAAACAAATCCTTCTTTTTTCGCCCCGATATTATAATTTCCCTAAGGGAAAGCCCCCCCTTCGGGGCATTTGGCAAGGATTTTTATGAGAAAAGTCAAGTTTTTCACTCTCTGCGGCGCCTTTTTGCTCGGCGGGAGCGCTTTTGCGGCCCCGGGCCTCACGGTGAGCGGCACCGACCTGCTCTATAACGGCAAAAAGATCTTCTTTTCGGGCGCGAACCTCGCCTGGAGCGACTACAACTCCGACGTGGGCGCAAGCCCCCTTGACGAAAACGCCTGGCGCAAGGCTATCGAAGGGACCCGTGCCGCGGGCGGCAACGCCATCCGCTGGTGGTTATTCAACAACATGAGCCAAAGCCCCGAAATCGACCCGAGCACGCACCTGGTCAAGGGACTCAAGGAAAACACCATCGCCAACATGAAAAAGGCCCTCGACATCGCCGAAGAATACGGCGTGATGGTATCGATGTGCCTTTTCAGCCACAACCTGATGGAACCGAACCAATGGGGCATTTACGAAGGCGACAAGCTGGACATCACCGCGAACACGCAACTGTTCGAAGACGCGGGTACCAAGGCGTTCATTGACAACGCTCTGATTCCTGTCGTCAAGGCAATCGGCAACCACAACGCTCTCATGACCTGGGAAGTGTTCAACGAGCCCGAAGGCATGACAAGCGTCGGCTGGACCACCAAAAAACTGGACAAGGCGCTCTTGCAGAAATTTACAAACAAAGTTGCAGCGGCAATCCACACGACAAACCCGGAACTCCTCGTTTCTACAGGTAGCGTGAACATCAAGTATCAGGAATGGTGGAACGACGCAAACCTCATTGCTGCGGGCGGCGAAGCGAAAGGAACGCTTGACTTTTTCCAGACGCACTACTACCCGTATTACCAGGACGACGCGGTAAGCCCGTTCGTGAATACGGCGGCCCAGATGGCAGCGACCTACAAGTACGACAGCAAGCCGATGATTATCGGCGAATTCCCGGCAAGCGGCTGGAAGGGCAACACCTACACCGCGAGCATGGCGGCAAAGACCCAGATTTCGACCGAGGAATGCTACCGCAAGGCATTTGACGGCGGTTACGCGGGCGCTCTCGCCTGGCAGTACATCGGCGACAAGACCGAATCGAACTTCGGCGGATACTCCTACACCATCGAACCCGCGCTTGACGCCATGAAGGCTCTCGCCGCGACCGAAGAGGCAAGCATCAAGATCAAGGACGTAGCGATTAGCCAGGAAAGCGGCAACGGCATGATGGCCGTGACCTATGGTGGCGACAACGCCCAGATCGAATACCAGAACAAGGGCGGCTGGGACCTTTCCTCTGCCACCACGTTCACGTGGACTGCGAAGAACAACGGTTCCACCGAAGCCGACATCTATCTCATCTTCAAGCTCACGGACGAATGGACCTGGACCGAAACGGATGGCAGTTGCAAGGTTCCCGCTGGCGAAAAGGCCACCTGCTCCATCGACATTTCCGCATATGCCGACCGCAACAAGACGCTCAGCATCACGTTCGCGAACTACGCCGCGGGCTATACCGGCACGATTATCTACGACGACATCATGGCTGGCGAAACGACCCTCTTCGACTTCAACAAGGACAAGTACGACGCCTTCAAGCGCGGTTTTGAGAATACCGAAGAGATGATCCCCGAAATCAAGATTGTCTACAGCGAAGACTACACCATGGGAAATGCAGTCACAGCGAACAGCATCCAGAGCGAAACCTTGAACCGTATTTCCTTGCAGGGCAAATTCATCTCGTTTGCCACGGCCAAGGCGGGCCTCGTATCGGTCGATGTGTTCGGCACAAACGGCAAGCGCGTCGCAACGCTCTTTAACGGCCATCTCGGCGCCGGCAGCTACGCTTTCAGCATAGGCGACATGCCCAAGGGAATGTATATCGTGCGCGTAAAGGGCGCAGGCATCACCGCAACGCAACCAATGCTTTTAAAATAACGAATCTCTGACTCCTCGCCCCTGCGGGTTCACGCCTGCGGGGGCATTTTTGTATCTTTATTTGCATGGAAAACAAGCATCCCCTCTACTTTACGATTCACGGCCACTTTTACCAGCCGCCTCGTGAAAATCCATGGACGGGCGTTATCGAGAACCAACCGAGCGCACGCCCCTTTCACGACTGGAACGACCGCATCGCAAGTGAATGTTATAGTCCGAATTCTGCAAGCCGTATCTTGAGCCCGCACGGGCGTATCGTCGATATTGTCAACAACTACGATTTCATGAGTTTCAACATGGGCCCGACCCTCCTGGGTTGGATCCGCACGAACACGCCGGATACCTACAAGAGGATCCAGGAAGCCGACAGGCGCAGCATGGAACGCCTGAACGGCCACGGTAACGCCATCGCCCAGGTATACAACCACATCATCATGCCGCTCGCGAGCGAGCAGGACAAGCGCACGCAAATCCGCTGGGGCATCGAAGATTTCAAGTTCCATTTCGGTCGCATGCCCGAAGCGATGTGGCTCGCCGAAACCGCCATCAACTTTGAAACGGTTGTGGAACTCATCAAGGCGGGCATCAAGTTTACGATCCTCTCCCCCACGCAGGCAGACAAGTTCCGCAAGCTTGGCGATACCGAATGGACAGGATGTTCCAATACCGACATCGACACGACGCGCCCCTACCGCGTTTACCCGCGTGACAAGGACGGCAACCTCGTCTGTGACGGTTACCTCGACGTCTTTTTCTATAACCCCTGGCTTTCTTCCGCGGTAGGTTTCGAGCACCTGTTGCGCAACGCCGACACCTTCGGCGGCCGCATCCGCGACGCTTGGGACAAGAACCGCGAAGAACCGCAACTCGTGAGCATCGGCACCGACGGCGAAAGCTACGGCCACCACGAGCCCTTCGGCGACATGTGTGCCGCCTGGCTCTACAACCGTTACGCGCCCAACCACAACATGGTCCCCGTGAATTACGGCTGGTACCTGGAACAGTTCCCCCCGCAGCACGAAGTCTTGCTCAAGAACTTCCACGGCGAAGGCTGTGCCTGGAGCTGTGCGCACGGAGTCGGACGTTGGTACCGCGACTGCGGATGTTCGACCGGCGGTGGCCCGGACTGGAACCAGAAATGGCGCGGTCCGCTCCGCGACGCCTTCAATATCTTGAAAAAACTCGCCGACGATGTTTTCGTCCGCGAATTCGAAAAGCTTTCCGACGTGGATCCTTGGGACGCCCGCAACAACTATGTCCAGGCGCTGGTCGCCCCCGAAGACGAATCGCGCGTCAAAGATTTCCTAGCAAAGACGGTCAAGGACCCCTCCGACGCCGATATGTGCGCCAAGGCCATCCGCCTTCTTGAAATCCAGAAGTTCTGCCTGTTCAGCTACACGAGCTGCGGCTGGTTCTTCAACGATATCGAAGGGCTTGAACCGGTACAGAACATGCGCTACGCCCTGCGTGCGATGGAACTCCTGGAGCCCTTCCTGCCCCACGGCAATCACCTCAAGAGCGAATTCATCAGCACGCTCGCCTGTGCCACCAGTAACGAGCACAAGCTGAACGGCGCCGAAGTCTTCACCCGCTTTGCCGAAGAACAGGTCCCTGTCATCGTGAAGGAGATGGCGGAACAGGCGGCTATTTTCCACCTGGGCCTGGAAGGCGATAACGAGAAGAGCAAGAAGATTACCGCCACCAAGATTGCCTCGCGCAGGCGCCAGACGCTCGTGCGTACGGAATACTACGACAAGTTCATCGACGAACGCCGTATCGCCACGGTACTCGCCATCACCGATACGCTCGGCCGAATCAACCTAGTCGTTGCCGACGGCGAAAACGAGCAGAACGGCCTCAAGTTCGCCGAAAACCCGAACCTGAGCACCTCAGAACTGCAAACGCACTACCCCACGGCATACGTCGTCCGCATGCGCGACCTCATGAGCGATTCGCTCAAGCGCATCAACCAGCTCACGACGCAGATGCACCTCACGGAAATCACCGAGTCGTTCTCGAGCTTTGCCCTCAACCACGGCATTTCCATCGACAACCTGGCCGATCCGGACCACACCTTGCCGGACACCATGAGAAAGATCCTCTCGCTGGAAATCAACGCCAGGATCCACCACGACGCCTTGAAGCTCCTGGAAGGCACCGACGACAAGCTCATCGCCGAAATCAAGGACCTGATGAACGAAGCCAACCGCCTCGAGACCAAGCCGAGTTTTGGCGGTACCGGCAGGATGTTCTTCAAGAAGTTGAAGACGCTCATTGACACGGTCACGCAGAACTACGACGAGGCGACCGTCAAGTACATCACGGACCTCATCACCGTTGCCGACTGGCTCGAACTCGGCATTGACAAGACTTCGCTTGAAAACCGAGTCTTCGCCATCTATACAGAATTCCTGAAAGAACCGCAGGGCAAGCTTGCCGCCCTCAAGCCCATGTTCGGCTGGCTGAACTTCGAGGTCGATAATGTATAGCCTTTCCGAAAAACCGCTCATCAGCAGGCAACAAATTGATGAGCGCCTGGAAAGCCTCGCCGAAGAAATTCGGGGAGAAGATTTCGACATCATCCTCTCGGCACTCACGGGCGGATTCATCTTTACCGCGGACCTGTGCCGCCGTATCGCCTGCCCCAAGCTGCAAATCGCCTTCATCAAAGCGTCCAGCTACGGTAACGGCATGGAATCCTCCGGCAAGGTACAGATTTCCGGTCTGGAATCGCTTGACCTCAAGGGCAAGGCCGTCCTTGTCATCGATGACATCCTCGACTCCGGGCGCACCATGCTCGGCATCAAGGAAGCCCTGCTCGCCCTCGGGCCGAGCAAGGTCAAGACATGCGTACTTCTCGACAAGCCCGCCCGCCGGGCTGTCAATATCGAAGCCGATTACGTCGGCTTTTCCATCGGGAACGAATTTGTCGTAGGCTATGGGCTAGACTACGCGAACGAGTTCCGCACCTACCCTGAAATATGGACAATGAGGGAGACCTATGGCCAATAACGATCTAGACGACGTCCGGCTCCACGCCACCCAGGCGATCGAAGCCGTCGAACGCAGCTTCAACAAGATTAGCCGCCGTAACCGCCTTCTCATCAAGGCCGGTTTCTGCCTTGCCTTCTTCATCGGCGGGTTCGTCACGAGCAGCGTCATGAACAACGTCCCAACGGAAGGCGTCATCGAAAAGATTGCCGCCCAGCCCGACCTGAAAAACAAGTGCAAGGGCCGTTACGACCGCCCGATGGAATACGCCATCATGCACGAATGTATTTTCGCGAAAGGCATTCCCGGCAACGAAGCAAAACTTGTCCAGAGGATCAACTACTGCACTTGCGCCCTGCAGAGCGTGCAGAACAAGAAGCCCTACCAGAAGATGTTCGAAAACAACCTCGTAGACTTCACTTTCAAGATTCGCGAAGAAGACCTCTGCCAAGACGACAGGATTATCCCGACCCTCGACGACGAAGAGTCGAAGAAGTAGTCTTTATTAATTGAAGATGGCGCGGTAAGTAGAATTCTTCGCGGGAGTGACGACTCGCGGATTTTCGGTCGAGCCGTCTTCCCATTGGACGAATTCGCCTTCGGACGGTACGGCCGCAAGCACAATCGGATTACTCGCAAAGAACAAGCCCTGGTATTCCGGAGTGGGCAGGCGCGCCCCTTCTATGGTCACATAGCCATTCCCCTGGGTAGAAACAGACACCATCACGTCTTCGCCCAGGCCGAAATTCTGGCGGTATTCCTCACGCACTTTAGCATCCCGTGAATACGCCCACTTCTTGAGGCAAGATCCATCTGTTTCAAAACCGCCTCCGCAGGAATTGAAATACCAGTAATCATCACGGGGGAACTCGTTTATGTCCCTCGCGATATCGCTAGCGGGCATCGTCGACACCATGGCATCCGTATTGGCGGCAACGCGGCTTGAATTGACATATAGCGAATAAAGTACGCACGCCCTGTTAATGAAAATCCTCCGGAACACCTGGCTCTGGATGAGTTTCACGAACATGTTATGGAAGCAAAACGCGCTCGTCGAATTCTTGCAATCAGCGGACCCGCCCTTGGCAATCCAATCAAACATGTTCGTCTCTTGCGAAAAGCCCGTCACGTTCCACTCCCAGTCAAAGCCATGGTCGATATCGAACGCGACAAAACGCCACGGCTGCGACGGCGACCGCCATGCACGCACGTTATTGTTGGGCCAGTCCCCGTTGTGGAAATAGACTTCCGCAGCCATATAATCGGCATAGTTGCTTATGTCAAGCATCTTGGACATCTTTTGCAAGGCTTCCCCCGAAAGCTCGCTAAAGTCCGATTCGGCAGCAAAGCTGAGCATTTCTTCATACAGGGCCGCAGAACCGTTCGCCACCTTGATTGTCTTGTTCGTATGCTTGATAAAGTCGACTTCCTTGGAATCAATACCGTGATTCGTTTCCACAAAATGCTCGTTCAGCTTTTCACGCATATCGTGGATGCCGTAATACGTCCCATTGTAGAACACCACCACCTGACGGCTCCGCTGGTAATCCACGCCGCTCCCTTCCAGCAAGCTCACCGCCATCGGGTCTTCAATGTAATCGCTCACAAAGCGGTTGCCGTTATTGCGCAAGATAAACGCCTTGAATTTTTTCGCATCCGGACGAGTCTCAAAAAGCGGGTACTTGAGCCTGCCATCCTGATACTCCTTACGCATCACGACCGAAACCGATTTCTTGACCTGGTTACGGCTCCAGCCACCCATAATCGAGATTCCCGCATCAATCTCAAAAGTTTTCTGCTTGGTGCTGCTCCCGTCCGCAAAGTACTCCACGTGCACCGGAAATTCAACATCGTCCCAAAAGGCAGCACTCCTGCAGGGGTCCGGCTTGCACGGCGACGCAGCGACATAGTCCTTGAAAAAGACCGGAGGCACCGACAAGGCGACCACCGGCATCTTTACCGACTCGCCGATAAAATACGTCTCGGTCTGTTTTGCCACGACCTTCGAATCCACGAACTCGTAACAGCGGACCACCGTATTCTTCGTGAAAGTCTGCGAATACAATACAGGCGACGAAAGCTCCTTCGGTTCAGAGCCATCCATCGTACAACTGACAGACCCGCCTTGCGAAGCCTGGGGTTCACCAAAATTCAACGTCTTGTAAAAACCGGCAGGAGGTAAGCCCAACACCGAAACTTTCGCAGAAGACGAAGATTCCTCTGACGAAGACCCTACTGACGAAGACGATAAGGCAGAAGACAAAAGCGCGCCCGATGACAAGTTCCCGGACGAAAAAGCAATCGCAGACGACAAGGCAGTTTCGGACGGAAGCGAAATATCGGCTATTTCGACATAGGACGTCTCAGTGGAATAATCACCGGAGCACGCCCAAAAAGAGAGCGCTCCTAAAAGCACAAACGAAAACAACCGCCTCATAGTATATGAAATATACCTATTTATGGAAAATTTCGGGTTGACGGGAATCACCTTACCGTGATTCGCCAGGCTCCCCGGCTTCTCCCATCACGGACAAGCTGGACCACCATCATGCCCTTCCCCGCGAAAGCGCTCAAATCTACGCTAGAGCGCGGGGTTTCCATCGGTTCTTCAAGCAGCAGATGCCCCTGGGCATCGAATAAGCGAAGCTTTGTCCCGGCCTCGGGAGCGACGACGTTCAGCAGGCGCCCATCAAGCCCGATGCGGAAGCCCGCATTCATTGCCGCTACGACACCTATGATACCACTCGACGACGTTTCCGGAAGTACAGAAGAAGAGCTCCTTCTCCAGCGTGAATACGACGAAGAACTCCGGAGGGAATTGCTGGAAGCGAGCACCGTCGAAGAACTCGACAAAACGGCTGACGACGACACAACGACCGCCATGCTGCTGGAACTTTCCTCGGACGAAGAAGAACTGCGGACAAACTCGCAGTCGGTCACCTGCACGCCCTGCTGAGTCGCAAAGCAGACGTTTTCGCCCTTTTCGGTAATGCTATACAGATGAATTTCCTTCGCGGTTCCTCCCCATGAGACAAACGGTCCGTACTCGACCACCTTCTGCGAGCCCGGATACGGATCGTCCTTCAGGTTGCCGCCGCCGCTCCAGGAATTCACGAATCCGTCGTCATAGCTGGTCACCCTCAGGTTTCCCGCCTCGACGACATCGATACGCTGGTGGGCCTTGTCATCATTCATCGCGTCATTCTGCCACGCCTGATCGTTATAATCGATATGCCAGATAAGCATCCCGTGATTCGGCAACTTGGAATCCCATTTGTTCAGCTGGCGATTTTCGAGGATATACCATTCGTCCTTGCTGAAAGAAATGCGGAATGCAAAGTTGCTCTTTCCAAGCGGAGGAATGGCCACAACGCCGTTCGACACGACCAACGAATCATATTTCAGCCAGCCCATAAAATTCCTTTCGAACGCGCTGTAGTTCGGGGGCGTAATACCGCCATTGTTGTACATGCCCGTCGCCATCACGTCCCAGGCGTGCGCACCAGGAGCCTGGTAATCCGAATTTTTGAAATTGGCATAGCAATCATCGCTATACACGCAATAATGGTCCTTGAGTCCCATCGTATGGCTGAACTCATGGACGAAGGTCGGGAACAGGTAATCTTTCTGCTGGATGATAAAGTAGCTATTGAACTTCTTGCCCTTGCCGGCATTCACCCTGCCGTCACTCCAGCCGTTTCCATTATACCGCAATTCGTACTGGAACCCGCCCAGATGCTTATCCCCGGACTTGACCTCTCCCCCGGCAAAAAGGACGCAGAGGGCATCCACGTTGCCGTCATTGTCGGAGTCATAGAGTGTTGCGTCGAAATCGGGGTACTCGCTCAGCAAAGTCTCTATACCCTTCTTGACCAACGAGTACTCGTTGCCGATGTAACTGGAAAAGGAATCGTTCACCTTTACAAAGTACAGGTCGTAAGCCGGCACGAACTTGCCCGAAGACTGGTCTACAAAATAATCCCTCACGGAACCCGTGTAGTTGTTCTGCGTATAGTTTTCCTGGTTCAGGAGCCCGTTTACCTTGGAAGAATCGAGATTCCGCGTATTGTTGTCCTCGATGAGCAGGACGGGAAACCTGTTGGTACCGTTTGCATGGGCGTTCGCCGGCGGAAGCCGGAGTACAAGCGGAACATTTTCCGAAGACGAAGCCGACGCTCCTTCTACCGCAGCGCTCGAGGCCGTCGGCACCCAGGGTGCACGCTTGGCGCGTTCCCCTGCGGGGCGTTTAAAGCGGTCCGGATGTTTTTCATGATGCTTGCGGTGGACCTTCTGCCTGTCAAGCCCCTTCAGGAACTTCTTGGCCTCGGCAGAACGCTTCCCGGCATTTTTCGCCTTGAATTTCGAAGCCGCACCCGTCTCGTCGGCATAGTAGTACACGCCATTGGAATCGCTGACCACAAGGACGCCGTCCTCGGTCTGCGTATAGCGATAATGTTCGTCACCTACCGTGCGAATCGTAAGGGAATCCCCGCCGTTGTCAATCGTCGTCGGCAGCGGGTTCAGAGGATAAGCAAAAGAATTTACTGCCAAGAATCCGGACAATCCCAGGACCATCGGCATAAACCGATAACAACCCAACTCCATATAAAGACCTCTTTATTAATATACCCTCGCCAAAGGCGAAAAGCAAAAGAGGTCTGTATAAAAATGTTTAAAAAATGTGTTTTTCGGGGCTTTTTTTAGCGAACGACAATTTTACGGGCGCCAAGGCCGTCTACCTTGACCATGTAGACACCGCTCCTGAGAACACCCACATTCACCGTCTCGTGCTCGTTCCACAGCGTCTTCTGCATCTGCACGTTGCCGCGCACATCCAGAATCTTCACAGAACGGCCCATAACCGTTTTCGGCACGCGGAGCGAAAGCGTCTTACCCGTGAAAGTCATGTCGAATGTCGTGGCCACCTTCGCCTTCGGGATAGATACCGGGGGCGGAATCGGTTCGGCCTTTTCGTCGTAACGGGTCGCAAGCGCCATCAGGTACCAGGTGCTGTGCGGCAGCCACTGTTCAATCCAGCGCCAGTTGTTCCAGGGTTCATCGGCAGGGAACCCGACCGCAGACACCCCGTCGTCGTCCCAGGCGATTCCCGAGCCGTCCGTATTCTTGCCGGTAATGCCGTTCGCAATACCGCCCTTGAGCGTCGCATCGTAATCGGACTGTCCGTCATACTTTTCGGGAACCTTCTTGCCAAAGCCGTACATCATGCACGTGCCATAGGGATTCTTGCCCAGAATCCAGTCGAGCTGGTCGGTCGCATACTTGTCAACGGCTTCAAAGCCATCCAGGTCCAGGGCGCGGAACGCATAGACCGCGGCAGCCGCAAGGCTTGCGATACGGGCATCTTCGCCCTGCCACCAATAATTGGACTCGTTGTCATGCGGAATAAAGAAACCGTCCTTGATATTGCCACCGGTCTTGTATGTCTGGCGGGCATAGCCGAACGGGTTGTCCACCTTGTTCGTAATGCTGATAAGCCAGCCGTAATGCTTTTCGATAGCGTTGAGAACACCTTGCTGAAGCTGGTTAGTGCAACCGCAACCCAGACAATCTAGGCACCCCCAAACAGGTTGTCCTGCCACCTTATCGTCTAGGCTCATCTCGACCGTACCTTCAATTTCGGCAAAGCGGATCAGCGCAATCAGCGGAAGGCCTGCATCGCTGGCATGCCAGAAGGGGCGCGTCTTCGCGTCGTCGCTCCAAAAATAGCCGTCTTCGCTCAAGCGGCTCTTAAGGTTCCAGGCACGCTCGCGGGCCGCCGTCAGGTAATCCTTTTTCTGGGTTGCCGCATAGAGTTCCGTCGCTGCCAAAAGCGCCGTATAGTCGTCGATGATATTTTCCTTGTGGTCGTCGCAGTATTCGCAGTTGCCGCCAATGCTCTGCTTCGAAGAAAGGTGTTCAAAAGCCTTCTCTGCAGCGGCAAGGTACTGTTCATTGGTAAAGTCGCCATGGGCCGAAAGCTTTGATGCACGGGCAAGACCAGCAATCGCCATGCCACCGCCTTCACGGAAAGCCGTCTGGTAATTGGTACTCTTCTCGCCATCTTTTCCGGAAAATGCACAAAGTTCGCGCTTGCCAAACGGGCTGCCCCAATTGTCAAACACGGTCATGTAGAAGAATCCCTGTTCGTCGAGCATACGCACCAGGAAGTCGGCACCGTAGGCGGCCTCTTCGGCGGCCTTCGTCTTCGAGGACGTCTTGCCGAGCAAACTCGGAATGCGGTCCGCCGTAAAGGCGAGCGCCCACACCGTCATCGGAATCTGCTGCGGGTTCAGGTAGTTCGCATAGGAAAGGTGAGAGAGGTACTTGCTCACGTCACCGCTCGCATCGTACCAGCCGCCGTGAACGTCAAGCTTCTTTTCGGACTTGTACACCGGCAGGTTCTTGTCCCAGCCTTCAACCGTCGCATTGTTCGCACGGTCATCATAGAAGTAGTCCAGCACCGCACCGAGCGTCAACGACGCAAGCGCATTTTCGGCCACCTTGAATTCTTCCGAATTCACAGGCTGGCCGTTTTCGGTTATCTGTAACGTATAGCTGCCGGCTGTGACGCCCTTGTCGAGGGTGGCCACATAGAACTTGCCGTTGTTCACCCAGTTGTCCGGATTCGTACCGGTAGAAAGCGTTCCCGTCTGCACGGCATTGCCGCCAGACATCAGCTTGAACTCGGCTCCATCAAGCTGGCTATCGCTCTTGATGATGATGCTGATGGGCTTACCCGCATCGTAACCGACCTGGTTGTAGTAGAAGAAGGAATTGGACCAGGCACTGCCTGCGGCGAGCGCCAACATAAGGGGGGCGATTTTGGAATAGTTTTTCATGCCCTTAATCTATACTATTGTCGCCCAAAATGTCCGTAATACAATGTAAGAATCAGTTTCATGTGATTTTATTCTACGCATTACTTGCGTTAATTAAAGAATGGAAGGATTGACAGCCCCTTGAGCGATTATACGGCATTATCCAAAGCAGCCATTCCAAGATCTCGGAAAGCCCCCATGTGCAAGGACAAAGCACAAAATACGTCAAAAATCAAACTTCAAAATTTCGCAAAACGAGGCATTTTCTTTATATTTAACGCTTATTTTGCGTTAATTATACTCATTTTTCATTTTCTTCCTCTCGCCTACTTGACCGCAACTTCCACAGAACCTATCTTTGCCTGCACAACAAAGGAATCAACCATGTACTACGAAAGCATCAAAGTTCTCGACTGCACCATCCGCGACGGCGGCCTCGTCAACAAGCACGACTTCTCCCTGGAATTCGTCCGCCGTCTCTATACGCTCCTTTCCGCAGCCGGCATCGACTACATGGAAATGGGTTACAAGAACTCTCCCGAACTTTTCGACCCGAAGGAATACGGCCCGTGGAAGTTCTGCGACGACGACCTGCTCTGGAAGGTAAAAGACGGCATCGAATCCAAGATGAAGATGGCCGTGATGGCCGACGTGGGCCGCGTAAACATGGACGCCGTGAAGCCCGCCTCTGAAAGCCCCTACCAGATGTTCCGCGTGGCCAGCTACGTGAAGAACATCGACAAGGGCATCAGCATGGTGAACGCCTTCCACGACATGGGTTACGAGACCACCCTCAACATCATGGCCGTAAGCCGTGACCGCGGTCCGGAACTCGACGAAGCGCTCCACCAGGTAAACGAAGAATGCAAGGCCGACATCCTGTACCTCGTCGACAGCTTCGGCGCCTTCTACCAGGAAGACATCGACAAGGAAATCACGCGCTACAGGAGCATCGTGAAGAACAAGCAGTTCGGTTTCCATGGCCACAACAACCAGCAGCTCGCCTTCAGCAACACCATCCAGGCCATCATCGACCACGTCGACTACCTCGACGGTTCCGTGTCGGGCATGGGCCGCGGTGCCGGCAACTGCACTACCGAACTCCTGCTCAGCTTCCTCAAGAACCCGAAGTACGACCTGCGCCCGGTACTCGACGCCATCCAGGAACTCTTCCTCCCGCTCAAGGAAAAGTACGAATGGGGCTACATCATCCCGCAGATGATCACGGGCATGCTCAACCGCCACCCGCAAGACGCTATCGCCGTGCGCAAGACGGAAGACAAGGATAAGTACCGCAAGTTCTACGAACGCATGATTAACGATTAGCGTTTTAACTATATTAAACCTAAATCCCCCCTAAAGAAAAAGGAAGCGCCCCCGAAAGGGGACGCTTCTTTTTTGATACGTTTTTTTTCGAATTACTTCAAAATCACGTTCTTCGCGCTGATCTTGCCATTCTGCTTGACAGCTACGACATAACGGCCGTTGGGCACAGGGCCAGAATTCCACTTCACCATGTGGATTCCCGGCTGCATGTTTTCCTGAGAAACGGTCGCGACCACATCGCCACGGATGTTCATGATGGAAACGACAACCTTACCGGCAGACTTGAGCTCGACGGTAACCGCAGAGTGATCGAAGCCCTTGATTTCAGGAGAGAGGGATACGGCTGCAGAAGGAGCGATTTCGCCCACCGCCGGAGCTTCAACAACTTCAGCGCTCTTGGAGAGAGACTTGCCATTCCAATGGATATAGCGGAAGTAGGTATCGTGCCTTTTTTCAAATATAATCTTGCCAATAAGAGAAGGCATATTAGACTTTCCGTACCAATTCCAATCATTGTTATTATCATATTCCTCGCACTCACAAAATTCTTCTTCTGTCGTGACTTCATCCCAACCATCTGTAAGATCGCCATACTCATTCCGACGAGGTTCAAGGTGCGTCACAGACCGATAATCGCATTTTTCTTTAATGCAGTCACCGCTATCCTCGTCATCTACACGAAATTCGGTATAGATAATATTCTTGCTCAAGCCCGGATTATTGGCAAAAATACCATAATTTGCCGAGAACGGATACACTTTACCGCCCGATTTCTTAGGCACAAAGCAATATTCCAAAGTTGCATTATCACCTATATCGCTTGGCCATACTGCCGGCGACTCCTTAGGCGAATTTCCGTTGCCCGAATCTTCCGTATCGTGATAGCGGGATACCGGATAAGTACCAGATGGACAATAGTGACTTGTCCTCAACACAACGTAATCGTATTGGGCCCTGGGAATATCGGTACCATCAATAACGCAGTAATTAAATTTGACATGGCCACCAAGAGAAATTCCCGGAGGGTTACCCTCGCCTCCCGTGACACCTGTTTTATTGCTGGTATTTTCCGCATCGAGGTCTATAGTAAACGTTCTTTGGCAACTGGCCTTGTTGTTGACCTTTATGACGCCGACAGTGGCCCTCCATAGCGTACTCATTGGCGGCAAGACATTCTTATCTCCTGTCCATTTAATCGTATGATAGTGTGTATTATCTCCACCTTCAACAATTTTCTTGATACGATCCTTAGTCGAATTGTCCTTAATATCGTGCCAGTCCCAATCATTACCGTTATGGCTATCTTCATCGTCTATTTTGACCCAATTGTGCGCGATGGAACTGGAAGAATAGGCGGCAAATACCCCATATTGTTTCTGGAACGGATATGGGTACTTGATTTTTTTGGGATCCGTTTCCTTTGGCACAAAACAGTATTCCAATTTGGCGTTATCACCAATATCGCTCGGCCAGACGTTAAAATCTCCCTTCGGAGAATTACTATTGTCCGAATCTTCCGTATCGTGACGACGGGCAAAAGCCTTCGATCCCTTCGGGCAGGCGTCATCTAATCTCAGCACGGCATAATCGTAAGCCATTTTGTAGAGTTCATCGTAATCGAATACACAATAAGAGAACTCCACCCGGCCTTTTCCAGTTATGCCTATCGGCTTTTTGTCTTTTCCGGAATATTCCGTAGCGTTATCGCTGTCTTCCGCATCAAGGGTGATTATTGTCGGATAATGGCCGCTCGGGCAAGAACCCTGGTTCACCAGAACACCGATTTTCGCAGCAAAGCTCATCGATGCAGCCAAAGTAATTAGTAGATATGTTTTTTTCATTTTTACTCCTCGTAAGAAAGGGGCTCGCAATATAAAAAAAACACACCCTTTATGTTGTTCAAGTAAAAATACTTTTGTATGATGTTTTTATTACCTACCATGATGATACAGAAAAAGCGTCCCCAAAAGGGAGCGCTTCTTTTTTCAACAGACTCTGATTATTTTTTCTTCAGCAGCAATCCGGAAACGCTTTTCTCGCGGACGAAGGTCTTCTTCGCCACATCCTGAACATCCGCGGCAGAGACCTTGTCCAGTTCATCCGCCCAGTTCAAGAAGATCTTGTAGTCGCCGAACATTTCATAATAGGCGAGCATCGTCGCAACGTTTTCCATATCGGTCAGGCTACGTACCAATCCGGCGTAAGCGTGATTCTTCACTTTCTGGAATTCACGTTCGCTCACCGTTTCCGTCTTGAGCTTTTCGAGTTCTTCCCATACGGCCTGTTCAACTTTCGCAGGGTCCGCATCGGGGCGCATATTGACGCTCACGCCGAATTCAGAAACGTACTTGTTCGGGCTATTGCTTGCGCTTACGCTTGCAGCAAGCTTGTCCTTTTCTACAAGGCGCTTGTAGAGCCTACCGGAACGCCCGTTCAGCACGCCCTCGGCAATGTCAAGCGCATACAGGCTCCTGTCGCCAACTTCCGGCGTCTTGAACACCAGCGTAAAGAGGTTCGGTGCGTCGGGCCGCGATACCGTCAGGCGCTTTTCGCCGGCAGGTTCCGGATCGCGGATAGTGAGCGGCGGGAACGCCTCCCCCGCAGGGATGTTCCCGAAATACTTCTTGACCATCTGCATCGTCGAAGCCGTATCGAGGTCGCCCGCCAGCACCAAGATGGCGTTACGCGGTTTGTAGTACTTGCGGTAATGTTCGTCGGCCATTTCGCGGGTCAGGTTCGCGATATCGCTCGGCCACCCGATGGTCGGCACGCGGTAAGGGAACGCTTCGTAAATCATGGAATTGAGCGTCTCGAAAAAACGGCCCGTCGGCTTGTCGTCGTAACGCATGCGGCGCTCTTCGCGCACCACGTCTCGTTCGGAATAGAACTCGCGCAAGACGGCGTTCTGCATACGGTCGGATTCAAGCCACATGAACAGTTCAATCTTGTTCTTCGGGAGCGTCACGATATAGGCCGTCATGAGGTCGCTCGTGAAAGCGTTCAGGCCCGTACCGCCCGCCGCCTGGTAGGCGCTCCACAGTTCATCCTTCACAAAAATCTTGCGGTGTTCGTTCACCACGGAATCGTGTTCGGCGGTCAGCTTTTTCACCGCCAGCGTATCACCCGCCAGTTTCGCCGGACGGATTAAGGCCTGCAAACTATCCTGGATAGCCATAAAGCGCGCATCGGCAACGCTGTCCTGGATGCCCACCTTCTTGGTCCCCTTAAACAGTTCGTGTTCCAGAATATGTGCAAGGCCGGACTTGCCCGGAACCTCGTGTACCGATCCCGTCACGTAGAACAGGCGGCAACTCACCGTAGGAGCCTGCGAATTCGGATGCAGCAGCACCGTGAGCCCGTTGGGGAGCACTTCCTTATGGACTTTCAGGTTGACAGCCGCCTGCGACGGAGCGGCAAGCAGAAAAGCCACCGCAGGAATGGCGGCAGCATTCAAAAATGTACGCATAAACTTCTTCATGCGCTAAAAATACACAATTTTCGAGGCGGTCATAGACCGCTGATTTCCAAAAGTTCCGCCATGTCGGCTGGCATAATCTCGAAATCGAGGTCGGCATTCTCGCGGATGCGGTCCCCATGCGTTGACTTCGGGATAGGGAGCAGCCCTAACTGCACAATAAAGCGGTTTGCGAGCTGCGGTACCGACACGTCGTACTTCGCCGCCATCTGGCATACCCCAGGCACTTCGGCAAGCTTGCCGTGGGCATTAGGCGAATACGCCTCCACCAAGATGCCGTTCTGCTCGCAGAATTCAATCAGTTCGTAGGGAACATGGCCAATATGCACGCGGATCTGGTTCACCGCCGGAATCACGGCGCATTCGTCCATGATGTTCTTCAGGTCGTCAATATCGAAGTTCGAAACGCCTATAACGCGGCACTTGCCCACCGCATACGCCTCTTCCAGCGCATGCCACACCTGCAGGTTCTCCGCAGAATAATCCTTGCCGGGTTTCCACATCTCGTCCCAAGGCTTGGGCGCATGGATAAGCATCATGTCCAAATGGAAACAGTCCAAGCGCTCCAGGGACTCCTGGATGCAAGCGGTCGCCCCCTCGTACGTTTTGACTTCGGCAGGAATCTTGGATGTCACGAAAAAGCCCTCACGATGCAGGCCCGTCACCTTCATGGCCTCGTGAAGGCCCCGGCCGACGCCCGCCTCATTGCCATAGGCAACCGCCGTATCGATATGCCTGTAGCCCGCCTCAAAAGCCGATATGACGGCACCTTCCGCCTCGTCATCCGAAACCAGCCATGTTCCCAAGGCGACCTTCGGAATTCTCTGTCCGTTATTGAGCTTGTAGTATTCGTCGACAACCATAAAACCGCTCCTGAGGGAGTTCAACAAAACTAATATAACCTTGTTATTGGCCAAAAGCGCAAGCGGTTTAATACCACTTTGGAATAGTACAAGTTTTACTTGCTTTCGACTTTTTTGGGGTCGTAGGGGTCGATATGCACCAGCGCGTCTACGACGTTTTCGCCAGCCTCGATAATCCGGCGTTCTACCTCTTCGGCGAGGTCATGGGCGGCCAAAAGCGACATTTCGGCAGGCACGACCACATGGAGGTCCACATGCAAATCGCTCCCCACGTAGCGGGTGCGGAAACCGTGGATACTGATGACATTCGGGCAGGCAAGCGCGACCGTCTGCAATTTCTGGGAGACTTCTTCGGAAGCGCCCTCGTCGGCCACGCGGTGGATCCCCGGCCAGGCAATTTCGAAACCCGAATGCAAGATGAAAATCGAAACGATGATGGCGCCGACGGAGTCCGCAAACCAGAGTTCCGGCATCACTATCCCGAACAGGACGGCGACAAGCACCGGGATGGAACTGTAGGCGTCGCTACGGTGGTGCCAGGCGTTCGCTTCGACCGCTTCGCTGCGGATGGCGCGGCCCTTGGCACGCGTATAGCGGAAAAGGACTTCCTTCACGACAATCGATACGAGCGCCATGACAGCGGCAATCCATTCCGGATGGGACTGTTCCCCGTTCTTGAGGGCAATCACCGCATTGTAACCCAACCCCACACCCACGGCACAGACGGCAAGCCCGATACCCACCGAAATCAAGGTTTCAAATCTCTTGTGCCCGTAAGGGTGGTCCTTGTCGGGCGGAGAATTCCAGAACTTGGCCCCCACAATGATGACGATGTCGGTAATAAAATCCGATGCACTGTGGATGGCGTCTGCCACCAACGCCTGCGAACCGCCGAAATAGCCGGCAAAAAACTTACCCACAGACAAGATAACATTCCAGCCCAGCCCTACCAGCGTGATGCGGCGGACCTCGGAACTATCATCTTTTTTTATGATGCGGGTCATCGTTTTGCAGAAAAAGGGTGATTTGTATAAAAGAAGATAGCAATTTTGCCGGCCCCCTACAAACAATGTATATTTCTGTCATGTTTTTTCAGAAAATCTGGCCTGCAGCTATCGTAGCGGCATTCTGGGCGTGCTCCAACAGCAACGCCCCGGAAGAAGCTGACCGTCCCGGCATCCCCGACATCGAATTCAAGGTCATGGGAGAAGACCGTCACTTCGTCTTCAAACAAGTCCGGCCTTATATATTGTAAAGGCTCTCTTGAAAAAAAAGCCCCGCACGAAGCGGGGCCTAAAAAGTTCGATTAATCTGCACAGAATATTCTTGCAGAGCCCGTCACTGTCAGAACATCATTTACAGAAGGTTTCGTCATATTATTGTTAGACGAATTAAACGATCCTGTAAATGGCGTTCCTGAATTTATTTTAACGGAGCAACCAAGATTTTGATTATTCCACGGGCAATCAAACTTCACCTTGGGACAACGCGAAGCAAGAGAACCAACAACCACAGATCCATTATCAATTCTTTCACCAGAATATGTTATGTCTATTTTTTCGGGTTCGTTACTACAGGGATTTGTTCCTCCCGTAATTGTTATATAGCCAGTTTGTCCGTTGACATAAACATAGTAGCCACCATCTATTTTTGTAATTGAAGACAATTTTTCCGCACATTCAGTAGGATTATCCCAACAGAGCTGACCCGACTTATTCGTTCCATTAAGTTTATAACTATTAAAATTCAATTTTGATATACTTGTAAAGAAGAGGCAACCTGTATACTGCGTATTATCTATGGTCCTTGTACGTATTCTATCTTCGCACCCAGTTCCACAAGTCGACTTACAATTACATACTGGAGTTGCGTCATCATATTTCACCTTGAAAGAGCAATTTTCTACATCATCACCCGCAGGGTTATGCAAAGTAAGGGTATATGTCGTCCCCGTTCCTGTAGAGGCACTCGTTTCACCCTTAATCTTTTTAGGAAGTGCTCCTGTTGTATAATTCGTACCTGTCGTAGAATTATCCGTGAAGGTTCCTCCGGTAATGGTATAGCTACAACCTTTCGTACAGTACTGGACATCTGTAGGCGTAACAGAGACTTCCGCACCCACAGCCTTTTCCATATCAGCCGGGCAAGTAAAGGTGGGTTCCTTGAAATCAACCGTAATCGAACAATTATCGCTTCCTTTAGAATTCTTCACATAAAGTTTATAAGTG
>Ga0326512_10000313_pt1 | contig 41345 bp, 64 predicted proteins | sample 1_2617_0518_D_FD_203652 | JGI IMG/M metagenome (GOLD analysis project Ga0326512, IMG submission 203652) | Bovine rumen microbial communities from UC Davis, California, United States - 1_2617_0518 | ecosystem: Host-associated > Mammals > Digestive system > Stomach > Rumen | place: USA... | reverse complement strand
CAGGCTTGGTGCGAAAAGAGAGGAATTAACTTTCAGTCTGTAATGTATGCTGATAGCTGATTAGAAATATCATCAGTTCCCACTGTTATATATGATAACTGAGAGGAAACAGAGATACTTAATATGGAGGGGATAGTAGAATTATTGCAAGGGGAATAGGGGTTTTATTTCTTATGCGATTTAGAATGACTACCGATGAAACAAAAAGAACACCTTGTGAGGTTTATACACGTGTAATGTGATACCTTAGACCAGTATCACAATATAACATTTGAAAGAAATCAGAGTTCTACTCTAGGAAATACTTTAGCGAAAACAAAGTAGATAACTCTTGATTTGTTAGAAAGTATTTTAATTCTAATAATAAATAATGGCTGATGTAATAGAGAATGGGTGTATTGGTTTGGGGGAGAAACAGACTGATTTCATCCTAGATGAATGATTGTTGGATGCTTTACCAACACTTTATCAACAAGACGAAATCATTTATCAATACAACCAATGAACGCAAGACTGGAGTACAAAGTCTTGTACGTTGTTCTCTCCTATTGGTGCTATATCTGATTTATTTAATGTAGAGATACCATTATCTACCATTAAGAAATGGGATGAGAGTAGTTATGGTGCTTGAAGAATGAAGGATAGCTGACGGCTTGTGGCTAGATGAGTAGAACATATAGTTAAGGAGTGGAATGCTTCTGATTTCGGAAAAAAATATTGAAAGGCTGCGTTCTATTCCATAGACTTAAAGAATGATGATTTAGTTAAGTGAATACTAGACAAGAGATATACCATCTGTACTGGATACCAAGGTAATGCTACATATAATAAGGATAAGAGAGATGGTACTTTGGACTGAACTGATTTCGGCTCTCCTACATACTGACACGCAGTAAGTGCTATATGGAGTACAAACAAATGCCCACAAAGAATTAAAGATAACTATTATAAATCTATAAGTAATAATATATATGATGTAGTACATCCATTTAGTGAGATACCATGCTACTATGATAGGTGATATGTGATTACTAAGGTGGCAGAGGATGCTTTAGAGGAAGTTAAGAGGTTGAATGAGTTTAGGACAAACTTATTAAAGGCTATTGAAGTCAACTCAACTATGCGACATCAAACGAAAGACACGAATTATCAGAGCATCCTACACTATGTAAACGAGAAAAACCGTAAGAAATTGAAAGATTGCGACGAACAATTAGCTAAATATATGTAAAATGAATAGAAACAGTAGGTACTTATTGGACGGAAATGAAAATAAGACACGTAGAAATGTTGAGCTGAATAATTATCCATCTCGTATTGTAAACGTGTCTTAAAATATTCAAAAAAGTGGACTTTATATCTTAATAATATATAATATGCCTTGTGGATGAAAGAAAGGAGGATGAGGAAGAAAAAAATAATTCCTCAAAATTAAAAAAGAGTGGTTTGCAGTTTCCACTCTTTTTTTGGTTATGAATTTTTACTCTGTGACTAGCCTAGTATAAGAATTACGGCTAAAATTACAAGTCAAAAAATTATACATCAAACAGTCTTATCCTCACAAGCTAGACTAAACAACCATATTATTAGAGGTATTCATAACTCTACAAATAATAAGGCTCATACTATTGCTCGGAACATCTTATTTAAAGAAAAGAACTAAAACTCATATAATAGATATAAGTGTTGTGGATGACAATATTGCAACCCAAGCGTATAGATTATCGTTAAGTAAATCTAACTTATAGTAAAGTTTCTCTCGCACTTCAGCCTTCTCTTTGTAATATTCGGCTTGTTTGTATGCCTTATGCAATTCCTCTAAAAGTTCTCATTTACTATCTCGTTTAGTTACTGCCATTGTTATATTATTTATAAAATAAATCTGATTACTTAAAATTTCTTGCCACCATAACTTCCTCTCTTAAATCATCTATAATAACATCCTTATCATCTAAAGCCTCTAATAATTCTGCTACTACTTGGATAGTAGTTTTATCTTTAAGAGTAGAATTGATAAGCAAATCCTCTGCTTTCTTCTCGTAGTCCATATTTAAAGTTAAAAATAAATCTGATTAAATCTCCTTGCAATAACTCCACTAAACAGTATATCATTACTGTTAAATTTTGTTATTTCCGCCAAGGGTCTGATTTGTCCGCAAAGCAAGTCAGACTTTTTTAATATAAATCTGATTACTTCTCTAAAATCTTACAAATCATTGCTACCAATGCTATTGTCATAACAATAAGGCATTCTACTAATATTATTCATCCAACTATTTTTATAAACATCTGCAATTAATTAAGTTATAAAAGTCTGGTTAGTCCAACTTAATTGAATTAAGTAAAAAGTCTTCAAGCTCACTCTCATCTTTCAATGCACTTTCTATAACTCGGTATTCATATTCAGCATCATCATATACAATTTCCGTTCTTCATCTTAAATTATCATAAAACTCAATCAGAGTTTCTTCTTTTTGTCTTTTAATCATTCCATTCTCACACACGAATTGCCATAGTCAGCTTTCTTTGCTTGCTAAGTCCCTTAAAGAGAAATCAAATTTATAATCTCTGTCATTCTGATGTGATGTTATCCATAATCTTCTTAAAAAACTAACATTTGTAATACAAGGTATATTGAATGGGATAAACCCTTTCTCTATCAAGCTATTCAATAGCTGTTCTAAGTCAGCTTTTTCTTTTCTCATTTCCATAGGTTATTAAATTAAGTAAATAAATCTGATTACCTCAAATAACTAAGTAAATCATCAATAGGTGTATCTGATATTGATAACACAGAAATAACTAAATCTGATTTTCAATATGCTCGGTTTTTATCTCAATAATCTGTAATACATATTTCATTGTAGAATTTATTTTCTATTTTATCTGTGTCTATCTTATTATTCTCTACTAACCATTTAATAAATCAGAATTTCTTACTGACTAATAATACAGGTGGTATATGTTCTATAATTGTATTTCATATATCGCTCACATAATAATAACTTTCCCATTGCTCATTATGTTCTATATGGTGTCACTCTGGACTTCAATAGAACTCATACAATAAACTACTTATCTTATCCATTTGTCTAAACATATAAAATAAATCTGATTTCTTTTACACGTTTCATTATCGTGTAAAATATTTTTTTATATTATCCACCATCTTATTGTGCTGAATTTTCTTCCATAACTGTTTCCAAGTATAACATTTATGATACTGATACGTTATGAGTGATGGATGTATTATAATCTTGTACTGTTCATTCATTTGTATGTAATTCATAATTAAATCGGATACAAAATGCTATAATAGCAATGATACATATCCAAGATAGTATCTCTATAATCTTATCCTCTTTTCCCATACTATAATTTGTTAAAAAGTAAAGGTAATAATTCTTTGTTGATAATATACATTTCTGCCCTTTCTCAATCTCAACCAAGTGTTTTATACTTATTTATATCTGCTACTCTGTATAGGAGTTCTCATCTGTTCTGCCAATAGAACTCGTTATCATTAAGACAGTAGATTATGTAATCAGCCTTGCTTGCAAATATCCCAGATGGTTTATTATTACATCTAATCTCTAATGCTATGTTTCAAGTTTCTTGACTTTTGAAATCTCTCTTAATCTCGTACGATACTTCTTTTCATCAGATAGTTAATTTAACATCTCGGTCTTTAAATTGTGTATCTGGTGCAAATTCTACTTTCTCTATTTCTGGATATTTGCTAAGCATAGTGGCTACAAACTTTTTCTCTATCCTCTTTCATCATTCTAGTGTGATATTAAAGTCCATTTTTATCTCTGATGTAAGTTAAATGTTTGTGGGTTAATCTTTGTTTGATAGATTGTATAGAAACATCAAATCATATTCCTTTGCCGATTACCACTCTTTCAAGTGCTGTATCTCTTTCCATTAGCGTTAGGCTCTATACAATCTCAAGCTCAATTCAAACAAGCTATTGTTTGGTTATTTCTTAGCAAGCTATTGTTTAGTGTTTGTCCGATAGCCGCAAGTCAAGCTCATTGATTAGCAAAGCAACGTCTATTGTTTGGGTCGTCTGTATTACCTACATTTCAGTAGTTCCAACATCAAGGTTTTCAGTATCCATTCTTTCCTCAGCTTGTTTCTGCTATTGCTATACATAGGATAGTTCATTCTTTTAATCAGTAGAAATTTTCCGTTTCCCATATCACATCGGCTGGTAAGTTATACTTTTCACATAATTCTTTAAATCTCTGATGGCTTTCTGTACTTGTGAGAACTGGCATTTCTTGTGCATTTCATTCCTTGTTTAATTCTCAAGGATACCAACTTTTTGATAAGTTTAGTTCGTGTTTTTTAAATTCATATTTCTCTATCTTTACTGTCTTTGGCATATTAGCCGCTGTGTTTAATCAAGATATTAAAGCAATAATTAAAGCAATAATAACACAAATAATAATTTTAGTAAGTTTTTCTTTTTGCATTTAGTAGTATAAAGATATAAAAGATTAGTATCCATACTTTCAGCTACTCCTTCTAGCTTTAGTCTTTTCTCTATTTGCTATATTAGAGCATTTAGTACAATACTTTTGTACCGAATTTCTCCTAACAACTTCTTTCCCACATTTCTCACAATTCATCATTTCTTGTTTCATTTTTATTTAGTTAAGATGTAAATTAGTTTTGCTTTTGAGCCTTGTATCTATCTCTACTCCTTTGTCTATTCCTTTCAGCTGTTGCCTCTATTCTTTCATTTCTTTTCTTTTCCTCGCTCTTATAATAGTCCATTAGCTTTCAGCATAAATCAACTACATCATCATTGTGCATTTCTAAATATTCTACAATTCTTTTGACATTCCTATATGGTAGTACGCCTCTTTGTTTCCATACATTATATATAGATGGGTCGCAACCAAGATAGTTAGTCATTCAGAGGATATTAAATCACTTTAGCACTTTTGCGATTTCTTTTAGCATATCCTCCGCACTCAATACCTCATTACTCATTTAGATTACGGTTATTAGAAATAAAATCTGTTGTTCATTTGTTTTGTACATACCAAGCTATCTTAAACTCTCTTATAGAGTTCATAACTTGTAGCATTCATTTACAGTCAGCCTCCATTGTTCTATAATCTCAATATAGTTCCTCAGCTTTTAGCTTTCCAATCTCAGCTGCCTCTGTAATTTTCTTTCAGCTCTCCATAGCTTTTTTGGTTTCTTGACTTCTGATAAGATTATAATTCTGTTCTTGCTCATTTGCCAAGTTCATTTTCTCTCTATACAGAGAGGACATCATATAAACTATTTTTGATAAGTTTATTATGTCCTCCTCTGTTTGAGCTTTCTGATTTATAATCTTTTGAGCCTCATTAGTTAAGCTCATATTTTTTCCTTTTAGGGTCTAAAACGGTTGGCTTGGGGCATTCTATTTTTCATCTATGTATTTTATCGTGGCATATCTGACAACAAAATACAATTTCGTTCCACACATTAATATCTGGATGATGAGCCACTATCCTTCATTCATATCAGCATATAGGGCAAATGTTTGGACGTATTCATAATTGCGAGATTTTCTTATCTGTTCTACTATGCACATTTCAGTATCACATTCTACGCCTTCTTTCTAGGTTAGTTCTAAATATTAATAATCTCCTAGAAATATTATTTTTGTATCTATTTCTATCTCTTTTTCTCTCCAATTCTCTTTCGTGTTCTGATTTTCTTCATTCCATTGTGCATTCTCTACATTTTAATCATCGCCTTTTTCATTTGTAGAAATACCAGTTTTCTCTTGTATCTCCTTTATCTATTCAACATACTTTACATATAGTCATAGATACATAATTAAGAATTAAAATGGAAGTTGGTCTAAATCATCATCCTTATTAGCCTCCTTTATTGTATCAGTTATAGATTTTTCTTTTTCTACTGGTGTTCAATCTACTTTAACCTCTGTACCAACACCCCAGAAAGCCTCTCATTCTTTTCTTAAACAACTATTGATAGTAGGTATAATCAAGCTCTGTATCCATTCATCAAGTTTAGTTTCATCTTTCTTAACTACCTCTCAAGTTTCTGGGTCTTTTACTATTCTGATTTTTTCTGTGATTTCTGGTGATACATCATATTTCATAAACGCCTCGTTCCATTTTGAGAATGGGTTATCATATTTCATACCATCTACAAGAATAGATACAAATTTCTTATCATTATATACTCAAGTCTTTAGCATAATATTATTGATTTTAATATCTTTGCTTGCTGGTGCATATAACTTAAATAAAATGTTTCTCATTGTTTGTCAGAGTTTCATACCCCATTGAATAGCGTTATTCTCTGCATCTTCTATATCAAACATAACATAAGTTCAATACTGAGTTTCTTTTGCTGTAATCTTTTGTAATGTTCATTCTATGAATGCTCATTCTCATACCTTTTCAGCCTCCATTCAATTCCATTTAGTGATAACGAAACGTGGAGTGTCGTTTCATTTTCCAAAGTTTTCTAATTTTGCTCTTAAAAAGTTTTTGTTTGAGCTAACATTTTCTCATCGTGTCATTTTTATAATAATTATAAATTAAAAAGGTAATTCATCATTGTCTGGTTTTGGGTTGAATTTCTCTATGTAGTCTTCACATTTGATTTTTAAAGCATCAAGTGTTTTCTGCATATCAAATTCTTTATCCTCTGTATCAAACTCTATTTCTATTTCTACCATAGGTTTGATGTTTTCATACTGCCTTAAAGCATAAGTTCTGGATAGTCCAGCTTTTATAGTTCCTTTCATTCTCTTTTTGGGTTAAATTATAAATGGTTTATAAATAATTTTCTTTTAGCATATCTGCATAGCATTCTGACATAAGTCTAATAACTAATTCATAATCAATTTCTATCTTTCAATTATTCTTAGTAAATAAATCTACATCCTCATTATTTCTAACAAAGTCTAAAGGCTCATAATTTTCTTGGAAATTAAATGTCCTTTCTTCTCATTTGTAAGTTGCCGTGTATCTCATTTTTCTATAAATAAAGATATAAAAGGTTTTTTAATTTTGATTAAATTCTAATTCCATTTTTTCTCTATAAGCATCTTCACACTCCTCCATTTGTTCATCTCTATACTGTTCGTATAGTTGGTCTGATAAATCAATTTTTCAAGTCTTCATTAAATGTTCTCCAAATTCCAAACAATCATAATCTAAGTTGTTTGGTCGTTGTTCGTCATTGAAACAGTCAATGTCGATAGTGTTTTCAAGTTCTGTCATTTTAATAAGTGGTTATTAAATAAATGTTTTTGCTATATCATCATAGCAATGTATATATAATGATTTTTTTGATAATTTCAAGAGAAAATTCTACATAAATTTTTATATCAATATCATAGGTTAAAACTCCATATTCTCAATATCTTGTCCATTTTTATCTGACATTTTTTCAATAGCTTGTTTTTTTTCTACAATATATTTATACCATTCTTGTATATTTTCTTCATACCATTGCTGTTTATACTCTACTGTTTCCTTATCATTTATCATTTCTTCTACCTTTTCTTTTCATAACGTATCTATCATTTTAAGAGTATAGACTTTATAATTTCAACTCAACATCACATTTTCTGCATAACTTTGTGGATAACAATTTAGTATATCATATCTATACTTCATAACTCAACGTGATATAAAGTGTCAGCATTGTGCTTTAGTCCAATACATTTTTACTCAACTTGTTATACATTTTACGTATCATTCATTATCTGCATAATATAATCTACAATATTCACTAAATACTCTATCAGCAAGTGCCTTTCGTGTTATCTTTCATATTGGTTTTCAAGTTTTAGGTCAATAGTATCTAAGTATTTCTTGCCATTCTTCTGGATTAACAAGCTCTAAGGCTTTTTTGGTTTTCCATAAGCTCTTGTATTTAGATAAGTCTATTGCTTTCATTATTTTAGGTTAGAAAGTAAATCTCATTTTCAGAAACATAATATTACACTATTTCAGTCATCTATCTGTTCTATTAAAGTCCAACCATTACTACTCATTTTAGATACAGTTTCTAAAAAGTTTGTAGTTCAGATAGCACAGTAATCTTTTGTTTGTGCGTATATTACATTACCATTGCTTGTTATTTTCATTTTGATACAGTTATAAACTAAAATTCATATTTTCAACCGTGATAATATAACTCTACCTCTTTATTCGTTGTGTATTTATCCTTCATAAGTTTATATCTTCTGTATTCTTCTCATTCTCAGTCTATATCTTTTTCTATAAGGATAAACATATTACTCAAGTCCATAATCTTTTGGCTACCTTCAAAAGTTCAAGCTCTATTTGTATGATGTAATACCATAATAGCAATGTCTAATCTCTGTGCCATTTCTTGTAAAGTTTCCATACATTTATTTTGACTTGTTCTAGCGATTTGAGAATTAAGGTTTCATTCTATTCTACTAAATGTATCTATTACAAATAATTCATATCATTCTAGTGCTTTCTCAGAAATAAGATTTACTAATTTATCTAAAGATATTCAGTTAGCATTATTATAATAATCAAATTTTTTCAGATTTTCTTCTACATATTTATTCATTTCTTTTTCTTCTTCTTCTGTAAGTGGGTTAAGGTCAGTAAGATTTTCTTTCTTTTTTCAGTTCAACCATAGCCACCTACTTTTTCGCATTGTTTCAATAGCAAATTCCAAATTGATATAAAAGCATTTTCTACCTAGTTTTGAATTTTTAGCTATTGTATCCATAGCAAATGTAGTTTTTCAAGAATTGCTTTCTGCTACTACTGTAATTAATTCTCAACTCATCATAACTCAGAAATCATTACTAGGGTTATTGAAATTTTCACTAGGGAATACAAATCATTTTTTCATTTATGTTTTAATAAAGAGATAAAAGTTTTAATTTATATTAAGTGTTATTTTGTTTTTAGCTCTACCATATTCTTTTACAAGTTTATCTATTATATCCTTTCAGAAAGTATCACATAAATCTTTATATCTTTTTTTCATTTTCTCTATATCTTCTCTATTTTCCATATGAAATTTTACAATAGTTCTTAATCTATATTCTTCATTCACTCATTCAGCATTAAATCAACCTACATATTTTTCAAATCAAGGTCGATACATCTGGTCTTTTATTCAATATTTATATTCTATCCTAAATAAGTTCAAATCTTTTACAAGCATTTCGTATCATTCTTTATCTAAGTTTAAGCTATCAAATACTTTTCTACATTTATCTATACTAGGTTTATGTCAGCTTTTATGATAGAATAACTTATAAATATTCTCAAATGTCAAGTCGCCATTAGTTAAGTTAGGCGTGATACTATTTTGTTTAGGAATTGAAACATTAGTATCTTGTGATTGTTCTTGTGAATTTTCATTATTATTTATATTATATTTATCTATTATATTTATATCTTGTGATTTTTCACAACCCCCCTTTGTGATTTTTCACAACCCCCCTTGTGAATTATCACAATCATTGTCATTTTTCACAACGCTATTAAGTTCTATGTATCTTTTGTAGTTGCTATCAAGAGTTATATTTATATATCATTTTTTCTCTAATTCTGATATATTTTTTGATATAGTCCATTTGTTTGCTCAAAGCAATTCTCAGATATAATCATTAGAGGCTCGACAATATCATTTTTCAGCACATAAACTACTTATAGTTCAGTATAATAGTTTTTGCTTATCCGACAATTCATTATCGTATAATACTACATTTGGTATCATACAAAAGCCATTTTGTAATATCTCCATTTTTACATAGGTTAAGATTTAAAATAAACAAAAAGCCCCTACTTGTAGTAGGAGTTTGTGTGTTTTGTGTAAGTGTGTTAAACTCCTACATAAAACACACATACAAGTAAAGGCTTTTTGCTTTTTATATCCTTATACTTATTCACAAAGAATAAAGCTAGATATATATAATTATTTTTTAGCTTTTTTCAAGTCTTTTTTTGATTTTCTTTTTTGTAGTTCTCAAAAGGTATAAGCTACATTTTCATTTTCAATAAATTGTTTATAAGTTATATAATCAGCTTTTCAGCTCTTTTTGTAAAGCTCGTATTTTAAATTATCAAGCTCTTTTCTAATCATTAAATAGTGATATAAAAGCTAAAAGAATAAAATAAAGTATTATTGCCATTTTTTAGTTTTTCTTTTATAATATAAAAGTTAATTCATCAAAATTATAGTAGTTTTTCATTCATAATTGCTCTCTACTATATTTTGTAAAATTAAATCATTTTCTTTATAATTTCCATTTTCAATAGTTCAGATTTTTATTTTAATTTCTTTTCCTTTATGTTCTTTTTCTATCATTTTTAATTGTTTTATAAGTTCTTTTGTAGTCATTGTTATTTTAATAAAGTATAAAATTTGTTATTTTTAATTGTAGTTTTTGTTAAGAATTTCGCACTTGATATACATTCTCGTATATCTCATTTCCATTCACTATATCACATAATAAATAAGTGATTTCCCCGATATTCTATCTCATAATTTCTAAAAATATTTCACAATGTATAATAATATCATTGCTTATCTCATATAATAATATCCCTATTTTGCTCTTTTTTCTCAATAAATTTGTTAAGTTCTATCATTTTGATTATAAGTTATAATATAAAAATTAATTAATTCTAGCAATATTTAATATTTTGCTATCGTATTTTGTCAGTTTTTGTATCGTATTAAATAGTTCATCATTTAATTCTACATTTTCGCTTTCTATTTCATCAATTTCTAATTCTCATTTTGAATTTTCTGTTAAAATTTGCCATAAGTGTAGTTTTTGTATCATTTTAATAATAAGTTATAATATAAAAATTATTTTGCTAGACAATTTGCTTTCAAGCAAGGCTTTCTATTTGTTTTCATAATATCTACTTGATTTTCTAAAACTCTAATACATACATTTCAAGGTATAAACAAAAATCATTGACAATAATTTAAACTAAAATCATTATGACTTGTATCAATATCTAAAAAATAATCTATTCTATTTTGTGAATAAGCTATCGCATTTTCTTTTGTAGAAAATGTATAAACATTTTGACATTCATCATCATCTAAAAATTGTTCTAATACTATATATACTTTTTTCATTTTTTCTATAAGTTATGATATAAAAAGTCTTTTTTGTTTAATTTTCAATCTTTAATTCAATATTTTGAATAATCATCATATTCAATATATCAATCATCTCTATTTTTCTTATCTATTGCTAGTATATCTCAAAAATAATCATCTATCTCTATTCTATTTCAATTATATTCTATTTTTCGTATCTCTAAATCTTTTACATTTTCTATATATCAATATTCATAAGGTTTTTTCATATTTTCTTTTATGTAGTCTAGTAAATCTTTTTTTGATTTTGCTAGATATCTACATTGTAAATCATCTAATAATATGTATTTTTTCATTTTGATAATAATTATAAATATAAAAGTTTTCATTTTCTATAATCTATAAGATTTTTAATTCTTTTTTTGATTTTATCATCATTTATATTAAATCAATATTTACCTAAAACTTTTTCTATTGAATAGTTTTTTTCTATATCTTGTGTTATTCAATTAAAATCTAGGTTTTTTGGTATATATGATATAATAAAAGTATTTCTATTAAATCAATCTTTTTTCAATCATAATTGAATTTCTAAAATATATTCATCTCCACTATTAAATCTATCATCTATATATTTTTCACAAATAGGATATATCATCATTTTAATAATTTTTTAAAAAGTAAAATTATAATTGTTTATTTTTTCAAAATCTATTGTGTAATTATGATATAAGTTATAAAATCTCGCTATTCATAACAAGAAAAAGTAAAATGTTTTAAAATCTAAAAAGCTATCAATAATTCACAATCTATTTTTATTGTAAAGTATAATATATCAATCTTTTTCTATTGTATAATTAAAAGTTCATCAATTTGTTATTATTTTATTCAATCATTCTATGATATAATCACAACTAGATTGATATTGATTTTTAAAATTAGTTCGTTTTTCATTCATTTTGTTATTTTGTAAAGATATAAAAATTATAATACTTGAATAATTGTATTTCTATCTAATATTCTTTTATCATCTATTTTATATTTTTTCAGAATTTTACAAAATTCATATAATCAAGTCATTTTCATAAAATTGGTTCAATCTTTTAATAATTTTGTATAAAGTGATATGCACATATCATCACAATTAAAAGTGTGATATATATTTTTTTTATTTTCTATTTTTTTGTATAAATATTTTAAATGATTATTATATTTTTTCATTAATTCTTTATCTATTTTAATAACTTGTTTATATACAGTTCAATCAATTCAATAGAATTTATTATAATTTACAGTTATTTTCATTTTAATATATTTTTAATAAATAAAAGTTTTTAATAAATTTTTAATAAGTTATTTTTAAAATCATTTTGAAAAATCACAAATATTTCAATCATCATCAACATAATCAATATTATATAATTCTTTTTTGTTTATATATTCATTCATTAATTCACAAGCCATAGCTCAATCACTATAATATAATTCTCATTCTTGTTTTTCTATAAAATCACAAATTGCCATTTCTATTTCATTTGTATTTACAAATAAATATCAATCTAAAAAACTAAAAAGCTCATTTTTATCTATAATAGTATAATTTTTTTTCATTTTAATAATAAATAAGAATATAAAAATTAATCAATATATTTAAATAAAGTATAACAATATCCAGCTCATCATCTATATGCAATTTTTAATCAATTATAATTTTCAAATTCATCTCGAGTATTTTCATCAAAATATTTCCATTTTTCATTTTCTAATCTATAACTATTTCAAGATTTTGTTATTTTTGTATTTTGTGAATTGCAAAAATTTAAAAGTTTTTCTATATTTTCATCATCTATATCATCATCACTAATATATACAGTATTTCAAATTATTGAAAAATATATAGGATAATCATTTTCTAAAATCATATAATCACTATCTCATTCAAAAAGTGCAAGCTCATCTCATCTTTTTAAATATAATTTTCTATAATCATAATCATTTAATTCATAAATACTTTTAATTTTTAAGTTTTCCATTTTAATATAGTTTTAAAAAGTAAAATTTTAATTATTTTCTATATATTCTTTTAATAAATCTAATATCCATATGTTTTCTTTTGTTATTTCAATGTATTTTATATCATTTCAATCAATCAGTCCTTCATTTATTCAATATTCATCTAATCATAAATAATTTATGATTTTATCATATCTATATATGATTTTATATTGTATTCATATTTTTATCATTTTTATATTAAATTAATAAAGTAAAAGCTAGGTAGTACCATATACAAAATTAAAATAAACAACGTTTATAATCTTAAATGATAAATATATCATATTAAGAATAAAATTCTTTTTATTTTCATTTTGATATAATAATAAACTTATAAAACATTTAAAATCATAAAGTTATTTTTTACTTGTTTTTGTATTTCGTTTTTTAAATCAAAATTTTTTGATTTATCATTATTAAAATTTATATTATATTTTTTTTCATTTATCCAAAAATTAATAATAAATCTTTTAAAATTTTTCTTTTTTCAATATTTTAATAAATAATCATAATCATATATACAAGTATATATATCAAAATCATTTATAATTTTTTCTTTTTTTAAATCATATAAATCATAAAATACTTTTTTAAATGTTATCATTTTATTAAATAGTTATAATATAAAGTTTTACCAATTTCCGATGACTACTCCATTTGTAGCTTCTGTTATATCATAATCGCAATCATTATGAAAGCTATCATAGTCAAAATAACGCTCTAAAAAATCATTTCATCAAAAATCTATTGTTTCATCGCAACTATCGTGATACTCATCTATACTATTATAATATTGAATTTTACCGCTTTCAATATCATTGATTGCAAATTCTAAATCGTCAAAATCGTAAGTTGTTTTTCAATTTTCATATTTTCAATAATTAAGCTCTAATACAGCATAAACTATACTTTCATCAATATAGCTACTTAAATTTTCATCAATAATTTTTTGTGCTTTTTTAGTGTTTAAAAGCTCGTCTAGTGTGTAATTTTTCATTTTTAATTAATTTTAAATGATAAAAAGTAGTTAATTTTAATTTCATTTCTAAAATTAAATTCATATCTAGTGAAAGAATAATCTATTATATTCTTTTTCACTATAAACTTTCAAAGGCTTTCCAAATCGTTAAAGATTTTTAAATCATACATTTTTTAGTTTTTGTTAAGGTTAAAAGTTTTGTTTTTGTTTTGGTTAAATAAAAGGCTATTTGTTTTTGATTAAATAATAAAACTCTAGAAAGTCGCTACAATAATCGCAAAATTTTTCAAATGATATGTTATTTTTTGAAAAATATTTCTTTCAATTAAAGATTGCTAAATCATAATTTCAAATTTCATTTTCTTTATATTGTAGCTTAATTTTTCAATTACTTTTACTATTGATTAAATCAAAAGAATAGTTAATCAAATTAAGTGTGTTATTAATATATTGTCTATCTTTCATTTTAATAATAGATTATAATATAAAAACTAATCTAGCAAATAATTATAAGAAGGTGTTATTTTTACGTGGTGTAAGTGTCAATCTTCATCTTTTAAAGTTCAATAGATTGAAAATCTACAAGAATTTCCAGTTAATCATTCAATAGAATGTAATTTTTCTTGCCATTCTTTAAAAATCGCTACCTTTGTTTGTGATGGTCTTTCATAAAGGTCAAAAATGTCAGTTTTTCGGTTAGAATACCACTCAATTTTTGTAGTTGGTGTGTAGCAATCGCCGTTAATAAGAATAGTGTTTTTCATTTTAATAACGAATAAAGAATAAAATCAGCCATTAAAGGCTTATTTCTATTCAATCCCGATTAAAGCATTGAATAGAATAAGCTCTTAATTAATCTAATCAGTATTTTAATTTAAATTCATAGATAAGCTCTAAAATCTCAATTTCTTTTTTAGTTAATCTTTCATCGTTATGAAAGGCTACATAAATCTTTGCTAGTGTAGAATAAGAATTGCTAGACTTGATTAAATCTAGATAGTAATCAAAGGCTCTTTGTTTCATTTGAATAAGAATAAAGAATAAAATGTTATAATTTATCATAACGCTTATATGATAGTCATCTTTTAAAAAAAGTCAAGAAAATTTTGACAAGGTGAGAATTACTAAAACTCGACATTAAAAAAATCGCTTTAAAAAAATTCAAATTGAAAAATTGCAAAAATTAAAAATAGTAGTCAAGAATTGGTAAAACTCAATTTCAAAAAATTACAAAATTTCAAAAATTTAGAAAAAATCGCAAAAAAAAGTGTCAAAAAAGTTGAGAAATCGTAATTAAAAAGCACATTTAAAAAATCGTAGAAAATTGATTAAAATTTCATAAATTGATTGAAAATTGATAAAAAAATCTCTAAAAATTGAATAACACCAATTCAAAAGCTATAAAGCTCTAAAAATTTCTAAAAAATACATATACTCAATTAATAACATATAATATATAGAAGAATATGAAATAATATAAGCTCAAAAAATGATGAGAAAAGCTAGTTTATACCGCTATCAAAATCTCTAAAATAATAATAAATCTCTAAAAATGAATAATATATCAATATAGATAAAAATCTCTAAAAATTAATAAGCTCTTAAATTAAAATATCCCTGAAAATAAATACACACACTTTATAATAAACTATCCTTTAATAATAAATAAAACATATAAGAGAATATTAGAGAATAGATTAAAAATGATAGTTTATAGATACATACAAAATCACGATACAAATAACATAAAAACGCTTTTTCTCCTATATTTTCAGAAAAGAAAAAGCCCCAAAGCCCCCAACCTGTCAAAATATTTTTGACGGCTGTGTTTTATCAGTTCAGCACTGGCTGTCAATCATTTTTTTGACGGGGGAGGAGGGGTAGCAACCAAAAGGAGAGGCGAATAATTGTAATAGTATACTGACGGGCGCACCAAGGTAATTTTCAAAAAGGTTGGCAGAAATACCAACTTTTTTAACTTTCTCTTGAAACGCACCAAAAAACTGTTATAAAAAGGTTGGTAAAAATACCAACCATCATTTAATTTCATCAGATAGTACCTATGAAAATATACAACAAGAAATCAGAAATACTTAGGGACTTAGGGAAGGATAGTAAGGATACGAAGTACCTAGATAGAGCTATTGAGCGTGGAGAGGTATTAGAATGCTGAGGATATTATATAAAGAAAGATGATTTATTAGCAGAGGCTATGAATATATTACTTATAGAGAATAAAGAGCTTAAAGAGAGGGTTGAAAGTTTTTCTGGAATTTCAGAGAAATTAGAAGAAGCTGAAGCCAATGTAGAATATTATACTAAAGAGAATGAGGAACTTTCAGATAAGAATGCTGCCTTAGAGAGCATATTAGATAACTTAAGAGCGAAGGGATTAGATATAGGTTATGCTAATGAGTAGTCCGAAGAAATCGGACACCCTTATGGTTTAATAAAAATTTTATCTCATAAACATAAACAATGGCTGAATTTATGGATGCAACTAATACCAACAACCACGCTGGTATAGAGAGGAGGGAAGCATCAGAGAGGGCTGAAGCTATCCTAAAGTTAATTAATGAGTATAGGGTTTATGCTCACAGATTTGAGAGCCTACCCACTTGGGATGTATTAGAATTTCTGAGTAAATTACAGAATGAGCTATTTGAGAGATTTGGGAGGGATGTTAATAATTGAGAGCTTGATAGAGCAAGGAATGATTATTTCTTATTAACTCACAAAAAGCCGTTTATGGCTTGGGATGTAGAGGAGATAAGGAGAAGGATGGATGAATGGAGTGAGGAGAAGAAATGAGATTTATCTAGTAAGACTTTACCTTCTAAGAAGACAAGATGGAAGAAAGCTTTAAAAAAATAGATGAAGAAATAAAACGCTGACCTCAAGAAGCTACGAAAAACACAATAGCTGTTAGAGAGATAGTAAGGGACTGAAAGCCTTGAAGCTGAAAGTATAAGGGGGAAGATAAGATAGCCGTTAAGAAGAAGCTAACAGAGAAGCAAAAGGCTTTTGTGGATGAATACTTACAATCTCATAATGCCACAGCTGCTTATAGAGCTGCTAAGGGTACTTTAGCCAATAGAGAGGAGTGGCTAGCTTCTGATAGGGGCAATGGTAGAGCTATGAAGAATTTGGATAAGGTAAGAGATTATCTTATGGAGAAGATAGCGGCTGATGCTGAGTTATGTTTAGACTATCAAATGGAGATGATACAGAATGAGGATGTGCCAGCAGCAGTAAGACACGATGCCATTAAGGATAGGCTTAATAGATTATGAGTAGGAAGGCAGAAAGAGGAAAGCACAGACTTTACTGGTATCTGAGAAGTTACTATTACTATTAAGCATAAAGCACCAGAAGTGATGGAGTGAAACGTGGTAGAGTGAGAAGTTTTAGATGCTAACGAAAACGATGGCTAACTTATTTAACCCACAGTTTGAGATGACTGAGAAGCAAGCAGAGTGCTGGCAGTATCTCACTGATAATAAATATAGGAATATCTGATTTGGGGGATGAGCTTGATGAGGTAAGAGTGTTGTTTGAGTTATGCGATTATTATATATGTGTTGGAAATATCCTTGAACAAGGTGGTTTATAGGACGTAGAGAATTATCTAACCTTATGAAAACAACAGTTAATACCTACTATAAAATCGGACAAATCTATGAAATACCTAAGAAGTTTATGTGAAGATTAGATAAGAAATATAATATTATAAGGTTTGAGAATGGAAGTGAAATACTATTACTAGACTGTGCCACACAACCAGCAGACCCATTATTCACAAGGTTTTGAAGTCTGGAATTGACTTGAGGCTTCATAGATGAGGCGAATGAGATAGATGAGCAAGCTGTTACTATCCTAAAAACACGTATTGCTAGGCAGAAAAACAAGGAATATGGCTTAGTACCTAAGCTATTATGTACCTTCAACCCAGACCAGTGACGAGTTAAAAGAACGTTCTATACTCCACGAAAGAGTGGAACGCTTCCAGAAGATACAATATTTATCCCATCTTTAGTTACAGATAATGAGTTTATAGACCCAGAGTATATAAATCAGCTTAGGAACTCAACAGATGAGATTACTAAACAGAGGCTTCTATACTGAAACTTTGATTGGTCTTGAGATGCTGGAAAGCTATTTAGACACGATGAAATCGAAGACTTGTTCGAAACTAATGTAGAAAAGAAGGACACAATGTATATGAGTGTAGATGTTGCTAGGCTTTGAGATGACAAGACTGTTATTTGTATTTGGAGGGGCTTAGAATGTATCAAAATCTTACATTATGATAGAAATACCATAGATGATATAGCAGCCAGAATAAAAGACTTAGAATACTCTTATAATATCTCAAGACATAATATAGTAGTAGATAGTGATGGGGTGTGAGGTTGATTAGCCGATTTGTTAAGATGATGTACCAATTTCGTAAACAATAGTCGTCCATATAGATTTGAGCCAGAGAAAAAATGATTTATCCTTAGAAACTATGCAAACCTAAAAGCCCAATGTTACTTTAAACTTAAAGAGATGATGGAAAAGAGGCTTATAAGGGTATATGCAGACTGAGTTATTAGAGATAAACTCTCAGAAGAACTAGAAAACATCTTTATATCTGGTATAGATACAGATGGAAAGGTAAAAATCGAAGATAAAAAAGACCTCAAAAGAAGGATAAACCGTTCTCCAGACTTTGCAGACGCTATTATGTTTAGAATGATATTCCTAGTACAAGAAACAGAGTGAAGTTCTGAGATAATAACTGGTACTTATGAAATAGATTACGACGACTTGCTTTATTAAAGTAAATCATTATATTAAATTTACTTGAAGTGTTAAACTTTCAATCTTGCTGCCACAGAGAAATCTGTGGCTTTTCTGTTATATGTCAATATATTAAAACAAATAGGTAGTTGAAATACATAATATTATACTTATTCACTACGGTAGTAGAATTTATATTGCCTAAACAATATGAAGATTTCCGATGTATTAAGCCAAGAAGACAGAGATAAGCTGTTAGCTCAGATTGATATGGAGTATCAACAATGATACGACTATGTTGTCAACAAGAGAAACCAGTATAGAGATAGGGTTATTAGGTGGAATAAACAAGCAAAAGACCCTAACAAAATCAATATTAATATGATTGCAAATGCTATCGATACTCTTATCGCTAGCTCTTATACTGATTGATTAACTGTTAATTTCGCCTCAGCTGATGGTTGGATGTCTGCCGATAAAGCAGATAATCTTAATTATATGGCAGAGTTCGATAACAACGACCAAGATTATCAGCAACTTTACTATCAAAAAGAGCAAGATAGATACTTCTTTGGAGTATGAATTAGGTATAGGTATGGTTGGGACGATGTTAAAAAGATGCCAAAGTTTATGGTTATTAACCCTCTAAGCTGGATACCAGACCCTATCCCTAGCCAAACTTGAGCTTTTGATGGTAGTTGATATAGATACCACTGATTTGAGTTCACAACTACTATTATGGACTTAATAGCAGATGGAAGCTACGATAAAGAACAGTTAGATAAGATAGTTTGAGGTTATTTCAGTCCAGATAAGATGCAAGACTGGAATGCTTATGCAACAGCATACAATTATGTTATGCCTACTTGTTGTGATGACCTAAAAGCTAACTTCTCTTTATGAGTTTATCATCACTTTACTAACTTTGATGGTAAAAAATACGTCGTTTCGTTGGCAAATGATAGGAAAACTTTAATTAGAATTAAAGAATTAGAGCCAGTATTGAAGGAGGAGAAGAAAAACCCTAATATGATTAACTTCCCAATCATCCTAAACTACTGGAAACCTAGAAGAAACGACCCATTTGGAGAGAGTGTGTGTGATAAACTAGACGATAAACAAATCGCTAAGACAATCTTATTCAACCTAAATATAATTAAAGCCAAAAAAGAAGCTCTTGGATGAGATTTCATCTGGAACTCTAGGCTTATTAAGAATAAGGACGACATACTTAAACCTACTACTAACGGTAGAAACATCTTTGTTGACACGCAAGAGAACTTGCAAAACGTTTGAATGGAGTTGCCAAGAAGCCAAATCAAAGCAGATAGTATCAATATGATTACATCTCTTGAGAATGAGGCTATGCACGATACAAATATAGATAGTTTACAGCAAGGTATCGTATCTGGAGGTAGAACAACTGCCACAGAGAGCCAAATTGCTCAAGCTAACTCTAATATTATTGGACTTCTTAACAATAAAGTTAATGCTTGGGGAGATAAAAGGTTTTGGTTTGAACGACGGAAGGGTTATCAAGAGAATTTCTCTGAAATTGATGAGAAAAGAGCGGTTATTGTATCAAACTTTGAGATAAAATCGCTCACTCTTAAAAAAGATGACTTCTTCACTAAGCAAATTCCTCATATTATCCTCTCTACAAGAGCAGATTTGCAGTCTAAGAACGAAAAAGAGCAAATCTTCTGGGATAAATACCTTGGAATGATGCTAAACAACCCAGATACTCCACCAGTATCTAAAAGAATAGCTCAAAGAATGTGTTATAGATGCAACTGAAAGACGCCTAACGAAATTAATGTCCTAGTTCCATTAGAAAATGATGAAACTGTTGCTATGCAATTCGTTGATATGATAAATCTTGATGTTGTACCTAAATCACTATTCAAATATCCTAAAGAGTACCTTAGAACTTTCTGGGTTTACTTCCAGAAAGCCGAAAAAACAAAAGCAAAAGATGTTGTATTACAAGCTATTAGAAATGCTATGGTAAATATGCCATTGCAACAAGTGCAATCTCCACAATTTACAGAGATGGCTAATAGTTCAAGTAATATAGCAATGTCACAAGCTATGCAGAGCGCAGATAAAAACATAGTATCTAGGCAAGACTTGATACCTTGACAATGAAGTGCTACTACTGCATCTATTATTTAGCTCTTAATATTATAAGAATGGCTAAGTTATTCAAAAAGAAGAATAAGAAACCAGAAAGAGTAGAAGAAAAGAAGATAGTTGAAGAAGTAAGAGAGGAAAAGGAAGAAAAATTATCTGGAAGTGCTGAATTGGCAGCAAAGATTAACTCTATTATTAGAGGAAAGTAGTTTTATATCTTATGTTATATACAAATGGCATTAAAGAAAGAGGTTAAAAGAAGATATTGGAACTTACCATCTTGGGACAGCTTAAAGACTGCAATAGTTGCATACTTCTTATGAGATTAGTTTTATATTATTAATATTATATAATAATGGTTTCAACTAGACCGCAGAAGGAATATAGAAGGTCAAACGCTGGGTTAATGTCGCCTATGGTTAAGCCAAACAAGGCTCCTCAAAAATCAGCGCCATATTCGGCTTCTGCTAAAAAAGCTATGGCTAACAAGATGCTTAATGGTGTATCTGTTGCCGCATCAAAAGCAAAAAAACCAGTATATTGAGCATTATCTAAAAAAGAAGCTGCTAAATCGTGAGGTGTTGCAAAAGCTGGTGCTGCATTGTGATGAGTTGGTAAATTAGCATCTAAATGAGCTGCTAAATTATGAAGCGCCGCTAAAACTGCTGCTAGATGAATTAAGAATGTTGCTTCAAAGGCAAGCAAATCTATATATCCATCTATGCCTTGAGTGGCTTCCGTTGCTGGTAGAGCTGCTGCAAAATGAGCTAGCAAGATTGCTTCTAAAATAAGAAAGTAGTTTTATATTACTAATTATATAGAGAATGAAGGAATTAATTATTAAGCTCGAAACGTTGAAAGACAGTAAAGAGCGAAAAAATGCTGTTCAGAAACTAAGAGATGGACAAGCAGAAAAAGACACAAAACTCTTAGAGTGACCTAAACCAGATGAAGAAGTAAGACTTTACTCAGAAGCTGATATGCTAAGACACGAAATTGCTTATATTAGTGAATTAATCTGATGAATTAAGGTTAAAGACAAGGAAACTAGAGAGGCATTAGTAGAAGACTTAGAAAAATCACAAAACTGGAGAATTAATAGGTTGCTGGGTAAAACACACGAGTATAAGTTAGAAAATATAATTGAATGAGATGCTTACACAGAGGAAGACTTATACAGAGCTGAAAACCGATGGATAGAATGCTTTGAAAATCTGCCTACTAAACTTGCTGAGGAATTAAAGGTAAGAGAAGAACAAACTCAAGCAACAGAACAAGCAGAAATTCAAGAACAACTAGATGCTCTAAGCTCATTAGAGGTTGAAGGTCTTTAAAAATGATACAAGTCGAGGGTATTATATTAGTAGTATAGCCTGCCTAGTTATACTACCAAATATAATTGTAACTCCTTCGCCCTAGTATAAGGCACATTTTATACTTTAATTGTTACGATTATGCCAACACAAGATGAACTCATCCAAGCTGAATTGGATGGGACTATTGAGCAGTTAGAGGCTAAAGCTGACGAGCAAGAAGCCGAAGAAGTAACAGATGCTCAACAAGCAGCTGAACAACCAGCTGAGGAAGTTAAGGAAGAAGCGCCAGTTGTAGAGGAGAAGCCACAAGCTGATACCACTACTAACAAGCAAAGTTCCGTTATGAAACTCCTAAAACAAAGGAACGAAGCTAGAGCTGAGTTAGAACAACTTAAAGCCCAAGCCGTTAATGCTGCTGAACTGGAAGCTAGAATTAAAGAACTAGAAGAAGGTATAGCAAGCCAAGAATTAGAAAGAGAAGCTCAAAAAGAGAGAGAGGCTTTCTATGAGAAATACCCTAGTGCCAAATGACACGAAGAAGGTATTGAAGCTCTAAGACAATCTAAAGACTTGTCTTATAGCGAGGCATTTCAACTATATGCCGCACAAAACGACCCTACACTGCTATTGGATGAACAGTATAGGAGAAAGTCGCAATCTGGCGCTACTCTAACGTGAGTTGCACAGCCTCAAGAAAAGATTAAAGCACCATCTAGCAAAGAAGATTTCGACGCTATGGATGATGATGACTTCTTAGCTTGGAGTGACTGAATGGCAAAGAACGAGAGAGTTGCAAAAGGTTACATAAAGTAGTCCAAACCGTTTTAACTCTTTATTTACATTTAAATGGCTAATAATTTAGATGCTTTTAGTCCAGAGTACCGAAGTGCTAGGACACAAAGACTTCTTAAAAAGAAGTTAATTGCTAGAGAGATAGCTTCAATGGAAGAACAAGCTACTCTTAGAGATGGAGATATGGTACATAGACCATATTACTCTGATGTTGTAGTTAATAACTACACAAAAGGTGTTGATGTTACAGTTCAAGATGTAGTTGCAACTGACGAATACTTAGTTGTTAACAAATCTAAAGAAGCTACTGTTTATATCGACGAAATCGATGTTAAACAGAACAAATACGATGCTGCTAACAAATACATCGACCGTATGACTTACGCTTTAAGAAAAGACATCGATGGTGCTTTCTTAAAAGAAGTTATCAATGCTGAATACTCTATGGATGATGGAGATATGGGTGGAACTGCTGGAAACCCAGTAACTGTATCTGTTGCTAATGTATTCTCTTTGTTCACTTATACTGAAGCTAAGATGAATGCTAACGACATTGAAGATACTAAACCTTGGTTCTTCGTAATTACTCCAGAAGTTAAGGCTGCTATTCAACAGACTAACTTGGTTAACTGATTTAATCAAGCTGATGCTGCTTTAAGAGGAACTCTTAAAGGAATGGGATACCTTGGAACTTGGGGTAACTTCAATATCTTCGTATCTAACAACGTAGCTCACTCTAATAAAGTTACTATGTCTTCAGTTGCTGCTGCTGACACATTAACTATCAATGGAGTAACTATTACTTTCAAAGCTGCACCAGCTGCTGCTGGAGAATGTAAACCAACTCTTGCTGCATTAAAAGGAATGCTTAATGGAGTAATGGCTACTGCTGGAGATTACGTAGAGTTCTCAGCTGCTGATAGAGCTAAATTAATCGCTGCTGGAATTTCAGCAATCGATGATGGAACAGATGTAACAATCTTGTCTAACGGTACTGTAACTTACGCTAACAGTGGAGTTACTCTAGGAGGAGAAATCGCTCACTGTTGGGCTGGACAATACGGATGTACTGATATGGTTATTCAGAAAGATGTTGCAGTTCAAAAGAACAAAGAGCCTAAAAAGACTGGTTACAACTATCTTTGTTGGACTTTGTACGGAATTAAGACATTCACTGAAGGTGCTAAGAGATGTATTGACGTATTGGTTGCTTAAACCCCTCATTCTCTTAAATAGCTGGTAGCTTCGGTTACCAGCGCCTCTAAGGGAATGGCTTTATATCTAAAACAACCTTAATGAAACCAAGTGAAATAATATCATTAGCCAGAAGGCAAACTTGATGTACTGAGGACATTGTAACCACAGATGAGGCTTACAAGTTCCTTAATTTCGTTATAGAAGACTTTGGTAGCGAAATAAGAACTAGCGATAGCTGATACTGATTTAATACATTAACTATCAGTGTAACTGCTGGTAATCCTACATACACATATAATCAAACCGATTGAGAATATATGCAATGAGAAAGTTATCCAATTTGACAACCATATCCTATTTCTAAAATTCAGAGTGTTTGGTTAAAAGATAAGGATGGAAAACGATACGATTTGCCAGTTCATTTCGTTGATAAAGTTGATTTAAAGAAGTTTGTTAGTCTAAATTGACCAAGAGCCTGCTTTATAACAAATAATGAGCTTAATTTAATTCCGACACCAAAAGAAGACACAGAAATGCAAATATGGGGTTGGAGTTATAATTGGGAGTTGTGATACGATGAAGAAGCTAGTGCATGGATGGATGATGAAGCAGATATATTCATTCCTAAAAGGTGGCATTATATATTAGTAGAGTGACTTAAATATCGAATGTACTGAAATATGTGAGTAAACTTTGAAGCCGCAAGAACAAATAGTAGAGCTTTCTACGATAGCGAGAAGAATAAGGCTATACAAAACATAGTAGATAGATGACAACTAGCAGATACTGCATACTTTCCTAATTTAAACTTTCTTAACTACTAATGGCTGACAATACTAAAATCTGACCTATATTTAGATGAGCTAACTGATGACTTAGTGATGACTTATTCACAGGTATTCAGAATAGCTTTTTCTATTCACAGAATTTGGAGATTAGAGAGGACATGAGAAGTATCTATCCTTGTAATCAAGCTAAAATAGCAGCAGGTGGTGCCACACTGAGTGGAACTCCTGTAAAAATGATACAATACGATACTTACACATGGGCTGTGTTTAGCGGTGCTAAGGTATATGTATTCAACTCTAATACTAACACTATTGATGGTGGTACTACCCTAACAGGTTGAGATATAAGAGATGCTGAGATATTTGGAGATAAGATATTTGTTACAACTGATACTAAGTTACTTAGCTTTAGTTACTCAAGTCCAGTTTGGAGTAGTCCTACAAGCGTGGCTACTCTTACAAGTTGCGCCTACCATCCATTACAAGCCACATCTACCACATTGTGTGTGGGAGATAAGAATATAATCAAAGTGGTGTTATTCAATGCTTTATGAACTGCTATAGACCAGATTACCCTTTCTTCTAATTGTGTAGTAAAGCTATTAGACTACTTATGATGATATACAAGAATAGTTATAGAGAAAGACTATTATAAGAATGAAATCTGATTGTGGGATAACTCTAAGGATGCCATCAATGAGAGGATACCTATGGACTGATACAAATTCCTACAATCATGTATATATAAATGAAAACATTACTTAGTTAGTGATAAGTGATTATGATTAATTAACTGATATGATTACTATATTATCAAGAGATTTGATAAGTTTAGTGATAACCTAAATAGTATATGTGTACATGATGATAAGATGTACATTGGTGGTACAGACTGAGTTTATATCTATTGAGCTAAGAACAAGAACTACAATGAAGTATTAGCAATGTGGACATATACTTGAGCTAAGATATGAGCTTTAGGTAGTAACTATGTAGATATACTTACTTCTAAGAGCTGAAAGGTTTGAGCTAACACTGATACGGCTACAGACTGACAATTAGATACAATGTGATACTATGGTAATAGTCTTTCGGAAATTAAACAAGCAATGTATCTAAGAGTTGGTTATAAAGTTCCAGAATGATGAAATATCCGCATTTATTATAAGACTAATGAAAAAGATTGGACTGAACTTACAGAACAATCTCCATTAACTGCAAATCGAGATATGAGAAGTCCATTTGCTACATCTCTTAAACTAAATTGTAGGTTTCAATGGATACAATTCAGATTTGTATTGTCTGGTTGAGATACTCATGTTTATAGTGCAGATTTATACTATAATGATATGTTAGACTAATGGCTACCGTTGTAGATTATGATTACATACAAGAGATAAGCACCCAAGAGGCTTTGCATAACATGACTAGCGATGTAACTACATGATATGACACAGAGATACCTTGAGTAAATACATATAAGATAAATGCTAGTACATCTACATATAATTTTCCAGAATGATGAGGTTGATGAGAGGGGGGGATAGCTTGATGGAGTACAAATGTCAATTGGACAGCCTCTGATTATAATACAGTAACATGGTGAAGTGGTAGTATATATTTACCAGATGGAACGGCCTTATCTGTGAGTTCTGGTAATACAGGAAATATGTCTTCTGTGACATACATCTATTACGACCAAAATGATAGTTCTATGCACTATACAACCTCGCCAGCACAATCTGTTGGAGAAGGAAAGATATTGATGTGTGTGGCTTGACCTACATCAAGTTGAAAGAAAGCCGCCTTTCAGGCATTTGGTACTAATGCACAAAGTTCTCTTATAACAGCAGACAATATCGCAGCTAATACTATTACAGGAAACGAGATACAAGCCAACTCAATAACAGCTTATGAATTAGATGTTAGTCAGCTTTCAGCAATTAGTGCCAACTTATGAACTGTAACAGCTTGAGATATCACTTGAACTACAATTACAGCAGGAAGCACAAGTTCTTGATGAATAAAATTATACCCATATTCAAGTTCAGCAGGTAGAATAGAATTTTATTATTGAGGTAGCTTGGTTTGATACTTGCAATGACTATCTGCTGGTGTTTGAGGGGCTGTTGTAATGGATTGAGATTATTTTTATCTAAATACAACTGTATTGTGCGCAGGAAAATTAAGAATACCTGTTTGAACTAATTTATATGATTAGTAAAGATATATGGCTACCGTTACCGATAACTTAACAACTTGAAAAACGCTTCTCAATAACGGAGAGCCAATTTATACTATATATTGAAAGGATTTTAATCCAATAAGTGATGAGGAACTTTGGGATATGATATATGGAGATTTAACAACCTCTTGAGAAACATCGTTTAATCTTAGTTGATTTCAGTGTGGAAATGAAGTATGTTTCTGTGCGTGAGACTTTAAGTTCACGTGATTAACGAGTGCTACTACGATAACCACCGACATGATATTTCAGAAATATAATTGATGATGGATGAATACTTGATGGACATATAATGAAACTTTTACTTTACAGCCTTGATGAACCACCCGAAGAACGTATCGGTTTTATGTGGGGGTAGACTATGATGAAATATGGACTGATGCCACCAGATACAGATTTTTGTTTCAACTTTATGGAAGTGGGATTAATTACGAAACATATAAGGAGTTTGGAGTATCTAACCTTTCGTTTGATACTACTAGACACCCATCATGATATTTGCGAGTGGAGTGAGGTAATCTATGTTTCACAGATGCATCTCGGTCTAGTATTAGATGATACAAGCATATAATAAACATTGATACATCTTATTCATCTAGCTATGTGGGTAATCCTTGAAGGATATGGTTGCCAGATTTAAACACCGATGACCATATATATTATACAGACGTTAATGGATACCTAAGAAGGACAAAAACATCAAATAAACGATATGATGACAATGATAATTATGCGGGTACTAGCAACGCTTGATATATATGGGTTTCAAATTCAGACTGAGCAGAAGATTGATATGCACATTTATGTTATGTAAATGGCGCTGGGTTTAAAAGAAGAATATGCAATGGATGAATTGCTTAATTTATATCTTAATACAATTACAATGAGAGACCATAGCAAACAATGAGGAAGCTGTTGATGAGGAAAAAAGAAATAAGTCAATATAAAAACACAAATACTTAGTTGAAAAAAGAGAAACAAATCTAATACATTACCCTTAGGGGAATTTAACCTTAAATAAACCATAAATGGCAAACGTAGTAAGTGATGAAGTCTATAATCAGCTTAAACAAATGTACTGATGAAATGCTAGTAAGGCTAGTAGAGCTAAGGCACAATTAGAGATTGCCTCTGCTTCAGATTATGATAAAATGATTAAGCAGCTCAATTCTCAGTATGGAAGTTCTACATCTAGTTCAACTCCCAAAACGACTACCGCCAATACATCTGCACCTAAAAGCAACACAGTAACTGAAACATATAGGTGACAAGTTAGTGACGGAACTGCAAATATGAACTCTATGAGCCAAACAGCCGCGAAATCTAATAGTAGAAATTTTCAAGTAGGTACTGGAGATGTTGCAGAGATGCCAGAGCAACCAAAAGTTAGTTCAGTTCAACAGCAAACTCAAGATAAGTTTGCTAAGTCTTGGGCTAATATGACAGCCGCTCAACAGCAAGCAGCTCTCACTAAAAAGGGTATGCTAGATTATATAAATAGCAGATGATTGACTGTTAAGAAAGAAGAAACTCCTGCTGCCACACAGCCAAAAAGACAAACGACATATACTACTCCTAAACAAGATGAGTGGGACTATCAAGACAACTCACAAGCTAGAATGAACCAAATAGCTGATAATCTAAATGGGTATAGACAAACTATGCCACAGCTATTTGATGATGAAAGTGCCTTCTATAATTTCTTTATCGACTGAAAAGGAAGAAGTCAAGACCAGATAGACTTCCTATGGGACTACTTTAATAGAGTTAAAAAATTCTGAAAATACGACAATATGCCAGCATCTGCTCTATGAGAGTGATTGGCAGATGGTAGTGTCCCACAAGACTACTTAGACTACATTAAATGAGTTGACCCACAAAAATATCAAGAGATACTTTCTTATAAGCAAGACTGAGAAGATAGAATTAAGAATGAAAGCTATCTTGAAGATTTGTCTAGCATGGCATGATTTGAATGATGGGAAAGCGAGCCTAGTTCTATACAGTATGGTAAGCGAAACTGAATATGGTTAGATGAAAATGGAGACTGGATAGATGATAGAAGATACCACGCCCCAACGGAAGAAGAATTACAACTAAGCCAAGAAGATAGCGAATATGAAGCAGAAAAATTAAAATTAAAAAATGCGTATAAATGGCTACAGGATGACCTAACAGAGCAATATCCAGACGCAGACTTATCTACTATTATGGTATTAACTTCAGACAGGGGTACTAAAATACAGAAAGCTCTCGACACCATAAGCGTAGCACAGACAAAGACACAATGAAGACTAGCATATCTTCAAAATGAGAGGGCAACTATGGATAGGGCTTGAGCTGATAGTATTGTACAGCTTCAGAAAAACTTATGATTGTATTATGATTATTCTCCACAGTGAATAGCAGAATTAGCACAAGCTAAATACGCTGCTACTAATATTACATTAGACCAAGCTGATAGTTGAAATGAAACTCAAAAACAAATAGCATTACAATGAGTTCTTGACTGATACTATGCAATATACTGAGATATTATCCAAAGAAGTGAACAGCAAGTTATTAATGATGTTATTGCCTATGCAAAGAAAAATGGAGTTTGACTAAGACAAGCATTACAAGAGAGCTTTATGGACTATCTTAAAGAAAAACCAGCATATAAAGCAATGCAAACGGCACTATCTGAGCCTAACTTACAAACTATTTGATACAATAGCGACGGTAAGGCTGTTTACTGATATTGGGATAGTGCTACAAAGACTTTCCAGCCAGTTACTGTATGAGCTGGCGGTATAACTACTTGATGAGCCACTTGATGAGCTACTTGAGTATGAGCGTCATATACAACTAACACAGAGCCATTAAACAACTTTATAACAAATCTTGAAGCCAATTACACTATTGCATCAAATTGAGGTACTTGAGGTTCAAAGATAAGAAGCGGATGATGTTGAACTGTTTGCAATGATTATCTCAAATCTATATGAGATAGTTATAGTTATTGAGATAGCAAACAAAGCAAATTAGATAGTATCACACCTTGAGCTTGACCTGCCGTATGAGCGATAGCCGTATGGAATAAAACTTGAACAGAAGATTGAGATAAATATTGACACGTTGCTATTGTTACTAATGTAGATGATGCAAATGGTAAAATAACTGTGTTAGAGAGCAATAAGTGAACTTGACTTAGATACAAAACTTATAATATGTCTTGAGTTACTGGATACTATATACCAGAATGAATAAAGACAAACGAATATAGCAAAAAAGAGAACAGCAACGCTTTTACTAAAGCTTGAGATATAGTAGCTTCTTGAATAGAATGACAGGGGAACAAAGAAATGTTTAAAGAAACTTTACAATGACTATTAAACGAATGAGATTATACTTGAGCTTTTGAGTATATAACTGTTACTTGAAAAAATAATGCTAAAAGTGATGCAAGAGATAAAATACAAGCAGCAGAAACCGCTATGGTTGACTTAATATCAATTAAAGACGCTCTTGAGGCATATTACGCAGCTTGATGAGATACTGGCATCTTACAATGAAGTCTTGAAAAGGTCGCTAATAAATTATGAAAGACTACTGACCCAAAATTAGTTTGACTTGCTACTAAAATCTCAGAAGCCATACAAGCATATAGAAAGAATATATCTTGAACTGCCTTCTCAGAAAAAGAAGCTAAAGAATATGAAGCATTATTCCCAACAATAGCAGCTTGACAAGAATATAATAATGCAAAATTAACTTCTACTTTAGATAGTATGGTTATAAGACTAAATCAATTATATGGATGACTTATTTGACCTAGAACATATATAAATGTTCTTGATGCTCACGAAAAAGCTACTTGAAATAGATACTCTATGTATGAGCAACAGAGCCAGTTATATAATTACTTATCTAATAATTGATACTTAAACCCAGATTGAGGCGTAAAAACAGCACAAGACTTTGCTACATATATGCAAAGCAAAAATCAAAGAAAAGGTAAAAGATTTTAGTTTGTAACTTGTGACAAATGTGAATATTGAGCCAATCTCAAGAGAATAAAAGAAGACTAATGTGAACTGTGCAGAGAGATATGCAACAGAAAAACATAGTAGATAAAGATATTGGAGTAGAAACTCCTATCTGATATAAAAGTCTTCGTGATGATATTACTTCAGTTGACACTCTACAAGAGAGAAATACTACAAAAGGTATTTCTGATTTAATCAAGCATAGAATAAATCTTAGAAAGTGAATTGCCAACTGAACTGTTACAAGCTGAAATGAGGCTGCAGATTACTTAGAAATGAGAAGATGATGACTTGTGGATATATTCGCAGACTATATGATGCAAAACAAAGAGCTTATAAGAGATGATGCCTCTGCACAGCTCTTGCAAGATACGATTAAAAAAGAGCCAGAAGCCGTTATATGATATATGAAGAATGTATTAAAAAATCAATATCCAGATACTTATGAAGAAAAGAATAGAGCAATAGATGACTATATTATGAAGTGATGAAAACTTAATGATGTTATGGACTTCATAACAGAGAAGAACGCTACTCCATATTGAACTCCTAAAGAAGAAAAGTTAGAATGAACTAACCCTATTCTTAATTTCTTATGAAGCGTTGTATCTACTCCTATTAGAGAGATATGATGACTTACTCAAATAGTTTGAAATAAGTTATGACTTACTTCTAGTGCTGAAGAAACAGCAAGAAAGACTACTACTGTTCAATGAGCATCTACTCAATGATATAATGAATATAAAAAATCTTGAAAACTACCAAGCAAGTTTTCAGAAGACTATGCTAATTTATATAAATGATATGATGATGCAGTAAAAGACTGATTTATAGGTAGCGTAGAAGAATATAATAATTACTTATGAGATGTAGCAGTTGCTACTGATAAAACATTTAAGCAACTTACTGATGACTTTACAGAGAAATATTTGTTTAACCCAGAAGAAGCTTGAGCAGAGCCTTGAAACGTTATATGAGATATAATAGAAATAGTTGCTACTGAACTTGGTACTATGTGAGCCGCAACTCCAGAATTAGCCGCTACAAAACTTCCTAAATATTATAAATATGCAAAATGGTTATATCAATGACTTAAATGATGAGCAGAGTTCCAAGCTCTTGAAGACGCTTATGAATGAGAGGTTTCTGATGTGCCAGAATACGTGCAGTCTGCTGTGACTAATACTATTCTTAAATGATGATTAGAAGGATTATGAAAATTAGCAAAGCGATGAGTATGAAAGCTGGCTAAAACATATTGATGAATTACTGAAAGATGAGAAATCGCATTAGCTTGAGAAACTCCTACATCATCTGCTGAAAAGATTAAGATAATTAAAGAGAGTAAATGAACCAACCCAGAGAGAACTCCAGAGAAGGAAATTATAAAGGCCATCTCTAAATTTAGAGAAAAAGTTAAAGAAGATGTTGGTGCAATAAAATGAAAGAAAATGGATATAGAGAGAGCTTATAAGGGAGGAGAAAAACCATCTGACTTGGCAGATAGGCTAAATGAGAATTTCTGAAAAATGAAAGATACAGAAGTTATGTGAGAGCAGGCTTCAAAGATAGTGCCAGAATTTAGAATATGAGAAAGCGAGAAGGAGGCAATACTTAGAAGACAAAGTGAGAGAGAGGCTGCTAAACTTGCAAAAAGCACAAAGGCTGAGAAACCAAGCACAGAATGAATGTCTAAAGAAGAAATAGCTGATATGGAAAGACTACAAGAAATCGAGGCTTGAGAAAAGGCAAAAGCATCAGAATTGGCTGAAAGAGAAAGAAAATATAAGTTAACTGTTGATAACGAAGAACTATTAAAGAGCTGATATTCTAAAGATAGAATTGCTTTAGTAGATGTCCTTACTGAAGAATGGAACAAGATGTTTGTTAAGGAGGGTAGAGAGTTTAATGCTTCTAACCTTTGGGAATTAGCAAAATTGGTTGAAAGTAAGTCTGCTTGAACTGAGTGAACTAGGCAAATAGTTGGTGCTATAAAAGATACCATGGAACAAATATCTGAATGACTATGATGAGATTATAGTAAACTTGCTAAAGAGAGCTGGAGTAAATCAGATATATTACAGTGACTTGATGATGTATTGTGAAAACTCACTAGAAGAACATCTGAAGCCTGATGAGAAATCGCTGCTTCTGAGGCTTGAGGTAAGGTATTAAAATGAAATTTAAGAGAGCTACTATCTCAAGCTAAAAAATTCTATCCAGAAATCGATTTGAATAGAGAGATAGATAGTTGGATAATTCACTTAGCAATATATGACCCAGAAAAAGCTGCTGAACTTGCAAAGAATATATATCCATCTCTACCTTGAGTATTAGAATTGCTTATAAATTGAGGTAAGATGATTGCTACAAAGAGAGCCGCTAAAGATATTATTCAAAGAAACGCACCAGAGGTAGCAGAAAAAACAAGTGTTTGGGATGCTATATGAAGAAGCGTTCGCTGAAAGACAGCAGAGTGACTTGTAGATTTCGGACAAAGATTTTAGTTAATATAACCATAAATTATGGAACAAATAGCAGTTAGCTTTACAGATGGATGAGTACCAAAGACTTGATTAACTCCTAAGGTTACTATCCTAGACAAAGGTGGTAACGTTTATATCCAAAATGGAGAGTTAAAAGAGCTTTGATACTGATGGTATATCTACAACTTTGATAGATATTCTCCAGAAAAGGTATATCTATACTTATTCGACTGATGAAGTGCGTTAAGTTGATATGATAGATACATCTTTGGGGGAAATGAGCTTGATGCTTACTCTAACAAATATTCTTGGGGTAGAACTGCCGCACCTTACTTTACAGCTATTGATGGTAAGTTTGAATGAATAAACAAAGCTATCAATAAAGCCGTAAAGAGTAGAAAAGACTACGATGACAAAGAGGTAAGGAAAGGTTTAGCAGAAATCAAGAAAGAGATAAAAGGAAGAAGTTGATACGATGTTTATAAGAGGCTTGATAGTCTTGGAAAAGTATTAGACGATGTTAAACAATCAGTAGTGGATACAAGTGTCACCAACGATTGAAACAGCTCTAAGAATTTCTCTGGTATCAATGGAAAGCTAGATTTGATGGCAGAATATGTTGTTAAAATCAAATCTGAGTTAGATAATCAACTTTCTACTATGGATGAAGAAATTGCTCAAAGAATACAAGAAAGCAACGATAACATAAACCAATGAATGTCTAATAGAGTAACTATCGACCAATTACTACAACAAGTAGAGAGATTGGAGGATAAACTTAATGAGGTTGTAGATAGTGTGGTTTCAGAAAGATTGCCACAAGAACTAACTGATAAATATAATGTTAATGTTAGTAGAAAACCTAGAATGAGTGATGAAGAAGCTCTTAGAGCATTGTGAATAGATATGTGATTAAATGAATGAGTGAATGAGGGGCTGAATGAGGGAATGGAACTTTGAATGAGTGAATGAATGGAACAATGAATGGAAGACTGATTAGGAACGGCTAGAGAGGCTCAGATGAATGCACCAGTAGATATGCAAGGTATTGCTGAGCCAGAAATGCCTTTATGAGCTTTATAATATATTAACTAACTAATGGCACAAATTATAACAAGTAGATGATGAGGTGGGGGAGTTTGAGCATACAAGTATAAATGAAGTGTTGATTACTATGAAGACTTGCCTACTTCGTGAATGAAGATATGAGATACTTATAATGTAGTTAATGCTTTCACTAAAGATGGGAAAGAATACCCAGCCTGAACTAATGTAGCTTGGACTTGAACTGAATGGGATGCTTTATGATGAAGTATAGATTTAAGTGAATATCAGAAAAAATTAGTTGAATGAAATGGTATAGATATAAACCAAACCACTAATGAAATCAGTGTAGATACAACAGTTATTGCCACAAAGCAAGACTTAACTACTAAACAAGATACTATATCAGATTTGGCAACTATTAGACAATGAGCTGCTAAATGAGCTACTGCCATACAGCCAAACGATAATGTAAGCGAATTAGCAAATGATGCTTGATATATAGATAAAGATGTGAATAATTTAACAAACTATACTAAGACAGAAGACTTGCCAGACTTTACTAAATATCAGTTAAAGTCTAATATGGTTACAAGTCTTAACTCTGCCGATGATACGCATTACCCTACTGCTAAAGCTGTAAAGGATGCTATAAGTTCTGCTTGAGGTTGAGATGTTTCTTGACCTAATTCTTCTACTGATTGACACCTGGCTGTATTTGACTGAAATACTGGTAAGATAATTAAAGATTGATGAGCTGCGCCCACTCCAACAACCGTAGTTGATAACTTAAACTCTACTTCTACTACTTCAGCACTATCTGCGAACCAAGGTAGAGTGTTAAATAATTCAATTTCTACAATAAACTGAAAGATACCTAGTGCCGCCTCAACTACTAATCAATTAGCGGATAAAGACTATGTTAATGATAGTATAAATAGTGTAACAGCTTATTATATAACAAAAAATGCTCAAGGTGCTCAATTTGCGACTTATTCAGAATTAGCGAATGCTACAACATTTTATAGTGGTGGAGTAGTAAGAGTACCCACAAGGAATGATTATACAATAGTATTGGATGATGAAAATCACGACCACGCTACGACTAGGTATATTTATAATGATGGTTGGGAGTATCAATATACAGTCAATGAAACAGCATTAACACAAGCACAATTAAATGCTTTAAATTCTTGAATAACAAGTGCAAAGGTAAGTCAATATGATGGATATGCTAGTGGAAAGCAGGATGCCTTAGTAAGTGGGACTAATATTAAGACCATCAATAATGAAAGTATATTATGAACGGGGGACATCACAATATCCGCTCCTACGTATACAGCTGGTAATTGAATAGATATAACTAATGATGAGATAAGTGTGGATAGTACAGTTGCGTTATCAAGTGATGTAAATACAAAAACATTCTATCTATCAAGTACAAGTGACTTAACTAATGCACAAGCTGCTTATGATTGGTATGTCGCTGGTAAAAACCCTATCGTTGTATATTGAACAGAGAAGCCTATATATATAGTATATGATACATCTGATTGATTAAGATTTCGTTCTTCGGATGATAAAAAGAGTTGAACAAAAACGTCTACAATGGTAAATTATTGGAGAATGCTAAGTCTTGTTGTATCTAATTGAACTGTGGCATCAATATCAACTTGAGATTATACTGGCAACGCAATAAATGTATTATCAACGGGTATAAACTATTCAACTCCATACACTCCACAATATGCTTGAAGTCCAGCCACAAAGAAGTATGTAGATGATAAAAAATCTGAAATATCAGTAACACTAACTACAGCTGGATGGAGTAGTAATACACAATCAGTTACTGCCACAGGAGTAACTGCGAGTAATACAGTAATAGTATCTCCCAACCCAAGTTCTATGTCCGCATATACCAATGCTAAAGTATTTTGTTCTGCACAAGGTAGTAATAGCTTAACATTTTCTTGTACGGACACACCTACTGGAGATATAGTAGTAAATGTAGTTATATTAAATTAATTTATTTCTTATAAATAAAAAGATGGGGATAATTAATATGGTATATGGAGAATGATGAGGTTGATGAGGAAGTACCCTTAAAAGCTACAACGAAATTACAGCTATGACATTAGCAAATGCTTTAACGGAGTTGAATAGTCAAGCTGCTGATTATTGTGCTAAATTTATTGATGAAGAAAAAATGATAGCGGATAAGTATTTGAGTAATGATACTAATTCTTGCTTGTTTTTATGGTCGGATTATTATATCCAATATTCTTGAGGCACCTGGTCTAGTGTACAAGTATGAGATGCTGAAACTACCATATTATGTGTAATGATGACAGATGAAAATTGAGATTTATGTATCCCTGTAGATTATTGACGCACGGTAAATTGGGATGTATCATATGATGGTGGTACAAGTGTGTATTATATTGAAAATGGTAGTGCTACTAATTTGGAGATAAAAATAGGGGAAGGTTTATGAGCGAACACAAAACATTTGATTGAAATAAAACCCCATAGGGATATTTACTGATGGGCTAGGGCATTTAGCTTTACATCATATAGTTTATATCTCACACCATATAGGTTAGCACCACTATTAATTTGAGTTGTTGTGGATGGATGATATAAATGATGGTGAAGTAATGCTACAAATACAGGGGATGGGTTTAAGAGGTGTCAATATGCTAATTGTGTAAATCTTGAAGTTATACCAACAACAGAGGTATTGCCTAGTGGTGTAACTACAATAGGGGGAGATTTTATGACGTCGCAGTGTGAAAATTGTCGCAAACTTAAATCTATACCCTCAACAGAGGTAATGCCAAATACAGTTACATCTATTTGAAATTATTTTAGAAATAGCCAATACGAAGGATGCTCTAGCTTAACTACACCAGCTACAGAGGTGTTATCAACTGGAGTAACCACAGTATGAAATAATTTTAGGGCGGAACAATATAGAAATTGCAGTAATTTAAGGAGTGCGACTAAAGAGGTGTTACCAAGTGGAGTAACCACAATATGAAATAATTTTAGAATTTATCAATATTCTGGATGTACTTCGTTGAAAGAGCCAGCCACAGAGGTGTTACCAAATACCGTAACCACAATATGAACTAATTTTAGACAATATCAATATGAGAAGACAGATATTAGTAGTGCGACACCGGAGATATTATCAACATCTATTACAACTATACCAGATAATTTTAGAAGTTATCAATATGCATCTTGCCTTCATTTAACATCCGTAGCCGAGGAGGTATTGCCTAGTGGAATAACCAAAATATGAAATTATTTTAGGCAATATCAATATCTCCAATGCTCAGCAATCACAGAAACAGCTGATGAGGTATTACCAAGTAGCGTAACCACAATATGAAATAGTTTTAGAAGTTTTCAATATTATAGGTGTATATCAATTACAGCATCATCCGATGAGGTATTACCAAGTGGAGTAACCACAATATGAAATAGTTTTAGAAGTTATCAATATCAAGATTGTAGAGGTTTGATTACGGCAGGAGTAGAAGCTCTACCAAATACCATAACCACAATATGAACTAATTTTAGAAGTTATCAATATAATAATTGCGTAAAATTGGCAACCATAAGTTGATGGAGAGATTTAAGTATTGGTGGTAATAATTATAGGAGCTGTCAGTTCCAGAGCTGTGTTACTAATAAAACGGTAACTGTACTTACTGATGTTTGATATGCTGGACAAAGTAATACACTATTCAATACTAATGTAACACAAATTAATGTACCAAGTGCGTATTTAAATAATTTTACAAATAGTACAATATATCCACGAAGGTCAATAACAGATAGTAAATTTGTATGATATTAGTTTTAATTCTTAATATAAGCTAACTATGAAATTCCGAAAAACAATGTCAGTAACTAAGTTAGTGTTCTTAATCTTAACACTTGTACTTAGTTTTCAGACTATCTACTTAACTCTGAATGGAGTAGAAACTAGCCTATTTAACAATGCTATGTTAATGGTTATCTCTTTCTACTTCGGACAAAAGGTAGGAGAAACTAAAGCAGACCCTTTAATTGACGAATGAAAAGAAGAAGATGGACAACCTTTATAGTTACATAACAGACCCTAATACTATTGTGAGTTTTGTAATCTTTGTATTTGGTTTGTGAGCCACTTGGAGTAATCTAAATGGTAGATTAAAAGATTTGGAGAAAAAGACAGAAGAAATCGACTGAATAAAGATAGAAACCAAATTAGCAGAGATACAGAAAGACTTACAATGGATAAAGGAAGAATTAAATAAAAAGTCAAGTCGTAAATAAAATCTATCTCTTGATTATTTATTTTATAGTGGCAACATATATTTGTTTATATGGTTAAATAACCCTATGAAAGAGCAAATACACAAATATAATGGAGATTATGTTATTCTTAGGTTTGACGATAATGAGAAAGACTGGAGAAAAAACTGAAGAACTGAGTATTGGACTTGAAACTGACGAAAGCCCTGACCTAAAAATGCTAAGGTGTTTTGGCACGAAGACGATGCCGCACAAGAATTAGTAATGATAAGGGTCAGAAAGGCAGATTTATCTACCGATTAAATATGGTACAGTTTATTAAAGAGTGCATTGAGGAAATTAAAGAATATATTGAGATATTGAGAAAGAGGAGAGAGTTTAGAAAAAGAGTTTTAGCTTATAAGAAAAGCCTAAATGGCAAGAAAAGGAAATGAATTAACCACACACCATTTGCTCTGCCAACATCCAGAAACGGACACAAACCTCCGTTGAAGTAACGACCCCACAAACCTCTTAAAGATAAAAGATAATACCCATAGAGCTATACATACATTATTTGCAAACAAAATGATAGCAAACCAATTATTAACTTGTGTTGATATATCTGAAAAGGCTTTATTACCAGAAGTTAGAGATTGGTTAGTAGAAACATTGACACAAACCATTGACCCATTAGACCCTACTTTACGATATAAGGAAGAATGTATTATTAAGTAGGTTTTTTATTATTTAGCTTTTGCTGGATGTGAAAACTAGATGATGCTATGATAGATAGGATAAAGTCCTATCACGAAGACTTTAGCAATTCGGAGATTGCAAGAGATATGGGGATAAACAGAAAAACAGTTGCTAAGTACAGAGCTGCAACTCAGCAAGAAGCTAGCGATGTTTTATCTGGGAAAGAGGAACAAATGCGATTAAACAAAAAGCACCAACCGTCCCTATCTAAAGAGGACAAAAAGAAGTTAGAGCTATTATGAAGCTACTCTCCTAGAGATATTAAGGAGATGCTAAATTATATAGCTCAAACAAACAAAAAGGAGATAGATAAGGTTATTTGAGAGCCTTGACACTTAAAGTTCTGATTAGTGAGTGATACTCACTTTGGGGCTAGAGAATGTGCTAAGGATGAGCTATGAGAGTTCTACGACATAGCAAAAGATAAGGGGGTTGAATGCTTTGTGCATTGTGGAGATATAGTAGATTGAGAGAGTGTTTACAGTTGACAACAGTTTGAGCAAGATAAGGTTTGATTTGAACAACAGCTTGCCGACCTAAAAGACAATTACCCTAATGTATGATTACCTACTTACTTTATATGATGAAATCACGATGAAGCATACCTAAAGAAGAATGGAGTAAATATCTGTAAAGCTATTGAAACTGTAAGGCAAGATTTGATTAACTTAGGTTTCTATGATGCTAGACTTAGACTTAACTGAATAGATATAAACCTACATCACTGAGGTTGAAGCCTAAGCTATGCTAAGGACTATAAAATGAAGAAATACCTTGATAGCTTGCCAGTAGAAAACCAACCAGATATATTTGCTTTGTGACATTATCATACTGCTTTGTATGATTTGCATAGAGGAATACACGGTTTTATGCCTTGAGCTTTCCTAAAAGAAAATCTACTTGCAAAAAGATTTAATCTAGGTAATGTGATAGGATGATGGGTAATAGAAGTAGATAAAGATGAAAAATGAAAAACCTTTTTAAATATGGAATTTATTAAACTATAATGAGATTTGAATATTCTAGGAATGAGAATGAGTGTGACAAGGGGCTAAAATGGATAGACGGTTGCAGAGAGTGTCTATTCAATGTTCTTTGCAGACTAGATAAAAATTGACAAACTTCATTCTTTAATTGATTAAACAAAGAAAAATGAGGGAAGTAACTTATGTAGAAAGTCCAGACTGTGCTAGATGCCATCAGCTTAAACCACACGTTCAGGCTTGGTGCGAAAAGAGAGGAATTAACTTTCAGTCTGTAATGTATGCTGATAGCTGATTAGAAATATCATCAGTTCCCACTGTTATATATGATAACTGAGAGGAAACAGAGATACTTAATATGG
>Ga0326512_10000312_pt1 | contig 41412 bp, 74 predicted proteins | sample 1_2617_0518_D_FD_203652 | JGI IMG/M metagenome (GOLD analysis project Ga0326512, IMG submission 203652) | Bovine rumen microbial communities from UC Davis, California, United States - 1_2617_0518 | ecosystem: Host-associated > Mammals > Digestive system > Stomach > Rumen | place: USA... | reverse complement strand
TCATAATCGTACACGATTTTGCCGTTAGAGGTCGCGCCGATTATAGCTTCGTCGTACTCCGGGTTGTCAAAGACTACGCTGCCGTCGTATCCGGCATCGCTTAGGATTTCTCGATTACTTCTCTCTGCCATATCTGCCCTCACAGCAACTCGTCGAGTTCTTCCGCCCCGACGATTTTATCTACCAGCCCTTTTTCGAGAGCTTCGTCAGAGAACATATACCACTCGTGGCGGACTTTGCTATCATACTCCTCTTCTGTGATTTTGGAGTATTTGAGAATATGCTCCTTGATTCTGTTCTCGACCGCTATGTTGAAGCGCATCTGATCCTGCGCCTTCGAGCCGCTGTTGTACACGAAGCTGGTGCCATCATGGATGAGGTAGGTGGCGCTGGGCATCGCAAATCTTTTGTGGCCGACGATACCTATCAGGGCGCCCATACTGTACAGGTAGCCAAGATTGACGGTATAGACGGGGGTCTTGCTTGTCTGGATAACGTCGATGAGCTCAAAGCCGGCGTCGACCTCTCCGCCGTTCGTCGAAATGTAAAGCACGATGGGGCGTCTTTTTTCGGCAGGCAAGTGTTTGTCCTCGAGGTTATACTTGAGGATGGCCTTAACCGTATCCAGCACGGAATACTGCGAAATTTCTTCGGTAAGATACAGTTTACGGTACTTGAGCTCCTCCGCGTGGAGCAGCTCGAACAAGGTGTATCCCTCGTCTACAATGGCTCGATAGAGGCCTGACATATCGTCGGACGAGCACTCGTCCATTCTCGTCTTGCGACGGGTCAACCCGCGTTTTGCCGAATCGTAGTTGACCAAATCGTGTTTTGGTTTTCTGCTCATATTATGTGCTCCTCCTTCCAGCGCCGCACCGTCTCTTCGAGGTCGTCCAGCGTGCCGCCGTTTTCAATATAGTAATCCGGCGCCATTCCGTCTATGGCGGTCTCCGAGGGGTGCATTTTCTGCTCCCCCGAAAGGGCTCCGTTAAAGCCGGGGCGGGAGACCCTGACGTGAACCGTGTCAAAGCCCGCTTTGCGCATACACTCTATCTCGTTCTTGAAGCGCGTATCGGGAATGATAACGTAATCCCATCTGCCGTCAAAGACGCTCAGCAGGCGGGTGGCGTAGTCTACCCAGAAACTCTCGTCTCTGGCTCTGACTACATCGGTGCCGACGTACTGAAGCATAGTGCGCCCTCTCTCGTCCTTTTTGCCGTCCCACCCGAAATACTGTTTGCAAATGAATTTGAGCAGGTCGGCGTAATGGAATATCATCGAGGTCTTCCCGGAGTCTCTCAGCGCGGATCGCAGCATCGCGGCAGTGGTATCCTTTCCGTGCTGCGCCTTGCCTGATATCAAAATGATTTTAGTCTGTTTCAACCTGTCCCCCTGTGATTAAATCGCTTTCCGGGAGGGTCTCTATCCATCTGCAGAATGCTCTCCACTCGGGAAGCCTGTGGTTTTTTCTCTGTCTGTATATCGTCTTAAGCTGGCGGTAATTTGTCGTCATGCCCGCCGTCAATCTGAACCCTGCGGGGTTGCTGTACAGCACCTCGAGGTACCGTTCTTTCTTCAGTTCTTCGTCCGGCTCATCGTTGTACGCCTTGACCTTTTCTTTCATTATTTCGACTATGCGCGGGTCTACGTATGTACTGTACGCTTTGTCGAGATCGAACCTGGTAATGCGGTGCATGGTGCTCTGGGAGCTTACAAAGTCTATGAAATGGTAGCGCTCGAGCTCTACGTATGCCTTGTTGGAAAAAGTGAGATCGAACTGAACAACGACGCCTGTAAGCCACTGATCGTGGCCCGAGGCGGGGGCGCTCGTGGCGAGTGCCCTGATGCCTTCGGTTATCACAAACCCGGGTTTGGATACGTCTGTGGACATTGGAAACTTGGCTCTGCGAACGCTGTTTTTCAGCCCGTATACCACCGCGTTATCTACGAGCCCCGGAGAGCCCTCTACAACTATTGCGTCAATCATTATCGTATTCCTCCGATTTCTTCCAAAGCATAAGGGTGTCGTATGCTGCGGCGAGCGCCTCGCCCACCAGAGCCCACATTTCATCGTCGGTGATAACCTTGAAGCGGTCGCCCACGAGACGAAGGTCGAAACTCTTATCATCTTCGTCCCACTCGAAATATCCGATAGAGTAGCAATACTCTCTTTCTCCATCCCTGTAGAATCGGACGAAGTCTATCGTCTTATTGCCCTCGTTTTCGTAGAGCTGGACGAGGTGTTTCGGGGTGGCGCGGATGCCGAAGTCTCCTACGCGCCACTGAAATTCAAGCTTATTCTGCGCCATTGGTTTCTCCTCTCTTACGCTTCGCTCGAGCTTCTCAAACATCATCTTCTCCCTCGATCACCTTGAGAGAGTCGATGAACTCGTCGAGCTCGTGCGTGTCGACCGGCGTCGACTCGCTCGGATATGTGAAGCGGCCGGTGAAGTTATTGTCCGGCCATCCATAGGTCTTCACTGGGGTAGCGGTTGTCGTCCACGCATTAGGGTCATAAGTGGTATAATCGATGGTCGTCCACCCATCCGTGTATGGGGTCCCAAACCCATTAGGGGAATAGTTGATTGTAGTATTCAGGTTTGTTATGGGTGTGTAGCGGGTGGTATCAGTGGTAACAAATGAGGGTATCTGGTCAAGCGGGATAGCCGTTATCTCCCCGCCACCGTCAGCCTGATAATATAACTCTTCTGCCATACGTCCTCCTTATAGCTCTGGCTCTCTGACATATATCATGAATGTCGGAGAGTGGAGTTCCAATGAGCGAGAGTGATACGAACCAGACCCAACCCCGTTTATAACGAACTCACAAATGAACCTTCCTCCCCGGTCTATAATGGCGTCCGGGACTAAAACGTATGCTGTGTTGTCCTCTATATTTGCGTCCACCTCAATTACGCCGTCGTCCTCTGAGTTACGTGCTCTGAAGACCACGGAGGCGTCTTTTCCGAAAGAATAATGAGAGTCTCCTTCCATGAACGTTGCCTGGATTGCTCTCGTGCCATAGTCCATGCCGTGCGCCTGAAGACACAGGCCCGTTGTCGCCTTGTATAAATCAAGCGCTATCCTAAAGATTGATGGAATCATGTTTGCCTCCTTATGCCCAATAGATTTTACCGCTCACGACGTAGGCCATCATTTCAAACCCGTCCTCGGCTTCGATGAAGTGGTCTGTCGCCTCGTCGGGAATTTCGACGATGGATAACAGGGCGTGTCTGCCGCTGGCGCCATCGCCGAGTGTTTCGACCACGTTTACCAGGTCGGGATCTGACCGCATACTGTACTCGCTGTACGAGATGCCGTCTTGCAGCATGGCCTGCGCCGCGTCTGAAAGACTAAAAGCACCGTACTGCTTATTCAGAACAAACTTCACTTTATTTAACTCCCTTCTGCATTATAACTCTGTTTAAGTTTTTGTGGAATGTACTCGCAATAAACTCTCGGCTTACCGCGAGTACACTCTCTATTTTCAAGCGTAAACGTGTTCGTACTGCCGCATTGTGAAATACGAGCGGTCGACTGTATACGCTTTACAATATATCAGGTCTCCCTTTTTGACGGGATCTTTTTTGTACACGGTGTTGAAGATTGTGAAGCGGGCTTCTACGCCGCTGCCCACACTCTTCGTCACGATATTGTACCCGAACTGAACCTTGTCCTTCTTTCTCTTGGCCGGGAAGATGTCGAGCACATAGAGCACCCGCCTGTCCTCCTCTCTGCCGGAAATGTATCCGGGGTAGCCGAGAATGTCGGCGTAGTTCTTCACCTTGTGGAAGACCTCGAGGTCTGAGAGACCGAGACTCTTGATGGCGGTCTCCGCCTCTCTCAGAATGGCGTCGATGTTCAGCAGTGTGTATCGCTTTGCAACTCCGCCCGATTTGGTCGTGCCTACGGCGTACTTCTTTACAATGGGCTCAAGGGGCGTCCCGTCGACCTTATCTCTCGCTATGGAGTTTGCGTGACCCCGATTAAAGTGTTCATAAAACAGCTCTTTTATTCGTACAAGTTCGCGCTGATTTCCAAACTCCGAGAAGTAGTCAAGCTTTATCAAAAGCTCCGTTTGAGCCTTATCTGCAACGCTTCCTTCGTTTATATCCCGCAGAACGTCAACGAAAAACCCGTACTTCTTGCTGTGAGCCATCGCATATAGCTTTTCGCCGACGGCGCTGCCGATTCCTTTGAGAGAACTGACGCCCTTCGAGATGATCCCGCGCTCTGCGTCAAAATAATAATCGCTCCGTGAGACTCCCCATCTCGGCATCGTTACGTTTATGCCTATGTCGTGTGCGTATTCGGTGCCGTTTCTGATGTCATCTTCGTTCGCGGCGTTATTGAGGAACGAGGTGATGAACTCGAGAGGGTGATAGTGTCGGAAGTATGCGCAGAGATAACCGAGTAGGCAGTAGGCGATAGCATGATTATAGCCGAACTGATAGCTCGCGCTATCTTCGATAACCTGCAAAAACTCTTTTGCCTCTTCTTCCGCGACCTCGCGTGGCTTGTCTGACTTCTCGCAGTATCCTTTCAGAATGTCGGGCATCGCCTTATCGAGCCTGTCTTTCTGCTTTCGTCCGATGGCGCGGCGGATGTTGTCTGCCTCGCCTCCGGACAGACCGCATATCTGTTGAAGGAACGCGATTGTGTCTTCCTGGTAAACCAGATAGCCAAGATTGTTTTTTAGCAGCTCGTCTATCATGGGAGACGGATTTTGATGAGGCACTCGCTTCAGCAGTTGGTCTCTGTACGACGCGCCCGTAGGTCTTATACATGCCGTGACCAGAGCCATATCGAAGATGTTGCGCGGCTTAAACGTTTTGAGACTTTTGAACGCATACGCGCCTTCCATCTGGAATATCATTGCGGGGCTCTTTATGATGTCGTCCCACACCTCGGCGTCGTTCCAGTCTATCTCGTGAGTTTTCGGATAGGGAATACCCGCTAAAACGCACGCATCCCTGATTACCTGCACTGTCTTGAGTACGAGAAAATCGTACTTTGCAAGGCCGGTGTAGTCGTGCACGTTGTCCATGTCGAGGAACAGACACGTCTCGCCCTCCTTGTCGAACGTTCCGTAATTGTCGTTCAGCGTTATAGGCGATATCACCATGCCGGCAGGATGTATCGACTGACTTATCTTTGTGTCTACAAGTCCGTCAAAATAATAGAAGAGTTCGTGATACTCTTTCTTGGCGCCGTCCGGGTCTTTCTCGTACTCGCTTTTGATATGCGATATGTTGGGCAAGCTCCACGGGTTGTCGGCGCCTCCCGGATGCTCCTCGTTCCATTTTGAGGCAAGGGCTCGTCCTATATCGTCTATGGCGCCCTTTTCTTGAAGTGTGCCGAAAGACGCGACTCTCGCGGTTCGCTCGGCTCCGAACCGGTCTGTAATGTACTTGAAGATTGCGGGGCGGTCGCCTTCCACGCAATCTATGTCGATATCTCCGATCTCTTTTCTGTGCTCGTTGGCAAACCGCGAAAACACAGTATGCCACGTTTCTGGGTTAAGGTCGATGATATCTGTAACGTAGGCGACGCGGGAGCCCCCGACGGAGCCCCTCGCGGTGCCTATGGCCATGCCTTGTTCCTTGCACCAGGAAACGAGCTCGCTCATACTGAGCATGAACCCGCCCATCTCAAGCTTGCGAAAAACCCGCATTTCCTCGTCGATGGATTCCCTGAATGCTGCGGATTGGGACTCCGGAATTATGCCGGATTCCACCTTTTCCCGGAACTTACGCTCTACGGTCTCCTCAAACTTTTCGTTATCGCGCTCTCTTGACCCGTATAATATCGGGTACTTGATGGCGGTGTCGAGTTCAATATCCTCTGTCATATCATACAAGAGGTTTGTGTTCTCTATCGCTTTCAGGTATTCGTCCTTCGGGAGGGCGTCCTGTTTGCGGAACATGTCAACGAGCTCGTCATACGTTTTATATGTGAGATCGAACGCATCCTCGTCTCCGTAACTCTTCTTTTTGGACTTGAGCAGTATCGCTCTGCATTCCGCCTTGTATGGAGACGAGCTATGCGTATCTGTTCCTGCGATGAGAGGTTTGCCGAGCTCTTTTGAAAGCTCGAGAAGCCGTTTGTTAAATTCCCGCTGATCCGGGTGTTCGTGGGGCTGGACTTCAAGAAAATCATATTTTTTTGCCAGTTCCCGGTATCGCGGGTGGTCTGTGGGAAGTTTATTGAGCGGCGAGGCGAGGCATGCGCTTGTCGATATGATGTTATCGGACAGCGCAAGAAACTCGTCGAAGCTGATCCTGTTCGTATAATAGAAGTGTTCTTTGTCGCAGGACTTAGTGATAAGCGTGTTAAGCTCGCGCACTCCGTCCATATTCTTCGCCATTAGAACGGTATGATAGTTGTCGCGGACTTTGGGCTCAAGGTTCTCGGTCATATATATTTCGACAGAGTGGATATACCTGAGCCCGGCCTCGCGACAGGCCGCCCACTTTTCCGTCCAGTTAAGCGGACGACCATGTTCTGAAATGGAAATTGCTTTTGCCCCCGCTTCCGCGGAAAGCTTAATGTAGTCTTGATACTTGGTGCATGAGTCCAAGAGGCTGTAATCGGAGTGGCAATGAAATAATGTGTAATTATTTATCATATTTACCATCCTCGTTATGTGTTGCGAAGAGGGTAAATATAACAGATGCCAAAACGACTCCGATAAAACCGCCTATAAAAAACCCGGTCCAGAACAAACCGTGCTCCTTTCTTTTACCAGTTGACGCTGCCGTCTCCTATCGATACGACGTAAACGTCAAGATACTGAAGTCCGAAATTGACACACTCTTCGTGTGTGTCGAAGTAAATATCGATACACCTACCCTTAATGGCTCCACCGGAGTCTTCGGCTATGTATTCTTGCCCATTGATAATAAGGTGGCTTCCAAACGGTATATACGCCGGATCTACAGCGACCGTTCTCCCTTCCGTGACCGTTGTGCCAGTATGCGTTGTGAAGTTATCGCAGCACATGGGGCACGAGCAATACGCCGTGCATCTGCATGAGCCGAAATACCACGGATTTTCGTATGAAACCTCGTCCGGGGGATACAGAGAGCCTTCGTCGGCGGGTTCGTCGTATATAATGGGCTCGGGCTCCGGCTCTGCGTACTCTTCTGAATACACCTCGTCTGGTACGGACGGAGTTGTTTCCGCAATATACGGCTCCGTTTCGGCCAGAGTTTCGGCTGTTTCAATATCTGAACTCGATTCAGCCGTAGTCTCCGGCTCTGTTTCGGCAGACTTGGATTCGAATTCTAAATCTGCCGCGGTAGTGGTCTCTTCCGGGTCGGGAAGTTTTGTTTCTATAACTGTGCTGACGGTTTCCTTTTTTGCTTCCTTGTCATCTATGGACGGCGCATGAGCGAATATCGCCATAGGAGTGGTAATAATCGCCGCCGTTAATAATATGGTTGCCACCGCATCACGTGCGGTATCGAATCTTTTTCTCATAAAGGGTTTTATAAACCTCCAATCCTTTATCTACGGGCGAGTCCTTGTCTCCGATGAGCCCCTCCGTATCTTTAATGTAAAACACATTGCAGTATTGACGGAGAGCGGAGATATGACGGTCTGCCGTTATATCGACGTCTTTATCGAGCGCAAAAACCACTCTGACGCCGAGCCCGGCGAGGATCTTCATTTGCTTCTGAGACAGATGCGAGGTCAGGATTGCTCCTGTGTTGTGAATTCCCCACGTGTCTGCAAGAAGCACAGACTTGCACCCTTCGAAAAGTACGATTTCGCGCTGCCGGAGAATGTCCGGCTTGTTTTCCGCGAGACCGTATATCGTATTTATGGTGCCCCACGAGTTAAAGTAGGTGTATTTGCGTAACTTTTTCTCTTTGTAATCGGGGTCGAGCGTTCTCCCCCCGATGTTGACGATTTCTCCGGCTGGATTTCTGATAGGATAGACAAGCCGGTCAGAAAAACCGTCGTAATAAACTTGAAATTTTGTCAGAGAGGCGTCTGAAATGCCCTCTTTTTTCCAAACCGCGAGTTTGTTCTCGACTTTTTCATACTTTTCCATGCAGTTCTGAGGCAGCGGTTTGGATTTTTCAACCTTTTCGTGCGTACACGGCCTCAAAAACCGTTTACAGACCGCCGTGGAGGCCAGTTTATTTGACGCCGGGAGGCAATCTCCTTCGACGCCGGCGTATTCTTTGAGCTTTTCGACTGCTTCGCGCCCCGAGCACTTGAAATAGTACTTCGTAAACGTGAAAACATTGCCTCCGATGCCTGACGAGAAGTCGTAGAAGTTGTTCGCCTCTCGTCGCACGGAGAAAGATGGGGTTTTTTCGTCCTTGAATGGTGATAAACCCCAAAATTCCCCGCCTTTTTCGGTCAACTCAACAAACTGTGAGATATAATCGACGATATCGATGCTTTCAATGAGGTCGGATAACTCCATGGCGCCTCCTTAGTACGGGGTGAACGGGATGTGCTGCTTGGCTTCCTCATATAAGATGTGATTTCCGTCAAATTTGAGGTCGATATACTCTCCGGGAGCCATCTGCATGCCGTTTCTGTTAAGCACTACACGAAGTTTCTTGTTCCCGCACTCGAGCCCGTCCATTTCCATCTCGTCTACGGTCTTATCTTGCAGAATCGCGATGGTACTGGCGTTCCTGCCTATCTTCGCGGAGTCCGCAACCTTGCCTGTAACCGTCGCTTGGGCGGCGCCGATACCTGCAATACCCATATCTCCGCAAATTTTGTTTTTAACTGTATCCACGAACCTTCCAAGCTCCTGATAGGAGTCAAAGGCGTCTCCGTCTCCACTTCCTTTGAAGTAGTCCACGATGAGAACGTCGAGCCCCTGAGTGTGCTGGACTTTTTTGACCGCCGTATAGAGGGTTTGCATATCGAAAAGCGGCAGATAGATGTGCGTGAAGCTCTTAGTCTTGACCCATTCTATCGCGTCGCCTATCAGCTTCGCCTCTCCGCCGGTGTAAAGCCCAGAAGTGATCCTCTTGAACTCTATTCCCGTCAGATTGGACAGCAGTCTCGCTGTGAAGAGCCGCGTGTTGAGCTCGCTGTCGATGTAAAGCACCGCTTTGTCTCTTTTAAGCAAGTCCATAGCGCAATTGAGCAGCATTATCGACTTACCTTGCTTCGCCTCGGCGGCGAAGATGAATAACTCCCCGGGCTCTATGGTCGCGAACTCGTTGAGCGTCGGAAACTTGAAAGGAATTCCTGCGTACCCGTCTTCCTGGCGAGATTTAATCTCAGCCCACATCTCGTCTACCACATCTTTATACTGCGGTATCTCGTTTGCCGTGGAAAACTCGGTCATAACGTCGTCTATTGCGTTGTAAATCTTTTGCTCGACGTTCGTGGCTGTTCTGTCACAGCAGAGAGCTTCGCACTCTCTGAGTTTTCTGAATGTATCTCTTCTGAACGCGGCGTCAAGCACGTTCCCGACAATGAGTCTGTACTCTTCAACGGTATGTCTTGCCAGAACGTCGCTCATATCGACGAATTCCTGCAGCTTTTCGACCGTGATGTCCTTTGCCATGTCTCTAGTGGCCTCGGTCGAGTTCAAAAACTCGATTACGTTATAAGGGTCGATCGTCTCGATACCTTTTTGCGCAAGGCCGCAGACCGCGGTGTAAATACACCGGTTTTCTTTGTTCGTAAAGTGGTTCGGAAGGAGATGTTCGGAATGAAAACTGAATTCAGGATGATGTATGAGTGATGCAATCACTCCCGCCTCGGACTCGAGGCTGTTTATGTCTTCTGCCCGAATGATAATCACTTCCTTTGCATGATTTCGTAGTAACAGCACGACCCGTTGAGTCCGCAAAGATTACGACACGGGAAAAAATCGTATTGCGGATAGAATTCCGTGGATGCTTTTATCCTCTCTACGGTGTTTTCAGCCCATTTTAGCGCCTTTTTATACGCCTCGGTACGGAATGTCTCCTCTATGACTGTTTGGCTCTTAAAGCAGTTAAAAATGAGCCTCACGGGGGTCTCTTCGTACTCCTGCTCGACCGCCGCGGAGTAGATATAAAGCTGAGTTAACATTTTATCCAGCTCGGCGTCGGACTGCGTGGCTTTTTTGCGCTTGCTTCTCGGTTTCAGATCTCTCGACTTATGGTCTACAATTACAATACCGTCTTTATCTCGCCCGATGAGGTCAATAAACCCGCGGAACTTAAGTCCCGCAATATTGCAGTTGAATTCCCGCTCTACACCGAGTATTTCGAGAGGGAGGGGCTCGAAGTTTTTGATAAAATCAAGCCCCTTCTCGAAATATGAGACCGCGATGCTTGGCGACGGCCTCATTCCCTTTACTTCCGTCTGAAAATCAAAGGTATATTTGATTTTCATTTGTTCTCGCGTCAATTCTCCTCTGTAAAACCCGGCCAGAAGCTCGTGCATGAATGAACCGAACGACGCGTAGAACATATCCTCTTCTTCCTCACCCCTGATATACCTGAGAAACCACCCGTATGGGCAATCGTCGAAAGATTTGATGCGGGAGTAGCTCCACGTCATGTCTTCTATCAGCGGTGCATATATTTCACTGCCCATTGGCGACCTGCTTTATAAAATCCCGCGTTGCATTGACGTCTATCAACTTCTTTGCGTTCAGAAACGACAACAGGGTCTTGTAGTTATGGCTGCTGAGCTTATATTTCCTTGCCCATGATTTGAATTCGACTATCAGCGCGGTTTTTTCCTTGTCTCTGAGGATATCCTGAGTGTTCATGAGGGTACCTCCGTCAGAACGGCAGTTCGTTGTCGCCTGCCAAAACCTCTCCTGCGTCTACAACGTCGGGAACGGATTCCGGAGCGCTGTCTCTACGATCCATGATGTCAAAGCTGAAAACCTTGAAGTCGGTATACTCTCTTCCCTTGTCCTTGACATACCTGTTCGTTACGTCGACGTCCCCGAGCTTAATTCTGTCCATCATCTTGAGCTTTTTGGCTTTCGCCGCCGCGGCGGTTCCGCTGAAGATTACGAAGCCCCCGAAGTCCTGCTCGTACTGCTCGGTGTCCTTGTTCTTTCTCGATACGCTGATCCTTGCTTTGGTCATGGTGTCGGTGACGGACTCAACTTCCCATACCGTAGCATAAGCTCCTTGTCTGAATCCCATGTCAGACCTCCTTTGAAGTAGTTATATATTTTGCATCGAAATCCGTGACGAGTTTTTTAGCAAGCACGGGTTCCTTTATTGCCAGATAGTTCGAATTCTTAGCGTAGCGTCCGATAAAAGCTTTTATCTCGTCGCTCTGATCGGGGTGATCCGCGAGGTACGCCTTGATTTTGACGTCAAAATCCTCGATGATGGTAGCGGCGACCGCTTTGTCCTCGGACTCCGCCGCTTCCTTCTGTTTGCTTCTATACGCGTCTACATCGGAGTCAACCTGAGGAATCTGGAAATACTCGGTGAGGAAATACCTTGTGCAATAGGTGAGCCCGCTTCCGAACGCCTGAGAGGGATCGGACTGGGCGCCGATGATTACCCATGGGACGTCCTCGTGGTCTCCGGTCTCATCGTCCTTCCAGTGAAAAACCATGTCTCCCTGAACGAGATATTCGGTGGTCACGTTCTCGTACGGATTGCCGGTCTTGTCCACCTTCGTGTTGGAAAAGGTAGTAAGCTGCACTGTCGAGGTGCCGTGAAGTATCTCCGGAACAAGAGATACGTTGTACTTCGCCATGCCCGCCTTAACCTTGGCAAGAATCTCCGAGATATCGGCGTAGGTGTAGCCGTACCCTTTCTTGTTCTTCTTGACCACGTCCGCGATGGCGCGAATCTTGGCTAGCTTCTGGGTAAGATTGAGTTTTGTTTCTTCCATTACGTCTCCTTTCTTATTCAAACAGCAAGGACGCTGCCTCGTCCGCAACGTGTATTATCCATGCGAACGGGTGCTCCTCGTATGCGTTATATACCGACTTGGGGTCTTCAGAAAACCCGCCCATGTGGCAGTTGATTGCGATTGCCTCTTCCGGAGTAAGCTTGATGAACTGCTGCGCGAGAAAAACCGACTTGCTTCCATGCCCACCGTATCTGAACTTCTCTTTCACGGTATAGCAGTCGTAAGATTCCCACTGTCCTATTTCGTTTTTGCGGTTCCGCTTCTCTGTGGCGTAGAAATTGACCTTGCAGAGGTCGTGAAGCAAGGCGGCGATGGCGACGCTATCGGGAGAGATGCCGCCCATATGGTCACCATAGACCGCGAACAGCTCCTTGGCTGCGTCGTAAACATTCAATGAGTGGTTGAGAAGCCCACCTTTATTTGCCCCGTGAAACTTGGTACTGGCGGGCGCTTCGTAGAAATCCGTGGTGTTGAGCCACGCGATGAGGCCTTCGATTCCCTCGCGACCTGTTTCTCTCAGCAGTTTTTCAAATCTTTCTTTCATGTGTTTCTCCTATCGTGGTATAATTGTTGATAGCGAGCCGAAAAACAAAGCCCGAAGGCTTTGATTTTGGGTGCTAAATAAGTGTGAGTTTCCAAATCTCATAATCCTTTTTGAGGAGGTGTTTGTTGTCTGATTCATAATCTTTTCTCGTAGCTCCGGCCGCCTCTTTCCTCTGACGGATAACTTCTCCGAAACCCATATCGATGCCGGCAATCTCTCTCTCGTGAGCTCTGTAGTATATGCCGGACAGCAAGAGCCGTCCGTAGGTCAGAGCACTTGATTTTGTAAGACCATCCGACTTTGCGGCCCGGGTCTTGATGGCGGTTCGTGACCTGAGACCCTTGACAGTCACGAGGGGTGACGTGTTTCTCAAAAGCAAGTCTCCCTCGCCCCGTTGTACGATTTCCATTTCAGTATGTCCCGGGTCGTGCTGGTTTCCGTGGTTACGCAATCGCGTGATAAGTTTCGATTTCTTACAGAATGCAAAGACGGGGTATGCCTCAATGTATAAGGGATATTCTTTGCCGTCTACCCGGAGACATCCATTTTCCAGGTCTACATTTTCTGCGGTCAGCAGTTCCGCCGCGTCCTCCCGAACTCCGCTGTAGGCAAGCCATAGATATGCTCTCAGTAAATTGTCGAGACCGTTCGAGCTTACCGGGTCGAAAACCTCGTCCATTACCCTCTCCAGATGCGTGGGGTTTTTCACCGTGTGAGATGCCATCTTTTCTACGGCGGGATACTGCGGCGAGATTTTCAACAGGGCGTCGGTGGCGCCCGGTATGTTGTGAGAAAGGCACCACTCACAGTATTTCCTGAAAACCATTAACGGCTGGATGAGGCTGGCCGACCTGAACCCGAGAGTTGCGCTCTCGAGAACCCAAAGGGCGTCGTCCTCTTTCATTGTGACAATGTCCGCGCACATCTCTTCCTCATAGCGTTCTATGGCGTTGAAGAAAACCAGAGCGCGTTGCCTGGATGCAATGCTTGCCGAAAAATCCTGGATGAAGCACTCTTTCAGTTCGGTGTTGTACATTACGTAAACCTCCCTTCCGACTGCGGGAAACAATTATACCACAACCCAAGGAGTTTGTCAATAGGAAATTTTTCTATCCGCAATCAATGTTGTTTTTTTGATGCCTGCCCCGTGGCTCCCCCCGTGTATGAGCGAAAAAACCGTGCCTATTTCCTTCGGACAGTCTTCGAACTCAAAATGATCTACGTCGTCAATCATCATTCTGCCCGAATCCCCCATAAGCATTACACACGGAGGGTTGATAATCACGTTGATGTGGCGGTATGTCGCTATTATTTTAGGGCTGTCCGGGTCGTATCCGGCCTGATTGTCCGTCGAAAAAACGTACTGTTTAGCTGGGCTTTGCTGAAAAAAAGATCTGGCCTCGGCGAGGGACATTGTCTTTTTTGACATAGTTTGCTCCTTTTGCTTGACTTTAACATATTCCCGGTGTAAAATATTAACGAACGCTTTGCTCTAAATGCCCGCGCCGGGTTAACGGTGCACAGAAAACAAGGTGAAGACCACCTTTCTTTCTGTCTTGTGACGTTTCGTGTTTGCGTCACGCGTGTCACGATCTCTTTGCGTTTGTCATTTCTGACCAAAGATACATACAAGTGCAGAGCGTTCAGAAACCGGCGCGTGCCTTGCCGTGGGCGCGTCGGTTTCGCTTCTGGGATTTACCGAACAAATGTTCTATTGTGTAAACATAATCATACCACACATGTCGGACCTTGTCAACAGTGTGTGGTAAAAAATTTGTAAAATGTTCTGGCGTTATTTTTGGGTTCTTCTGCTTGGGGTCGCCAGTTTTTCCCTAATGGCTCTGCGCTCGTTCTGGTCGAAAAGCTCCGGATCGAGACGCATCGGCGGAGGAGAGAGGTGCTTCGACGGCCTGGACAATTTCCAAATGCCCTGAATAACCGCACAAATCATCAGTTCCAGAATGGCCATAATCTCCTCCTGTTCTAAAGGTTATTAGTGAACCTGCCTCTGAAATCGTCAAGTTCTTCTGCAAGGCCGTTCAGCGCGTCGAGATATTCTTCCCTTTCCTGAAAACGCTCTCCGTCCTGCATGTTTTCGGGCGTGTTATCCATAGCGTCTTGCTCGCCGTCTATGACGTATGACAGCAACCAATACGCCTCGTCAAGCTTTCTTGACGCAATCCTGAGACTCCTTCGTCTGTCATAATTCATCGTCATCCTTCCTTCCGTCGTGGATAAAGACGTCTATCATCAACGCCCCTCCTCCCAGCCTTGTGACGTGGAGAAGAGCCCCTGCGTTAAGAAGCGCGTCAAACTCGGCCCGTTTTACGCTAAGCTCATCATATGACGAAGGGAAAGATAATATCGTTTCCTTTTCATCGAGGCTGACCGTTACTGATGCGTCTTCTCTCCTGAAACGGTCAATTTTTTCGCAAATATCGACGATGTTATCACCGATGTCGTCGTCGGCGATAACGCGCCTCAAAAAATCCAGTGTGGCATCCATGCTTTTCTCCTTTTATATTGTATCATTTTGTGTTTTTCTTGTCAAGCCATACGTATTTCTGTTCGAGAACCGCCGGGGAGTTCGCCTTTCCGAGCTTCGTTAGGCTTCCGTCTTCGTGAACCTCGTAGAGGTAGTATATATCCCGCATGGGTCTGCTCGTAACGAGGTATGCCGGGGTTCCGTCCGTGTTCTGATAAACCGTCCATGCGGTCTCGTTCTTCGGGTATTTGATGTTATCTTTCATCTGAATCCTTTCGAGAGTGAATTATTCGATTTCAATATTTTCGCTTATCATAAGCCCGTTTATCCTGTCAACGGACAGGATTGCTCGGGCGAGCAGGGAAGCGCCTTCGGTTATCTCGTCGTCGGACTGTATGTATGAGAACGATATCCTGACAGACTGGCGAGCCTCTTCGGGCGAGAGCCCCATCGCGAGCAGAACCCGGCTGGGCTTGGAGGAATGTTCGTGGCAGGCAGATCCGGACGAAATGTAAAGCCCGAGTCTATCCGCTGCCAGCACGAGAGACTCCCCGTCTATGCCTTCTATCCGCAGGTTGAGTATCTTGCCGCAGTCAAGCAGGAACGAGTGGGGGTCGCCGTTCACATGAACTCTGTCTGTGTTAAATCCGCCCTCCTCCAGCCCGTCCAGAAGCGAGGCGAAGAACCGGGTCTTATGCAGCATTTCAACCTCTCCGTCCTTGCGCGGATCGAATGACGCCCTCTTGCACGCCACCCCGAAAGCCGCTATACCCTCAACGTTTTCCGTGCCGCCTCTCAGTCCGCCTTCCTGCGTTCCGTATATAACCGGGCTTAAAAGCGACGGGTCTCCGGCGTACAACGCCCCGACGCTTTTCGGTCCCTGTATTTTGTGGGAGGATATCGTCGCGAAGTCGAGCCCTATCTCTTGCGCCTTTATTGGGAGATACCCCATAGTCTGTACGAGATCTGACCCGAAAAGCGCCTTGTGCTTGTGACACAACTGCGCTATCTTTCTTATGGGGTTTATGGCGCCGGTTTCATTGTTGACACACATCACGAATACCGCGCCGACGTCGATCTTCACCAGCCGCGCAAACTCGTCCATGTCGATTTTCCCGGAACGGGTCAGCGGTATGTCGGTTACAAGAAACCCTCTATCCTCCAAACTATGCGCCGCGCGGTACAGCGACTCGTGCTCGCCGGCTGAAACCAGGATGTGTTTCTTCGCTATGCACGCGAGGTGTTTCTCCAGTCCGAGCACCATCAGGTTGTTTGCCTCCGAGCCGCCGGAGGTGAATATCATCTGCTCCGGTTTTGCCCCAATGGACTCGGCAACTTGGCGCCTCGCTGCGTCAACAGCCTTTCGGGCGTGTCGTCCAAGAAAGTGTACTGAACCCGGGTTGCCGTATGAACGCCGACGTTCCATCACATCGTAAACTGCGTCGGACTGCGGCGTAGTTGCCGCCCAGTCGAAATAGTATGTCTTTTGTTCTTGGATCAAGCTATTGTCTCTCCTTTCATGATATCCCTTCACTATAGTTATACCTCACATCCCTGTTTTACCCCTGAAAAACAAGGGAAGATGACAAATCTTTTTTGTTAACAAAATCAAAAATCTGCCGTCGAAAGTGCGTTGTTAAGGGCGTTCTGAGGTGGGCTCAATCGTACCACTTTACAAGGGCGACACTATAAACTCCGATATAAACCCCGTAGCGACCGCTGAGTATTGCGAACGCATCGTCGATGGTTTTCTCTCCGGACAGAAGTTCATGAAAATCACAGTCGTTTTCAAAAAGCCCGAACCGCCCTTGTGCGGATGACAGGAAATTCATTCTTTGAGACCAGTCCTTGTCGGTGGCGAACTCGGAGTCGCTATCATATATACGTACCCTCATTTCGCCGTCTCCACCAATGTTCGGAACAGCGAACGTCCACTGCTCGTTGCCGATAAGCGCGCCGCCTATATCACAGTGTGTTGTATATTCTTTCATCGTTTAGCCCTCCTTTATTTCGACAAAACCGGTTGCGATGTCAAATTTCGGAATCGTAATGCGGTACGGCCTGGATTCCCTTCCGAACCCGGACGGGTTCACATGAGGGAGAACAAGACCGAGATACCATCTCGGGTATTCTTCGAGAATCTTGACCGGGACCGAAATCTTGAATGGCGAAAACGCGTAGCTTGCATTATGGACGGTCTCCGGTTGTGCCCAGACTTCCACTACATCTCCTACCTTCATACTAAACACTCCTTTCTGGTGCGGACTACTTCGCAAAAAGAAAAACCCGACTCATGTCGGGTGAAAGATTATGCGTATTATTTACCACGGGCGGCCTCCAACTCCAAATCCGTCTTTGTATTTCCATGTCAGCGTATGGCCGTCAGGCATCGTTGTGTCGTAAAACAGCAGATATTTCTCCGGACCGTAAATCTCACCGAGATACTTCTCAATCATGGCACACGCCCGAAGCCCCTGCAGCTTTGTGACGACAATCTTATGTTCTCCGTTGATTCGATCTCCTTTATCCCAAAGGGAGTAGGAACGGTCGGCGATAACCCCGTGCTTCGCGCAATAGAGGTGATATACTATATGCCACAGAGAGCGGAACGTCTGGTCTCCCGTGCGCTGGGTAGATAGTCTGCTGTACGGCTGCTCATTCAGCAGGGATACCGGGTCGTCTGTCTTGAAAACGAACCGCAGGTCGTCTGCGATTTCCCGGACGAAGTCATCATGTTCTTTGACAAAGGAGCGGGCTAGGTCTTCGCTCTTTATCGACGAGTAAACCTCGTAAAAATCGTCAGCCCATTCATTTGTCGCTTTGGATCTCTCTTCAATTTCCTTATCCATCCTTGACTGCTTCCTGAATTTTCTGACGGGGTATACAAAGAGGAAATAGGGAACAACAATCCACGCTAATACCTGGAGCATACAGCCACCTCCCTTACTCAGTATTATATCATATTTTGTGCGCTTGCGCAACGTAATAGAATTCCGATTTTATGAACGGGTCAAATCCCTCGAAACAGAAAATCTTCGAGCTCGTCCACAGACGCGGGCTCGCAGATATCGTCATAGAAAACCGCGGAACTCCTGAATTCGTCGTATCCTTCGCCGAACGTAATCAGCGCGAACTCCTCCGCGGCGTGTGTGGAGACGTACAAAGGCTGTCGATACAGCCGTATATAATATCCCCTGACTACCTCGGTCGTGAAGTTGAGCGACTGAAACCGAACATCCGGATCAAACGCCGCATAGTCGTTCTCATATCGGATTGTTTGATAATACTTCATATTAAGTTTGGACTCGATATCCGCTATGATATCCTGGGGTATTATAGGCCTCTGGCTGCAATGTGCCATCAGGATACCTCCAGTGCTTTGCCTCTGCGGAACGGGCAAGGTTTAAGTTCATACATTTGTGTTTGCCCTCCGATTCCACATTTCAGCGGCGGCGTTAAACTGCTGCGTGAAGTTTTCAAACGGCTTACACATAGCATCAAACTTTACGGTTTTGCCGACACCACACACGCCGCAATACACAGTTGCTCTCAAAAGCAGTTCGTCTCCGCCACATTTGATATACGATACTTCGGTTTTCGCTTCGCCTCCGCAAAACGGGCAAGGCTTAAGTTTTACCATCGGTTTGCCCCCTTTCGTTCTCTCTATTCGTTGACGACGTTAATCTGGCAGCTCTTCATGACGCTGAGCGCTGCGCGGTGCATTTCCGGGGTGGTTCCTGCACAGCAGGAAGCATCCACGGTAACGTCGACGTCGGGGTACTGCGACCTCAGGATGAGCGCGTTGGAGATAACGCAGATGTCGGTACAGAGCCCCACGATTTCGATCTCGTCTGGAAAGTTTTCGTCGTCGTAATCCCACCACTCGAAATTTCCGAACGTTATTTTGAGGCGGTGCGGAGCGTCGGGGACGCTGTCGATTTCCTTTGGGATTTCCCAGCCCTCTGTAAGATAGATGCAGTGCTCTACGGGCAGATATTTCCCTTCGTGGGACGACAGATAGTTCGGGAGGTGTGTGTCCTTGGTGAAAACGACCTGATCTCCGCGGTCTCTGTATTCCGCGATTTTCTTGATTACCCCGGGGACGATTTCCCGCGCCTCTTTCGTTCCGAGAGACCCGGTGATGAAGTCGTTCTGCATGTCGATGACTACGAGCGCTTTCTTCTTTTCCATTCTCCGCCCCTCCTCAGTCTGTCGTGCTGAAATAGTAGGCCGCGTCTTCGCCCTTGAGGTTCTCGCAGCACCACCCGTCGCACTGTCTCCAGAGTTCGTCGTAAACCCGGGCGAGAGACTCATTCTTCTCGTAGTGCTCCCAGATTTTCCAGTTGAGAACCATGGCGAGCTCAGTCACGTATACCGTATTAGTCTTCCATTCCTCAAAAGCCCGCTTGTAGGTGTCGCGTACTCCTGCTTCTCCGGATGCGTCGGCGATACAGAAGTCCGACCAGAACGTAGTCTTAGGGGTATACCCGAGGGACTCGATTCCCCATCGGGTCGTTTTGGGTATGATGCGAGGGTTGAGTGTTATCATGTCGTACATCGAAGTACCGCCTTTCTGAATTAAGTTGTTCGCAAATGTCAACTATATGCTCGCAAAGCGCGCTCGGGATTCTCGCCCGATCTCGCGCTCCCTTTATGCCCTGAGTCCCAGTTTGAGCCCCTCGAGGAGCAGGGACGTGGCATTTGTCTCCATTTTTGCACGGAGGTTTGAATTGTGGGTCTGGATGGTTTGTCCAGATATCAGTGGGCTTCATGCGCTCCTCTCCGTACTGGCAGTATGTGACTGTGTATCTCGGCAGCCCTTTGACAAAGTCCATCTTGCGCATCCCTCCCCGGGGGTTTCGATAAAGAAAACCCGGGGACGAAGTTCGCGTATCAGGTCTACCACGTGACTGTTTATGGCGTCACACTGTCTTGCGTAATCCGTGATTGGGTCGAGATTCCCTGTTTCCGAGTTTCTCCGGCGATGGTAGCTGATTGCCGCGACCGAATAAGACGTACAGTCCGGTGACGCCCATATGACATCCGGCGCTCCGCCGCACAACGTAATGATATCCGGAGCGGAGAGGGAGCCGATGTCGGCACACAACGTTGGTTCAAACTCGGAGTTCCAATCTATCGTATAAACTTCATGTCCGCGTTTCGCAAACGCATTTGCTATTGATTTGGTGCCGCAAAACAAGTCTAAAACCTTCATACGACACCTCAATAACCCAGGCTGATATATCTCTTCCGCAGCATCTCGCGGAATCTTTTGTCCTGTTCCTCGGTGAGGTTGCAGTTCTCGTAGTTTTCCGGGACGTCGAGCGCGTCCGTCAAGTCCTCGAGGGCTACCGCCGCCGGTATGTAATACCCGTTTTCCATATCGAATATCCGGTAAAAACCCGGCTTGTCGTCGGCGGGTTCGGTCACAAACCAGCAGTCGGTTTTGGTCCGTGTTGCTACGAGGTCGGCGAGCTCCGCTTCGTCCTCGGTGAGAAACTCGTACAAGTCGTTCTGTTTCATCGGCGTCTCCTTTCAGTGCTCATTGAACACGATTTCCTCGCCGGCCTTGAGTGTCCAGCACCCCTCTCCGGCAGCGGCGCATCTCGTACAGTTCCCTCCGCAGAACTTCGCTCCCTCGTGCGCCGTCGTCGACCCGTCTCGGTATCTGACGTGCGCCTCCGGAAGCCCGTGAGGGTTGTTCATCGGAAGTCCCTGCCACGAGGAGAAAATAATATGCAGATTTTTCTGCAGAACCCCGCCTCCGTCGAGAAACTCGTTAACCACGTCGTACTTCTTGGTAAAGCAGAGTATCTCGCAGTGAGGCTGGCGCTTCGCGATTTCTGCCATGTGAGCGAGATAGTAGATATCCGGGATGTCGCCCGAAACGTGGAACCTGAAAAACCGCGAAGTCATAATTGCGCCTTCGACCTGACGCCAGAAAGTGTCGGGGTCTCTCCTCAGAAGCTCCCAGTTCCTTTCGTATGCCTGACGGACTGTCGGGCGGCGGCGCTCATATCTCCTCGCGTAACATCTCTTAAAGCAGGGAGCGTCCCCTCTGCACGTCACGACGGAAGGCAGGGAGACGCTCTTGATAGTTCCCATTTTCGAATTTCCCGGGCTGATACTTACGTCCATGGACTCACCTCATATAGCTTGCGAGGTGCTTCCACTTCTGATATTCTCTTTGTGCGCGCGTTGCTTCGTCCTTGGATTCGAGATATTCGTTTTTCGCCTCGATAAGGGGCTCGAAATACTCTTTCTCGGCTTTTTCTCTGGCGGCAACGGCGTCCTGATATTTGCTGAACATCCCAAGATGTTTGAGCTGCCCGTTAACGCCGATATTTGCCGTGTATTTGCCATCACGCCTGACGAATGAAACGCCGGTATGCCCTGACGTATTATTTGCCTGCGGAGTCTTACGCTCTATGGTACCGAAGTTTGTGTTAAACCTCATGTTGAGCTCTCGGTGTTCTCGGAACTTTTCACCCAGCTCGGCGCCGCGCGCTTTGCCCCGCTCATACGCCTTCTCTTTCTTGTAACACCCGCAAGACCGAGTGTTCCCCGTCCTCAAGTTGTGCTTAAAAACCCGGGTTATTTTCCCGCAGTCGCACTGACAGATAACTCTGTACTTGTACGTGGGATCCTCTCCGACGACCGTCAGTCGCCCGAATCTCAGACCACTCCAGTCAATTGATTTGCCCATAGTTTAATCTCCTTTCTATAAATCCGGACTTATTTGTCCGTTTTATCCTGTTGCTTTATTTCTTGCCTGTGGCGAAAACCTCAATCTCGCAGTCACAACTGATGAGCTGCCCTCCGCAAATGGGGCACGGCTCGATGTCGCACCCGGGATGATGGTAGTGTCCGTACTTGGCGCCGCAATCGCCGCACCGTTGTCCTTCGGAATACCACCCTTCGTCTCCGACCCTGTACCGCTTGTAGAATTTGTCGTTCTTGACCGCGTAGCGGAAGTCACACCCCGCAGCGGTCAGCATTTCCTTTCCGCATGCCTGACATTTTGCCATTTTATTTCTCCTTTCCGTCCATTTCCAAGGCGAGATAGTCATCAACGGCGTTGTGAAAGTCCTCTACAAGAGCATCCATAGTCTTACCTTCGTAGGAGATCAGTGCACGACTTCTCAAAACCTTACCGCAGAGCAGAGAGTCCTCTTTTGATAACTCTACGCTACCAACGTAGCCCTTATACTCCATAGTAAGTGGGAGAGGCTTAAGTTCCTCTATCAGTTTTTGGCCTGCTTCTTTCAATGCTTTCTCTTTATAGTCGAACCCGTGCTCTTTTATCAGCTTGTCGAGCTTACTGATAATCGTGCGGAGCAATACGCATTTCCTGCTGTTGTCGTTGTAGAATCCGTCTATCGCTGTCAGCGTTACCAAAATCTTTTCAAGCCGACCGGTATCGTATTCGTCGAAGCAAACCTGGCAAGGGGGATGTCGCTTTCGCTTGTTGTCCATCGCGTCTCACCCCCTCAGTAATTGCCGGAGAATTCCCCGGCGACGTACTCGACGCCCGCTCTGTCGAGTGACTCGATAAGAAGACCCTCGACGTAATCGAGTATGTTCGAATACGTGGTGCCGTAAAGCCGCGCCATGTTCTCGGGATCGCGCTCGTCATCTTCCGGAGAGGGAAGAGTGACGTCGAAGTCGTCAAGCGCGTCCTCGAAAACCTCGACTATGCTATGGGCGAGGTCGTGTGTGTAGATTTTCTCTTTCATAAAAACCTCCTTAAACAAAAAAGATTTACCGCATGAAACCGAACCCCAACAAGGAGACCTGCTGTGGCGACAGGATCCGACGGGAATGACTCGCCCTTCGGATAAATTGAGATTCGGTTTCACGAGGTAAACCCTCGTGAATATAATGCCAAGCGTTTCAGGTACTTTTAGGGGCGTCGCGACTCCCTTCACGCATAGTCCGTTAGTACCATGGGGCTTTTGGACTCACTCTATGTAGCTGACAGCATTTCAACTTCCCTACTCATAGAGGATGGTCGATATTTTTATCCCGCATCATCCACTCTGCGGCGCTACTTTAGTGTGCGGGCAGGGATTCGAACCCTGCATGGTCGTACAGTTTTGACCTCACGCTCATTGCCTGCGAGCCAGCGAAAACTGTAATTTGTTAGCGTCTACCCATTCCGCCACCGCACGTTTCTGCGGGCAGGGATTTGCACCCTACATGTATTCAGAGAACCAATGGCCTCGCGGAATCGAACCGCGTCTGAATTCCTCCGATGCCCTTCGTAGCGTCTACCTATTCCGCCACCGCCGTTTATCAAATATTGGTTTTATATTGTCCGTTATTAGTTCATCTTCGGTGAAATCCGCATCTTCTTTGCCTCTTTGATGGCAGCCTGCTTTTGTGCCTCTTTGAGCCATACGTTATACTGACTTACCGCCCGATCGAATTCCGCGGCGGTGTATACTATATCGCCTCCGATGGCGCCGCCGGTCGTTATCACCTCGACGTCTATTTTGTTTTTCTCCCAGTCAATGGACAACGACAGCGTTACCGAAAAACCGTTCTTATAATATGACTTGAGTATCATAGTCGCTCCTTATCCGAAATACGTGCCGACAATGTGCCGGATGCGCTCTCTGTACGGGAAATCCTGCGGGAGATAATTCCCGGCTTCTTGTTTGAAATCGAGAATCATCTCGTTGATATCTTTGTATGCGCGACTGAAAAACGACGGGTACTTTGGCATCGGGAAGTAGTACACACTGTCGTAGTCGTACTCCTCGCCGCTGCCCCAGTCGTCCTTACCGTCGTCGCCTATCGCGCACGCCTCTCCGGTGAACTCCGATATCATCGAGATGATGCCCATGTCGTGCAGCTCAAACGGGATATCCGCGTCGTCCACCTGTTCTCCGTTGTTAAAAACCGTGGATGCGATTTTCTTTAGGTCGTCTTCTTCGAGAAGCAGACCGTAATCTTCATACGCATATGCTCTATAACTCATTATATCCCACCATCCCTTCTTCCGTAAAATAGAAGCACGTCCTTCGTGTTAATCCAGTCGCGCTTGTAATTGTTGTTACAAAAATCCCGGTTGCTATACCCGGGCTTTGGAGAACTCTTTTTGTCGCGAGGGTCGTTATAAACCAAACCAGCCGGACCCAGAAATGCCGACCAGAAATCCCCGTACTCCTTCGCTTTTCTCGCAAGCTTAATAGCCTCGTTTCTGGGTATGTGATACGTCGCTATCGCACCCTGCCAGTTGTACTTGAATGCGTATAATTCCTGGGATGGGCTGTACAAATCTACGCGTGATAACCTGTTTTGCATATCAGCACCGCATGTGAACCTATGAATTTTAATCTTCTTCCTCATGCCCAGCACTCCTCGCCGTTAAAATCGAACTCTATGTCCGTCCCTGCGTAGTCCAATTCCGGCTCGCTGAGGTCAATCTCATCAAAATGTTCCCGGATATATTCCCGGAGCTCCTCGACTGAATTCACCGACTCCGGTACGAGTATCGACCCGGTCTGTGTGGCGTACGGGTATGCCGTTACACAAATCTTTTTCATACAAGTCCCTCCTTCACAGGCATACTAATCCAGTGCTGTTATTGTCGCCGATTCCCCTCGAGCGACCGCGACTGATCTTATTGCGCTTCGCAGACAGTCTTTACATAAATTCTCGAACTTTTGCCCGTCAACTTCGAGCGAGTGTATTTCTTGCGGCCTTCCGCAAACCCTCAGCAGAAGAGGGGCATTCGAGCTGTAGATGTGGCCGCAATTGGCACAGGTCTTAATACTCATCTTTCATATACCTCCATCCGTATCAATGATTTCAATCGGCGACTCGAAGTCAAACCCGTTATCTCCGCAATAGTCGTATTCGTTGGGCAAATGGATGTGATCCCACGAGTCCGCGATATATTCCCGCACCGCATTTTCGTCGGTCGAATCGACGTACTCCGGAAGCGGTATTTCCTGCATACCGACGACCTCGAAATACATTGGAAACCGAACAGCCTTCATCTTTTGCCTCCTAACATTCGTAGGCATTCTGCGGGCCGAAGCACTCGTAGGCATCCTCCGGATCCCACTCATCTACCGGGGCGAGTTCCTGTCCGAACATGTTGTACATTTTTTCACACTCCGGACAGAAGTTCGTGTTATGAGCCAGATAAACCCTTCCCCCGCAGGAGCATTCGATAAACCTGCAGTTGAAAACGTCGTGGCTCCCGCATCTCGGGCATTCGTGTTCCGCATGCTCTGTTTCGATTGTGTGCCCGCAATCCCTGCAATAAAATTCGTTTTTGATTTCCATCTCGCGACTCCTTTAGTTATCGTAAACTTTCAGAACTTCCCATTCGTCGACACACGAACGCGTGCCGGCGAGCACTTTCAATTCGTCCGCGGACAGCCCGTAGAAGAAAATCCTGTCGTCGTCGGGGTCGTTGTCGTACTCCGTAGACCTGATGACCACTTCCTCGATGTCGCCCGTGTCCATCCATCTGATAAGACATCTGGTATCCATTACGCGTCGATCCTCCTTGTAACGCTTACGTCCTCGCTCTCTTTGTCATAGATGACAATGCCAAGCCCGAGAATTCCGCAAAGCGCCTGCATTTCCAGCAGAGTCTGCTTGCCGGGATCTTTCACCTTTGTCCACGCCGTTCTGTTGCAAACATCCAGACGGGAGGCAAGTGTCGGCGTTTTGAGACGCCGTTCGCTCATCTTGGCGTCAATGAGAGCCCTGTACCTATCTCTGAATTTTTCGTCCTGTGTTCTCGTGTTGATGCGAGCCATGTTTTCTCCTTTCGTGTATTTGGTTTGTTTTTCCGTGATCTGCGGTGTCTTTCAGGATGCTCCTGAAGACCGGTCGTCGCTGGAATTCGGGCGGACTGGAGGGGCTGGGCTGCGCGCAGCCCGCCGCGGCAGGCACGGTTCAGCGGAAAACCTTCCGAACCAAGCCGTGGCAGAGGAGGAACTGCCGCCGGATGACCTCCTCGGACCCGGAGCTGTAGCTCGTTCGGCATCCCGGGATCAGCCTTCTTTCTACCCACAATTCCATACTTCCGCTATCGGCGGGAAGCGCCTCGTTGAATAAAAACCCAAGAGGCTATACATCACGGTGTATCATTGTAATGATACTTGTTTGGAACGGCGCCCAAAGAAAACACTGCGTCATGATTATCATCCCGTGGGATGTGAATCATGACGTCATTGTTCTTTGCGCCTGAGGATTCCGGCTCTTGCGGGCGTGCCTGGACGTGTCCGGCACGCCCGCACCTGGCTCGGAATCCAGACGGGCAACAAAGAGTTACGTTCGCGTCTGCGGAACGTGACAACGAAAATGCAAGATTTACGGTTGCCTATATTCGCGCCGTTGAGTTTGTTGTTAAACGGTATCCAAAACGCTTGTATTGTGCAAGTTAAAGTTTTGCCCCAGCGCACGACGTTTTTCCGGGGGAATAACGTCGTCGCGCCACACCGACGTCAAGTCGGCACGTTCGCGATTGCGGAACGCGGCATTGTAGTTTGAACCACAAATGCCTATCTGCATACCGTTTTATGCAGGTGTAAAACCTGCGATTGACATACTTGACACCGACTTACACCCCGGTATGTCAGCGGTTCTGCTCTGGAGTTATATAAAAGCTCGCTGAGAGCTGACGATGCTGGGTAAATAAACAAATCCGGGTTTTGTGATCACATGAGAATGAAGACTGGGAGAGGATCCTGGATATGAGCTGTGGATAGCGATTCCACAGCTTCGACTTCGGAGTTCTCCCTGCCAAAAACCAGCAAGAGTAGGTCGATTGCCACCCCGTTTCTGTGTATTGGGGTTGTTTTACCTTGCGTAGATTACTTGGCTCGAGTGCCTTGAGCGAGTTTTCCATCGCAGACCCGTGTGCTCCATCAGGAGTGCAGTGTGGGACTCTGGCTTGTTTTCGCTCTGGCAAAGTGTGCCGCTCGCCCTCGGCGGGGCGGGTCATGATATTTCTATCACGACTGTGCATCACAAAACCCGTTTTGTTTATATAAGATTTCTTATATCGTCTTTAATCATCGCCGGAATGTCGGCTCCGAGTTTCCCGCCGACATGGGCGACTATCCTGTCAATGGTGTCTCCCTCGACCATCTTGTAGTACGAGCGGAGACCCTCGAGGGCGTAAACCCTGCCGATGTCCCACTGCTTGCCGTTCCTCTTGTCAAGGACGTACGAGTGGAGCATTGACTGGAATTCCCGCTTTTTACGCCAGCCGACCGTTATCTCGTTGTCTTTGTTAAGCATGACCCCGAGATTCCAGTTCGATCCTGCGCGGGAGCCGTATCTTGTCTTGCTCTCGTTAATCGAAAACGGAGCGCCGAAGAGGTCGAGTGTTATCTTGATAGCGTTCTCAATCTTTTTGACGTCGAAACCGTATCTCGACGAAACCAGAATGTCGTCCGCGTATCTCGTATATATGTACTTCTGTCCGTTGAAATCCCGGAAGTCATTTGAGAGGGTGTGGTCTATCGGGATCATCATCAGGTTGGTGATGAGAGGGCTGATAGGCGTACCTTGCGGGAGATGCCCGCCGAGGAACGCGAGGTCGAGCGCCTTTTCCAGAAGCTCGCGCCCGCTGTCGTTCGCTATCAGTTCCGAGAACGGATAAACCATTTGTAACATCTTCGTTACAAATTCCGGCGTGGTGCTGCCGAAGAAGTCCGAGAAGTCCAGCTTGGCAAACCAGTGGCTGTCGTTCATCTGATGACGCTTGACGGCGTCGATTACCGACCTGCCTCTGACGTATGCGAACGCGGAAGTGTGGTAGAGCGCGTTGAATTCCGGCTCCTCAAACAACTCTTTCAGCTCGTCGAGTGCCCGCTGAAGAGACGAAACCGGAGCGTCGATGCGGCGAAACGCCGTCTTGAAAGCCGCCGGAGCGTCGAACAGAGACGCGTCAAAACCCGCCGAGGTCAGCACCTCGCTTATTTTCCCGAACACGTCCGCCCTGAGACCGTCGTCTTCCGGGGTGGCGTGCTGTGCGCAGAGGCGGTGAATATGTCCTGCAACGTCCCCGCAGACCTTACCCGAGTCGCACTTCACGTACCTCGGCTGGGATGCGAACATATCCTTGAAAAACTTCTTCATGCCCTTGTCTTTCTTAGCGCGGTAAAACGTCTCGTACAGAGTTTCCCGCCGCTGTTCGAACAAATCCGCGTACTTCGCGTTGAAGTTCGCGAGCATGTGCGCCATCGCCGGAACCTTCGCCGTCTGTCTGAGACGGGGCGGAAGGAACGCATATGCGTCCGTTCTGGTGTTGGTGCGGTTCTCGTTTATCACCGACGGCTTCGGGTTGTCGTTGAACAGAAGGTCGTCAATGGACATCTGCCTGAATATCTTCGGCGCCGGTTGCGTTACGTAAACTCTCATAAAAACCTCCTTTGTGTGTGTTTGTGTTTGTTGTAAACTCATGAATAATCAGCATCTGATACTAACTTTATATAAGCTTAAGATAAAATAAGTGAGGGCGTTCGACAGTCCAATGTGAGTAGTCAAATCCTGTGAACTCGTGTAATCACAGGGGGTAATGACATAGATTTCATTTGGTTTCCTTATCGGACATAAGGAGATTCTATGTTTAGCAACTTACCTGCAAGTTAGTCCTGCTGACTCTTCTCATTTACCCTCGGTCAAAGTGATACTCCCGCTCTGCGGCGGGGAGCTGCCCGTGAAAGGATCGCGGACAAATGCTTTACAACAAAGTCATGTTAAATTGCCGTGCCCGGGGACTCGTATTCTATTGATCCGTTTTGCTCGTACCAGCGCCCGTCTCTCCCATTCCATACAAACCGCCAGTGGGAATCGTCCTCCCCGGAGAACTCTATTTCGCCGCCCAGAATCTGGAAAGCCCGTCCGGCCATGGAGAGAAAGTCGATTACTTCTTCTTCACTATAATTCCCGTACTCGTGAAGAACATCAATCGTGTAGAAGTGGAAATGCTTGTTCGGCGCCATAAGCCGGAAGCCCAATCCTCCGTGCTCTGCCAGGTCTCGCAAGGCCTGTTCCGACGGGCGGGCGCTTCCGACGTCGATATACCCGCTGCCTGATGCATAGTAACCCATTTTGTTCTCCTTTCTTAAAAGTCATGTTTGTGATTGTGTTTGTAGTTGAAGCGGGTAGTTTGAGTTTGTGTATTCGACGTGCCCGCTGTCCTCGAACCAATGACCGTCCCGGAAAGCGTACCGCCATAAATACCCGTCTTCTCCCTTGAAGTCAATTTCCCCTTCGACGATAGGGTGACGGGATACCGCTGTAAGAAACTCAATCCAGTCTTCGTCGTGATATTTTTCGTCCCCGCTGATTCCGATAAGCGGGTTGTTGGACGCGCTCTGGTCGTTCCATATCTCAATCCACAAATCTTTCGCGAGCTCTTCGATTTCCCGTTTTGCCTGTTCGTCCAGCGGCGACCTGAATCTGATCGAGCCGCCGTAGGTTGCGTAATATCCCATGTGCTTCCCCTTTCTTAAAATCCGATAAGCGATCCAAGCTCATCTGCCGAGGCCGGGGTAAACCTGTCGGCGAACTCCAGCGCCTCCGCCGGGTACCACCACGATTCGCCGTCGACCGTGACCCGTATGATCTGTTTTCCTTCGTCGGTCTTGCTCGGAAGGCCATACACCTTGCCTTCACGCCCGGCAAACTTGACCATGGATGAAACTACCGGATCCATTCGCTCTGTAATGTCCGGCGAAATCCAGACTTTGTCTCCGTGCTGAAGAGTCAGCAGTTCGCTATCTGTCATTTTTCTTCTCCTTTCATAATGTAACACCCGTCCGGTGTGGACATGGTAAGCTCCGTTATCGGCACGGGGGCTTTGCCGTTGTCGTATTCTGCGTATGCTGTGAGTATCCGTTGTTCGTCACAATCGGTTATATACTGCTTGTACTCCGGACCGCACTCAGCCTCGGTTTCATCAAAGCCGTCTTTTATTACTTCCTCGAGCGGCTTGTAAAACCATGTATACTCTACGAGACGCCACGGTTTTTCCTTGTCTTCTGCATCCGGAGAGTAATACCCGTAGGCGTAGAAATGCACCCACCGCGTACCGTCGTCGTCGGTTCCGACGGCGAATATCGTATCGAGTGTCTCCCTCATTTTACGCCTCCAGAAACGCGAGAAGCTCTTCCTCTCCGGCGATCTCGTACGCTCCCATGCGTTCTATCGCGTCCTCGGTGTAGTAGAAATCGTAGAGTCCTGAGTTGTACCGAAGCGGTGCGTCCTCAGGGTTGATCCAGAACTTCACGAGCCCATTACCCTGATGGGTTATCCTGTATATCGTGTGTGTCTCCCCCGCTCTTTCCGCCATGGATCCCGACGCGCCACGGGAGTAACGGATGGAATCCGCATCCGCCAGAACCACGACGTCGCCCACCTGCAGGGCGTCTATTTCTTTCGCTGTGAGCATCTCGTCATCCTCCTATTCCCAAAAGTTCAAACACATCGTCCTCGGTTGCCGGCTCGAATTCCGGACCGTCATCGACGACCGTAACAAAAAGCCGCTCATCATAGAAGTATTGGCCGTTGTCTTCCAGAATGTGATACCTCGCGCCGTCTCTTTGTAATCCGACGTATGGTATGTCTGATATTGTGACCACTTGATTGCAAAATGCAAACATCTCGTCCACGATGACACACGGTGTGAACAGATCGTTCATTGTGTCTTCGTCGCAAATCAGGACGCGGTCGCCGGGTTTAAGGTGTTTGAAATCCATGGCCGCATCCCCTTTACTCGAACGCCTGAAGCGTGAAGTTGAAGCCGTCTACGAGAACCGTTCTCTTGAGCGGGCGACCCTTGATGAAGTTGATGTAGTTGTCGACGCCGAGGGCAGAAACCAGACGGACGGTGGTGGCGACCCCGAGGGTCATGCCGCAGGCGGAAACCGGCGTGGACTCTTCCGCCTCTTCATCCGTGAAGTTCATCGTCTTGAGCAGCTTTTCCCGCTGTTTGAGGTCGCTCCAGTCAGCCGCGAAGTGCTGCGCAGACTCGAGAAGCGTCCTGAAGTCGAAAACCGCCTTGACGAAGGGACTTACCATGTGCTGGGTCAGTATCTTTTTCCGCAGTTCGATGCTGTCGACCGCGAGGAAGATATAACCCGAGAGCATTTCGTCTTTCCAGCCCTCGGACTTGAGCCGGATGGAGCGTTCCGCGTCCGGATTGATACTGACGAGGATGTCTTTCAGCGCCTCTGTCTTCAGGCGCCCGATGTCCTCGTCACGGAACATCTGGTTGACGATGTTCTTGCTCTCCACTTTGTCAAAATCCCACAGAGTGAGGTTGGTCACCCCGCATCTGACGAGATTTTCCGCGACCGTGGAGCCGACGGAGCCGCATCCGAGGATGTGACACCGCGCCGTGTCCTGATTGGGGTTGAAAAACTCAAACGATTTGTTCAGATCCATGCTTCTTTGCCTCCTCCTGTTCGTATTTGTATCTGTAGATCGCGTCTTGGATGGCTTCGTCCCGGGCGCTCTGCCAGTCCATGTCGTATTTGTCCTGATAACGGCGCTTTAAGTACGCCATTGTGGGCACGAGATGCCGAAAAGCCTGCTCGCTCACGCCATATGACTCGAAATCCTCGGAGTCGAAACCGTCGATATACATCAGGATGTCCTCTTTATCGAACGCCCCCTGCTGTTCCTCAAAAGCGAGGTAGAGTTCCGAGGGCGTGAGCTCGAACTCGACCTGCTTCCCGTTGATTTCTCTCGTTATTTTCATGGCAGGCACCTCTCGACCGGTAAACATCGGGAATGTGGAACTGGTTTGTATACCTCCCGGTAGAGTAGTATGGTGCCCCACCCATCCGACCTACTTAAAAAAATCATGTCTGATATCGTCATGTCCGGAGTCAATACCGTGCCTTCTGTGCCGTCAACAACGAGCAGAATACTTCCTTCCTTTGCCCACCGGACATAAGCATCGAATGGTAATACCAGAGACAGCGCATCTTCGAGGTCCGTTTGTTCGTCGCATCCATACATCGGATTCAACTCGGCGGAATGAGAGCCGCCGTAGCCGTCGTTGTATACTACGTGAAGATTAAAATTCATATCCGGCTCCTTACATATCCCGCCAGGACGGGTCGTAGTAGTCGCCGTACAGGTCTTGGTAATACTCATCGAGAGAGTCGTACTTTTTGCCGTTAAAACCCTCGACGCGACCACCCGCGCCTTCCTTGTAACTGTTGCCCGAGTAGAAAGAACCCTTTGAGTAGGGATTTTCTTTCTTCTTCGGCGGTACATACGCTTTAATCATCCCCGCCGCCTCCGTGAGGAACTTCTCAAACCCGAGCCCGTCGTCGTTTACCACGATACTGATGTCTTTGTCCTCGAAAAGCAGGTTTTTCTTCATGTCGTAAATCCAGCAGGTGCTCTCCTGCTTCTTGTTCCAGATCATGAAGATGTAGAACATCTCGTTCGTGAGCTGGTCGAGGATTTCAGAGTAGAAATCCCGGTCTGTTGAGCTGGGCGACGTGCCCATGTTGACGTGGGAATGCCCGTGACCTCTCATCTGCTGCTTGACCTCGACCGGGAATGTGTCCACCCACTCGGGACAACGCTCGTCCTGATCTACGGTCGCCGACGTTACCACCTGAGGATAAACGAGGATGTCGGAGATGAGATATTCGTGATTGTCGAGATCACCGAACCTCTCGGCGAGGCAGTACCAGCCGACTTCTTTGTCGTTTTCCCTGATGAGAGACTGCATTTTGTGCCACGCTATCTCGGAAAACCGGATAGTCGCCTCGTCTTTGGTCGATCCGACCGTCGCCTCGAACTTGAACTTGCCGTCCTGAAAACGTCCGTTTGAGAGAGCGAGTTCAAACCGTTCGCGGATGTCGTCGTATTCGTCTTTCGAAATCCTGATATGCTTTGCCATCATCATTCTCCTTTCAGATACGCTATCGCGCCATCGGTGTCGGTCACAGTGCCGTCCGGAAGCACGAATCCGTGCATGTTTTCGGTGGTGTCTCCGCACAGCCACTCCATGAATTCGCCCATGACCGTGCTGTCGTTGAAGTTGAGGTTGCCTGTCGAGGCGATACACTGTTCTATCGCCTCGATATAGCGGTGTTCAATAAGAAAACCCTGTATCGTGGGAACATACCCCGAGATGCAGCGGTGTCTCTGAATGTGCGGGTTCGGAATGCAGTCCGCAAATTCCGGCTCGTTATACGATACCTCTCTGCGAGCATAATCTGTGCCGCCGGACATGAGGTGGAACGCCCCGCACATATTCATTTTGATTTTCCGGTCTATGAAAATCGCCGTGAGGAGCGACTGAATGTCCTCTCTTATGTCATATGGGACGTTATCGTACAGCCAGCTTTCGTCGTTCTCTATGAAGTCCCGGGCTACGTCCTCTTCCCAGAACATGAGGGTGTTCTTGCACTTGAACCGGAGATCTCCGCCCTCGCAGGACTCGAAAATCAGATGCTTGTTGGACGCAAAATATCTGGCGAGTTCGTCGCTGTCCGCGCCCTCCGCGATTTTCTGACGGATCCCGACGAGCATCGCCTCTTTCATACTGCGCCTCTGAACGAGCTCGGATATATTTTTGACATACGATTCGATGTCACTGGAGATATCCGCTATCTCGCTTTCCATGGCGTCCCGTCTTTCCTTGAAGAACGTCGTCTCGAATTCCCGCAGACTTTTGTCTCTGTACGCGGTGATGAAATCAAAGTTTGATGCGAACTCTCTGAGTATCGACTCATACTTCAGCGAGTTGTCCTCGCGGAGCGACATCAGGAGCTCCTTGCTCTCCTTTGCGATACCCGCCTTGGGATCGAACAACCACGGCAGGCACACGGGAACCGAACACTGCAGGTAATGATACCGCGCCATGTCCAGCGGCGCTGTGTAAATCACCGAAACCCGGGTTTCCTCGTTGACGATACACGAGACCTTCATGACGGACGCGTAGAAATCCGTGACTTTCTGTACCCGTTTGAACGACGGGTTATCGGAGAGGGCTGTCGCCGTCACCTCCTCAATGTCTTTGCCGTTGGAGTAGATTGACAGGAAGAGCGTGTCGATATAACCCGCAATCCCTGCCGTCATCGGCGAGGAAGCCTCGCGAATGTCGAAGATGAGGCGGGAACCCTCTGGCACCTGCTTGTCGAACAACATTCTCAGCGTTGCGACGAACGTGGTGTCATTCCTGTACGGCAACCCGTCTATTCTGTCTTTCCAGTGGTAGTTTGCCTGCGGCGTTGTCAGCGCCGTCTGCGTCAGTGTGTTGCGAAACATTGTGTTTCTCCTTTCTTACGTGTTGTTTTCTGAAGGGGAAAGCCGGAGTCGAACCGGCGTTGCGATTTGATTAAAGCCCTTTTTCTCTGCACTAACCATCTTCCAAAGGTAACGACTCTTGATACTGGGACGTTGTACAATATTTCTACTATATGGAGGAGACTAAAAATCCAATCGTTGCTCAACATACCTTCATTTTCCCCGGAAAGCCCGCCCTTGGCGGGCGGGATGTCACGCGTTCTTGCCGAGGGCAATCTGCGTGAGGCGGATCTCGGTGTTATCGAACCCGAGAGCCCCGAAGGTCATTCCGAGTTCGTCGGCGTTCAGAACGTCGCCGTTGATGCTCCAGTTCCCGCTGACGTTGGCGCCGGTGGTTGCCTTGTACTCGTCGATGACGGACTGAACGGTGGTCTCCGCGCTGACGGTCTTCGCGGGCTGAGTGTCGACTGTGGTGGAAATAGTTACCTTAAGCATTTGTTTTTCTCCTTTTCGTTATTAAAAAATTATTGTGTTCGGAAAACATCGGGCTCCGGGCGAAAAACCCGGAGCCCATTGCTTCGGCGTACCCTTACGCCAGTACGGTGACCTGAGACTTGATTTCGGCGCGTGCCTTATCAATCTCCTTCAGGACTTCGGGAAGCCCCGCCTCAACCGCGTTGAGCTGGGTGATCGCCGCGCCATAGGCGTCGACGATGGCGTCCTCGATGGTCTCGTCCTCGGAGATCGCGGGACGAGCCACGGTCACGCAAGCGAGACCGGAACCGTCGTTGGACTCGGCGTTGAAGATCACACCGAATTTCCCTGCTTCACCGTGGCATCCGGTGGATACCGCGAATTCCTGATTGCCGTCCTTATCCTTCAGGACGAGGGCGTCGGGCTTCGAAGCCTGAATCTTCTTGAGATCCTCGAGCTTCATGCTGCTGACGATGACCACTGCATCGCCTGCCACTGCGATTTTAGACATAGATGTATGTCCTCCTGTGAAAAATGTATTTACCACTCCCGAAGGAGACGGTATCATAAAAACCCGCCGGAGTTTAAGAAAGAGGGAAGAGAAAACAAACACGAAAACACATCTATGCGTTTGCCGCGGTAGCGTGTGTCACGCTTCTCTCCGGCGGGGACGAATGCCCGGTCGTGCCGCGGCAAAGCCGCGTCCGGGCGGGTGTTAGCTAAGTTCCAGCAAACCGAGAAGACCCTCCTCGGTGCAAACGGAGCTTCTTTCTTCTTTATGCTGGGCGTAAAGCTCGATTACTCTCTCCGCCGCTTCTTCCGGCGTCATCATGGTAACGTCGCCCTCGTCCCAAGGAAACTGATATGACTCTACGAGCCCGTCGTCTGCGTTATAGGTGCCGTTGTGGCACGCGATATCACCTTCGTGCCACGGAAACCGTATTTGGGCTCCGTCGAATATGTCATTGACCGTATACGGGATTCCCGCATACTCAATCATGTCCGCAAGCTCATGGATTGCCTGTTTATATTTGTTCATATCGCTCATATCGCCGAAGTCTCCTTTGCAGTGATTTTCTTGCCGCGTGCTCGCGGCGGATTTCCCGCCTGAGATTACGGTACTCGCGCCGAAGGGCACGTTTCTTGCGGCGAATATCCCGGGCGTTTAGAATGTAGTCGTAGGCGAAACCGCCGACCACAAGCACGAGAAACTCGATGACAAACGCAAAAGCGCACCATTCGAACATCTCGTAAAGGAACGCTCTGTCCATCACGCATCACCTCCGAGAAACCCGAGGAGCTCGTCCTCGGTGCAAACCTTGATGGGCTCCCGCCCCAAGATTCTCTCGATGCAATGGGAGTTCCACATCCAAAACCCTTTGTCTTCAACCATCGTCAGGCCCGGACCGGGACTTGACACAGTCATTACTTGACCGAGCCAGCAATCCATTTCGCCGTGCAAGTTTTGACAACACCCCGGGCCCCAAGACGATACTATTTGTACTTGGTCTCCGGGTTTAAGGGCGTCATACTCCTCTATTGTTATCATAAACCCACCCCGCTAAACAGAAAATCCATGAGCCCGTCCTCGGTGCAAGCGACGGGCGGATTGAGATCGACCGCACGGGCAATCGTGCCCTCGGAGTAGAAATACGACATGTCGTTCCCCCACAGGTCTCGGAAGTAGAAAACCCGGTGTGTCGCCAGAACCTCTCCGGTTCTGGGGGAAATCTCGTCTTTGTCCCAGCAATCACGGACTATCACCTCGTCGCCTTCACGCTGTAGCATCTCGGGCATTACGCAGTACCCGTGCTCCAGCATGTTTTTCCCGCTCTCGAGGATTACGTGGTCGCCCGGCTGGAGAAGCGCCGCTTCTGCGTACGTCATATTTGACCACCTCTCAAGCCGGGCAGGAAACCAGAGTGCAGGTCTTGCTGTGCTCGAGTTTCCGTGCGAATTTCTTGGCGAGATACGGCGACGCGAAAAGCTTCGTCACCAACTCGCCCTTGGCGTTGTAAAAAACCACTTTGTACATTTTGTTTTCCGCCTTTCGTGTTTGTGTTTGTATTTCCACCGCCGGAAACCCGGCGAGTGTTTGCATATTGAAAGCGCCCCGTGTAGGGGCGCCGTGTTTGTGTGGTCGGGCTGAAGAAGAAAGACCCGACCGATAGGAGGAAGAAATGACCCGGGACTCGATTGCCCGTGATAAATTCGTTATAATCCGAGGAGGGACTCAAGCTCGGTTTCCGTGGCTGGCGTTACGTCCAACGCCTCGGCACTGACAAAAAGCGAATTGGAGTTTCCGAAGGGGATAACGATAGAGCCGTCAGGATACATGTACCCAGCATAGTGGGTCGAAGAAGATCTGATGGTCTCTCGCTCTCCCATGTTTTCATAGGTTTGCTCGGTTACTTCTCCGTAATAGCGGACGTCAAATTCCCGCTCCAGTTTATCAACGTTATCGGGGATTATGTACTTGGGGTGATCCGAGATTGTGCTAAACCCTTGAGCCACCGAAAGCCCCTCCTCTCTTTATGAAATCTGTGTTTTATTTTTCGGAAGCCACATCGCCGCCCCGAAGGAGGTCATCAAGCGCTTCCGGCGAAGCCGCGGTGAACCGGACGTCGGGGTCGAAAACCTCGCACCCGTTTATGAAGGGAATCACCAGCGTACCGTCGGCGAAAAGCCACCCGGTGAGCCACCTCCACTCTACGTTTGTATGCTCTCGATCTCTGTATTCGGCGGTGCTGTCCGTGACAAACCCTCGGTATGTCACGTTGTGCCGGTTCTCTATTTCCCTGATACCGTCTTCGTTAAGCACTCCCGCCTCCATCACGCCCACTCCTTTCGTCGGCTATAAAACCGTGATTTTATTCGGGAAGCCGTTCGGCGGCTTCGACGATTTTCTCGACGATCCGGTCTGTGTGTGCACACTGATTTCCGAAACTGTATACATATGCGAGAAACTCATCTGCCAAACCCTTGATGTCGCGGACGGCAGACAAAACCTCAGCATCGTAATCAGACGGGACTCCACAATCCCGTTTTATATACCATTCTGGTGCTATCCGAGTACTGCATCTGTCTGCATCGAAATCCTTCGACCAAACAACTTCTGCAAAATCGGACTTTCCGTATTTCCTGAGTCTTGCATAGTAGTACTTTCCCGTGAGTCTGTCTTGATAAACCCGACCGGCTATCAGTTCCGGAAAGTCGAGAACCACGGCGAACCTGTGGTTTGTGTCTGTATTCAGGGCGTCCATGAACTCTGCGTAATTCGAAAAACCCTTGTCCATCTGTAGCTCCTTTCTGCATATAAAAAAGCACCCGTTGGGTGCTTTGTGTGTGAAAACCCTATCATTTGACCGGCACGCAGACAGAGATCGCGAAACCCAAGTCCGCACCGCGTGTCGGACTCAACGAAACTTCAAATTCCGGCGGTGTGTGTTCTGTGATAAAAGGCACGTCGTCGCCCTTAATCGAAAACCCATACAGCGGAGACGTGATTATATCATAACGTATCATATCATTGTAAACCTCGACTGCGAAATCCGGCTTTATATCGTCCTCGATTTCCCCATGTGTGCCGAGTTCCCCGAGATATGACATCGAAATACCCTTGAGAAATTGATAAATATTATCAGGGACTTTTGCGTTACCCGACATCGGATCGTTCTTTTCCCAAAAATCCATGGCTCGTTTTCTGGCTAAACTTTTCGCCTGTGATAAACCCATATTGAGCATCTGCTCAAATTTCCAGTCGAGTTCTTCGCTTGTTTCCAGCACGCCGTCGTACTGTATCCATATACGCAAAAGCCCGTCTGTTTGTTTATATAACCCGAGCATGGAATTCCCGGGCATCGACCCGAACATTGATACACAATCGTTGGCGCTCAATTTCCCTTTAGGAAAAGGAACCTCTGCCTGAGAAACGAGTCGCGTGTGATCCCCGAAACGTGACGGAGCAGGGCGAAAAAAAACCTCGGTATACATATCCGGATAAAGCTTTTTGAAAACCCTCGCAAACTTGTCCGCGGAAAACTCCGTCCGTATCAGTTTCCTTATATCAGCAACCGATACCTTTTCTTTTTGATATTCCCGCCTGAGCCCATCTATCTGGGCTTGAACGAACTCGTCATTGTTTGCGGCGTCGTCCCCGTAAACCGATTTGAGAAACCCTCGAAATAACTCTCTTGCTTCCTTGTCCATAAAACCCTTCCTATTATAATGTAGTTTCAGTCCGATAAACCTATTTTACCACGGAAGGGTTTGTCTGTCAAGATTACCCGAGAAGCGCGAGCCCGTGACGCTCAAGAGCGGCGTTGCACGCAAAATCCATTTTGTGGGAGTCTGAATAACCCACGGTCGCGATCTCCATTTCCATGTAGAAGTCCGCGATTAGTTTCTTTGCCTCGGAAACTTTCATTTTCCCGACGTCACGGTCTCCAATTAACCGTGATAAAATCCGGTCTGCCATACTGTATTTCCCTCCTGCTTATATGCTTATTTTGGAAAACCCTATTTGTCTGCTCTGCGTTAGGGGCTTGCAACCCGTCGGGAAAACCCGAGCCGCATTAGACTGGGCAGGAAAACCCTGCCCTTCGGTTTGTGGAGTCACGGGTCACCGAAAACCGTAATTCCCGTATTCATTCCCGTGTGCTGTCCACGTGTTTGACAAACCGTGCCAGCTCACGGATGACCAGAAAACCCGTGACGCATATCGCGATGCCCACGGCTGCCCATTCGCTGATTTCAAATACCATTGAAAACCCTCCTCAGAACGGCTCGACCACGAGCCGTCTTTTTCCGCGCAGAATTCCCCGCGCGACCAGACGCTTGATTACCATCTGTACTTGAGCGCCCGGAAAAAGCCCTGACCATTCGTCACGCCTGCCGTTTTCCACGGCAACGATGTAGATCTTTTTGTCGTTCATTTCAAAAACCCTCACTTTCAGCACGGCTCATACTGCACGCGGAAAACCCACATAGTTTCCGTGGGCTTTTCGAGTGTCAGTCCCGTGGGGCGAAAACCCTCGTGTTTGTACTCGCAGTCGCATTTCTCTTTTTCCAGATAATGCTTGGCAAACCCGTCGATACGGTTCACCATCTTGTAAACCCGGGAATAAACCCTGCGATTTCTGCCGATTACCACGGCAAGGTGTTCGGGACGCGGTGTCTTCATTTCAAAACCCCTCCTATTAAAAGTTCGAGGTCTTAAACAAGAACCCTACCACGCCCGCGAGGATCGCGAGCATTACGAATGCGCCTATCATTTCAAAAACCCTCCTATTTGTTTCTGAAAAACCCTGCATATCTGCATTACCCATTCCGCACCACGTGGAGGTTTGCAGGATCGCGGAACACAAAGGGCAGGGAAAGCCCTGCCCATTTCTGAAAAACCCTCGATTATGCGTCCTTTTTCTGCTCTTTGACGAACACGGAGTAGGGAATGCCCTGCACGAAGTGAGCCATCATATCGACGATGATCGTCATGAACTTGCCCGCGGGAACCGGTTTTATCCTTGCAATTCCCTTTGAGTCGTGCACGAAACTGCACTGCTGAATGAAGTGCATATCAGGGTTGATGACGCGGCAGTCGATGCCGGCGCCGTCCATGATATTCTGGATCCTCTTGCAGATCTGGGTGTTGCTGTCAGGCGTTTCGCCCGCTTCTTTCGCTTTGACCACGCGGCAGAAGAACGGGGACTGCTTGTCATAGTCCTCGTGCTTCAGCTTGCAGATGTTCTGCTCGCGCACGGTGAGTACGGTCAGGAGTTCAGCGATCTCTTTGAGCATCGTCGTGTCGATCTTGCAGTATTCCACAAACTCTTTCAGGTTGAGTCTGCGATCCGTGTCAATCACGGAAATGCTCTCGACCACTTTCGTGTCCTTGTTACGGGTTTCTTTCACGCGCTTGCCGTCATACTTCACGGCATTCGCGAACGCGATGAACGGAGAGTCTGTCTTTGCGAACTCCGCATACTTGGCGTGACGCGCGTTAGTGTTGAACTCCTCAACCTCTTTGTCGAGCGCCGCCTTTGCAAGCGAATACTCTTTCGCCTTGCCCGTGAGCAGGGCGGTCTCCGCCGCGGACAGTTTCGTTGCCATCGCGTCCTTTTTGTTTGTTTTCTTCGTTGCCATAGTACATTCTCCTTTACGGTTATGAATATTCTATGGGCTGGTAAAGCCCATATGACAGCGCCCCGAGCATCTCATAACTGCTGGAGGCGCTGATAATACGGACTTTACCCGTAGAAACGTACTCTTTTAACGACTCGCAGATCTGTCGCTGGCTCGCGAGCGCGCATCGGGACAACCTCGTAGAAGTTGTCACCCATTTTCAGGTGGATCCATGGCGCAAGTCCCTCGTAGAAGTCCTCGCAAGAACCGCCGTCAAAAGTGCGAGCATGCGCTCCTTGACAGTTTGCTTGTCGCTCTTGTCCGTTCCCCGACCTCGGGTTTAGTTTCGGCAAAACTGTCCATGCTACTCAACGTCTCATGGACGAACGACGTGTAGATCCCGTACACGTGAACGCTTGCACCGCACGCTTGCCTATGGGCGAGCGTGTCGTGTAGGCGCTCACGCTCCGCGTACGTGGGCGTACGTGGGCGTGCCGTGGAGCGTGACCGCTCATAAAACTCCCTTTCGGGCGTTGCACGGCGTTCCGCTCCGCGTACGTGGGCGTACGTGGGCGTGCCGTGGAGCGTGACCGCTCATAAAACTCCCTTTCGGGCGTTGCACGGCGTTCCGCTCCGCGTACGTGGGCGTACGTGGGCGTGCCGTGGAGCGTGA
>Ga0326512_10000311_pt1 | contig 41439 bp, 56 predicted proteins | sample 1_2617_0518_D_FD_203652 | JGI IMG/M metagenome (GOLD analysis project Ga0326512, IMG submission 203652) | Bovine rumen microbial communities from UC Davis, California, United States - 1_2617_0518 | ecosystem: Host-associated > Mammals > Digestive system > Stomach > Rumen | place: USA... | reverse complement strand
TTGGTGGCTGCATATTGCCAGCTATAAACGACAAATCTCTATGAAGCCTGTCAGGATTTGTCATATAATATTTGTCATTAGCTTTATAAAAAGTCCAATAATAATTGTCGGGAATTATAATTCGTACGCCCTGCGATAATAGATTCTTTATGTCTTTACGAACATATCTGTTTGGTATTTTTGTCATGTAGTTATCTCCTTTAAAACAACACGTTTAATATCAACACATTTTCCATTCTCTTGAAAACACATAACTGTATCTGAATACTGTTTCTTTAGGTTATCATTATCGCTTTTATTTACGCAAGCGCAACATAAGCAACCTGCGTTACATTTAATACCTTTAATGGGTATGTGTTCATCTTCGTTTACTTGCCACATTCATTATCCTCCCAAATCTTAGGCTCGGTATTTCCACCACCGCAAGTATGCATTGTAGGCGCAACTCCTTGTGTGCTGTAAAATCTTCTGCTTATATCTTGCATTGATTTATATTTATTATCTGATAATATTCCAGTTTGAATACATTCATTAGCCGTAAGCGGTATCTTATGATTATGATTCAATGTTACCAAACCTTTCTATCTTAACTATATTACCTTGCAGGTAATCTACTTCGTTACAATCTCCCATTATCCTTACATCATAAGGAATACAATCTGTATCGCATATAAATTCCACAACGTTCTTTCTGCTATCTCCACAAACGTGATACCAACTATCATAGTAGTCATAATAGATAGCATCTGTTCCCTTAATATCGCCTATGATAACGTCATACACATTACCCTCGTCAGTCCATATCCTTAAAGTATCACCGATATCACCGTAAACGCTTCCCATAGCAACCATATAATAAGTATTGTATCTACGAAATCCGTCATTATCTATCCATGCGTTACCATCGTACTGTAACTGATACTGTTTGCTACTATAGTCAGTAAGCGTTCTGTAATCCATATACATATAACAATTCGTCAATCCATCGGGGATAGGCATTGATTCTCCTACAGATATACGACTTATATCTTCGGACTTTACTGAATTATTATTCACTGAATTATTAGTAGGTACAGGGTCGCATCTTAAATATCTATTGTATGAATAATCGTTATCATCACTCGACACAAAAGATATTTCGTTTATCGAATTACTCAACAAATTATCTGTTGACCTACTTGATAGCGTATAATCTTTTATCTCGGAAGAATCAATTGTTGCAAGCACACTCTGAGCAGCTTGTGTTCTCTGGAAATTAGACTTGTTGTTTTCATAGTTCTTTTGTTCAATTCTTGTAAGCGTACCTATCGTGATAGTTGCTATACCAAATATACCAATTGAACAAGCTAACACTCTTTCTTTGTTAGTCATTATCTTCCTCCACAAAATAAGTACGGAAATCTGTGGTTATTTCCTGTTCGTTTATTTCATCAAAATATATCTTACAACCGTCTGAAACATCAACAAGGCTTAATAGGCTCATGAGTGAACAAGCAGGGAATGTATAACTTCCCTTTTTGATTATAAGCCCTTCACCATACTTGCTTGCGATATTTACAAACTCCTTTATTTCATTGTAAGTCTGAATCTTAATCTTCTTAGATATCATGTTTATCAACTTCCTTTCTACCCTGTTATCCTTTGCCATTATTTGTGTTACTTCTGCAACCTGTAGTTCAGCTTCATACCGAGCTACCTCTCGTTCTATATCTTCACGCCACAGTCTATCTCGTCTGCGATTACGCTGTGAACGAATTGGTTCGTTATAGAATTGATTTAAATACTCTTCATACTCATGGGAATATGCCTGTTTGGGATTCAACGTCCTCACCTCTTTTTAAAAATATTAAGTATGATTTATCGTTATGATAATAAAAAAGTAAAGCAAGCTATTATCAACTTACCTTACTTTTAATTTTGGCAAGTATGATTTATCGCTCTCTTCTGTAATTATATTATATCACGATTATACTTACTTGTCAATAGGTTTTTGGAATATTTTTTATAGTTTACAAAATATTCATATTTATCTTTTGTCTGCTCAGAATGGCAGCGATAAGTCTTTGGTCAAGTGAACGTTCATAATATATTCTTTAATCTCGCTCCAATCAGAACATCTTTTGATACCATGTGATTCTGCATTGAATAATTCATTTCTCGGTACAGTCAATAGTATCTTTTCATAATCGCCGTCAATTAAGTTATTTTCATAATCATCAACAAGATAATCGCCCTTTATCATGTGCTTGTCTTTTGCTACTATAACGTGCGACCAGTCGATGAATGGGAAATGTTCTTTGATTATAATATCATACTTCATGGCAATATCCTTGTAGTGTGTAGCTGTACACAAGAATATTTCAAAACCGCTGTTATACAATCTTGCAAGATGAATTTTTGCATCTTCTCTTATTTCAACCGACTTCCAAAATTCAGGCAGACCTAACGGTTCGTGCATCTGTTTGGCTGTAAGCGTTGGGTATAAATAAGAAAAGTCCCACTCTCGCACATCTTCATACCGAACATGACAACCGTATTTATTGTTAAGCCATTTAAGCCATTCAGGAACAAACCATGTTAAAGTATCATCAAGGTCAACTAATACTACAGGCTTGTCAATATACTGCACAGATTTATCCTGCTTTATTATTTTGCGTATCATTAAGATTCTCCTTTCTCATAAGGTCAAGCCATGTGTTACGGTTACTTGCCTTATTACTTATACAACGTCTAAAGGCTTGCGGTTCAGCAATTAACAAACATCTTTTCTTTGCTCTTGTAATCGCTGTGTACAGTAAACAGCTATCAAGCAGCTTGAAGTGAGTATTATCTACTATACATATAACATTGGGGTATTCAGAACCTTGTGTCAAATGGCAGGTCAAGGCGTATGCCAACTCAATATCAGACAATAATGATTGTTCAAAATCAATTATCTTATCGTCACCAAAGTCAACCTGCATTATATTTGTGCCATTATCATCTTTAAATATATCCTTGACATAACCAACTTCACCGTTAAACACATTCAGTTCATAGTTATTTGTGCGCTGTATTACCTTTGCACCAATACGGAAAGTCTTTGTACCATATGATATTGAACGTTCTGTGTCGGGTATTAGCTTGTCTTGAATAATATTATTAATCTCCATAGTGCTGTTTACACGATTCTGTTTACACGGAGTAATGATACAAATGTCATCTGTTCCCTTGCTTTCGGCTATTTTAAGGTACTGTTTAATAGCAATATCTCTCATACCCTCTCGATTCTCACGGAACATATATGTCATATCCTGCAACTCGCCAGTGACAGTTTTAAGTTCAGGTCGCTGTAACGGAGATTCATTATTCCTTATTTTACTTGCATCAGATACTATTCCGCTTGCAGCAGCTTGTCTAAGAATCTTAGTGAGATAACAGCAAGTAAACACATCATTGTATTTTAATAAATCGTGAAAAATATTTCCCTCGCCTATCGGTGGCAACTGACCATCATCACCGCACATAATAATACGACTTCCCTCTTTAATAGCTTGAACTAAGGCAAAGAAAATGGACGAATTAATCATTGACGTTTCGTCAACTATTATAATGTCTACTGGAAGTCTATTATCTGCACAATAAGAGAATTGAGTTCCTTTAAAACCAAGCAATCTATGGATTGTACTTGCGGTTCTGTTAGTAGTTTCTGATATTCTTTGTGCCGCCTTAGCAGATAAGGCACAGCAAGCTATGGAATAATTTGCGTTTGCATATATAGTAGTAATCGCTCTTAGGATTGTACTCTTGCCTGTACCACTTTTGCCTGTGAAAATAGCTACATTACTACTGCATACTCGTGAGATAACGTCTTTCTGCTCAGAAGTAAATTCAAATCCTTGTGCCTTTTCTGCATCAGCAATACCCTTTTCAATATCCAGTTTAAAGTTAGTATCATAACTATCTATTTCTTTAAGAATTTCCAATATGTTTTTTTCTCTATCGTAATATCTTAACAGCCCTACTTTATCACCTACAATTTTAAGGAATGTACTGCTTCCACCCTGTCTGTCAATGAAATCTGTATAGATATCTATGCACTCTGGAATCTCGTTAGCTACAGCTTCTTTAAGTTCAGATAAAGTAATATAAGTGTGACCGCTGTCATTTCCTACTTCTGTAAGATAAGTGTTGATAAAGGCAGTTGTTCTTTTGAGCGATACCTTTATATCAGGATTTAATTTTAATGCTATTTGGTCTGCTTTTCTGAATCCTATGCCTTTAATTCTGACAAGCATATAAGGGTTATCAAGCAATTCCTCTTTAAGTAATGCAGGGCTTATACTATTAGATATCAACTTGCTTATCTGTTTGTAGGTTACGCCTAAAGGCTGTAACATTACAAGGATATCCGATATACCGTAGTTCTCTATAATGTTATCCTTAATCTTCTGCCAAGTCTTTTCGCCTATTCCTTTGATATTTGTTACATCTATTTCCTTACCTTCGATAACATCATTAACTATGTTTGGGTATACAGCCAAGATGCTATCTGCCTGTTTTGCTGTTACTTGTGTACGCAAATACATCTGCTGTTCTTCTTTGGTGTTTGGAGTAGGACTTGTAATCATAATAGGCTTGTATTGCCACTGATTATATTTCTTATTCAATTCCAACTCTGCCTTAATAGTATACTTTCCACCTATATTCAACTTCTGCATATTGCCAGCAAGTGTACTAAAATGTTTTGGCTTTGCATTATCGTCAAATGGGTCACAACCACACTCATATGTTTCAGGAATCTCGTCCTCAGTTGAGAAAACAAAGACACCCCAATGTGAATTTTCATTGTAAAATCTTTGCTGCTCAATCACCGCTGTAAATTCAATCGGTTCTGCCATGATTTTCATTCCTTTCATTAATATGTCTATCCCTCAACCATGTTGCATAAGACTTAATATCCTCTACTATCATGGATTCATCATTTATCTTCTTGCCTACTACAGCTATCTGACTGCCCTTAGATATCAGTTCTTCATACTTCTTATAAGTAGAACTCCAAACCGTTCCCTCAATCAAACCAAAGGAAGAATAAATATTGATAAAAGCAAACTGATTTTTATTCTTATCCTTTTTCTTTTGAACCTTAGAGATAACACCTACTACAACAGCTTTATCATTTTCTTCAATATTGTTAAACTGGTTACTAATGTACTTGTAAGATTCGGTAAACGGATTGTTGTTCAGGAAAATCTGCAAGGATTCAAACTCCCAAAAAGATTCATCTTCAAGATACTTCTTATTCTCATCAATATATTTTTGAAATCTTGCCTTTGCTTTATCGTCAGCTTCTTGCTTACGAATTGCATTGTAGGCAAGAAGCATCTTAGCCTTATCATAATCATACTTACCTGTACCGATACGATACTTTTCAATATCCATATTATACTTAACAATAAGCTGTGTATATGGTGGTAGTTTACTAACTTCTGTGTATTCCTTTGCAGGCTTATATAGCGATTCAAGATACTTAATCAAGCACTTACGTTTATTTTTAGTAGGGATAGCCCCTGCCTTGACAAGCTGTATTACTTGTGCCTTAGTCAGTTCAACCCTGTTGAGTAAGTCGTTAAGATTATGGAAGTTACCATGTTCATTACGTTCCTCGATAATCAATTCTGCTACCTTGTCACCTATTCCTGTGATAGCCGACAAGCCAAACAGTATCTTATTATCATAAACAGAAAAGTTTACATCTGAGTGATTGATGTGAGGTGCGATAACTTCTACCCCAAAATCTTTGGCATCAAGAATATACTTGTTGATAGCCCCTGCTTTATTTTTATTAAGATTAAACAGTGCCTTAAAAAAATACACTGGATAATTAGCTTTGAGATAGGCAGTTCTTAAACAAATTACCGCATACTCAGCACTATGCGCCCTACAAAAACAATATCCACCATATTTGTTCATCTGTTCACAAAGCGTATCTGCTAATTCCTGTGTATATCCTTTTTGAACAATTTCACTTCTAAGCAATTCTGTTTCTTTATGAACAGTATCTACGTCCTTAGATGTGATACCCTTGCGAAATCTATCTGCTCCACCTAAACTACGACCACCAAATACTCTTGTAATATCCATTATTTGCTCTTGATAAATAATGGAATTATAAGTCTTTTCGGTTATTTGTTTCATATCAGGGTGCAGATAATGTATGTTATTCGGGTTATGTTTATTGGTAATAAAATCCTCCAACATAAACATACTATCTGGTCGATACAAAGCCAATACCGCAGATACATCTTCCAAACTATTTGGTTTCAGCCTTAATAATAAATCTTTCATACCTGCTGATTCTACTTGAAATACACCATTTGTTTTAGCATTTCCAAGCACTGTGTACATAGGCTGATTACTTAAAAACTCAGCATTATTAGGGTCAAGTTCCCAATCAGACAAATGCAAATCAGCTTTTATTTCTTGTATTGCCTGTAATGTAGCGACACCAAGTAAGTCAAATTTAACAATAGATAATTTCTCGGCAATTTTCTTGTTACACTGGATAACGTGTTCACCGTTTTTACCCTGTTTCATTGGCATATAATAAACAACTTCTCTGTCTACGATGCCAAAACCGCCAGCATGAATACTTGTTTGTCTATACTTACCACACAAGCGTTTAGCTATATCAAACAATTCAGAATATTCAGCATACTTCTCAACAATATCAGAACTTCGCTGCATACATTCATCAAAGGTGGAATAAGAAAAAGCCTTTGCTATGGTATCTGATATCTTATAAGGAATTTTTAATACCCTCGCAACGTCCTTGATTGCTACCGTAGGAGTAATCTCCGAGAAACTCATGATTTGACACACATGGTCTTGACCATACTTGTCTGTAAGATAAGCAATTACTTTATCTCTGTCAGCAAAATCAACGTCCACATCAGGGAGACTGATTCTTTCTTTATTTAAAAACCTCTCAAAAATCAAATCATACTTAATAGGGTCAAGTGCAGAAATGCCAAGTAAATAGCATATTATACTACCACCTGCACTTCCACGACCGTCACCGACCACCACTCCATTATCTCTCGCCCATTTAATAAAGTCCCAAACTATCAAGAAGTAAGAAACGAAACCCATTTCATGAATTACAGACAGTTCATATTCATAACGTTCACGCCTTATTTGTATATCTTCTTCTGACATATCGTTAATTTTACGGTATTTCCAGCCTTGTTTACATAAATAAACTAACTGTTCATAATCGGATTTGAAATGCGGGTCAATTTGGAATGTAGGTATTTTCGGTGCGGAAAATGGTAAATGAACTTCGTCACACATATCCGCTATTTTATTTGTGTTTTCAAGACCTATACATACATTATCATAACCTATCTGATTATCCATGATAGCGTGTATTTCTTCCTCGGACTGCATATAACAATCCTCATAGTTTTCAGACATTGTATCTGAATCTCTTGCTATCTGTACAAAACGTGCTTGATAATAAAGGTCTGATTGATTAACAGCGTGACTGTCCGTTGTAATAATATACGGAACACCAGTGTCGTGAGAAAGCTGTAATATTTTTTTATTATAATACTCTTGGTCTTTACTTCTATGCGACTGCATTTCAAGAAAGAAATTAGGAAATACCGATTGATACTCATTAACATATTCAAGGCATTTCTGATAATTCTTTTCTCTTGATAACTTAGAAGCAAGACAGGCTGAACTAATAATTAAATCCTTTGCATAAGGCTTAACCATATTTATATCAACTCGTGGTTTATAATAAAAACCCTTAAAGTTACTGTCTGTTATTAACCTATTAAGAGCCTGTCTGCCCTGCTCGTTCTTACATAAAACTAACAAATGAAAGTATTTATTATTTGGGTCTTGTACATTGATATCAAAACACTCATACATTTCACAGCCAAAAATAATTTTGACTTCTGGAAAATCTTTTGACAACAAATCGATATAAGGTGCTGATTCAAAACCGCCATGCTCAGTAATTGCAAGAGCCTTTAAACCTATTTCTTTTGCCTTTTGCAAATACTCAATTGGTTTTGAAAAACCATCACAAAATGAAGCATCACTGTGATTGTGTAAACTACTATACATTATCTATCCACCTTTCAACTATTATCAGCACAAAAAATAAGTAGGAATAATCGTGCTTTTTCTATATATATTATAGCATGATTATTCCTACTTGTCAAGCAGATTTACACAAATCTGCAATCTTTATTATGAACTATTTGTAAATTATTCAGACACCATACCCGATATATTGTATTTCATATGATTGAATTTGTATCTGTGGGGTAAGAATACCATTATAGCTATTAAATTCAACGCTGCAAATACAATCTATTATCAACTCATCTCCTGCGCTATTGTCTTTAAGAAAGTCAAGTACCTTGTCATCAGGTGTGTTGCCAAACTTGATAATAGCCATATCATCATCGGTAATAAACTTCCATGTGCTTTCATCTTTGCCGATAATGCTGCCCTGATTTCTTTCAAGATGTAGATTTGATAAGTGAATCACAGGCGGTTTAAGACCGCAGCCAAAAAAATCTTTTAGTCTGTCTATCTCACGGATAAAACCAATATCTACATCATCAAAAGCTAAATCAAAATCTACTTTTATCATAGAAAAATCTAAATTTTTTAGCTTTTCAGTACAATATTTGATACACTTAGGCACTTTTTTACCCTCGATTTGTACTCCAAAAGCACCATCATGACCTTGACACAGGGTCATTTGACCCGATTCGTTGAGTAACTTTTTGAAATTATCAAGTGGAGAGTTATCAAAATTTCTACCCGAACCGCCAAACAGACCGTCAGCTATCTTCCTCATAACAAGTGTAGGCTTTCTATACTCGTTAGCTATCTTGATAGCAACTAACCCTGTATAAGAACCATTCGTATCTTCGGGTATTCTTGCAAAAATAACAGGTGTTTCGTATGCCTTATGCTGTTCAATCCAATCTCTTACCTGTGGCATAAGTTTTCTAACGGCACTATCCTGTCTGCTCTTACAATTCTTAGCGATACGACAAGCGTGTTCATATACATCTTCCTCGATTGTATCAAACTTGCCTGTTTCAGAATTTTTCTTTTTGGCTTTGTACATTTCAGAATCATCATCAATGAAGGCTTTAAAAAGAATGTCCTTATCTTCCATAGTTCCTACACGGCAAACTGCGTTTATCAAAGGAGAGATATTCCATTCTATAGCATGAACATTAACATTACCGTTAACCTTGAATCCTACTGCATCAATTAAAGATTCAAAGGCAGAATTGGCAATCAACTTCAAACCTTTATCTACTATATACTTAGTTTCATAAGAACGTATATCCATAACGTCAGCAATATTACCAAGAGCAACAAGGTCAAGGTAATTGTCTGCCGATTCACTACTATCAAGCCACATAGCTTCATCTACTGCTCTCATGAATTGCCATACTATTCCTACACCTGAAAACTCTTTGTTAGTATATTTATCGCTATTCTGATTATTAACAACAACTGCATAAGGATTTGACCTATCAACCTCGTGATGGTCAAGGATAAGAATGTCAATGCCTTTTTCTTTTAATGCCTTGCATTGTTCGGTATCGTTTGAACTTGCATCTGGAATCAATAAAAATTCTGTATCTTCTGGAATTATAATATCATCAGACAAACCATGCTGTTTCCCACTATGCAATAAATATGTGATTTGGGAATTAGGAAACACTTGCTTTGTATAATTATATATGGCAGCGGCACTTGTAATACCGTCACAATCGCAGTCAACAAGTAAGGATATTTTCTTTCCTGCTGTGCAATTGTCAATATACATTTGTACAGCTTCTTCTATATTATCAAGATTATGATAATCATTGACACAGCTACTATCAAGATTGCAATACTTGTTTATATCATTTATCCCTCTATTATGAAGAAATGTTGTCTTAACATCTGTAATATCGTTGTCACCTATTAATTTAAACTTCAATTACCGTCACCTCAACTGTTCAATATCATTCTGAATTAATCGCTGAAATTTATACTTATCATCTGTCGGACTTTCTTTGTCACCAAGAATATTCTCATGGTCGATTACCGCAGATACCTTAACTGTATCAATAAATCTATCTGCAATAGACTGTAATTCTTCTTTTGTAACGTCCTTGTCAAAGAGAATAACTATATCAGCTTCAAGCCTTGTGAGTTTCTTTATTTGTGCAGAAGATATTTTCTTACCACCAGTAGCTACCGCATTTCTGATACCCATATCCCAAAGCTGTAACACTCCTTTTTCGGATTCCACAAGATATACTTTTCGTTTGCGCTGAATATATGGCATAGTTTTGTTTAGACCGTAAAGAATCCTCGACCGATTAACAGGCTCTATATACAGATATTTCATTTCATCTTCGGACAACTTGTTCTTAAACAGCCTACCCTTTACACCAACCAAAGTACCTATTTCGTCCCGAATGGGAATAGTAATCCTGTTGGTAAGTTCGTCATAACCTATCTCAAAGTCAGCTTGTGTATCATATGATATACCGTCTTTAGCAAACATATCATTTACATAAGCATCATAATAGGTAAGTATTTTTTCACTGATAGGCTTGACTGGTTTATCCTCGTCAATAGCATCATTATCTTTGGCGAGGTCGTAAATCAATGCAGTTAGTTTTAGGCTTTCGGGAAGTTCTTCTGTTGTGTCTGTATAGTAATCCAAACCAATCCAATCACATATCTTTTTGATTGCCTGAAAGAAATTACAGTTTTCAAAAAACTTTACAAGGTCAAATATGTCACAAGCTCTATCTGAATCAATTAGCTTTCTTGTATAATCTACCGTAGTAATTGAATCATTTAAGTATACCGTGATTGCATTAGGATTGTCACCGTCAACGTTGCCTGCCGTATAATAACTGCCTGTGTATTTAATGTGATGGCAACCAAGTGATTCAAGGATATTAGGAACAAGGTGATTATCAAGAATATATTCTTTGAGATATGATATATCCATATTAATTACCTGCCTTTCGGAATAAGTTCTCCCTTTTCAACCCATGTGTTAAGATTAAGATTCAGTTCAAATACAACTTTTTTCTTGTCACCGTCACGATTCTTGTCAATTACACAAGAGTAATATCTTTTGTTCTCGTCCAGGTCAACCGCAACAGGCGACCCCCAATCTTGACTTGCTTGTAGATACTGGTACTTTCCTTTTTCATTTGGCGAAATTTCCTTGAATAAAAGAAGATTATCAAGAACGTGTTTGAGCTGCTTTGCATTTGCTATGTTGCTTGAATTTAACTCATGCGGCTTGATAAACTGAGTTTCATCGGTCAACTGAATTGAAGCGTATAAAAAAATCTTTAATTCTCTGGTAAGCTGACTAAGAATTGTGGTAGTAGCCTTTAGTGCAGCCCATTCACCCTCTTTAGAAGTGTCATTTTTTAGAGTATCATAAAAGAAATATTCAACGCCATTAACAAGATTCAGTTTCCGTATTTCATATTCAAGTGTTTTATCATCATATGAAGAACTAACGTCCTTTGCATATATAAGCCCATTAGTCTGCTGTTCAATCCATTTTGCAACAGCCATAACCTTGTTATATTCGTCTGACTGCTCTTTAAGTCTTGCCTTGTAATCTTCTACACTCTCGGTGTAGTCACCCCATTCATCACGTTCACGATAAATAATCTCTCCGTCATTGTCATGATAAATTCCAAGAGCGATTTCCTTTTCTTTCTTCTTAATATCAACGCCATGCAGTGCTTTAAATTCTTCGTTGTTAATACAAGTAGTTAAAAGACACAATCTCATTCGGTCGATAGACATTTCGTTCAAAAGTACACCGACTTTTTGTTTTTTAACAAGTGCTAAGTTAGCAAGCAATCTGAACATAAATCTTGATTTACCTGCATTGGACAGCATACCAACGCACATCATACTTTCCTTTTTGATTCCTCTGAAACAGTCATTAAGAATCGGAAAAGGCATATGGATTCCCATGTCAGGAGTGATAAGACAATCATCTACAAGACTTTCCATATCGTTATTAAGTACAACACCTTCTTGGTTTGTAAGAATAACGGTATGCACTCTGTCAACAAGACCTCTTACTGCTCTATAAATATCCGCTGCTTTCATGATTTCAAACTTTGGATAAGCAAGAATTTTTTCAACGTTATATCCCTGTCGTTCATACTCTCTTAGCAAAGAATATTTCTTTAGAACTTCAAAGGTCTTTTCTATATCTTCAACGACAGCCAAGCCTATCCATTTCTGAATGGTTTTGTAGCCACCGTATTTTTTATATCTATTTAATCTTTCTGTGTCACTGGCAAAGAAAGTTGAAATTGTAGTTTGATTGAACGTCTGTGTATGATTAAGATACATAATTTCTGCACAGTCATAAAAAAATTGTGTCGCTTCATCCGAAAAATCATACTGACTTCTAACATAAGAACTATACTCTATAAGTAAGTCAGGCTGTTTATATATACTGCCAACAAATAATACCTCGTTTGTCACATTACAAGTCTGCTCAGACAATCTGATTCACCTCTTTTATGTTATTTTTCTTCATATGCAAAATCAAGAAAATCATCTATATCTACTTCGCTTGACTGTAATTTTTGCGTTGTTGGTGTGGTATTCTCTGCGATTTTAGTATAGTTAATATGTTCTTCATCTTTATATCGTTTCATCTGCTCCGCAATTTCTGCAAGATGCTCTATCTTCCAATTAAGGTAACTGTCATACTTACTAAGTAATATTGCAATATCATACCATATAAGAGAAAGACCTTCTATGTGTTTGCCATGAGATTCGTTTTTCACATGAACCTTTTCAAGATAATGCCATTTTCTTTGCCACATATCGAATAAATCTTCGGGAGGAATTGGCTTATCCAGCCCTTTATATGTACCCTGATAGATTTGATTTAGTCTGATAAACAAGTGTTTAGGTGCAAAGCTGATATCATATTGCTTATATATCCAATCAGTTAAACGCAGCTTAATATCCCTACGTTCTTCTTCTGTATACGCTACGTCCTCTAACGTCAATTTCTTTTGTTCATTCTTTTCTTCCATTTTCTCACCTCTTTATAACAAAAAAAATAAGGGGCTACAAACTTATTATTCTGTTTGTAACCCCTCATTCACACTATTCTGTTATTATATCTTAGACACAATATCCAGTATTGTATTCAGAGTATCGGTATTTGTTTCAGCCTTAATTGTCTTAGGCGTAGCAGGAAGTCCCTTACTTTCAAGCTGTTCCTTTGCCTTCTTCTTATCGGGAACTGAAAGTGACTTCATGATATCAGTTATCTTGTCAATAATTTCACCATTTGCAGAATTGTTAGCAGATGATTCAGAAGTATTGGACGGTGATACACTTTCAACTATCTTGTCTATTTCCTTCTCCTGTATCTTTGTTTCTGTCTCAACTGCCTGATTAAGAGCGTTCTTGACTACAAAAGCCTTCTTGTCCTTTGTCTTGTCAATAATCACCTGCCAGTCAAGCAGCGACAAATCTTCTACGGTTTCATTATTATGAACACCTGTTCTGTCCTTAGATATGTTAGCACAATAATTTCCGTCATCGTCCTTGAACATTCTGATTACAGTCTTGACGTTATATTCAACGCCTTTGAATCCATCAGGAATCTTCTTGCCTGTAGCAATTGAAACAGTCTTATTATGTTCATCTTTCTGTGTAATCGTTTCGTCCTTTTCTCTCGCAGTAACAATAAAGTGTGCGCCACAAGCCATAAGGTCAAGGATAAGATTCTGACCATAATAGTTTAAGGACTGATAATCCTTTAATTCCATCTGTGCGCCCTGAATACGCACTGTTCTTTCATCACCTGAAACTCCATCCTTAGTAGCCTTAACAGCATTACGCTTCTTGCTAAATTCTACAAGGCTCTGCTGACAGGTAAGTTTAAGAATTGAAGTTCCGTCAACAACTATAGCATCTGCTCTAAAGGGATTGCCCTCACTGTCAGTAACTACAGTATCAGTTTCCTCACCGTCCTCGTCAAGTTCATAGAAATCTTCGTTATTCTTAACCTTATTAATATATGTTTCAACTTCTTCAAGTGACTGTGTATAAACAATATAAAGATTATTAGTATCTATGCCGTCATCTTCAAGTCTACCGATAAAATCGTCAACTGAACCATTCTCATTGTCGATATAAAGAACTCTAAACGGCTTGCCATCTGCCCTCTTAAAATATGAAAGCTGTAATGCAAGACTTGACTTACCACTACCCTCTGCGCCATACAGAATCATGGCTATCTTACTCTGTGTCTGCGTTGCCTTTCTTGCCATTGCCATTATGCATCATTCTCCTTTACTGTTTATATTATTAACCCCAATCGTCAAAATCATCATCGTCTGAACTGTCGCCTACGCTACCCCAATCGTCATCATCAGATGAACCACCATAATCCTTATCAGCCTGCTTGTCACTATTCAGCTTTGCTATAGCTGCCATTACAGAATCCTCGGTGTACAGTGAAGTATCAACACTGTCTGACTTACCAGCTGTCACATACAGCTTGCGCTCTGTAGGTGCAGACACCTTTGTAAAGCTATTGCTTTCAGTATCTCCCCAAGCATCATCAACAGCCTGTGTAACCTGCTCTGTGTTACTTTCTACAGCAACATACCCAACAAGAGTTACGGAAGTATAAGGCTTTAACTTCTTTAAGGTCTTTGCGAAATTAGCCTTGTCAGGTTTCATATACATTTCAACCTCAGTTATATCATTGTAACCAATAACATAACCATGAATCGTATAGCCGTCAGAAGTCTTTTCGATTTCCTTGAAACAAATAGTCTGCTCAAAATCTGCAAGAGCCTTATAATCTTCTGCATCAAAATCTATGGCTTTCTTGCAAAGACTTATCTGCTGCGGAGTAAACCTTGTCTGATGCTTGTCATTATAGACACTGTGTTCGATACTTCCCTTTATAAATACTGAACTATCGTCTACAAGATTGTCAGCTATAAACTGACAAGCATCAAAAGGTACAAAAAGGCGGTTGTCATTAATTTCATTACCTGACTTGTCAACAGTCTTTGTGATGCCGAGATTAACACCAATCAAGCGATAACCGTCTGCCTTAAATGTCTTTCTTTCAGCCCAGGACTTCTTGATAGTTTCATACTTTCCATCGTCTTTCTTATGACTAAAATACACATTGTCCTGTTCCATACCATTAAGACCAATATAAAGTGTCTTACCCTTGTCAATCTCTATTCCAAAATTGACAGCCTTAAATGCCTTCTTAGTCTTTGTTGTGGATTCCTTATAAAAGGAATCCTTATCTGTGCCTGTGACCTTACCTCTGAACTGGAAAAATCCTTTGGTTTCCTGTAGGTCGTGCTTTCTGTTCGCCATAATTTTTTCTCTCCTTTGTAAGATTTATCGTTGTGTGACTATGAATATAATAACAGCCGTGTGGGCTGGAATTAACGAGTATGGGAGATGCTTATGTTGTAGTCTAACCGACTGAGTTTGATGTTATAGTTTTGGGTCACATCTGCCATACATATTCTGTTGTGAAAACAAATCATGATTAAAACATTTAATCTGCAAGCCAAATTGCTTGCGATACTCCCTGTCAGATTTGAACTGACACTGAATGGATTTTAAGTCCACTTCCTCTGCCTATTGGGATAAGGGAGCGTATTTTACTATAATAAAAGTCTGCTTTTATTCCTCTTGATTTCTCCCCTCTGCCCCTGTGACAGAGGGTTGAACACCAAAAAGGAGGATAAAATGCCAAGCTGCCCCACGAGGATTTGAACCTCGGAATACCATCTTCAAAGGATGGTGTCTTAACCGCTTGACGATGGGGCAATAGAAGTGGTCGGTTAACCTTGATATGTCTGCGCATAACTATATCTACTTCACGACCATAGGACGGCAATCTAAAATAACTTCTACGGAACTCGCCGCCAATTCCTAACCAATCTCTCGCTGGCTTACGACCTACTCAACTGGCTTACGACCTACTCAAATTACCGCCATACACTTTATAGCATACAGGTTCATTCTTTCGGAGTACCCTTAGTCGGATTTGAACCGACACTTTACTGATTTTGAATCAGCCACCTCTGCCAATTGGGTTATAAGGGCATATGTTGTATGATTATCGTTATGTCATACTCTTTAAAATTACGGTTTAGGGAACTTCGGTAATTCCCCTTACCGTAATTATATTATATCATGATTAATCATGCTTGTCAATAGTTTTTAATTCGATTCTACTTATTGCACAAATCTGTTGTACGTTTATTATCTATTTTTCATAACTATCATTTTATATCCTTCTGCTTTATGCCAAACCTATTTGAATAAGTATCGTTCCATTTACCACATTCATTATCTGGTCAGGCAGTTTTCCAATAAACTTACCAAGTCTGCTTTTATCAATGGTTCGCATCTGTTCTACTACAAGAGTAGAATCTTTCGCCAATCCACCAGTAGACTTAGGCAGATTAATATGAGTAGGTATTGTTCTTTTGGTTGCCGTAGTTATCGGTACTATTGTAATTGTAGGTGAGAATCTATTGCCCTTATCGTTTTGAACAACAAGCACAGGTCTGATTCCTCCCTGCTCTGACCCTGTACCAACACCTAAATCAGCTATATAAATCTGACCTCTCTCTATATTGGAGAAGTCATTAGACACTTTAAATGTCTTATCCCGAATACTTTTCTGAATATTTTCACAGTCTGTGTAACTAAGACTATTCTTATATGTTATGTTTGAATGATTGATATTTGTCATAATAACTTCTCCTTTCATAGAGTAAAAATTTCCGTACTAACTCACAGCATTACTAATATCTTCAACTGTTTTACCAAGCAGCTTGATATATTCTTTTGCGTAGTTCATCAACGTTTCCTTTGATTCTTCGTTGATACTAAAGTATTTGCCTTTGTATAATCTTACAACGTCACCTGTTTCGGGATTCATTGTACCAAACCTTATCTTATTTGTTTCTGTATCAACAATAAAACATAAGTTTTCCCATTCAGCATAGTGCAATCGTACCGTATTATACTTGTAAGATTTTCCGTACATTTCCTGTTGTGCTAAATTTCTTACCTGTCTGTTCAAGTACGTTAGTTGACTTTCGTCTATTCCTATAAGTACCTCATTCGCTTTGATTCTTTTTCCGTAATTCTTACCAGCAAACATGATTAAGTCTTTTGATATTGCATATTTAACTATCTCGTTGCAGCCGTCAAATACCTCATTGATTCTATTATTCATTGAGCCAAACAATATCCTGTGTGTTCTTGGCTTATCTGCTACTAAACTAACAGAATCATTGAACTTCACAGTAACTATCGGTTCTGTGGTAATTTCAAATGAAGTTGTTACTAAATCAAAAGTCCAGTTTGTCATCAACGACAAATCCATGCACAGCTTATAGCCTATTAAGCACGATGAAAGCACAGGAATTTTTACATCTTTTGAGGTATACATCCATTCGCCGCTATACAGGTTGATAATGCCATTCAGTATAGCATTACAAATAGGAACTCCATGTGTTACATCGTTGCATGAATACTTAATTGATTCCATAATTAACCATTCCTTTCTTTAGTTTGAACTGTTCCTGCTTCCAATTACAAGTATAGCAGATTTATTAGTATTTGTCAATACAAAATATGAATTTGAAATAATTAACATTCACTTTTTGGATAATAATACCAAAGAAAAAGTGTTTATTTTCCTGCTATGGTTTACTTTTCCTTTTTATCATATTGTTCCTTTAACGTCAGAATTTCGTCAGGGGTCAGTCCTGTATTTTCATATTCGGCAAGCCTTGTATATACATCTTTTAGACTTGGTATATGTGAAAGAACACGTTTCCATTCTGGTGAACTAAACGATACATAGCTGTCACCTGCAAAACGCTTATCAGTCAGTCTGTTCATTATTATCCTCTTTCATTAGTGCGCCGCAGTTAGGACAACCTCTTTTATATTCACTAAGATATAGTTGTTTCATCGGTAATCCTATATCCCTTTTAACCAATTCTTTTATATACTTCAAATCTTCTAAGAAGTCTACATAAACCGTACACCGATGAAGGGTGTTCAGCTCCTTAGACATCCCTTCAAGATGATTCAAGATGGTAAGCTGACGTTCAGGTGTTATTTTGCTCATTGTTTATCACCTCTCTAAATTCACTCTGAATCTGATAAAACTCCGCTTTATTCATTTATTCATTACAATCCCACCCAAATATTGTTGGTGTCACAGAAGTCATAGAAGTTTCTGAGCATATAGTTGATTTCATTTTGTACATCATCTTCTGTCATATCATATTCTTTATAGTTTTCACAATTATCAAGCTGATTTTCGATTTCTTCCATATCATCTTCAAGGTCTGCTTCGGTATACCAATCAGGCATGGCTCGATGAATTTCTTTATAACAGTTTCCAAGAGCCTTTAAGGTTGCCGCATTACTATCATTTTGAATAGCTTCTCTGAGGCTCTTACCTGTAACCAGAGTGTATTTCCATCGCTTCATAAATCATACTCCTTTTCGGCATAGCCTAAATCTTCTTCGACTTCCTGTTCGCCCCTTGCTTCGTTATGTTCATCGAAATATATATCGTCAGGGGTTTCGTATTCATCTTCTCCGCCATCCTCGCAGTGACGTTCCTGTTCAAGCCATTTCATGCAACCTTCATAGCAGTTCATGTCGTCATGTTCCATGCAATCCTTGCCTGCGTTGGCGCATATATTACACTGCGCAATAAGGTAATACACAAAGTCCACGTTGCTTAGGCTATTCAGCCATTCACGATTCGTCATTGTTTTCACGCTCCTTATTGAGAATGTTGCAAACTTTCTGTGCGATTTCTTCTGACGGGAAATATACCAAGGTACGATGTTCTGTCAAATAGTAAGGAGTTGGCTCGTATATTTTATCATCATAGTCATAATATATCGCATACTTATAATTGATGGAACTATCAAAATTAGGCACATAGTCAGGACAAAATGTATCATGAAGCCTTTCAAGCTTCAACAGAAAGTTAATTTTATCAACTACCTCCTGCGCTCTTTCAGGGGTTTTGAAGTAATTGTTGTTATCAAAACAATTATCGTCTATTTCGCAACGAACATCACTTTCATTGTAAACAACTACCTTTCCGTCTACTGAACCAATCATGAAATAACGTTCGCCTTTCTTTACTCTTTCAAACTTTGGCTCATTCTGTTCAATTTCCTTTTCTATTTCTCTTATCCTATCTATTAATTCCTGACACTGGCTTTGTATGTTTGCCAATTCCTGTACAGCATTTTCCATTTTTGTATTTTCCATTTTTATTTCACTCCTAAATTATTTTTGATTTTATCTACGGCTGATTCAAGTTCTTTGTATAAGATTTTCATGGTGTTGTATCGCTCTAAGACTTCTCTGATTTCTTCGGGGTCAAGCCCCAAATCCTCATAGCAAGCCAGCTTATCTAATGCCTGTATTGTAGCTTCTTTACCATACTTTATTTTCAAAGCATGGTGTTCTCCTGTTGCCAAATCCATAGACCAAGCTGTTAACCTATCACTTTTTAACATACTAATCACCATTCCTTTCCTGTTCGATGATTTTCTGAATTGCTTCTAAACCAAGATTTAAACCCATTGTCACTCCTTCCTCAAAAGTATCTTTATCAAAGTAGTGTTCGTAAGTTGTTCTTACGTCACTATGATTCAGATGCCTACTCGCAGCTCTTATCTTTTCTTCCGAGATAAGATTGTCACCTGCGCCCTCAGCAAAGAAAAAGGTGTTTATTTTTCTCATGCAATGGCTTGCATAATTGCCTTTAAGATTCAGCTTGTCGATAGCTTCATGCAGATGCTTGTTGACGTTCTGCGTTCTTATATGGTCTTTAATCTTAATTACGTCATATCTGTTCAGCAAGTCTTTAGAATCACTTGCTATATATTCCTTTTCTCCGTCCTCATTATATCGGTACACACCGATATTATCCTGTCTATACAAGAATCCACTATTAATATCATACCAGCAAGGGGCTTGTCTATTCCCCTTTGGAGTAAACAAATACTCATAAGGCTGAATGTTATTATTCTTTAACAGCCACTTAAACATTTCCTTGACTGCTTCGTTATAGTATTCACTCTTTACCTTACCTGTTTTAGTTTCTTGATACGCACAAGAATCAATAAGCTGTCCGTTATCATCTGTGATATCGCAAAGTCGAAAATTGCTAACATCACTGATTCTTAATCCTGTATTGATGCCTAACACAAAGATACCTAAAGCAGCGTAGTGTTTGTCATTGTACAGATTTTCTATAACCGCATTAAGCAATTCTCTATCCGTAATAGCAGAGGTCTTATTTGGATGTGCTTTTTCGGTCTTGGTCTTGTGCTTGATACTTTTATCAAAGGACTTTTTTGTTCCCTTTGAAATGGTAATTTTTCTGATTTCCACAACCTTTGCTGTGTTATCCATATGTATATTCCTCCTTTTTAACAAGTAAGATTTATCGCCTTCTTGCAATTTATTATATCACGATAATTCTTATCTGTCAATCAGCGTTTGTATGTATTTACAAAATGTTTACAATTTCATATTGCTAAATAAAGGACGGATTTTACACCGTCCCTTGTTAGTGTTTGAGTGTGTAACATGGTGTTCCATCTGCGGCATCAAACCAATACCACCGTGTTACACCATCTTTACAAAAGCCCATATCTTCGAGACTGACGAAAGACCAGTCATACTCACCTGTTTCGGGATTAATTGCTTCTGCAACTTCTGCTGCTTTCCATATCGGAACAAATTTTCTTTTCATAATAAAACCTCTTTTCTTTATGGGCGGCATTTCTGCCGCCTTTTTTATTAGTCTTTAAGTAGAAAGTAGATTTTCTATTTCCTCCAGCCGTGCAAGTAGCTTTTCCTTTTCCTTGACAAGTGCGTCCTTGTCGATTTCACTGACAAGTCTTACGCCGTCCATTTCTTTTATCTTTTCGTACAGTCGTAAAGGGATATTCTTTACTTTTAGCACAGTTCCCTTTTGGGGATTTACGCAAGGGTGTTGCCTTGACCCGCCACTCGATTCAAAACCGCCTGTGACAAGCATAACATTATCCGCAAGTTTAACATAACTGTCACGGCTCATTCTGCTTGCAACGAGAATGTTATCAAGCCTCAACTCGTTGCTTTCTCCTATCGTGTCTTTGTAAACGTCAAGGTCGATTTCGACTGTCACTCTCTGCATTTCGTTATCGTCCAGTATATCAGCCTCGCCGTATGTCTCAAGTAGCAAGTCTCTGACTTCTTCTCTGTTTTCTTCGGGAAACGTCCAATATGGTGAGCACCACTTTCCTTGAATCATTCTTGCGCCGCTGATAAACGCCTTGTTATAGTCAGAATTAACATAAATTATACCGTTTTCAATTTTGATTTTCATGATAAAACCTCTTTTCTTTATGGGCGGCAGATACGCCGCCATGTTTACTGCATATCCTGTTCTTTGTAGTATGTGTTGTCAATGTAGTCTGTATATTCGATTGCCTGTTCTTCGGTCAGATTTTTATGAATCACTTCTTCTTCACCGTTTGGTCTTTTAATAACCACTTCATATTTCTTCATAGTGTCCTCGCTTTCTCCTTTACCCAAGAATATTTATGTAAAGTGGGTCTGTGTTTTCTTGACAGATAGGACACTTTACTTTGTACAGAGTGTATTCACTATGCCAACGCCCATAGAAAATACATCCACATTCCATACACTGATACTTACAGGGGCAATCGTCACCTGTAGATGATATATACTTTGCTGCTGTTAGGTAAAATTTATCGTCCATAATTATCTCTCCTTGTTTTTCTTTTTCTCTCGGCATTTCTTAATTCTTAAAGCATTGACCGAGGGATTGATTCTGTAAATAGGTCTGACAGGCGGTAGATATGAGTGTACTACAGATTCACTTAATCTTAATGCGCTTGCTATATCTGCAACTGTCATACCTTTATCGTGCATCTCTAAAATCTTTTTATGTGTAACGTTTATTATTATACCGTTTGCTGTTAAGACCTTTCTTATTCTGTGGTCTGACACACCTACAATTTTCTTTACTCCTTTAATTGATTTTCTGTCTGCATATACAGATAATATTCTATCCACATCATTCATGATTATTCCTCCCATATCTTTTCGGCTTCTGCAATCTGTTCTTTCTGCTCCCTTAACTTTTTAGCCTGCTCTGCTTCTGCTCTCAAAGATTCTATTAAGAGTTTATCAGACAGCCAACCAAAGAATCCTCTGCGATTCCAAAACCTACAATCTATTTCCTCATAGATAGCCACAACTATCCACACGGCAAATATGATAACCCACATACGCATTCTCCTTTGTATTGTATCATCCGACAAAATCGTTTATAGCTTCCATTCTTGCCTTAACCTGCGGAGCGTGATTTGTTCCGTTAGTGCTTGCATTGTTATACTTCTCACTCTTAGACAGTGAGCCATCGTCTGTATTAAAGAAGTCAATCAGCTTAGCAGCTAAAACTTCCGCACTTTCAGGTCTTTCCATCAGCGAGATAATAGCAAGCATATTTGTCTTTTTAATTGCCTTCTTATATACGCTCTTTGGAGCATTGTTCTCAATCTCAACAATCGTTTCCCACGCCTTGTTAAAGATTCCGTTTAACCTGTTCTTGATATCCTCGGTGAACTCAACGTCTGCATATATCTGTCTTGTATTCTTTGCATCAAAGCAAGGTGAATCAGGCTTGGTGAACATGATATATGTCTTTATCACAATATCCTCGTTGTGATAGCCCTTTATAGCTGCATCAGTCAGATAGTCGTTGAACAAATCATGTGATGCAAGCTGTCTTATTCCAACTAAATCCTTTGCCTTGATACGAGCGTTCTCAACATTGGTTAAAGGCTTGCCGTTGTTCAGTCTCCACATCATTTCTGATATTTCGTCATCGGTTACGTCAGAAAAATATGTAACGTTAAGAGTAGCATTATCAAATTCTTCCCTCAGACTGTCAGGAAGGTCATCATATGTCATTCCGTTAATGTCTACTTCTTCTCCGTTCTCGTCAAGAATCATGTCAAGCCCTATCAGCTTAAACTGATTATTTCTGAACTGATAAATTGTTGTACTTCTCTGCTTGCCGTCTATGCCGTCATAGACACTTACCATACCCTTCGGGGTCTTAACCTTTTCTTCCGTTCTTATCGTAAAGATAGGTGGTACAGGGTAGTTTCTTAACAGGCTGTCAATAAATGTTGACTTCTGCCTTATATTCCATACCTCACCTCTCTGTATAGCATTGTCAAATACCATACTTCCGTTTTCCATAGCCTTGCTAATCTGTCTTGTGTTCCAGGGTATACTTGCTTTTATCATTATAAATTCCTCCTATAAAATAATTTTTTTATTAAGATTACCTCTCTCAAGTCATAGTATACAACTTATTGTGCAGCTCGTTATAGGTGTTGTCTGCCGTATTGTCAAGCCCCGACAGTAAGGGCTTATGTAATTATGAATAAAGTAAATGGATTCCACTTGACTTATAAGATTCATTCCATTCTTCAACAATTTTTTCAGCTTGCTTTTTAGTTTCGCAAATCATTACGACATTTGCTCCCTCTCTCTTTCGCTTTTCACAATAAAAAATTAGGTTATCGCTTCCAGAAACTTGACCAACGTAGGCATCACGCAAACCATTTATTTCTTCGTTTATCGCTAAGTAATAATTTTTCATACTGATTCCACCTTTCTAAAAGCCCAATACATTCTTATTAAGCGTTCTCTCCGCTTACTCAACTTACAATTGAAATGTTCCATACCATTCCGCATATCACGCTCACGCAGACAAACGAGCTTATTATAGGATTCCTTTGCGTTCATTGGTGTATGCGGCATATACAGACATTCACGTCCGAAGTCACTGTTATAATATTTCATAAATCATCACTCCTTTTCTCAACATCAAGATACATATTGTTTTCGTTATTAATCTCCCAAAAGAGGACATTGGCGTTTTTCCATTCATTATGCAAATCATCGTCAAGTTTGAGATGATACGATGTGGTTTTCCACATAGTGTTTTCAGACACTTCTCTCAATGTAACGTTTATCTCGTTTCCGTCATGTACTGCGAAAAATTCTTTAACAGTCATGTTGATTCCACCTTTCATGCGCTTTCATAAGTTCCTATCTGATAATCAACACCACAGATATTGATTATCATTTTTCCGTCAGGTGTGTATGTGACCTTCTTCCGTTTTTCAAACATTCCGATAGTTTTGTATATTCTCCTGTTTTCTTTTTCAGAATATTCTACATCACAGACCCTTCTAAACAGAATATTAGCGTAAGTTCCAGTTATTCCTGTTACTATAAATGAATCTATTTGCCGCTTCCAACCGTCATTATCTGTCATTGTTCTCTGTTTATCAAGCCACTTTTCCGACTTGTCAATATTTACTTTGATAAACTTTGCCATAATTCACACCTCCGTTTCGTCACTTCCAAAAGTATAACACATAGCACCGTCATAATCACCGAAGTATATGTATCTTTCATCACCAATGATTTCCGAAGCCATATTGTGATAACGGCATTTCTCCGCTCTCTCACGCTGTTCAGCAAGCAACTTGTTGTATGCGTTTGATACTTCACGAGTCGCTTTTTCCTTGCCTATCATGTAAGCAAGGGCAATTATTTTGTCAAGATTATCTTTCTCGCAGTCACAATTGTTGACCGCTTGTTTAATACGCTGAATTACTGTCATTGTTTATTCCTCCTTATTATTCCAGCCTAAAATATGACAAAAGAAGCACATCCATACCTGCGCTTTTTAATCCGTCACAAAGGTCTAAATTATACTCTTCGCACATTTTCATAAGCCTGTTTGCTTGATTTCGTATCTCTGTTACTTTCTGTGCTTTTGTTTCAATATAACTGTCTACATTTTCAATATATTCTTTGTCAATTGTAAACATATCAGGCGTAAACCTATTTAGCTTGCCATCTTTGTCCCACATTCCAAAATGTTTGTTAGATTCTACGTCCCAGCCAAACCAAACTGTTTTACAGGGACAATGGCAAAGTGTGTAATGAAGTCCACTATAGTCAATAAACGCCATAGCATTATCACCGAGTAATCCATGTATTGCAGTTCTGATTTTATCTTTGGTCTTTTCTCCCACTCTTTTTCCTTCGTATGTATTGTATACTTCTAATATCTTACCAAGATATTCATGCAGAAAAGCGACTTCCATGTTATGTTCAAGCACTTTTCTTTTTACATCATTGTCGCACGTTCTAAGTGTCTGATAAATTTCTCTGTAATTCTCCATAACTTAACCCTCCATTAATTTATAATACTGTGCCTTTGTTAAACCGCAAAAGGATTTAACATGACTTGCTGTTGTTGTTCCGTACTTGTTACCGTCATACAATGGTACAAGCGCACCATCCTTTTCACGCCTAATAATAGGTGTGTTATAGCTGTATAACGTTTCATTTCCATTATCATCAACTATAACTTTAGCCTTTCCGTAAAAAGATTTTCTGCCGTTTGTTGGTATCAATTCATATACTTTCATATTATCCTCCTGTTTGGCTTTGTTATTCTGTTTTTTATGTATGGTCACACGTCCAGCTCATACGCTTTGTGGCGTGATATGTGCGGAGATTAAGGCTCTCCGCTAAAGCCTGTTAAAAACTTGCTTTTATTTATTTTAAACAATCGTCTATTGTACAATCATTAGGTACTTCAACTACACTTAAAATGTGATAAGTATTATGACGATAACATTCTCGAAATGCTTTTCTTGCAGCCTTTTCCGATTCTTCTGTGAACACTGTCGAAAATACTATCTTGTTTTCAACAGAATAAGCAATTACTATGTAGTTCATAGCTTTATCCTTTCTCCCCGTCATGCCGATAGGTCAGCTTTGAAATCTTGCTTTTATTCATATTCATTTAAAGTAAATGTTTCAGTATAGATGTAAGTTTCCATATCCTCATCCGTGTAATCATGTTCACTCTTAATTTTTAACCATATGTCAGGTGCATTATTAACTTCTGCTATGGCTATAAGTCGCATACTGTCTGTAGACTTCCATTCATCACAGTCAAAAAATGCGATAACTTCTTTTTTATTCATAACTTTTCCCTCCAATCAAATCTGCTATTTTCATATATTGTAGCATTCTTTTACCTCTCTGTTTTTATTTTTCTTTGTCGCTGGCATAGCATTCCACAATTGCGCTTGCCTTTTTGATTTCCTTAGCCAGCCTTTTGCACTGTCTCAGCTGCTTATCGCTCAGTGTCCATCCTTTTTGCACATAATATGCAAAAGAATATATATATTCGTATCCTTTGAAAGTCAAGGTTGGTGCGACTCTATTCTTTGGAATATAGACCTTTTTAAGGTCATCTATCATTTCCTGTTCCGAATCATAGACATCTTCCCATGCTACAGATTCACCTAATCTTTCATATTGCGCATCTATTTTGCGACAGATGGTTTGTGCTTTTCGAATGTTCATCAAACAACCCCCTTATCAATACTCTGTTATCCTGCTCAGAAGTGCTGTCTTTGCATCTTCTGTCAGATGTATAGTTGTTCCGTGTCCTGCCCTACTTGTTATTCGTCTTGATATTTCCGTGATTCTCCATGAACCATTTCTATATTCTGCCGTGAAATAAGTTGATTCGGGTACTCCCTTATAGGCGTTCGGGAAATTCTGAGCGTGTATATCTATGCAGACAGTCACACCATTCATGGCTTTTTTGGTAATATTAAGCCTTTGCTCTACAGCTATGAGATATCTGCATATGTCATCGACTGAAATGCACCTGACGGAGCAACGATGCTCCGCTTCATCAATAGCATTTTCCAGCTTTTTATAGCTGGCTCTGTATGCTTTTTCTCTATTAGCTGCGATTTGTCTATATTTCTGTTCGCAGTCCCACATTTTCTGGTAGTCATCGTTTAGTGCATGTTTTGTGGCTTTTGTTCTATAATCGTTAGCTGTTTCTATTGCCTGCCTATAAGACTGATATCCGTCAATTATTGACTTCATATTGATTTCTTTCATTATATATTCCTCCGTTCAATATGTGTTGTATGATTTATCACGCTTTCATTATACAGTGATTCTTCGTACTTGTCAAGTATGAATTTTCGTTGTTAATAAAAAGTTTACATTGTTAATCGTGCATGGTGTATGCACCAAAATCAAATCCGTAGCCATGAAATACAAAATCGGGCTTTGTACATCCGCCTGCTATGCGGTATCTTTCGGGCATATCCTTTAGCTGTTCACTATTATCTAATAAGATAAAATCTATGATTTCATACTTCAATCCTGTTTCCTGCATTGTTGTTACCCTGCCATCCGATAACTGTATAGTTACATAGAACCAGCCTATATATCCACCTGTTTTCTGATAGTCAACATCTATCACATGATAGGATAATAACCCCTGTTCTTCTGCTGTTCTTCTATCCTGTTCTTCTATCGTGCGGAGAATATCTATAATTTCAGACTTCTTTTCTGCAAACCTGTTATATGTGCGGAAAATTTTGTCGAAATTTATATCCCATGCTTTCATGCCATTAGATATAAAGAAATGTTCTCCGTTATCAAATGTTACAGAATAGTCTGTAGTTCCAGCCCATTTTCCAGAACATCTTACTCCTGTTTTTGTTCCTGTTTTTGCTCCAAAAAGTTCTGCAAGCCTATTCATTTTAAGCTGCATTTCCTCTGTTTTAGTCATCTTTTTTGGCATAATTAAAACCTCCATTGTTTTATTTCCCATATAGGGACTTATTTAAGAGCGCAAACCTTTTCAGTTCACGCCCTCCAATAAACCTCTATCTGTTTACTTGATTTCTTCAAAGATTCCGTCAACTTCTGAATCCATAGCCCACATATGCGGATTCGGTACAAAATCCTTTTCCTTTTTTGGGTTGAATCTGATAGGTAATACAAGTCCTATACTGCCGTTATCATTATGAAGAACCTTCGCTATTAAATCCCCTCTATCTTCTATGATTATATTCTCACCGCCTAAAGCATCAACGCAGTCAAGCAGAAAATTCATCTTAAAACCTATTTCGTCATTCCACTTGATGTATGGAATTTTCGGGTCATGTTTTCCTCTGTGAGCCTTCCATTCCGCACTCTTTGTCTTGTAAAGAGCCTTTAAAGCATTGACATTTATCTTATACATTCCTATGATTCCGCTTGTGGGTATTGCCTGCTGTATTGGAAACGGCTTGTCTTTAATAGATTCGGGTATCTTTTCCGCTTCTATCATATCCGTTTCAGATAAGATAACAGCATGATATCCGCTGCAAAATACCTGCATAGTCTGTCCGTTTACATTCTGAATACTTGCGTATTTCAGTATGTTTGTTTCGGGCGCAGTTTTCAGTATGTTATTAAGTGCCTTTACTTTTGCTGCTCCGTTCTTACCGCCCCTTTTCTTGTTTTCTGTTTCACGGATATCCTGCTGAATTTCCGCTATGATAGTAGCTATTTCGATTTCTGCTGTGCGTATAGGGAAATTTTGTAGTTCCTTTGTGGTGTACTTTTTAAGCCACTCCCCTACAGTTGAACCGTCAAATTCGATTTCTCCGTCAACTCTGCATCCGTCAAGTGTCTTTACAAGTCCGTTCATCTTTTCAAGAAATTTTTCATTTGTCATAATAGTGACCTCCATATGTATTATTATTCTGTGATTATTCCGCTTGAAATAATCTCAAATCAGGGTATGAATATTTCAATCCATACCCTGTTTTCAGACTATTCCATTAAAAACATTCTCTTGTTATGCTGTTTTCCTCCAATATGTACTCTTCTAAAAATTCCTTTACTGTCATTCCAAAGATGACCTCTATTATCCATAACAGCTCCGCTATTGTAGGCTTTACCGCACTACTTCCATAATGGTTATATCCTATAAATCCGTTCTGTTTATACAAAACGGCATGAAAGTACGGATATCGTACATTTGTACAATCTTTTCCATATCTTTTTCCATTTTTAAGATTGTCGAATATGGTATTTAAAGCTGCTCTTTCAAATTCATTCATGGCTTAATCCTCCTTTAATAGCTTATATCCGATAAGTCTGTTTACAGTTTTGTTATCTGCAAACATAAACCTTCCCCTTTTCATCAAAGGTAACTGTCCTTCATGGTAATACATTTCTCTGCCGTATAGTCCCCCTCTGCTGCCGTCCTTATTGATGTAATTAGCGCACCACTCAAGCGCATAAACTCTTCTATACGCTACTATGTAACGCTTTCCGCTATAGTATGCTGTTTCAGCTTCTTTTTCTGTAAGCTGAATGTTTCCGATTTTAATATCCATTTTTCAGTCCTCCTTTACGCCTTTATGAACAAGTCGGAATAGCGGATGATTCCGCAAATTTCGCACCAAAATTCACTGATATTTGTTGTATGGGAAATGGGCGTTTTCCCTCTAAAAAATCCGTATCTTACTTCATCGCCATATGGATAGACGATGATTCTATATTTCTCGTTTATTCCGTCTACGGTCTGCCCGTAATATGTTACGGACATACTTGACTTTTCGTCAAGAATTTTCTGTATCTGCTCACATACGGCATTTTCGTACTCCGCTATGCGGTCAGAGCCAACATCCGACCTAAAGTCTATATATGCCTGGATAGGGCGCATTTTCAGAACAAGATTCATGGTTTTTCCCTCCTATAATGTTTAAAGATTTATTAAAGGGTACGAATCATTTCAATTCATACCCTTGATGTAAGTCTTTAAAGTTATCCGCAAATGAACCTGTTAAAGTCATTTGTATTAATTTCTATAGCCTTTTCTCCGCTGCGTATGGTAAAGATTCCGCTGTTTAAGCCTTCCTCTTGTATGTCATCTATAGCGGTCAAAACCTCTTTTTCACGGTAACACTTGCAGGCTTCTGCAAAAGCTGCCGTGAGCTTTTCACGGAATCTTAAAGCATCCGCTTTTGTCGGGAAATGTTCGTAAGTCTCCGCTATTGCAGCAGGCTCAATGTCGTATACTCTGCCCGAAATTTCAGAAAAAATGCAGACCTTGTATAACTTTTTGGTACGGTCGAAATTATCGTAGGAATCTACGAAAATACCAAATCTGTTAGGTGCGGTTATAATTTTAGCACCCATAAAGCGGATGGTGTCAGGGCTAAAGTAGTAATAACCCTTTTCTTTGTTGATTCTTTTCATTTCTGCAATAGTCATCATAGTAACTTCCTCCTTGTTTCAATTTACGCCCATACATATAGGGCTTTTATTTTTTGTCTGTTTTGTCTGTTTTGCTGTCTCTTTTCTTTTGCCCTACACATAGTAGGAGGTTATTTTTATGCGAACATCTCCGCATATTCAGGGAATACGGTCAAATATCCCTTCCGTACTAATTTGATGATATGTAGTCTATCACCAAAGTAAGAATTGTCGCAGTTTGCGCGAGATATGCAGTAAGCTGCATCCTCTTCGGGAACATAATATATGTCCCATCCATATGTTTCAGAGCCGTCCAGGGCTATTCTATATCCCTTGAGAGCCTTTTCAGCATAATGTTTATTAAATTCTTGCCTACTCATGATTCAGACCTCCAATATGTATAGTTTTTGCATAGTTTTTGCACTTATAGCCTACTTTATTCACTGTGATTCAGTGCATTATGACTCAGCGTTCGCCACTATTGCAGCGGACACGGCTACAGTTTGCATACGATTTCAGAGCACGAACTTTATACAGTTCATGCCCTCAAATCGGGACTTGACAAAAACCATTTTATGCGATATACTTGTAACATGGGCGTTGTATCGCTATGAGTGAGAACGCATGATACAAGTATAAGTGATAACAGCGGTATTATATCGCTATGAGTGAGAATACATGATATCTGATTTTTGTCAAGTCCTTTTTTGGATGTAAGACTTTTGACAGTTTGGGCGCACCAACTTCCCGCCCCCTATACATTTTTGGCTTTTGTCCTGTGGTTTACGGCTTATCGCCTCCGATACGGTAGTACCTTTTTACGATTTTTGCGGAATCGTAAACCCCACTTTTCACGTACTAAAACTAACAACCACATTTTGTGCGTAACCGTTCGGCTTTATACCCTATTTCACCTAAAATATATAGCGGTATCGTTCTTATGCAATTATGCTATTGACCTTTATCAAGCTTTCAAGTCGGCTCACTGAATTACTTGTCTATCTATGCTATATGCCTATAGATTCGATAGATATTTCCGCCCTATGCGTTAAATTCATTCAGCTGCAATTGTCTCTATTACTCAATTGACAATTGTCAATAACTATTGTTTTTTCAAGATGCAGGATACTTGAGGTTTTCCCCCCTCTCGGGACGTCCCCTCTCACCTTGAGGTTTTCCCCCCTCTCGGGACGTCCCCTCTTTGGTATGGTCTAAGTATATCAGATATATTGTAATTTGTCTAATTTAATTTGAATTAATTGAATTAACATAAAAAAGTACGTAAATACGTATTTTTTAAAAAATAAGATATTAAAAACATGATATAAAATTGAAAAATCGTTATTGTTAAACGATAAAAAATTAATGTAAAACGTTAAAATTCGTCAAAATCTAAAAATAATAAGTATTTTTTAGAATGATATTTGTGTATATTGTATAAAGAATAATTGATTTTTGATAATATAAATATGGAGGTATAAAAATATGAATGATAAAAAATACATGAAAAATGTTTATAATAGCGATTATAATAAAAATCATTATAAAGATTTGAAAATAAGAGTCAAAATTGATGATGTAGACAAAATTATTAATTTTTGTAAAGATATGAATATATCAATTAATAAATTATTTGTGCAAAGTGTCAAAATATGTTATTGATAATGACCTATTTGATGAAATAATGCACAAATAAATATACAAGTTATACAAATTAAATTGAATTTATTTGTGCAAAAAATAGATTGTATGATAGTATGACATCGGTATATAGGTATATTATAGGTGTATTGCAGCATAAATATACAAGATGTAGTATGTAATATCTGAAAAAATGATATGTATATACAATATATTGTATGTTTATAGGTGTATTATAGTATGTGGTATACTATTATAATATAAAAAGTGAGATAGTAGCAAATTGATACTAACAGGATAAGACTCAGAGCAGGTATGAAGAGGGTCAAATGACCTTGTAATATGGTATCAATAACTTGTAACATGGTATCAATAACTTGTAAATGAATAATAAGGTCAAATGAACCTATAAAAAAGTATGATGAACCTATAAAATGGTTATATGACTATTATAAAGGGTCAGGTGAACCTATATATTGGTGTGAGGGGTCAAAAGGGTCAAAAGATTATATCATATGGTTATATGATTGGATTACAGGGTCAAGTGAACCTGTAATAAGGTCAAGTGAACCTGTGAAGAGGTCAAGGGTATCGAAACCATGTTAAAGGGTCAAGTGACCCTGTGAAGGATCTCGGTGCAGCGATGCTATTGTATACCAAAATTGTATATAAACATCACGCCCGTACACCTATTTAGAAAATTTTCTAAATTCAAAAATGCACTATTTGAATTTACAATATATGAACATATGAACGTACATTCATATGAACGTCACCAGGAAGCACCGAGAAAAGTGTTGAGCAGGTGATAGCTCAGGCGGTCGGGGCTACCTTTACGTTCGCAAAACCGCCTGTTTTCGGGGGTCGGGGCATACGTCATTACTCTCACAGTTCGTATCAAAATCACCCTTTCTTTATCTCTATCCCCCTCTCTATCCCCTATCTTAAACATAACTACATCTCTCCCTTATACAAAAATATTAAACCTAAAAATTTCCCCTCAATAAAAATTTTTCACACTTCCCCAACTCTCCCTTAATCATATAACTATCCAAAAAATTACCCATAAAATAACACTCCATTTTCCCTATCTAACCATTTCAGTCTTTTCAAAATTTTCTACAAAAATACCTATTAAAAATCCATAACTTTTCTCGGTGAAACATCGGTCTAACTCCGATAAATCAATACAAATTCGCTAATCAAAAGTAAATAAATATTATTCAAATAATTATTTTTTTAAAATAAATCAAAGTAAAACAAATACAAAAAAGCATTGATTTACCGAGGTTTGAAGCAAATCTGGACGAAATTATTTTTAAATAAGTACAAGTTATTTTTAAATAAGTACCATGTAAATCTGTATAGCAACTCCTCATATATCCTCAGTACAAATCTTAAAAAGTCAACAATACCGTCAGTTCAGCTATTTCCATAGTACACACCAACTCAGATTCAGGGGTGATTATCTGAGTGACCGAACTTAATCTTTTCGCCAATTTAAGTGGGGAATACCATAGGGATTCCAAATCAAACTTGGTTTGGTAACTTCCAAAACAAATTTGGTTTAGTTTGATGTTTTCCAAAACAAACATTCTCCTAAAAGATTCTCCTATAAAAATGATTCTCCTAAAATTAATATCCTGATAAGATAAAAACTAATATCTTTTACAGGATAAAAACTAATATCCTGATAGGAGACAAAATATCCCTTACAGGATAAAAAGAATATCCTTTACAGGATTAACTATCATAGCCGACAGTCTGAGCAGCAATCAACAACCATCATAAGCCACTCTATCTATCATAAGCTGCCTTATCTCACCAATCTTATTTTCACTAAATCTTCTATGAAATATACCCAATAAAAGTCGTACCTCTCAGATTCAATTTAAATGCCCCTCTAAGGCGTTTTCTTTAAACCCTATACTGTATTCGTTTTTTAGAAATAAACGCCATACAGAGCCGTACAGAACGTCTGAGGGCTATTCTAAGACAAGAACGAAAAATCACTTCATACATTACAGTGTATCTTTACATATTATAGTACATTATAGAGGGGTATAGTTCACGTTACTAATAATAGCAGCTCAATCTCACAGAAATCCTGAGTAAATATACTCAATAAAAGTTAGACCTCTCAGAATCAATTCTAAGGCACTTCTAAGAGCCGTTTGTAAAAATAACATAATTTGACACCTATTCTTTAAAAGTCGCTCTATGACCCCATAGATTTGCTCTGAGAGTACAATAATGATTAATCTAAAATACAGATGCTATTATTAATGCTCCTGAGCATTTTATTTAATGCTCCTAAGCATTTTATTTATAGATATTCTTATGAGCATATTATTCAGATATTCTTATGAGCATATTATTCATCGGAGAACAACAGCAGGTCAAGCCATCAAACAGTAGTTAGATATTCGCAGATATCCCATAACAAAGAAAAACCAATCCTAAGCAAGTGAGCGTAGCGAACGCAGGTTAGTAAGGGGTGTGGGGATTATCCCCCACAACAATAAGAGCCTATAAGTAAAGTTCTTAACCTATTATACAGTATAGCTATTATTCAATATAGCCAAATCTACTTAGACTTTTTGTGCAAGTATACAATCTTTTTATTAAAATGATTCCTCATACTTGACTTTCAAAAGACAGTTTGGTATAATAAGATTACAGTGATTATTCTTACTTACAGCATAAGCTGTTTACTTACAGCCGTAAGACTGACATACATACAGTCAGTAGACTGACATACATACAGTACAAGCTGACTGCAAGGTTAATTTTTTTAGTATTCATCATAATGATTATTCATATTTATCATAATGATTATTCATACAGGATATATCAACACATGATGTTATACTTACTACGTTATACTTACTACCTTGTATCACCTTTGTCGGCAATCATCTTAAAACAGAAAGGATTTACTATTATGGAATCAACAAAGAAACAGGAACAGAAATTCAATCCCTTATTTGTTTATGAACCTCTTTACAATGAAGAAGCTCGTAAGCAGAAATGTACTAACGCAGACTATTGTGATACTATCACTCTTCTTAGGAATTTTCAATTACCTATTCCTGAGAACTTTGATTCTCTCTATGAATCTTTCGATGCTTATAGAGATTTAGAGAATTGGAGAAGAAACTATATCATTACTAAGCTAAAGGAAATTGAATTAAGAAGTAACTATGCTAAGGATATACAAGAGAATACTGTTAAGAAGAATAAGAGTTATATCGGATTTAATTTTCATCATGATTAATTGTTGTCCTTTAGGATACTACTTTGACCGCTACGCTTACGTTCGCTTACGCTCACTTGCTCCGCTATGTTCGGCTTACGCCGAGATAGATTTTTTTAAATCTTTTATAGATTTAGGGGTAAAAGAAAAAAGTTGGACATTAGGGGTCAATAAATAATATTATTATAATATGGGACTCATATGTCCAATTTTTAAAAATTGACTGTATTATAATATATTACACCCTAATAATCAAGTTTTTAAAAATATCTTGATTGATTCTATAATTACAATTATCCTGTAATCTACAAATATTAAGCGTATTAAGTATAATAACTTGTGTTAATTAAATACTTAACAACGCTTGGCGAAGTATGTGGTATCAATAAGTACAATTTATATTGCAAAGGAGAATGGAAAATAAAAATGAAATATTATGATAAAGAAGTAAATATCTATGAAGGTCTTATAGTCAAAAACTACAAAGAAATGTGCCAATTATTAGATGAGAAAATTACCGATGGCAATTCAAAAAAATCACAACTTAATAATTGGAAACGCTATTTTGATTTTCAAAAAGACGGTCAGAAATTTGTTATTTTAAAGGTTTATGACAAGCCATTCCCTACAGACGAAGCAAGACAAAAGCGAGAGGGTATATACATTCGTTATATAGAATGTTTACTTATGAGAGCAATTGCACAATCATCAACCAATGGAATATTAATTGTTACGCAAAGCAATCTATATAGAGAACTTGGTATGGTTAACGACAGGTATTCTGAATATTACAAGGCAAAGTTAAAAAAGCGAAGTTGTGAAGAAGTGGATGGCGGTGACAATCATATAGAAGATGCTCCTAACGACACAGAAGAAAATAACGAAGAACTCAAACATTTTATCTCACAGGTTCTTGAAAGAGTAAATTCAAAAGGCAAACCTTATGAGCAAGACATTGATAAAATAGTAGTTGATGGTAACATTATATCAAAAGTCAATGAATGGAATATTTGTACCTTTTATCAGGCAACAAATAGAAAATTGAAAACAATATTAGTGAGAGCCTTAACATCAATGCAAAGTCGCAAACTGATTAACTACAATAATAATTTTCAAATTGTCAGAAAGACAGGCAGAAAAAATCGCAGAGGTAAAGATATATTAGAATCTGTAATTGCGAATCCAGACGAGATGCAAGCTATTACAGATATCCAACGTCAGGCTATAATAAGAATAGGTTGCAGAGATGTTTTTGAAATTAGCTATAAACACAAGTGGAAGGAATACCAAAACACCATTGATGAAATAACGCAAGAGCAATATCCTGATTGGGTGTTCTTTTATCCAGTGTATGTTATTACACATTGTAATGATTTATCTGCTCAGACTAATAAAGATATAGCGGATATAAAGAAAATGACTACCATAGAACAACAAGAAGAACTTAACAAACAAGTTACAAAGGCATTATCAGATATGTTTCAAAGAAAGTTTGAAAATATGGAATCAAAATATAACATAGAAGAACAAAGACTAAAAGAAGAAGCTGAAAAGAATGGAGAAAATTGGAAAGAAGTTAGAAAAAATAAGATTGAAAACAAGGAACTACCATTTCATCATCCTTATTCGTGGGTTGTTAAAAGCCAATTATTAATAGACGATTTGGTAAAAATAACTAATGACAAGGACAAAGATAATAATAATAAACATTGAAAGTGAGGGATAAAACAATGAAGTTAATAAAACATCTTAGACCGCTTCCCTGTCCTGTTTGCGGTTCAGAGAATCCGACAGCCATACTCACAGGAGACAACAAACACGGATTCATTGTCAGATGTATATACTGCGGATATACAGCAGCAAGGTTTGATGAACTGCGGTTTACAAAGCGTGGAGCAATCAAAGTATGGAATCACAAAATAGGGCAAATACAAAAAGGTGAGCCTAACGTGGGATATGATGAATTAGGTAGACCTATAAAGATTATAAAGGAAAATTAATTATGAATACCAATAATAATTTTGATAGAGCAGAGTTTCTATCAATTCTCAAAGCTATAAGCGAACATGATTTCTTTGTTATAATAGAAGGCTATTCTATTGTCAAACGTAGAATTGTGTTTAGTGCATATAGTTCACCAGGGCAGAGATATTATGCATCACGCACAGATTTTTGTTACCCTGTGACTGACGATGATATTTACGAACATATCTGTAATGCTTTAAGAGATGAGTGTAATATTAATTTAAGTAATGCGGTCGTGTTTGTACCTACTCATGCTGCATCATTGTATAAAGCATTTTTGTATAATGGTATTGCTTGTAAGACCTATCATTGTAATTATAATTCATTGTAACTCTAATGAGATTGTTGGCATATCAAAAACACAGGTTTGTATTTTTGGAGGTGCTTGTTTATGAAAGTAACAATTGAGATACCTAAAGAGTTTAAGAAGCATTTCGGTGAGGACAGATTCAAAGATAGTTTGGAACGTTTGAAAGCAGATGCAGGGAATGTTTAGCTGGATTGTATGAAATAGAAATGTGCGATATGTTGATTAAGGCATTTGAAAAAGCTGAGGTGAGCAAGTGATGTTTGACTTTGCGTATTGTTGTCCTATATGTAAAAGTACGAAGTACAAATATGAATATGCGACAACAGATTTTTGGGGAGGAATGGTAACAGCAGAACAAAGCGGCTATTGCCCCGATTGTGGATATTGGATAGAACAACACTACTCTTCTGCTTGTGAAGGTTTTGTTGACATTAAGCGTGGCTATCGAGATAGTAATGGCGTGTATCATTCAAAGAACGTAAGAAAACACAAACGTAACAGACGTAAACATTTGGATAAAGTAAAACAGATAGATATGCGTTACAACTACTTGTATTATTATTTATGATTGTTTATTTTTTAGCATTACTTATAATGATTATTCATACAGAATGATTAAAGGAGGAAGATAATATTGGCAAAAGATAAATTATATTATATTTATGGACTTGATACTTCTTGTTTTTATACTGACGAGGAATTAGCCTTAGACAAAAAACTTAATAAGGCAAGGTCGTATCGCAATAAGGTTAAGCAGATTGCCGAGGGTAAATATGCACCTGCGTTTTTAAAAAGAAAATTAAGAAACAAAGAAATATCAAGAGATGAATATAATACAATCAAATCGGAATGGTGTCGCAAAAGAGAAGCAAGAGAATATCAGCGTAATAAAGTAATATATAAACTGTTTGAAGGAAAACAAGGATATGATTTTCCTGAATATAAGGAAACTCCCAGCGGCAAAATTCGTAAGGCTGATTACACTTTTAGAATTTCTGCTTATATCAACCGCAAAAAAGAAGAATTGATAAACTTACTTACAGATAATGCTGATGTGGTTAGCCCCAGAGTTGTAAGGTCTGAGAGGATTATAGACAAAGATGGAAAGCCTAAGCTGTCTTGTAGGGTATCTTTATTCGATAGTACATTAACACGTTTACTTAATATGAAAGAACGTGAATTTAATGATGAAATGCTCATAGTTAAGGTGTATTATTTTCAGATTGCAAACAGTATTTTGAATCATGGATTTGTTTTGAACGGAGAAAAATATGTATTTTTCTCGGCAAGTGCAGGACAGATTCGCACCAAAAAGTTTGTTGCTATAAAAGAATCATTATTGCATAAGCATTGGAATACTTTAACCGCAGGTTTAACAATTGATTCTATTAATCAACATGGCGGTATGAATATCAATAAGTATCTTGCATATCTTGCTTTGTGTAATTCAGGCACAGATTTATGGGAAGGATTTGATATTGACAGGACGATTGTTGTTGATGATTGGGAAAGCAACGTTAAGGGAACTGTTGACTTTATAGATGATAAGACGTTTGAAATAAAGAGGATAGACAAAGAACTGCCTATTGCACAAATGGATGGCTGTGGAATAATGTTACCTTCTGTTAGTGATAAGAATTTTATGGTAAGACTTCCCTGGGTCAAGGGGCTATTAGCTTCCTTTGATTTCAGAAAGTTTATTGAATGTAATAATTGTTCCCCTATTGTTAAGGATATATATGGTCAGGAACATAATGTAATTGACGAGGATATCCAAATAATATTTACAAAGTCACAGTTTAAGATGTGGAAATTTTTCACAGATTGGAAAGAATACAAGGATAATTTTAAGAAGTATAATTGTACAGCAGGGATAGGTAACGAAGAAGAAGATTCGGCTGACGAGTTTAGACATTCGGTAATTAACTATCAAATGATTCAATCGTTGCCCGACTTATCTGACGATGAATTGATAGAGTTGGGAAAGAAAAATGTTGAGGATATTGAACAGCTTGCAACAAGCAAGGCTACAATGTTAGAAACGCTTGGTGTATCAGATAATAAAAGCGAATATCAGCTTAATGATTTTCAAAAGTGTTTAAGAATTTACCCTGAGTTGCTGCAAGACCCTTATTGCAAGCAAACACTTAACGACCTTAAAAAGAAGATGGAATCCGATTTATGGAGCGCAAGGTTTAAACTTGATGGGCGGTATACTTTTGTTGTACCTGACTTGTATGCTTTTTGTGAATGGTTGTTTATGCACATTAAAAAGCCCAATGGTTTATTGCAAAACGGACAAGTTTCTTGTAGGCTGTTCAACATAGGAGAAGAACTTGATTGTTTAAGAAGCCCTCATTTGTATTGTGAACACGCTATCAGAACTAACGTATATAATACATGGTTTACTACTAATGGAATTTATATAAGCTCTCACGACTTTATTTCCAGAATTTTACAGTGTGATTTTGACGGAGACACTTTACTTTTGATAAATAACAAAACTTTAGTCAGTGCAGCTAAGCGCAATATGGTTGGCAAAGTGCCATTGTATTATGAAATGAAAAAAGCAAAGGCTGAATGTGTTACAAATCAATCTTTATGGAATGGTATTCGTCTTGCTTATACAGGTGGCAATATCGGAGAAACAAGCAATCAGATAACTAAGATATGGAATCATAAAGATGTTTTAAATGACCTTAATCAGCAACAGGCTCTTGACTGTATTAAGTATTTGTGTATGCTCACAAACTTTACTATTGATTATGCCAAGACCTTGTATAAACCTGATGTGCCATCGGATATCAAAAATATGCTTACAGAATATAACAGACATAAAGTTCCTGCATTTTTTAAATATGCAAAAAATAAAGACATTGACCATGTTGAACATATTAGTAATTCGCCAGTGGATAGGTTGACAAAATTATTTAAGCGTAAGAAGTTGAAATATACGTCTTTGGACGATACCATAGGGAAGTTTGATTATACTATGCTAATGGATAATCCTGACACTGAATATAATCCTAATATTGGCGAAGCATACCACAAATATGTTAGTAACAATATGAAATTTTACAGAACACAAGAACAACATTGTGACAGTTGTGGTATGAGTAATTATCGTGCGGTATATGAGCAGGCACGTTTGGATATATTGGATATGTTTTCAGAATATTCAGTGTCGTATATCGTTGATAATATTATAATCTATTTGTTTAGCAATACAAATACGAAAAATAAAAAAGCATTTTGGGAATTATTTTCACAATATGTTTATGAAAACCTTATAGAAAATCTTGAAACTAAAATTGCTTATTGTGAGCATTGTGGTAAGAGATTTAGAAAAGGGTCTAATGCTGCAAAACTCTGTCCATCTTGTCGGGGCTACACTCCCCTCACAATCAAGACCCTGACCTGCATTGACTGCGGTAAGGAGTTTGTGGTGAATAGTAAGAATACTAAAGCTAAGAGATGTGAAGATTGTCAACATAAGGCAAAGTTAATTCAATATAATAACTACAATCAAAAGCGCAGAAATAAAAAGGCTGTCTGACCACTTACCAATTCAAAATAGAATTTTTAAGCAAATCCCTCAAAAACCCTGTATTTATGGGCGTTTGAGGGATTTTGTGCTTTTTGAAATTTGACCCCTTTATGGAAAGGTCATAACATGACTATACATGGGACAGTAAATCTATAGCGGTTCTTTATGCATTTGTAAACTGCTCATACTATCCCATAATATCATATCATATTTACGATTTGTTTTCAATAGTTTGTCGCTATTGTTAATTAAAAATTCACAAATGAAAGGTTGTTTAAAAATTGATTCGTATATCTAAAGACGAAGCTAACGAACTGCGCAGACGTTTTGGCAAGAGGGCTT